>Ga0187850_10000574_pt1 | contig 46533 bp, 40 predicted proteins | sample June2016WEW_4_15_FD_132436 | JGI IMG/M metagenome (GOLD analysis project Ga0187850, IMG submission 132436) | Peatland microbial communities from SPRUCE experiment site at the Marcell Experimental Forest, Minnesota, USA - June2016WEW_4_150 | ecosystem: Environmental > Terrestrial > Soil >...
CGATATCCTCGCAGGGCACCGCATCCGCGGCACAGCGGGAAAAGCTGTGCCTGCTGATCAATTCGCGAAACCCGATCATCACCGTGGAGACGAGCGAAGAACAGCGCTTCCTGGAAGTGCTTGCCGCGACGGCGCAGGAGCTGAATGTGCCGCTGTACGTCTGGAGCGTGACGGAGGGGCTGGGAAAGGCCGGGGGCGCGGCGCTCTACAATTCGGATCAGCCGGAGCAGGCGCTGGCCAACATCGCCACGATTCAGGGCGACGCGATTTTTCTGTTGAAAGATTTTGCGCGCTATTGCGACAACGACCGCATCAGCCGGAGGCTGCGCGATCTGGCCGACGGGTTCCGCACGGCGCGAAGGTGCATGGTATTAGTGGCCGCGTCGATTCAGTTGCCGCCCGAAGTGGCGGCGGATGCCGCGCCCTACGAGTTGGGGTTGCCGGGGGCGGAGGAATTGCTGCCGGGCGTGAGATTCGTGTTGGCGGAAATCACTCGCGATCATGCGTTGCCCGTGACACTCGATATGGCGGGCATCGGACAACTGGCGAAAAACCTGGTGGGTTTGCCGGAAGAGGAAGCGCTGCGGGTATTGCGGAAGTGCGTCATGGCGCGGAACAAGGTCGACGCGGGGCTGCTGGATGATGTGTTGGAAGCGAAGCGCCAGGCTTTGCGCACGGAGGGGCTGCTGGAAACGGTGAAGCGCGACACTTCGTTCAGCGATGTGGCGGGGCTGCAGGGATTGCGCGATTGGATCGGCAAGCGCAAGAGCGCGCTGACGCCGGAGGGCCAGCGCTTTGGGTTGGTGCCGCCGAAGGGCGTGCTCATCACGGGAGTGCAAGGCTGCGGGAAGAGCTTGGCGGCGCGGGCCGTGGCGGGAGAGTGGGGCTACGAAATGGCACGTCTGGATGCCGGGGCGCTATACGACAAGTTCGTGGGCGAAAGCGAGAAGCGTCTGAAGAAGGCGCTGGACCTGGCGCAGAAACTTGCTCCGGTGGTGCTGTGGATTGATGAGATTGAGAAGGCCTTCGCCTCCGCGGGGTCGAGCGGGGACGCGGACGCGGGACTCTCGCAGCGGCTGCTGGCCACGCTGTTGACGTGGATGCAAGACCGCGAGAGCGGCGTGTTTTTGGCGGCGACCTCCAACAACATCACGATTCTGCCGCCAGAAATGCTGCGCAAGGGGCGCTTCGACGAGATCTTTTTTGTGGATTTGCCGAAGGCGGAGGTGCGAGCGGCGCTGTTCAATTTGCATTTGAAGAAGCGCGGACGCGACGCCGCGGGTTTTGACGTGAACAAGCTGGCTGCGGCGAGCGACGGATTTTCCGGGGCGGAGATTGAGCAGGCAATCGTGGCGGGGTTGTATACCGCGTTTAACCGCAAGCAGCAGCTATCGACGGATGTACTGCTGGAGGAGATTCACGCGACACAGCCGCTCAGCGTGACGCGGGCGGAGGAGATTACCGCGATTCGAGAGTGGGCGAGGAGCCGGGCGGTGCCGGCGGATTGAGGGCGGAGAAGGAAAGAGGCAAAGAAGCAAAGACAACGCAGGGACGCAGAGTTCGCTGAGACACGCAGAGAAGAGCGGAAGGGGAAAACCCAAGAGCACAGACAGGAGTGTCTGTGCGGCAGAGTGCGCGGAAAAGAGAGAAGCGACAGAGGGATCCCTCCACTCCGGCCGCAAACGGCGCGGGCCCCCGGTCGGGATGACAGTGTGGGCGATGCCGCAAACGGCACAGCAAAATGGATCCGACCACGGCGTTGGAGTTGCGCCACGATCCCTCCACTGCGCGGCCCGACGCGCCAAAATGCGGGGCGAGAGGCGCGGGCTACTTGTGCGCTTCGAAGGAGAGCGGGAAATCGAAGACGAGGTCGCCGATGGGAACACGCAGAGAGAGTTCGCGGGCGTTAGCGTCGCGGGCAAACCAAATGACTCCCGCAGTTTTCTGCTGGGGCGCGAGTGACCCGGCATTCAGAGCAAGAACGAGCGGATCGGCGGAATCTTCAAGCACGGGGGGCTTGTTTGCTGAAGCCACGACGTAACGCGGGCTCAGATAGTCAGGCGCAGCATTGGAGCGGTAGGCCAAGTTTTGCGGCGCAGCGGGGCTAACCTCGCGGAACACCACGGCGCTGGGAGAGGGCTGGGCGCTGGCCATCGTCCAGAGAGATTGATGGTTCACGGCGTGGGCGATCTTGGCGGGGCTCTGCGCGGGCAGAGGACGCAAGTTAGGCTGCAATTCATCCAGAGTGATCAGCGCGGGCAGCACATCCAGATTCGCTCCGGTCTGGTTAAAGATGGCAATGGAGGCGCGGAGTTTCCAGCCGGTGTCCTGGAGCAAGACTTGAACAGTGACGCCGTTGGCGGTGAGCGATTCAACGAGGCGGCCCTGGCTGAGGAAGTGATCACATCCGGGTGCGCTGGCGTTCCAGCGGGCGATACCATTGACCGCGGCAGCCACCACCGGATGGGCCGGCGCGGCGGATTTGGCGGGACTCTTGCCCATGAACAGGTACATGCGCGCGACGTAGCCTTCCTTGCCGTCACTGGAGCGCACGAGCGCGGTGTAGCCCTCGTTGTCGGCAAGCACAGCCACGTCCCCGCCGCAAGTGAGGTTGGCGACAAGGCGCAGGGGGAGCGCCTGTTCGGCGTCCGCGGTCATGGGCACGCTGGGCATGCCGGGGCAACTGACAAGAGCGTGCGGTGGCGGAGCGGCGAGCGCCAAATTGTTTTCCTCCGCGGCCATCGCGGGGAGAGTCAGCAGCAGAGCCGCCGAGCCGAGCAAAATGTGTTTTGCTGCGGATACGAACATGGCCTTGGCCTCCCTCATGAGATGCACACTTTCGTTTTCCACGCTGCAAGATGAGTTTTCTCTCAGGCGCTGTGTTCGTCCATAGCTCTGGCGTACCAAAGGACAGGTAATCAGGGCGCAACTGTACTCCGCACGCGATGTGATAGAAAAGGACAGGAGGAAGTAGGAAAAGCGAAATGCGAAATGCGGCAGGACTCCCGCCAGAACGCGGCGGGCGGGCAGAAGGCGGCCACGCAAAAGCAAGAGAAACCCAAGAACCGACCTGAAGGTCGGCCACTACATGAAATTAAGACTGAGCGCGGCGCGCGGTTGATGGAACGGGGGCTTGTTACTTGCGTGTAACTTGACCGGGGGGCGGGGGTGCGCTACGTTGAATGGAGTTTCTCCGTGATTGGGCTGCGACGCGGCCTGAACTTTTCAGGAGGACTCCCATCGGGCACGCGTTTCGCACGGCAGAGCAACCTTCCAAGTGGATGAGACGCACGATACACATTACCGGGAAAATTGAACCCTTCTTTGGCACTCTGGACGAAAATATCCGGCTGCTGGAGGACTCGTTGCAGGTGCGCACGAATCTGCACGATACGCGATTGACGGTGGAAGGCGAGCAGGACAGCGTGGACCAGGCGGTGCGGATCGTGGAGGAGTACAACCACCTGACACGGCACGGGCGGATGCTTTCGAGCACGGAGGTGAAGTCGCTGATGCGCGTGGCCACGGAAGAGCCGCACGAATCGCCGCGCGGCATGTTCGAGCACGGGCGCACGCGGTCGTTCGGGAAGAAGACCGTCACGCCGAAAACCGCGGGCCAGAAGCGGTACATGGAAGAGATCGAAACGCACGACATGACGTTCGGGTTCGGGCCGGGGGGCACGGGGAAAACCTACCTGGCGGTGGCGATGGCGGTGAGCGCGCTGCTGACCAAGCAGGTGAACCGCATCATCCTGGCGCGGCCGGCGGTGGAAGCAGGCGAGCGGCTGGGCTTCCTGCCGGGCACGCTGCAGCAGAAAATCGATCCGTACATGCGGCCGCTGTACGACGCGCTGTACGACATGCTGGACGCGGACAAGCTGGAGCGATTTCTGGAGAAGGGCATCATTGAGGTGGCGCCGCTGGCGTTCATGCGCGGGCGCACGTTGAATGATTCGTTCGTGATCTTGGACGAGGCGCAGAACACCACCAGCGAGCAGATGAAGATGTTCCTGACGCGGCTGGGCTTCAACTCCAAGGCGGTGATTACCGGCGACGTGACGCAGATTGATTTGCCGGCGGGGAAGAAGTCCGGGCTGGTGGAGGCGATGGAGATTTGCGGGCGCATACCGGGGATCAGCGTGGTGCAGTTTGGGGAGAAGGATGTGGTGCGGCACAATTTGGTGCAGCAGATCATCCGGGCGTACGAGGAATTTGACGGCTCGAATCCGCAGCGGGCGGGGAATGGGAAGGCCCCGGTCCCGGCGAGGGATCCGGAAAAAACCGGGCAAGCAGATCGTTGATTGGGATGAAACTGAATCGACGCGACCCCAGAGCCCCAAGGGCGGAGCGCGACGTTGCCGCAATTGAGAATCACCAGCGCGTGGTGCGCGTGCGGGTGCGTCCCCTGGAATTATTTCTGCAACGCGTAAAATACGAACTGGGCTTGCGGGGCGATTGCGTGGCCGTGCGCTTGATCCGGGATGCAGAGATGGCCCGGCTGAACGGAACGTATCGAGGGAAAAAGCGGGCCACGGATGTGTTGTCGTTTCCCGTGGAGGAAAGGTGTAAGCCGGAGTTGCGCGGGAATCCAAAGCGCAAACCGCGCGGCGCGTTTCTGGGTGATATAGCAATTTCGCCGGTAGTGGCGCGGCGCAATGCGCGCGCGCTGGGACGGAAGCTGATGGAGGAACTGCAAATTTTGATCCTGCACGGGGTCTTGCACCTTTTGGGGTACGATCACGAGGCCGATCGCGGCGAGATGGAACGCGTGGAAATGCGGCTGCGGCGGCGATTGGGGATTGGCCAATGATGTTACTGTGGGCCTCTGTCGGCAGCGTGCTGGTGCTGGCCCTGGGCCTGCCGATTTTTTCTTACCTGGCGCTGATCTACCGCGAACTGGGGCGGATGACGACGGGGCGCGTTCACGAACACCTGGACATCTTTGAAGCGGAGATCGAGCCGAAGCTGAACATCAACCGGCGGAGCGGCGGGCGAACTTTCCGCATCCTGGGACATTTCTGGCTCGCGTTTGTAGTGTTGGAGACGACGCGGGCGGTGGTGTACCTGGTGCCAAACCGCTGGGAGGCGGGGCTGCAATTTCTGGTGTTCCTGTCGCTGGAAGTGGTCCTGCTGATGCACTTCATTCCGGACATGCTGCTGTACCGGACGACGGGACGATGGCTGCTGCCGCTGCTGCCCGTGGTTCGCATAGCGATGTGGCTGGTATGGCCGGTGCGCGTGTTCCTGGAAGGCACGGAATCGCTGGCGCGGATTTCAGAGCAGGAAGTGGAGCGCACCGACGAACAGCGCACGGAAGAGGGCATTGAGGCGCTGGTGGAAGTGGCGGAAGAAGAAGGCATCATCGAGCCGGAGCAGGCGGACTTGATCGAGCAGGTGGTGGAGTTCAGCGACAAGCGGGTGCGCGAGGTGATGACGCCGCGGCCGGATGTGGTGGCGATGCAAGCGGACGCCACGCTGGAAGAGATGCACACGCGGTACGTGGAGACGAAGTTCGCGAAAATGCCGGTGTACGAGAAATCGCTGGACGATATCATCGGCGTGGTACACGCGCAGGACCTGCTGCAAATTGCCGATACGGACTTGCCGAAGCGCAAGGTGAGGGAACTGGCGCGGCCGACGATGTTTGTGCCGGAAACAAAGCTGGGCTCGGACCTGCTGCGGGAGATGCGGCAGAAGGACCAGGCGCTGACAGTGGTGATTGACGAGCATGGGAGCGTAGCGGGCATTGCGACGGTGGAAGATCTGGTGGAGGAGATTGTGGGCGAGAGCGGCGCCGACGCGATGCAGCCCGCGCCGGACGCGGTGCGGGAGCCGGATGGCAGCCTGGTGCTGCGCGGCAGCATGAGCATTTCGCATGTGGAAGAGTTGCTCGGCGTGCATTTTGGGGAAGAGTCTGACGAGACGGTGACGACGATTGCGGGTTTGCTGAGCCATGTTTCCGGAAAAGTGCCCGCACCGGGGGACAAGGTCGATCTGGAAGGGTTCCGGTTTGAAGTGGTGGAAGCGAACCAGCGAAAAGTTTTGCGGCTGCGCGCGCGGCATTTGCCGGCAGCGGCTTCGCCAGCACCCAACTGATCGTTGACGGGTGAGTGGTCGGGCAGCGGAAGAAAGAAGAATCGTGGAAAAAATAGCGGAGACAGCAGGGGAAGAGAAGAAGCGGCGGGCGGGGTTCGTGGCCATAGTGGGGCGGCCGAATGCGGGGAAGTCCACGCTGCTGAACCGGTTCGTGGGGCAGAAGGTGGCGATTGTTACGTCAAAGCCGCAAACCACGCGCAACCGCATTCAGGGGATTGTGACGCAGCCGCAGGGGCAGGTGGTGTTCATTGATACGCCGGGTGTGCATGAAGCCGATTCGGTGCTGAACCGGCAGATGATGCGCGAAGTGGCGGCGGCGCTGGAAGGGATTGACGTGCTGTTGCTGATGGTGGATGCCATACGGGCGCTGCCGCATGAGGATGCCCTGCTGTTGGAGAAGGCTAAACGGTTCGAGGGGAAGACCATCCTGGCGTTGAACAAGATCGACCACATACCAAAACCGAAATTGCTGCCGCTGATGGATGCGTTTTCGAAAGCGTTTCCCTTCGCGGCGCTGATGCCCATTTCCGCGCTGAGGGGCGACGGTTGCGAGGAGTTGCTGGAAGAAGTTTTCAAGAACCTGCCGGAAGGGGAGCCGTTTTTTCCCGAGGATCAGATTACGGACCAGCCGGAGCGGTTCCTGGCCAGCGAAATTATCCGCGAGAAGGCGATTCAGTTGACGTACCACGAGGTGCCGCACGCGCTGGCGGTGATCGTGGACAAGTTTGAGGAGACGCCGAAGATCCTGCGAATTGAAGTGACCATGCACGTGGAGCGCGATTCGCAGAAGAAAATCCTGATCGGGCATAAGGGAGACATGCTGAAGCGCATCGGGACGCAGGCGCGGAAGGAACTGGAGAGCTTGCTGAGAACGAAGATTTATCTGGGGCTGTTCGTGAAGGTGGTGCCGAACTGGCGGGAAAATCCGATGCAGGTGCGGGAATTGAATTGGCACACACAGTTGGAAGGGCTGGGAGAAGAGCAGGGCAAAAAGGAAGAGGAGTGAGATTGTTTCTGACGACCAAGGCGCCTGCCTCAGAAGGCGGCCTCTACAAAAGCAAGAGGACCCCAAGAAAAAGCCTCAGGTCTGAAGGCCGGAGCTACAGCGACGGGAAATAGATGGGTGAGGCTACTCGGGGGCGGCGATGCCTAGGGACTTCATTTTGCGGTAGAGATGGGAGCGCTCGAGGCCGAGGGCGGAGGCGGTTTGCGTCATGTTCCAGCGGTGCTCTTGAAGTTTGCGGAGGATGAATTCGCGCTCGTAGGCGCTGCGGGCTTCGTGCAATGTGGAATAGGGGTGCTGCGGGCTTTCGGCCACGCCGCGGAAGAGCTCCGGCGGCAGATGGTGCGGCTCAATGCGCGCTTGCGGGCAGACAATCACCAGGCGTTCCACCAGGTTCTTTAGCTCGCGGACATTGCCGGGCCAGGGGTAGCGCAGCAGGACTTCCATCGCGCCTTCGCTGAGTTCGCGGGTGCGCTTGCCGTATTCCGCGCTGAATTCGTTCAGGTAGAAGCGCGCGAAGACCGGGATGTCCTCCTTGCGGTCGCGCAGGGGCGGCACAAAAAAGGGAATGACATTGAGGCGGTAGAAAAGGTCCTGGCGGAAAGCGCCGCTGGCGATTTCTTTTTCGAGGTTTTTGTTGGTGGCGGCGAGGACACGAACGTCCACGTTCAAGGCGGCGTTGGAGCCGATGCGCTCGATACGCTGCTCTTCCAGAACGCGCAGGACTTTCGATTGCGTGCGCAGGCTCATATCGCCGACTTCGTCCAGAAAGAGGGTGCCGCCGTCGGCCTTCTGAAACTTGCCGATTTTGTCCTCGCTGGCGCCGGTGAAACTCCCCTTGATATGGCCAAAAAGCTCGGACTCGATCAATTCCTCGGGGATCGCGGCGCAACTGACTTCCACGAAGGGGCCGCGATTGCGAAGGCTGCCGGCATGCAGGGCGCGGGCGACGAGTTCCTTACCGGTGCCGCTCTCGCCATAAATGAGCACGCGGCCGTTGGTGGGAGCGGTGACGGCAATTTGCTGGCGCAAGGCTTTCATGGGGACGCTGTCGCCGATGACCCGGTAGCGCTGGCTGAACTCGCTGCGCAATGCCTGGTTCTCTTCTTGAAGGCGGCGCTGCTGGATGGCGTTGCGGACCAGGACGGTGACTTTTTCGAGGGAGAGCGGCTTTTCGATGAAGTCAAAGGCGCCAAGTTTCGTGGCGCGCACGGCGGCTTCGATGTTGCCATGGCCGGAAATCATGATGACCGCGGGCGCATCGGGAATGTTGCGGATGCGGCTGAGGGCCTCCATGCCGTCAATGCCGGGGAGCCAGATGTCCAGAAGAATGACGTGCAGGTCGCCGACGGCGATGCGGTCCAGAGCCTCTTCAGCGGAGCCCACGGCTTCCACGGCGTAATGTTCGTCGCGCAGGATGGAAGCAAGCGATTCGCGGATGCCCTCCTCATCGTCCACGATCAAAATTTTGTGCGCCGTGCTCATGAATTGCTATCCATTCCAGAACGTTCCGCCGGGGCCGCGGTGGAGAATTCGGCGACGGGCAGCTCGATCAAAAAGCGCGAACCGACGGGGCGATTATCCTCCACGCGGAGGGAGCCGCCGTGCTCGGAGATGATGCGCGCGGCGATGGCCAGGCCCAGTCCGGTGCCGCGTTCCTTGGTGGAAAAATGCGGCAGGAAGAGCTTGTCCTTGTCCTGCGGGGAGATGCCGTGGCCGGTATCGGAAACGGCGATTTCAATGGTATCGGATTCCGAGCGCAAATGGGTGGCGACGGTGATTTCGCGGCAGGGAGCATCCTCGAGGGCTTCGGCGGCGTTGTCAATCAAGTTGACGATGACGCTGCGGAGGAGCGGGCCATCGGCGCGCACGGCGGGGAGATGCTCCTCGAAGGATGTTTTCAGAGTGATGCCGTCGAGGCGGCCGGCAAAGACCTGCACGGCTTCGTTGACCGTGGTGTTGGTATCGGTGGGAAGGAGCTTTGCGGTGGGGAAGCGCACGAACTGGGAGAATTCGTTGACCAGGGCGGAGAGGGTGGCCACTTCGCGTTCGATAAGGCTGGCGCATTCCCGGGCGATGCGCGCGAGATCGAGATCCTTGGGTGGTTCGGAAGCGCCGGTGCGGCGCTCGAGTTGGTGGCGCAAGCGCTGCGCCGAGAGTTGAATCGGCGTGAGCGGATTTTTGATCTCGTGGGCGATGCGGCGGGCCACTTCCTGCCAGGCGGCCGATTTTTGCGCGCGGAGAACTTCCGTGAGGTCGTCAAAGACCAGCACGAAGCCGGAATTGGCTTTGCGCGGGCCCAGGGAACTGACAGTGATGGCGAGATGGAGGACGCGGCCGCCAACCACGAGTTCAACCTCGCGCGAAACGACGCCCATGCGCAGGGAGCGCCGCATCAGGTGCTGGAGGATGCGGCCGGCTTCGGGCCCCAGGAGGAGTTCGAGGGAAGCAATCTCGCGGGTGGCCACGCCGAACATATTGTTAACAGCGGTGTTGGTGCGAAGGATTTTACCGTCGGCGTCGAGGGAGATGACGCTGGCGGGAATGTTCTCGAGGACGGTTTCCATCAACTGGCGGCGGCGTTCGAGTTCCTGAACAGCCTGCTGGAGGTTGCGGGTGAACTCGTCAATCTGAGTTCGGTTGTCGCGCAACTGGGTGGTCATGGTGTTGAAGGAGCGGACCAGCCTGCCGAGTTCGTCCTGCACCGGTTCCGGCACTTGGTAGTCGAAATTGCCGGCGGAAACCTCGCGGGTGCCCTCGGCGAGCGCCTGGATAGGCACGGTGACTTGTTTGGCGAGGAACAGGGCAACCCAGGTGGCGGCGGAAAGAACGAGCACGGTAAAGAAAAAGAGAATCAGGAGCATCTGGCGCTTGACGGTGCGCAGGTTCTGCTTCACGTTCTCGTATTCCCTGGTTTGCGCCTGGATGGTGTTCCAGTGCGTCACAAAGTCAGGACTGGTTCGATAGGCGGCTACGAGCGTGCCGGTTTCTGCGGCGTTGAAGGTGACCGGGACGCGCGCGGCAAAGTAGCTGTTGTCCTTGGCCTGCCAAATTTCGACTCCGCTAGGCAGGACGCGCTGTTGGGAACTCGGAATGCCGCTCACGCTGCAGAGTTCCTTGGAGCGGTCCTCATTCTGGTCGTCGCAGGTAACGCCGCCGCGGAGCAGGTTGCCCTTGGAATCGAAGACCCACACGGCGTCCAGTCCGGATGCAAAGGCATGCTGGAGGAAGGCGTCCGGAGACTCGCCGAGGTGTGTGGCCGCCTGATATCCCAGCGTGTGCAAACGAGGCAGGGTGCTCCGGCCGAGGTCGTTCAGCAGCTTTTGCGTTTCTTCCGAAGCAATTTCGAGCGGGCGAGGGAACCAGCGTCCAAGGGTGCGATTCAGCAGGGAGTAGCTGGCGAAAAACATGAAGATGACCGGGAGGAGGGAAACGACCATGGCGCCCAGGACCATCTTGGTTTTGAAGCGCGCCCCGAGGTGCTCTTTGCTGCGTTCGGCCCACAGCCGCACAATGCTGCGCGTGAGGATGAGTCCAAAGATGAGAAGCGCGGCGGTAATAAAACAATTCACCGCATACAGAGGCATGAGCACGCGCCAGGAGCGCGGTTCGATGGGCACGTCGAGCGAGCCCATGGTGAAGACGGCGGCCAGGAGGAGAGTAACGAGGATGCCGCCAATCACCAGACGCAGTTGCGACTTGGGCTTTGGAGGGGTCACGGAGCGGCCTCCGGTGATAGGGGAAGAAATGGCTTGAGGGGGCAGTTTTCGCAAAGAGGAGCGAGGGAGCGGCAAAAGTCTTTGCCGGTGCGCACGATCAGGCCGTGGTATTCGTTGAAGAGGGAGGCGCTGAGGGGCAGGTTGTGCTCAAAGAGGGCGCGAACTTCCTCGTAGGAATGTTTGCCGTGGGCGAGATGGTGGCGCTCCAGAATGCGCCGGGTATAGGCGTCCACCACGAACACAGGATGCTTCCCGGCGTAGAGGAGGATGGAATCGGCGGTTTCGGGACCAATGCCGTGAACGGCGAGGAGTTGCTCGCGGAGAACGGCGGTGGACGCGCGAAACATTTTCGTAAGCGAACCCTGGTGGGCGGCTCGCAGGAAATGTACGAAGGCTTTCAGCTTGCGCGCCTTCTGGCGGAAGTAGCCGGAGGAGCGAATCAGCCGGGCCAGGCGGGCGGGGGAGACGCGCTCGACGGCGATGGGGGAGAGCAACTTCTGGCGGCGGAGATTGCGGATGGCGCGCTCGACGTTGGTCCAACTGGTGTTCTGCGTAAGGATGGCGCCAACAATGACTTCAAAGCGGGTTCTTCCCGGCCACCAGTGTTGCGGGCCGTAAGCCCGGAACAATGCGTCATAATAGAGTTGCAGGGCGTGCGGGGCCTGCGGCACAGCCGCGGGGACCTGGTAGCGCAGGGGATTCGCGCCGGGCGGCGCAAACTGCCCGAGGATTGGCAAGACACGGTGTGCAGACATCTCCTTTGCAAGATAGCCACGCCTTGGGAGCAAGTCAAGAAAGAGGCAGTGTCCCGTGGCGTGGGAGCCTGTTCGAGGGTACAGGTATTAGCGAATTCACAACGATGGTTCAAAATCGGAGGACACGGAGCGCGCCCCTTTGCTATGTTGAGCGGTGGGAGTATCGCCTCTAGGGAGTGTTACGGATGTCCGTCCGTTTGGGCGAAATACTGTTAAAGGAAAGCCTTATCACGCAGGACCAGCTCGATAAGGCGCTGGAATTCCAGCGCTCGAATGGTGGCAAGCTGGGAAGCTGCCTGACGAAGATGGGCTATATCACCGATGATGACATCACCGGTGTGCTTTCGCGGCAATACGGCGTACCGTCCATCAACCTGAAGTATTACGAAATCGATCCCAACGTTATTAAGTTGATCCCGCAGGACACGGCGCTGCGCTATCAGGTGGTGCCGCTGTCGCGCGTGGGCTCCGTGCTAACCATCGCGATGACGGATCCCACGAACGTGTTCGCGATGGACGACATCAAGTTCATGACCGGGTTCAACGTGGAGCCGGTGGTGGCGTCGGAATCGGCGATCGGCTAAGCCATCACGAGGTTCTACGGTGGCGGGGCCTCCAGCCACGAAGAACTCAGCAACCTGATGAAGGACCTGGTGGACGAAGACCAGGAACTGGAACTGGCTGCCGAAGAGCAGGAGTTGGACGCGACGGCGCTGGAAAGGGCGGCGGAAGAGGCGCCCATCATCAAATTGGTGAACCTGATCCTGACGGATTCCGTGAAGCGTGGTGCGAGCGATATTCACGTCGAGCCTTACGAGAACGAGATGCGCGTGAGGTTCCGCGTGGATGGCGTGCTGCAGACGGTAATGAACCCGCCGCTGAAGCTGCGCGACGCCATGACCAGCCGCCTGAAAATCATGGCGAAGCTGGACATCGCGGAAAAGCGGCTGCCGCAAGACGGGCGCATCATGATCAAGTACAAGTCCGAAGGCCGAAAGAAAGAACTGGACTTCCGCGTGTCCTCGGTGCCCACGCTGTACGGCGAAAAGATCGTGCTGCGGTTGCTGGACAAGGAAAACCTGCGGCTGGACATGACCAAGCTGGGATTCGAGGCGGAGTCGCTGAAGAAATTCGAGCGCAACATTTTGCGGCCTTATGGCATGGTGCTGGTGACCGGGCCGACGGGCTCCGGCAAAACGAACACGCTGTACTCCTCGGTGTCCCGGCTGAATCAGGTGGAGACGAACATCATGACCGCGGAGGACCCCGTGGAGTTCCAGTTGGCGGGGATCAATCAGGTGCAAATGAAGGAGCAGATCGGGCTGAACTTCGCGGCGGCGTTGCGCGCCTTCCTCCGGCAGGACCCCAACATCATCCTGGTGGGAGAGATACGCGACTTCGAGACGGCGGAAATCGGCGTAAAGGCGGCATTGACCGGGCACTTGGTGCTCTCGACGCTGCACACCAACGACGCGCCCTCGACCATCAGCCGTTTGATGAACATGGGCATAGAGCCCTTCCTGGTGGCCACTTCGGTCAACCTGATTTGTGCGCAGCGCCTGGTGCGGCGCATCTGCGTGAATTGCAAGGAAGAGCTGGAAGTGCCGGAACAGGCGCTGATCGACGCGGGGTATTCGCCCGAGGAAGCCAAAACAACCAAGATTTATCATGGCAAGGGATGCTCGACGTGCAATAAGGGCGGGTACAAAGGGCGCACGGGTTTGTATGAAGTGATGGAGATCAATGACGAACTGCGCGAGCTGATCCTGGTGGGGGCTTCGGCGCTGGAATTGAAGAAGAAAGCCATCGAACAAGGAATGATCACCTTGCGGCGAAGCGGGTTGATCAAAGTAGCGGCAGGCATGACCACGATGGAAGAAGTCCTGAGAGAAACGGTTTTATAGTCCGGAGAGGGTGCGACCATGGCAGGCATAACACTGAGCGAACTGCTCAAAAAGATGATCGAAATGGGAGGCAGCGACCTCCACATCACGACGAACAGCTCGCCCCGGGTGCGCGTGCACGGCAGGTTGCGTCCGCTGGACATGCCTCCACTGACGGCGGCGGACACGAAATCGCTGGCGTACAGCGTGCTGACGGATGCGCAGAAGCACCGCTTCGAGGAAAACCTGGAGCTGGACTTTTCGTTCGGGTTGAAAAACCTGGCGCGTTTCCGCGGGAACGTTTTCAATCAGCGCGGCGCGGTGGGCGCGGTCTTCCGTACGATTCCCTGGGAGATCAAGGGCTTCGACGCGCTGGGATTGCCGCCGGTGGTGAAGGGGCTTTGCGACAAGCCGCGGGGGCTGGTGCTGGTGACCGGTCCGACGGGTTCCGGCAAGTCCACGACGCTGGCCGCCATGCTCGACAAGATCAATGCCGAGCGTGAAGAGCACATGATCACGATCGAGGACCCCATCGAGTTTCTGCACAACCACAAGAAGTGCCTGGTGAACCAGCGCGAGGTGCACTCGGATACGCATTCGTTCGCCAACTCGCTGCGCGCCGCGCTGCGCGAAGACCCGGACGTTGTGCTGATCGGAGAAATGCGCGACCTGGAAACGATCGAATCGGCGCTGCGCATCGCGGAAACCGGCCACTTGACCTTCGCGACACTGCACACCAATTCGGCGGCCTCCACCATCAACCGCATTATCGACGTGTTCCCCTCGCACCAGCAGCCGCAGATTCGCGCGCAGCTTTCCATGGTGCTGGAAGGAATCCTTTGCCAGGCTCTGTTGCCGCGTTCCGACGGGCGGGGGCGGGTGATGGTGATGGAGGTGCTGATACCGACGCCGGCCATCCGCAACCTGGTTCGGGAAGACAAGATTCACCAGATTTATTCGGCGATGCAGACGGGCACGGGGCAGACCGGGATGCAGACGTTTAACCAGGGGCTGGCCAACGCGTATTTCGCGAAACTCATCACTCTGGATATGGCGTTGTCGCGTTCGTCGAATCCGGACGAGCTGCAGGACATGATCAACCGTGGGGTGGCGACGGCGCCCACCGCGGGCAAGACCACCTTTGGGAAGGCGCCGGTTGGCGCTAAGCACTGAGGGATTGCATCGGTGAATGGGGTTTCGGAAGTTCGGAAAACTTTTTGACCGCTGAGGAGGAGATACTATGCCGGTCTTTACTTATCGGGGAACAAATCGGGCGGGTTCGTCAGTCTCAGGCGAAATGACGGCGAGCAGCAAGACGGAGCTGCAAAGCCTGTTGCGGCGCCAGCAGATCACGCCGACGAAGATGTCGGAGAAGGGCAAAGAGTTCAACCTGCCCACCTTCGGCGGGGGCGTCAATGCGAAGGAGCTGGCCGTGTTTACGCGCCAGTTCTCGGTCATGATTGACGCCGGCTTGCCGCTGGTGCAGTGCCTGGAAATTCTCGCGAGCCAGCAGGAGAACAAAACCTTCCAGAAGGTGCTGACGGGCACGCGCTCGGCGGTGGAAGGGGGCAGCACGCTCTCCGCGGCCATGAAGCAATACCCGAAGGTCTTCGACGCGCTGTACTCCAACATGGTGGAAGCGGGGGAGACCGGCGGTATTCTGGACACCATTCTGCAGCGCCTCTCGACGTACATCGAAAAGAACGTGAAATTGCAGCGCGCGGTGAAGTCCGCCATGGTCTACCCGATAGGCGTCTTGACCATAGCCTCGGGCGTCATCATCCTGCTGCTGTGGAAGGTGGTGCCGGTATTCGCGACCTTGTTCGCGGGCATGGGTGTGGATTTGCCGTTGCCCACGAAGATTGTGATCGCGGCCAGCCATTTCGTTGGCAGCATCTTCGGTCTCTTGATTGTGGTGGGCGCCGTAGCCATCATCATCGGTTTGAAGGTGTGGCATGGCACACCGCAAGGACGCCTAGCCATTGATACGGTGATCCTGAAGCTGCCGGTGCTGGGCATCCTGATGCGGAAGATTGCCGTGGGGCGGTTCACGCGGACATTGGGCACATTGATCGCGAGCGGCGTGCCGATTCTGGAAGGCCTGGACATTACCGCGAAGACCTCAGGAAACGCGGTGGTCGAAAGGGCCTTGAACAGGGTGCGGAAATCGCTGGAAGAAGGCAAGTCGCTCACCGAACCACTGAAGGAATCGGAAGTATTCCCGGGTATGGTGACGCAGATGATCGCGGTGGGCGAACAGACCGGCGCGATGGACGCGATGCTGCAGAAGATCGCGGACTTCTACGAGGAAGAAGTGGACGCGGCGGTGAAAGACCTGCTGACGGCTCTCGAACCCATCATGATCGTGTTTCTTGGCGGCGTGGTCGGCGGCGTGGTCATTTCCATGTATCTGCCGCTCTTCTCGCTGATCGGCAAACTGGCCTCGGCGCACTAGGCGGAGTGCTTCTTCGGAAAAGGAGGACAGGAGGTTCGCCCCTGTCCTCCTTTTTCTGTTTAAGATGAAGGATGAGGAAAGCGTGGGCCGCTTCCCAAGCACACATTTATGGAACAGACGTTCAATCGGCGTGAGTGGCTGGAATGGCTGACGCGCGTGCGGCTGTTAATGATCGCGCTGATCCTGGGTGTGGGCGTGGTGTGGCCGCAGTATGTGCCGTCCAGCGGCTCGCCGCGCTACTTCCTGCCCATCATCATACTGTGGATTACCATCAGCATCCTGCACCTGATCCTGGTGCGTCTGCTGCCGGCGACGTTTTGGTTCGGCGCGATCCAGGTGTTTTGCGATGTGGCAATGATTACCGGAATCGTCTACGCCACGGGATTGCAGGACAGCAACTTCACCTCGCTCTACCTCCTGGTGATCATCGTCGCCAGCATCCTGTTCACGCGGCGGATGGCGTTCGTAACCGCGGTGCTGTGCCTGGCGTCGCTCGCGCTGGCGCTTTTTTTTGTGGATGCCGGGAGGTTGCCACGAACTTCGATCGCGGCCCCTACGGTCGAGACGCTGCGGTTGTGGTTCCTGAGCAATACGTTTGGATTTCTCGCGGTGGCTTATCTGGCGAGTTTGCTGGCGTATTCGCTGCGCCGCAAAAGTACGGAGCTGGAACAGAAACGCGAAGAATTGCTGGAACTCCAGGATTTTACCGCGGACATCATTCATTCCATGCGCGGCGGCCTGGTTACCACGGACATGGATGGGCGCGTGGTGCTGATCAACCGCACCGGGGAGGAAATTCTGGGGCGGACGTTCGCGGAACTGCGCGGACGCGATCTGCGGGAGGTCAGCGAGGAATTCTGGCTGCCGGACATGACCGCGCTTCCGGAAAGGCTTTCCCTGCGGCGTGAGATTGAGGTGCGAACGGCCGGCGGGCAACGCCGATTCCTGGGTATATCGGTTTCGCCGCTGCGGACACGGGATGCGGCGCGGAGCGGCTATGTGTTCAACTTTCAGGACTTGACGGAATTGCGGCACCTGGAAAAGGAAGTGGCCACGAAGGAGCGCATGGCGGCGGTAGGGCGTCTCTCCGCGGCAATTGCGCACGAAATACGGCAGCCGCTGACGGCCATGGCAGGCGCGGTGAAGGAGCTGGGGCGCCTGGTGCCGTTGGAGGAAGACGAGAAGCGCCTGGTGAGCATTGTCAGCCGGGAATCGGAGCGCTTGAATCACATCATTACGGACTTCCTGAACTACTCGCGGGACAAATCCTACGTGTTTCAGGAAGCGGACGTGCGCGCGCTGCTGGACGAAACGCTGCTGCTGATGGAGAGGAAACCCGGCGTCGGGAATAAATTTCACATCCAGCGAGCGTTCAACGGGGAAGCACTCAAAGTGCTGGTGGATCCAGACAAGATCAAACAAGTGTTCTGGAACCTCTGCGACAATGCGTTGCGCGCCATGCCCGAGGGCGGAACATTAACCGTTGGGATGGAGCGAATTCCCGATTGGCTGCGCATCTCTTTCCGGGACACAGGCATTGGCCTGGACCCGCAACAACGCACGAAGATCTTTGAACCGCTGCAATCCAATTTTGAGGGAGGCACGGGGCTGGGGCTGGCGATCGTGTACCAGATCGTGCAAGCGCATAGCGGACGGATTTCGGTGATCAGCGAAAAAGACAAAGGCGCGGAATTCGTGGTTGAACTTCCGCTGGTGGAGTGAAGACCTATGCAAGCGACGAAAAGCGCCGCGAAGGAAGCGGGCCGCGAGATGGTGCACATCCTCGTCGTTGACGACGAGAAGTCCATCTGCGAACTGCTGGAGATCACCTTCCGCAAGGAAGGCCACCGCGTGGAGATTGCCAACAGCGTGGAGGCCGCCAGACGGAAGCTGGAAGGTTCGCTCTACGACGTGATTATTTCCGATGTGCGCATGCCGGGCGAGACGGGCGTGGAACTTCTGCGCTACGCACGAGAGGTGGCGCCCGATGCTTATTTCGTGCTGATCACCGGCGTGCCGACCCTGGAAACGGCGATCGCGGCCGCGAACGAAGGCGCCAACCGGTATGTGATCAAGGACCACGACCTGGTGGAACAGTTGCGCGTAGTGGTACGCGAAGTCGCGGAAAACCTGAAATGGAAGCACGAAGCAGGTTACCTGCGGCGGGAATTGCGCCGGCTGACCGGTCTGGACAACATCATCGGACAAAGCCCGAATATGCGCGCGATCTTCGATATGATCCAGACGGTGGCGCCACAAACGAGCCGGGTGCTGATCACGGGGGAAAGCGGCACGGGCAAAGAACTGGTGGCGCGGGCCATTCACGAGAACAGCGCGAGGTCTCATGCGCCGTTCATAACCATCAACTGCGGAGCGTTCCCGGAAACATTGCTGGAGTCGGAACTGTTCGGCTACACCAAGGGCGCGTTTACGGGCGCCAACGAAAACCGGCGCGGATTGTTCCAGGCGGCGCACGGCGGAACGCTGTTCATGGATGAGATCGGAAACATGGACCAGGCCATGCAAGTGAAGCTTTACCGCGTGCTGCAGGAAGGCAAGGTGCGGCCGCTGGGAAGTACAGAAGAGGCGGACGTGGATGTCCGCGTGATTGCGGCAACCAACAGGGATTTGGAGAAGGCCATCGCCGCCGGTGAGTTCCGCGAGGATTTGTTCTACCGCTTGAGCGTGATTCCGATTCACGTGCCCGCATTGCGGGAACGCCGGGATGACATTCCGCTGCTGGCGCGCCATTTTCTGGAGCGCTTCCGAAAATCTATGGAAAAGCCGGTTGCAGGCATATCGCCGCAAGCCATGCAGTGCCTGGAATCTTACGACTGGCCCGGGAACGTGCGGGAGTTGGAGAACACCATCGAACGGGCGGTGGCGCTGGAGAGCGGCCCGGAGATTTCCACCGGGGTTCTGCCGGATCGCATGACGGGGCTGGGGGGAATCGCGACGGCGGCCGGGGGACAATTGGAGAGCACGGCGTTTCCGCCGGAAGGCGTGGACTTCGAGCGGGTCATCGCGGAAACCGAAAAGCGCTACTTGAAGGCCGCGCTAGAGAAGGCGGATGGAGTGCGCACGCGCGCGGCAGAGCTTCTAAGGATCAGTTACCCATCTTTCAGGCACCACGCGAGGAAGCACGGCCTGTAGCGCGCGACGGTAAGAAGTGAACCAGGGTGTAATTCAGGAAGCCGAACGCTGCCCGTCCCGAGCTATCCAAATCAAGTTATTGATGCCATGGAAGCTGCGGGTGTCTGCTCAGGTGGCGGTGGACTCGCGATTCTCTACTTCCGAGCCCGGGGCGGGGAGCGTTACCCCGCGGCGGCGAAACAGAGCGAAATACGCTGCCAAGGCAAGCACAACGAAGATGGTCATTACAGGATCAATGGGGTGGCGGTAGCGCAGCGAGCTATGCGTGAGGTAGTAGGGAATGGGAAAAAGGAGCAGGCAGAATGCGAGGGGGAGCGACTCCCGCGCTCTCGTCCAGAGGCCGACCAGCAGGCCGGCAAAAGCAAGCAGCGAAAAGATGGTGTTGTACCAAACATAGATTCGACCTGCGCCCATGGGTTGGATGTAGGTGTCCAGGAGCGAGTCGTATTTCCCGGTCCAAGTGTCCACGAAGCGGTTATAGCAGAACTTAAGGAAGGTCTGGGGGTGGGCTTCGATGAAAGCCAAGGCTTCCCGTTGCTTCAGGCGGCTGTAGACAGGTTCGGTGTTCAATGCGAGTAGCGCGTACTCGCGATAACTCCTCATAGGATGAAGCTGTGGGGTGAAGGTGTCCTTTACCTCGGGATTATTTCCCAGCCAGAACTCCACTCCGAAGTTTGATTTGACGAAGAAGAGGCCGCCGATTTCGAAGTAATTGCGTATGGTCCAGGGAAGGAGGGCGAGAAGGAAGAAGAGCGCAGCGCGGGTGAGAAGCAATGCTGAGGGCATGACACGCTGGGCACGTTGAAGCCACAACCATCCGGCGAGGAATGGCAGCAAGACACAGAGCGTGGGATTCGTGAGCGCCGCGACGCCCCAGAACAGACCATAAGCTGCCCAGTGCTTCGGGGAAGAAGATTCGCGAAGCTGGTAGGTGTGGCAAAGCAGAAGGCAGAGCAACAACGCCGAGAGGCTTTGATCCCAAGTCCATTCAATGGGCATGAGAATCGCAGCGGGGAGAAAGGCCCAGAGCCAGATTGCAGCCAAGCCAATGCTGGCGCCATAGATTTTCCTGGCGAGGAAATAGATGGGGTAGCAGGTGAGCGAAGAAAAAATGATATTGAGAATCTGAGAGAAGATGGCCAGGGCCTGGTCTCTTAAATGAAAGACCAGCGCGCCAAGAGAGACGAGCCAGGGGTACACGGGGGCGAGCCATGCCGTGGTGAAGACGTAGCGCGGGAACGGCTCGGCAAAACCGTGGCCGACGGCGAGAGAATTGGCAACCATCAGGGTTTCCACACCCCAGCTCACAAAATGATTGTGAACGGTGTCCTGATGATGGTGCGAAAGCCAGAGAAAGAAGAAACGAAGCAGGAAGGCGGCAGCGACCGCGGCGCTCGGCGAACGCAACAGCGAAGCCAACGAAGTGCGGGGGTGGCGCAAAGACATAAGGGTAGCCTCTTCCAACCTCGGCCCTGCCGAAAAGCCAAGTTAACTTTTGTTTCCGCACGGCGTCAATGAACGCCGCGTAGTTTGCGAGAGATCTTGCTCAAAGGAATAACTTGCCTATGAATTGGGAGGAATCGATAGCGCAACGAGCGCGCAGAGAAAACGATTCGCTTGGCGAAGGCACGGAAAGAGTGGCCAGTAAGTCGGCGTGATTGCCGCGGGGAAGGACCGCAAAATCGCCCAGCCGCTGGATTCTCGAGGGGTCATAGAAGCTGTTGAGGAGGAGTTGGCAGGGCAGCGGAAAATGACGGTTTTCGACATGTGGAGGTGATGAAAAGTGTCAGGTTTTGGAGGGGGAGTGGCTGAAGTCTGGCAAAATCTCGGGAACACGCCTCGTGTACCAGAGCTAAGTTATTAGGGGTCAATGGGTTACGAATATTATAGTACTTTTGTACGCACTCTCCTAGCATTGGCCCCCCCCTTGCACATCTCAGGGCGTGCTCTGGCACGATACATTCTCTCAAGGAGACTTCATGAAGAAGCAAAAGGGTTTCAGTCTTATCGAACTGCTGATCGTCGTGGCGATCATTCTGATCATCGCGGCGATCGCAATTCCGAACCTCATCCGCTCGAAGATGGCGGCAAACGAGGCCTCCGCAGTCGCCTCCCTGCGCACCATTAACACGGGCGAAGTGACCTATAACAACACGTATCCTGGCACCTTCGCAACGATGACGTCCCTGGGCCCTGGTGGCACCGCCACTTGCGGTGTACCAGCCGTAGGGGCCGCCTGCTTGATTGACAACCTGCTGGCGACCGCCACGACGGTGGGTACTGCAAAGAGCGGCTACGTCTTCCTGGTTACCGCAGGCGCTGCGGGCACCGGTACGTATACTTCCGAGGCGGAACCGGCCACGGCGCAAACCGGCACACGTGGATTCTGCTCCGACCAGAACCTGGTTCTGTACTACCTGGCAGTGGGCGTTCCCGGCGTGCCTGGAGGCAGCTGCACGATAGCAACCGGCAAGGCTCTCTAATAGTTCACCGGCGGGTTAGAAACTCGCAGGAATCAAACGGAGCAGGATTGCAATCCTGCTCCGTTTTTTTGAATTGTCTGGTACCGTCCGATGAAAAGATTATAACGATTAATCAGTCTGACAAGTTCTGGCCGTGAAAGGACAATTTTGGTCACAGCGGCGGCAAACTAGATGGGTCGGAGGTTGAGTTTTCTCCTAATTGACGTGAACAGCGGGGTTATTTTAAGGGGGTGGTTTGGCAAGTTGCTTGCTCTATTTTCAGGTGTCTCTCTTTCTGTATACTCAGGGGAGCGCGTGATTGGAGACCAGGTACTATGAAACGCAAGCAAACAGGGTTCTCCCTAATTGAGCTGCTGATTGTAGTGGCAATCATTCTGATCCTTGCCGCAATCGCGGTCCCGAACCTGATCCAGTCCAGGATGACGGCAAATGAAGCTTCCGCGGTGCAAACCTTGCGCGACATCAACACAGCCGAGTCCGTGTATAGCATCCAGTTCGGGGCAGGTTTTTCGCCAGACTTGCCGTCGTTGGGCGGCACCAGCGGAACCCCCTCTCCCAGCAGCGCTCTTTTGATACCCGACCCTGTGGCACAAGCACCAAATACGAAAGCAGGATTCAGCTTTAGCTATGTGGTCACGGCGAGCAACGGTCCGAACAGTACGCCATCGAACTACACCGTCAATGCGAATCCCATTATTCCTGGGAACACGGGACGCCGGTGGTTCTTCACCGACGAGTCCTTTGTGATTCGCTTTAATACAACTGGCCCGTCGACTGCGAATGATCCTGCCATTTGATTGCGTGCAACGAGGCTGTTATACATTGACGGGTGACCTTACGCTTCCTGCAAACTGAGTGGTGTGGCAATTTTCCAGCGGCAATGGGCTGCATGTGCACTGTAATCCTGGCGCTTTCCATGCTGGGTTGGACTTCCCAAAAAGCTGAAGTGCTTTTCGGCGCGGAAAAACGCGACGCCGTGCTGGTGCAATTTGAGGCGCGTTACCGGGAAGCGAGGTCGCTTTCCGCGACGTTCCTGCAGGAATACTCAGAGAACGGTAAGGTGACGCGCAAAGAGGCGGGCGAGTCCTACTTCCTGCACCCGGGCAAAATGCGCTGGGATTATGAAGCGCCGGAGAAGAACACCTTTCTGGCGGACGGGAAATATGTGTGGTTCATTACGCCGGCGGACCACACGGCCATGCGCATGCCGGCGAAAAAGAGCGACGATTGGCGGACACCGCTGGCGTTTCTGACCGGCGGCATCAAGCTCTCGCGGATTTGCGCGCAAGTGGAATGGGCAGCGGATGTCCCGCCGAGGCAGGTCGGGTACAAGGTGTACCGCTGCGAACTGCTCGGGGCCGGGGCTGCGGAAGCCAATCGCGAAGGCGGAGGCAAGCGGAGCGACGCCGCCAAGGTGCATGCCGCCAAAGGAGCAGGAGCGGTGCTCTTCGAGCTTTCTCCGCAGGGCGAACTGAGCCGCATCGTGATGGACGAAGGAGCCGGGATACAGGTGGAATTCACGTTCAAGGATTGGCAGTGGAATCCGGTCTTGGCGAAAAAGCTCTTTCAATTCGAGGCCCAGCCCGGCATGGTCATCGTGGATGGCCCGCTACCCGATTCCCCAGGGCTGCGTCAGTAAGAGGTGGAGGGCGTTTCGCTCCCAGCCTGCCGCTTGTACAGGATGTAACCGCGCTGCCCTGACCCTTATTGGTGTACTCTCCGAATGAGGTAAACTGGAAGGCTATGGGGGAATTCGTCTGCCGCGTTGCCGACGCCAATGGGCGGGTCTTCTCGCACGTTGAGGCTGCCGGCACGCTTGAGGAAGCGCGCCAAAAACTGGCCGACCGGGGGCTGTTTGTCTACACCGTGAAATCCCGCAGCAGCCTGGTCACCGGGATGCTTGGAGTGCGCAAGGAACGCAAGATCGGCGGCAACGATTTCCTGATCCTCAACCAGCAGTTTAATACCTTGATTAAAGCGGGCCTGCCTATCCTGCGCGCTCTGGACCTGTTGGCGACGCGGGCGACCGCTCCCAAGCTGCGGCCCGTCCTGACGCAAATTCGCGACCGAGTGCGGGAAGGGAAGTCGCTCTCGGAGGCGGTGGACGAGGCGGGAGTATTCTCCAAGATGTATTCGACCGCTCTGCTTGCCGGGGAAAAGAGCGGCAACCTCTCGGGGGTGCTGGATTACTACATCGCGTACCAGCGAGTCAGCACCGGAGTAAAGAAAAAGATCCTGGCGACGCTGGTGTACCCGACGCTCTTGGTGGTGGTGGCGTCGGTCATCGTGACTTACCTGGTAACATTCGTGATCCCGAAGTTTGCCTTGTTGTATCGCGATTTGGGCGTGCCACTGCCGGGCCCCACGAAATTGCTGGTGAGCGTGACGGTGGACTACCGCTATCACATCCTGGGACTAATCGCGGCGATATTTCTGACGTTGCTGGGAGTTTTTTTCTGGTCCCGCAGCGAAGAAGGCGGGGTGGCGTTCGACCGCATGAAGTTCCGCGTACCCGTGTTGGGCGAAACGCTGCTGAAATTCCAGGTGGCGCAGTTTTGCCGCACGCTGGCCACGCTGCTGACCGGCGGAACGCCGCTGGTCAGCGCGCTGCAAACGGCAGCCGAGTCCATTACCAGCAGGCTGTTGCAAGGTACCGTGGGGCGCGCGACGCACATGGTGCGCGAAGGCGAATCGCTCCACGGAGCACTCTCCGCCAGCAAAGTGATGCCAGAGTTGGCGCTGGACATGATTGAAGTGGGCGAGTCCAGCGGGGCGCTGGCGCCGATGCTGAACAGCGTGGCGGAATTTTATGAGGAAGAAGTGGGCCTGCGGCTGGGCGCCATGGTAGCGGTGATTGAGCCGGTTATACTTATATTCATGGGGCTGCTGGTAGCCTTTATACTGATTTCGCTGTATTTGCCAATTTTCTCGTTCTCCATGGCGGGAGCGGGAAAGTAAGGACCGCAATCGATTATGGCCACACCTGACTCCAATATTCACGATCCGACCGCGGCGGGAGGCGGAGCGGACGTGGCGCAGGAGCGCGAACAGGCGCGGCGCCTGGCGGAGCGTTACCGCTGCGGCTTTATTGATCTGACGGAACAGCGCATTGACCCGGAACTGTTCCGCACCATCCCCGCGGACCTGATGTTCCGCTACAACTTTGTGCCCCTGGTGACGCACAACAACACGTTGGTGATTGCCGTTGCCGATCCGGGCATGGTGATCCTGAGCGATGAACTGCCGCTACTGCTTGGGAAAAAGCTGGCTTATAAGGTCGCCACGCCCCGCCAGATCGGCGACTTGCTGAAGCGCACGGAGCAATCGCAGCGCGTGCTGGAACAAGCTACCGAAGCGTTTACGCTGCAAGTCTCCAAGGAAGAAGAAGAGAGCGAAGAGACCATTTCAGGGGACCGCCTGACGCGCGATTCCACGGTGAGCCCGGTGGTGCGTCTGGTGGAGACAATCATTTTTACGGCCCTGGAGCGCCGGGCGAGTGACATCCACATCGAGGCGCGTGACACCGAAGTGGCGGTGAAGTACCGGATTGACGGCGTGCTGCAGTACGCCATGCAGCCCATCGCCAAGGAATGGCACTCCACGGTCATCTCGCGCATCAAGGTGCTCAGCGATCTGGACATCGCCGAGCGGCGCGTGCCGCAGGACGGGCGGTTCCGCGTGAAGTACAAGGGGCGCTACATTGACCTGCGCGTTTCCATCATGCCGGCCAACCACGGGGAAGACGCCGTGCTAAGGGTGCTGGACAAAGAAACACTTTCCGAAAAGTTCCAGAAGCTGAGCCTGGACGTCGTGGGTTTTTCCAGCGATGAAACGCGGCGCTTCCGGCGGTACATCCACGAGCCGTATGGCATGGTGCTGGTGACCGGACCGACGGGTTCCGGGAAAACCACGACGCTGTATGCGGCCATCAACGAGATCAAGTCGGACGAAGACAAGATCGTCACCATTGAGGACCCGGTCGAATACCAGTTGCGCGGCATCACGCAGATTCCGGTGAACGAAAAGAAAGGGTTGACGTTTGCCCGGGGCCTGCGCTCGATCCTGCGGCACGATCCGGACAAGATCATGGTGGGAGAAATCCGCGACCAGGAGACGGCGCAAATCGCCATCCAGTCCGCGCTGACCGGGCACCTCGTGTTCACCACGGTACACGCCAACAACGTCACGGACGTCATCGGGCGCTTCATCAACATGGGCGTGGAGCCGTACAACTTCGTTTCGGCACTGAATTGCATTTTGGCGCAACGCCTGGTGCGCGTGATTTGCGAGAATTGCAAGCAGCCCAAGCAGCACACGGTAGCCGAACTGCGGGAGTCCGGACTCGATCCTGCCGCCACCGCGGGTTTCCTGTTTGCGGAAGGGCCGGGATGCCTGGAATGCTCCGGCACCGGGTATCACGGGCGTACCGCGATATGCGAGTTGCTGGACTTGAGCGACCACATCCGGGAAATGATCGTGGACCGGCGGCCGACCAGCGAAATTAAGCGTGCGGCAATCGAAGAAGGTATGATTACGCTTCGAGAGAGCGGGCTGGCGAAAGTGCGGGCCGGGACTACCACGCTCCGCGAAATCAATAAGGTGACCTTCGTTGAGTAGCACAAACGCGTATCAGGAAGGCATTTTCCAGAGCAATCTGGTGCGGCATATTTCGCGCTGGATGGAGGCGATTCCGCATCCGCCGCTGGCCGTGGAAATTTCGCCGGGGCGAGTAGCGGGGGCACGCTTCACGCACCGTGGAACGCTGGACGGTTTCTCCGTGGAAGGCCTGCCGCTGGGCGCGATCATGCCCTCGGCGGTCGAGACCAATCTCAGCAACCCGGCGGCGGTGAAATCGGCGGTGACCAACGTGTGCCTGCGGCTGGGCGCCAAGGACGAGGACGTGGCGCTGCTGCTGCCCGATCCGGTGATCCGCGTGTTCGTCCAGCACTTCGAGGATTTCCCGCGCTCGGCCGAGGAAGCGATTCCGATGCTGCGCTGGAAGCTGAAGAAGAGCGTGCCGTTTGAAGTTGACGAAACCCTGCTGTCCTACATGCGCCAGGCGCCGAGGACGGACGGTGTGGACGTGGTGACGGCCATCGCCAGGCTGCGCATTGTCAAGGAATACGAAGCGCTGCTGGAGTCGGCCACGCTGCGGCCCGGCGTGGTGCTCAGCTCGACACTGGCGGCGATTGCGCTGCTCCATGACCAGCGGCCCACGCTGCTGGCGCGCATTTCGGGAACTTCGCTGACGACCGCGATTGTGCGCGAAGGCGTACTCGCGGGGTATCGCTGCACGGAACTTCCCACGCATGCGGGCGAGGTCACGCCGCAGATGCTGCTGGAAGAAATATTCCCGCTGGCCGCCTATTATCAGGACACCTGGCAGGAAGGCATCCAGGCGGTGCGCGTGGCAGGGCTGGGGTACCGCTTGCCGGAGTTCGTGCATCCGCTGGAAGAAGAATTCAAATGCGAGGTGCGATCGCTGCTGAGCGCGGCGATTTCGGAGGGCCGGCTGGAAGGCGAGGCCCGGTCGCTGGCCGACAAGGAACTCGAGGGGCTGGTTGGCTGGATGTTGTACCGGAGCTGAGGGAGAATAGGCGCAAGGGATCATGTACATACGACTGAATCTGGCGACGAAGCCGCTGGTCAGCCACCGCCCGTTCTTTGCGGGGGCGGCAATTGCCGGGCTTATTGGCGCCATTCTGTTTGCGCTTCTCGGCTGGCGCTTCTACACGCTGCGCCGAGCGGATGCGGATCTGCGCGCCCGCACGGAGAAGGTGCAAAACGAGATGTCGCGGATCTACAGCCAGCGCGAGCAACTGGACCGTTTTTTCTCGCAAGAAGAGACAGTGGGGCTGCAGGACCGCGCCAGATTTACCGCCGCGGTGATGGAAGGCAGCAGCTTTAACTGGACGCGGCTGTTCATGGACCTGGAACACACTTTGCCGGCGGGCGTACACGTTTTGCGCATCGAACCGAAGCTGGATAAGGGCAGCGCGGAAGTCAAATTCGCGATTGGCGCGGCGAATGAGGACGCCAAGCTGAAGTTGCTGAAGGCGTTTGAAGACTCTAAGAGTTTTTCACGGCTGGAACTGCTGGACGAGCACACCGGCACGCAGGGGCAGCCGGGGGCCGACCCGCTGACCGTGGAGTTTACGGCGTCGTACTCAGCGATCTAAACATGCCCAACTTCTACCTCAAGAAGCGGATCGTCCTGACAGCGCTCGGCGCGCTGCTGGTGGCGGATGTCGCGCTGGCCTATTTCAACCTGAAGATGAATACCGCGCGGGAAACGCCCCAGCATGTACTGGCGGCCGAAACGCAGCAACTGAAGCTTCTAAAAGCGGACGTGGAGCGGGCCGCCGCGATTCAGAAGAATATTCCCGAGGTCTTGAAGAAGTTTGACGCGTTCGAAGCGGACCTGCCCCCGTCAAGCAAGGGTTACTCCGCGATTTCACAGGAACTGAACGGTTACGCGCGCGATACGCACCTGGTTACCGGGGATCTGAGGTTTCACCAAAAGGAGCTGGCGGAGCGCAAGCTCGACGAGGTTGAAATCGAAGCGACGGTGGCCGGCGACTACAACGGGATCGTGAGCTTCGTGAACAAACTGCAGCGTTCCAAGAACGTCTATATCGTCGATTCGCTGCAATTGGAATCGGACACTTCGGGGCAGGGACCTGCGAACCTTTTGAAGATCAGCCTGCACGTGCGCACGTATTTCAGGAAAGTTTGATGGCATTGACGAAACAACGGAAACAGGTCTTGGCGCTGGCGGCCCTGGTGGTGATCGCGGCGCTGGTCTGGTATGCGAATATCGACCGCGTGAAGGGTGCGCCCGGGGGAGTGACGTTCCACGCCGACTATACGCCGATCAACGCGCAGGATTTCAGCATCATCTTCAAGCAGCGCGGCGATGCGCAGAAGACGGTGTACAAGCCTTCCGGGCGCAATCCTTTCGTAGCCTCGGCGGTGCCCGTGGTGATACCGGTGATAACGTCAAAAGCTGCGGGAAAACCACGCTGGCCTGATTACACTGTGCCGCAAGAGGTGATCGTGCCGCCGCAATTGCCTTGGAAGTTTTTCGGTTACGGCAGTCTGCCCTCCAGCGGGGCGCGCCAGGCCTTCCTATTGGAAGGCGAGGACGTACACATCGTGGGCGAGGGCGAAGTGGTCCTGAATCATATCCGCATCGTGCACATCGGGAATGAGAGGATCGAGTACGAAGACACCAATACCGGCGCGCGCAATTCCAACCAACTCGAGGCCGTTCCGGGGCCTTCCGCATGAGGAAACCGGTTACAGGGCGCGCGCGAAATCCCGGCCAGCGGGGTTACGCCCTGCTCCTGGTGATGTTTTTCATGGCGCTGTTGGTGCTCACGACGATTACGGTTGCGCCCAATGTGCTGACTGACGGGCGGCGGGAAAAAGAGAAGGAGATGGTGTGGCGCGGCAACCAGTACGTCCGCGGAATCAAGCGTTATTACGCGAAGACGCACCGCTTCCCGACGGAAATCGATGACCTGGTCAAACCGAAGACGGGCATACGCTTCATGCGCCAAGCCTATAAGGATCCAATGAATGACGTGGACGGGTCGTGGCGGCTGATTTATGTGGGCCCGAATGGCCAGCTCATTGGGAGTTTGAAGAACCGGGGACCCGGCGCGCCCGGAATGTCCGCTTCGGGATTCGGCGCTTCACCCACGTCGTCAAGTTTCGGAGGTACGTCCTCCGGCGGCTCGTCCTTCGGACAATCCTCGTTCGGCGGTTCGTCTTTCGGCGGAGGTACGGCGGGCCGATCCACATTTGGAGGATCGTCTTTCGGGGGAGGAAACACTTCCAATTCGACCATGGACTCCACGGGATTCGGGAATACTGCGCCGAGTGCAACTAGTCAGCCGGACGCCAACGGCAACGGCGAAAATCCCGCAGGGTCGGACTCAATGTCCACGCCGCAGTCCATCGCCCCGGCCGAGACACCCGTCATCATGGGGGGCAACATCATCGGCGTGGGCAGCAAGGTCAACAAGAAATCCTTCCTGTGGTACGACAAGGCAAAGAACTACCGCGAATTTGAGTTCATCTGGGATCCCTCAAAAGATATGGCTGGCGGCGCGGGTGGGTCGATGCAAACCGGCCCCGGCCTGGGAACGCCGGCCGGTGCGCCCAGCGCAACGTCGCCGTTTTCCCCGGGCTTTGGTCAGAATCCAAGCCAGAATCCTTCGTCGAATCCGCCAACGGGTCCTCCAGAGGGTGGCCCGCCACTGCAGGCACCGCCGCCGAATCAGAACTAATCCTGAAAGCTAAAGTTGAAAGGGGATTTCATCGCACAAAAAACGTGCGATGGAGCATCTTCTGAGTTATCAGTTTTCAGTTGTAAGTTTTCAGTTTCGGAGAAGGGGAACCCAAGAGCACAGTCAAGAATGACTGTGCCACAGGAAGACCGCAAGCGAACTGGCTCCGACGATTGCGCTGGCGTTGTGCCACGATCCCTCCACTGCGCGGCCCGACGCGCCAAAATGCGGCGCGGAAGAAAAAGTCGGGCCACTTCGGTCGGGATGACAGAGTGGGCGGAGGGGTCACTTCCCGGCGGGGAGACCTTCCAGTTTGGCGGCAGTTTGCGGCTTGTTGTTCTGAGCGGCGGCAGACTTGAAATGCGCGTAGCTTCGCGAGATCTTTTGCACATACTTTACTGTCTCGGGATAGGGCGGGACGCGCCGGCCGTACTGCTCGACTCTTTCCGGCCCGGCGTTATAGGCGGCGAGCGCCAGCGTCAAGTTGTTGTTATACCGGGCCAGCACGTCCTTCAAGTAGCGCGTACCGGCCTCGATGTTCTCGCGCGGATCGAAAATATCGCGCACACCCAATTGCGCGGCGGTTTGCGGCAATAATTGCATAAGGCCGCGCGCGTTTCTGGGCGAGACCGCTTTGGGATTGAAATTCGATTCGATGGCGATGACGCAATGGATCAGGTCGGCGTCCACGCCATAGCGCTCGGAGGCGGCGAGAATGAGGTCGTGGAAGGGCGTGTTGGGGCTGAGCGGCTCGGGCAGGGGCTCGAAGACCTCTTCCGGCTCGATGCCCACCACCTCGCTGGCGGGGATTTCGGCGACACCGCCGTTCATCTGCAGGCGGTACCTGTCGCCCAGCAACTCGTAGCCGGTGACGTTCAGGCGGGCGCCGCTGCGCAGGACGACGTAGTCCGCGCGGACGGTCGCAGCCCCAGCGGTAAGAGCGCAGACCGCCACCATGGCGCACAGGGTGAGCCTTAGGCGCATTCCGGGGCCTCCCGGAGGGCGAAGTGGGCGATGGCTGCTGCCACACCGTCCTCGTCGTTGGAACGCGTCACATGCCAGCCGCGGGCTTTCAATTCCGGCACGCCATTCTCCATAACTACAGGAATACCCGCAAAGGATAACATTTCCAGGTCATTGTGGTTATCCCCAATGGCCAGGATTTGGGCAGGCGAATAGCCGCGAAGGCCTGCCCATTCGGCCAGTGCGGCGCCCTTGGAAACGGCGGGGTGGATGACGTCAACCATGGCAAAATCCCTGTCCTCGTAGAGGGTCACGGCCAGGGAATAGTCTCCAGCAAAGGGCACGCTGCGAAGCGTCTGCTCGACTTGGCGCATCGGCGCAACCGGACCCGTAAACATCACCTGGATGGGGTCCTCGGTCAGGCACGCTTCCAGCGGCTGCGATTCCGCTAGAAACTTGCGGTTACGGGCGAAGTAGCCGCCGCGCGTGACATCCTCCCAATCGATCTTTTCCAGGATCATCTGGTTCGCTTCCGGGCGGTCGAAAACCACGGCGGCACCCTCGCGCCAGGATTCCGTGGATTGCAGCACGCGTAGCGCCGTGGCCCTCGGCAGGAGGTGGCGCACGTGCGTGTGGCCCTCTTTGGAACGGACCATCGCGCCGTTATTGACGATCATTGTCAGCGGCGAAGGGATCTGCTGCGCCACGGGCAGGGCAAAATCGTAGCGGCGGCCGGTCACCAGAACGACTTCGATGCCGCGGCGCGTGGCTTCGGCGATGGCTTCGCGGTTCGCCGGGGAAACTTCCCAGCGGCTGTTGAGCAGGGTGCCATCAATGTCGAGAGCGATCAGTCGAACTGGCATGACTCCAGTGTACCGGATGCGGGAGGAGAAAGACGCAACGAGAGTGTGAAGAAGTCACGAGTGAAGAGCCAATTTGGATTTTGCGGGTCAGTTCTTCTCCTGTTATGTCCGGGAGGCACGAAGAAGGAGCTTGGAGTCTTCAGGGGCTGAAGCCCAATTCAATTTGCAGGCTTTATGTCAGGGCCGAAGCCCTGACCCCCTAAAGAGAAATGCATCGCGCTTGCGGAGACACGACACTAGATCACCGCCAGGCCGACTGCAAATTCCAGATCTCCAGCTTCACGATGCGCGCTTCTCCCTTCGAGGAAAAGAATTCAATGTCCTGACTGTCACGGGAAGGGAAGATGGCGTCGGAAATAACGGCAGAGCCGTCGTTGGCGAAAACTTCCACGGAGGAGCGATCCACAAAAATATGCAGTTTGACCCGCTTGCCACCCGCTGGGAACAGCGGCCCTGAATGACGGCCCGCAAATCTCTCGTCGAACGACGTATTCCCGGAGCGAGTCCGGTCCACGAACACTTCCTGTTTGCCCCAATCCACACCGATTGTGGTTGCTTCGTTCTTTCCCTTGCGCACACGAATCCCGGCTTCGGCGGAATTGCCACCATCCAGTTCGGCGATGATCTCGAGCGCATCGCCATGGACCTGCTTGGCGAGCAAAGCGCGGTTCGCTGGCGCGATGTCCTGCGCGCCTAAACTCACGTGATTTTGGCCCAGAGTCTCCAACTCCTTTACAGGAGTTTGCTGCAGGCGGATTCCGTCTGGGAAGCGTTTCAGGCTGAGGAAGCGCGGGATGGATTGCACCCCGCGCCACGGAGACGTGGGGACTTTCCCGGCGTATTCCCAGTTCAAGAGCCAGCCGAGCCAGATGCGGCGTCCATCGGCCGCAGGAATGTCGGAGAAAGATGTGGAAGCGTAGAAATCCTTGCCGTAATCGGCCCAGAGGACTTGCTCCGGCGGGTTCGCGTTGACGAAGGTGGCGCCATCGAACTGGCCGAGAAAATACTGATCAGCCGATCCACCCGCTTGGCCGCCGGGATTCAGATTTATGCTGAGCACCCAGCGTGTTTGCCCGGCTTCTCCTTCCACCGGAAGTGGAAACAAGTCCGGACACTCCCAAACACCACCGGTCGCGCCCGCGGGGCCAAAGTCGCTCAACGCGGCCCAGTGCTTCAAGTCCGGCGAGCCGAAGAAGCGCACCTTGTGCTCCGTGGGCAGCGCGGCAACCATAACCCACTTGTGGCTTGCCTCGTGCCAGAACACTTTGGGATCGCGGAAATCCTGCATGTGCAAGTCGAGCACGGGGTTACCCGCATACTTCGTCCAGGTGCGGCCGCGATCGTTGCTATACGCGAGGTTTTGCGTTTGCAGCTTTTCGGTGTGGCCGGTGTAGATGGCAACGAGGCACGAGGGCTCAGCCGCGTTCGCCTCCTTGCAGAAACCGCTGGAGTTGTGCCAGTCCACGACCGTGCTGCCCGAAAAAATCATGATCCCGTGCTCTTCGGAGATGGCCACCGGCAGATGCTGCCAGTGAACCAGGTCGCGGCTGACGGCGTGTCCCCAGCTCATGTGTCCCCAGTCGTTGCCGAAGGGATTGTATTGGTAGAACAGGTGGTATTCGCCCTTGTAGTAGACGGGGCCGTTGGGATCGTTCATCCAGTCTCTTGCGGGAGTGAAATGGTATTGCGGACGGTAGGTCTCGTCGTATAGCGCGGCGGGATTCGTGCTTTGTGCAAGAACGCTCGTACCGAGGAAGAACAGAGCGATTGCGGCAAGAACCGAGGTCCAGATGCCCGACCGATGCATGTGAGACTTCCTCCGATCCCTGGCGTAACCCATTATGACCTCACTTCGCAGGTGAACAAACACCGGGGTAGTGGGTCGGTTTCCGGATTCGGCGTTTATTAGGACTTAGTCCGTGCTTGCCGGGACGAATGGTGCTGTGTTGGTTGTTTTGCCGTAAAGCCGATTGACCTTCGGCTGAATAATCCAAATTCCAACTGGAAAAAACCAGAGAAGAAAAAACGATGCAGCGTAGTTCAAGAACGACGCTGGCTTGCCAGAGCCTGCCAGGACTAGGCTTTTCGCAACGAAGTAGAAATTGTAGAACATACAAAACGCCGCTAGGAGATGCAGAGGGATGATGACAAGGATGGACGGATTGTCAGTTGGCACAAGGTTCAACGCAACCGTGGCGGGCGGAAAATATACGGCTGGATAGATAAGCGCAAAGCGAAAGAATTTAGTTTTCAGCTTTAACGCGGGTTGGGTAATCGATGCGAGGAAAAACCCAACGGATGCCAGCCAACCGAGGAAGGAAAAGAGGAACAACAAGAATAGACCAATACCAATCAAGTAGAGGAAGGCTGCTAGAGCAGCGAGGGTTCCGGAGCGATGCTCTACCAGCCTAAAAAGCAAGGTTAAGAGCTGCGTGACCAGCATGAAAACAATTAGAAACAGGAAAATCTGCCAGTGCTTTACTCGCAGAAAGAAATTGGCCATCGCATGCACTCTGTTTCCAACCCCCGCTTGAGCCGACAGCAATCGCGTCATGACTGCGTTTATACCATGACCGTCGAGAGCCTGTCTTTGAGTCGTAGTCAACTCCTGGTTAGTCGCCTTTCCGGACATTTTCGAACTGGAACTCATATGTCCGATAAAAGCGTCGCCCGATCGGAGACTGACCCGCTAACAACACTGGAGGTCTTAGGCCACGAAAAGGGCCCGTGCTAGACTGCCGTTCATGGCGACTCGCCGGCTCTATTACGACGATTCCTACATTCAGAATTTCGAGGCGCAGGTGCGCGCCTGCGTGCCTGCGGAGCCGATGGCCACCGAATCCGGCACGCGCCCGGCGTGGGAAGTGCTGCTGGACCAGACGGCGTTCTATCCATCCTCAGGAGGCCAGCCAAACGATTTGGGCAAGCTCGGCGAAACGACCATTCTGGATGTGCGGGACGATGGAGAAGAAGTGCTTCATATTGTGGACGGCCAACTTGCTTCCGGTACCGTGCAGGGCTGGGTGGCGTGGCCGCGCCGCTTCGACCACATGCAACAGCACACTGGGCAGCACCTGCTCTCCGCGATGTTTCAAGAGCGGTTTGGATTGCCGACGGTGTCGTTTCACCTGGGCGGCGATCTCTGCACGATTGATTTGCGCGGGCCGGAGCCGTCCGCGGACGTGCTGCTGGGCGCGCAACGGGCGGCGAACCAGATCATTTTCGAGGACCGGCGCGTCATCGTGCGCTATGGCACCGCGGACCAGCTTGCACGGCTCGGCGTGCGCAAGGAGGTGGTGCGGGAAGGAATTTTGCGCGCCATCGAGATTGAGGACGCGGACTTGCAGCCGTGCGGCGGGACTCACGTGAAGTCCACCGGACAGATCGGCACGTTACTGGTGCGGCGTTGCACCAAAGTACGCCAGGATTTTCGCGTGGAATTTGCTTGCGGCAGCCGGGCGGAGCGATTGGCCAGCGCGGAGTTTGCGCTGCTGCGCACGCTGGGCGACCGGCTGAGCTGCGCGCCGGAGGAGTCGGTGGCGGCGGTGGAGAAGGCGCTCACCGAACGCGATGCGAATTTCAGAGCGCTGCGCGGGGCGCTGCAGCAATTGGCGGAAGCGCGCGCGGAATTGCTGGGCGCGGCGGCGGTGGGGGAGGGAGGCGTGCGCGTTGTGGCCGAAGTGCTGCGCGACGTCCATCCGGAATTGCTACTGCCACTGGCAACGGAGCTCGCCAAGAAGGAGCACACCGTCGCGCTGCTGGCGATGGAGGTGTCCGGGCAACTCGCCTTCGCGCAGCATCCATCGGCAGGGAAGGACCTCGCCGCGCTTCTCAAACAGGTATTCGCCACGTTTCCCGGCAAAGGCGGCGGCACGCGCGATTTCGTCCGCGCCAAACTGAGCGAGCCCAGCGCCTCGGCCGCAGCCATAGCCCTCGCTCGCAAATTGCTCCTCGGCTAGCCTGCGCGCGCGCCAACGCAAGAGTCTTTTCGAGATAGAGCCCCAAGGCTGAGGCACACGGGAGAGTTATCAGGTTTCAGTTGATAGTTTTAAGCAAGAGGAAGAGAACCCCGAAACCGAGGCGCACACCGTGCTTTGAAAGGCAAGAGAGGTGCAAGGAAGAAAAAGCTTACCCAGAGGGCACAGAGTTCGCAAAGAAGAACGGAGAGGAATAAAGCAAGAGTGGGGGAAAAAGAGCCTGAGGCGCTCGATCGTAAGAACCCACCGTTCATCCCGAAAAAGCACCGGGATGGCGCAGAGATCGCAAAAGGCGCGAAGGATGGGGCACCCGGCTTCTGTTAGTATGGCGGTACGCTTCTCGATATGGAGAACAAGACGGAGAATAAGATGGAAAAGATAAGAATCGAGCAGCACAGTATTGTAGGGTGCCTGTGGTTCGGAGCATGGCTCTTTACCATCGGATTTCTACACTTGACCTTTTGGAAAGGTTTCCTCGCGATTCTGTTGTGGCCGTATTTTCTTGGCGCGCACTTCAGCTCACTGCTGCGCTAATCATTCAGCTATTTTGTGGAATCGCGACGCCAGTCGTGCAGCGCTTGAGTATTCGCGGGGAAAACGTGTGCGCCCACATCGAACCTGAGGAAGTTGGTTCCGGGCCACACGCACGCGCGGCGGTATTCACCAGATTCCGGGCAGGAGCCTGTATCGTGTGCTGATCGCATACTCCGCATATCCTGGAAGCTCGTTCCGTAGGGTGCGGTCTTCCAGAGCGGTGCGCACCACAAACAGGCAAATCGTCGCCGCCACAGGCAGGTACGACCAGAGCGATCCCAAGAGAAGAGGCACGCCCAGACTCTGCAAGATCACCCCTGCGTACAAGGGGTGGCGAACCACGGCATACGGTCCGGACTTGACGACCTGGTGGCCCCGCTCTTCCTGAATGCGGACGGTCTTTTCAAGATGCGGATTGACGATCATGGTCCATGGGACGAGCAGGCATCCCATGAGGTAGAGCGGCAGGCCGGCAAAGACTGCCCTTAACCCGACATGCGACCAGCCGAAGCGGCCCGCATCGAGACCGGCCACCAACGGAAACAGGAAAAATGTCAGCACTATAAAAGGAATGATAACCTTGTCGAATGTCTTCGTATTGGCGTGGCGTTTGGCGCGCTCCTGGAGAATCCCCGGACTCTTTATGCTGACGACGATCTCACCAATCACAAGGGTGCCAACGTACAGCGCAACGTAGACCCACGCCCGTATCCAATTCACGCGACCGGCAGCAACAAACAAAATCACGCTCCACAGGCACACGCCTGCCAAAGCCCTCAACAATCGATCCATCAAAAGCGGGTTCATGGGCTGCTGCAGCGTTCCTGAAGTGGTGGGCGGCACAGCCTTTGGCGTTAATTCGAGGCTCACATCGGCAGGATAGCACTATAGAAATGGACCGGGGAGTGATAGAAGGGCACACACTCTTTGGCTTGCGATCTGCCTACACCGCTGAGGATTGTCCTACTAAGAACAATCTAAATGCACGGGAAGGTGTGTCGCACCTACGGCGCTTGGGAATTGGGAGTACGAGGACCCAGCGCTTACGCGCTGGGCTAACTTCTGGCGCGCCGCCGGCGCTGGAGACGACGTGCAGTCAGTAGCGCGGCTACAGTTGCAGGCCGCCTCAGGAGGCGGCGGCCAGGGCTTCACCAGAGAGATTAGTGGACTGTGATGGTGGTGGAGGCGAAAGTTTGAGCGAAAGCGTTGGTGGCGTAGAGGGTTTAGGTGGTGGTGGCGTCAGAAGGGGATGTCTTCGTCGGAGATTTCAGGGCCGGGGCCGCCGCCGATGGGTTCCTCAGCGGGGCCGGCATGATCGAAGTCTTCGGCGCGTGCGGCGCCAGCGGGGGCAGTTGCACCGGCGCCTGCGGCCATGCCGTCGGAGCGGCCGCCGAGCATGCGGAAATTAGTGGCAACAATCTCAAAGCTGGTGCGCTTCTGGCCTTCTTTATCCTGCCAGTCGCGGGATTGAATACGGCCTTCGATGAAGACGAGCGAGCCCTTCTTCAGGTATTGCTGCGCAATTTCGGCTTGTTTCCCCCAGACGACAATCTTGTGCCATTCGGTGCGCTTCTGGCGCTCGCCGTTGCGGTCCTTGTAGGATTCGTCGGTGGCGAGGGAGAAATTGGCGACAGCCTGGCCGCCGGAGGTGAAGCGGGTTTCGGGATCGCGGCCGAGACGGCCAACGAGGATGACTTTATTGACGGACATTGGAATTTCTCCTAATCATAGAAATGGCGGAGGAGGGGATCCTTCGCCGCGTTGCTCCTCAGAACGACGATCCTTGTCGGATCGTCGCTTTATTTACCGACATGTGATGCCCCCTGAAAAGGGAAAGATAACACGGCGGAGAAGAAAAGCGAAATAAGAGAGCGATTGTACAAGCGCTGTAGAAAAAGCAGCGGAGAAAACCTTTACCACAGAGGGCACAGAGGTCACGGAGAATCTTCAGATGAGGATTTGATGACGCGTTAGAGGGCGGTAATCTGTACCGCCGGGGACGCGAGAACTAAAAGGGGAGGAGGGGGCGAAAGGTTATGGAGATACGGGCGGCGCGGATGGATGAGAAGGATCTGGAGACGATAGTGCATCACCGGCGCGCGATGTTTTTTGACATGGGGCGTCGAGACGAGCGCGCATTGGATGAGATGAGCGAGAAATTCCGGCCGTGGCTGCGGCGAAAGATGGAGGCGGGCGAATACCTGGCGTGGTTTGCGATCGCGCCGGATGGGACAGTGGCAGCGGGAGCGGGGTTGTGGCTGATGGATTGGCCGCCGCTTATGACTGCCGGAGGCAAGTGGCGAGGGAATATTCTGAATGTATACACCGAAGCGGCATACCGGAGGCAGGGACTGGCGCGGCAGTTGATGCTGGTGGCCATGGATTGGTGTGAGCGAGAAGGAGTGGAGGGGGTGATTCTACACGCTAGTCCGGAGGGGCGCGCGTTGTATGAGAGCCTAGGATTTGAGGCGACGAACGAAATGAGATTGAAAAAGGCGGGGAGATAGAAGACGCAAGAGTTCACCACAGAGCACCCGGAGAGCACTGAGGAAGAGAAGAAGATGCTTGGCGTGTCATCGTAAGAGCCCACCCTTCGCAAAAAGCGCGAAGGATGGGGCACCCTCAAGCACTTGAGAAAGCGGCGTAGCCAGGGAATTCAACGATGTCGGGGGACTAGCGAGTGGCGGAGACGGCTAGGCCGAGTTCCTTGAGTTTGGCGCGGGCGCGGCGCTCCTCTTCGGTGCCGGGATAGCGCTTGACGACTTCACGGAGTTCCCTGACGCCGGGATTTTTTTGGCCGAGTTCAATCAGCGCCATGCCCTTTTTCAGGCGGGCGGGAGCGAGCTTGAAGCTCTTGGGATAGTTGCCGAGAACCTTGTCGTATTCGGTTACGGCCTGCTCATACTGCTTTTGGGAGTAGGCGATTTCGCCGAGATAGAACTGGGCGTTGGAGGCGAGATCGGTCTCGCCGTAATACTTGAGGTAGTCCGCGAATTCGGAGCGGGCGAGATCGTATTTGCCGCTGGTGATGTCGCGGAGGCCGTTGGAATAGAGCGTATCGGCGGAGGGTGAGGCACCGCCTGGAGCGGCGGCGTCGGACCGCGGAGGAACGGCAGCGCCGCTGGGTGCGGAGGCGCCAGCGCCAGTGGGCGCCGGGGCGCCAACGGGAGTGCCGCCGGCGAGCCGCGCGTCAATGTTCTGGACGGAGTTCTGGAGATCGACGAGCTGCTGATTGAGCTTGCCGATGCGCGATTTAATTTCCTCGAGATTGTCGGAGAGACCCTGGACCTGGGTGGACATGGTGTCCAAGCGCGTGCCGGAATTAGCCTGAACGTCCTGAACGGATTTTTGCAGGCCGCTCATGGTGGTATTGAGCTTGTTGACCGTGTCCGAAGATTGTTCGATGAGAGTGCGCTGGACGGTGTGGTCCTGGGTCATCTGGGTCTGCATGTCTTTTTGACCTTGCAGGATTGAAGTGACATCGCGCTGCAGCTCGATGATCTCGCGCGCGACGGCCAGGACGGGGCGGGGCCCGACGAGGCTGCCGGCGACGGCGCTGGCAAAAATGGCGCCGGAGAAAAGAAGAATGTTACGCGTCCGCATGGTTGTGTTCCTCCACGGTTACGGGCCAAGCAAATCAAAACGATGATGGCGTGACAACCTTCCAATGTAACGGGAGATTGGAATGGGGGCAAGTGGGGGTGAGGGAAAAGAGATATCAGCGACCAGATATCAGCGATCAGGAAGCGGATCCGAGAAGGGCCGGGGAGCGCGATTTGCGGGGAAGAAAGATTGCGCAGAGGGCACCGAGGTCGCAGAGAAGATAGGCCCACCCTTCGCTTGGGGAGCGCAGGGTGGGCGAGGTTGCGAGCAGAGTTGTTGAGGCCGCGGCTTACTTGGTCTGAATGAAGTGGCCGCGGCGGTTCTGCTGCCAACAGGTCTCGTCAGATGTCATACAGAAGGGCTTTTCCTTGCCATAGCTGACCGTGGTGAGGCGGTCGGCAGGAATGCCGAGGCCGACGAGATACTGCTTGACGGCGCTGGCGCGGCGATCGCCGAGAGCCAGGTTGTATTCGGTGGAGCCGCGTTCGTCGCAATGGCCTTCGATTGTGACGCGGAGTTGCGGGTAGTTGCGGAAGAAGTCGGCGGTTTTGCCGAGGGCCTCGCGAGCGTCAGCGCGAATGTCCGCCTTGTCGTAGTCGAAGTAGGCATCGCGAACTTCCTTGAGGAAGAGCTCATCCATGCTCGGCTTGGGAGCTTCGACGACGGGCGGAGGGGGCGGAGGAGTGACGGAAATGCGTACGCTGGCGTCGGCGCTGCCGCCGGCACCGGTGGCGGTGATGGTGTAGGTAGTGGAATCGGCGGGCGTGACCGTGGTGGAGCCTTGCGCCGTGACGGCGCCAACTTCAGGGGCGATGGAGACATTCTGTGCGTCGGTGGTGGTCCAAGTCAGACGCACAGATTCGCCCTTTTGGATGGAGGTGCGATCGGCGCTGATGGAGGCCGCGGGCTTTACGGCTACTGGAGCTGGGGGCGGCGGCGGAGGCGGCGGAGCAATCGGCTTCTTGCAGGCGGCAATGAAAAGTGCGACGGAGCAAGCTGAGATGAGCAAAGCGCGATAGAGCGGGCGGTGCTGCTGAGTCATGCGAGTCCTCCTGGACTGTAAGATATCCCGTGTTCGACCCACCGGCAAGAATAGTAACACTGGCGGGCTGGGTTCGGGGAATATGTCGTAATACGATATATTGTAGCGCGATTTGGGTGAAGAGAGTAGCGCGATATGGGGGGACAGCTGTAAGCGATCAGCTTCATTTGGTGGACCAGTTGGGTGATTCGTTGTGGCCGGTGAAGGTGAGTTCGTGGGGCTGAGAGCCGTCGGCGAGCATGGTCCAGATCTGCCGGGAGCCGCTGCGGGTGGACTCGAAGACGATGTGGCGGCCGTCGGGCGCCCAACAGGGGCGTTCATTGCGCGCGGCGTCGCGGGTGAGTTCGATGATGCGGCGCGAGGCGACATCCATGACGTAGATGTCGTAGTTGCCGCTGGGGCGGCGCCAGGAGAAGGCCAGAAGCTGGCCATTGGGCGACCATGAGGGATCGATAACGTAACCCATGTCGGGGAGATCGAGTTTTTGCGTGTCGGTGCCGTCGGCATTCATAAGATAGAGCTGCGGCAAACCGCCGCGATCGCTGATGAAGGCGACGGTTTGTGCGGTCTTGGGATTCCATGCGGGCGAGGTATCGGCGCCGTTGGAGGCGTAGGTGAGGCGCTTGGGACGATTGCCACTGGCATCGGAGACGTAGAGAGCCGGGCTGCCCTGCATGGAGGAGGAGAACATGACCTGGGAGCCGTCGGGGGACCAGGTGGGCGAACTGTTGGTGCCGCGATAGCGGGCGAAAGAGACGACGCGGCCGGTATCGAGCGAGTACATGCAGATTTGCGCGCTGACGGCGCTATTGGCGGAAGCGAAGCAGGTGAACGCGATGCGGGAGGCATCGGGAGACCAGCGCGGCGTGAGGGAGATGGATTTCAGGGAGGTGAGAGCACGCTGATTGGTGCCGTCATAATCCATCACCCAGAGTTCCTTGTGGCCGGTGCGAGCACTGATAAAGGCGATCTGCGTGGAGGCGATGCTGGCCAGGCCGCCGGAAAGCTTATTGATGATTTCGTCGGCGAACTGGTGGGCGAATTTGCGGACTTGCGCATCCGTGGGAGCGCCACGATAGATTTTGCCGACGACCGCTTCCGTGGAAGTGCTGCGAACATCGTAGAGCCAGGCGGAGATAACGATCTCGGCGCTGGATTCGGTGAGATTGCCGAAGGCGACGAAGTTGGCGTTGAGCGGGGGTTCGGTCCAGGTGAGGAATTGAAGTTCCTGGGGCTGCGAGGGAACTTGCGCGGGATAAAAGCTGGGGGAAACGAGTTCCAGGATGCCAGAGAAGGAGAGGTCGTCGCGGACGACCTGGGTGAAGAGACCGGCGTGGGCGCTGGGGTCGCTGGAACGCGCGGAGAAATCGGTGACGGCGACGCGGGGTTTCTCGACGCCGAGGCCGGTACCGGTGCGGAACCAGTCTTGCGCGAGGATGGGGGAGGAGAGGAAAAGGCCAAGAGCGATTGCAGAGAGAAAGAACAGGACGGTCTTCTTTACGGGCAAGTGGGCCTCCCGGAGTGATGAGGCTGAAAGAAATACTTTAAAACAAATTGGGGCATGCGTGGGGGAAATCGAAAGGATATCAGCGATCAGATATCAGCTATCAGGAGGCGGGGATCAAGAAGCGAAAAGCGAAAAACGAAGGGGACTCAAGACGCGGTGGTTGTGCCGCGACCCTCCGCTGCGCGGCCCGACGAGCCAAAATGCGGCGCGGAAGAAAAGATCGGGCCGCTTCGGCCGGGGTGACAATTCGCCGGGGAACGACAAGAGGGATTCATCGCACAAAACACGTGCCATGGAAAGGCGTGCATCGCCCCGACGAAGTGTACAGGGCGCAAAAGCGGGACTGCGCAGACTCCGCTCGGAATGATGGGGCGCAAGAACTCGAGAGGTTACTTGGTCATGCCGAGGCCGAAATCGAAGATGACGTCCACATAGCGGCCGGAATAATCGGTGGGGAGTGGGGGGAAGCGATCGATGCTGAGCAGGGCGCGCTGGGCGGAGTCGTCCATGGAGCGGTTGCCGCTGGATTCGGAGACGCGGATGTTTTTGATCGAGCCGTCGCGATTGATGGTGAAGGTGACAACGGTCTTGGCCCTGCGGCCCGCGCGTATGGATGGGTCGATGGTGTTCTGCATCCAGTTCTGATTGACGGCGCGCTTCACGGCTTCGATATACCAACCATAACGGCTAGCAAAATCGCCGCCACCTTGGCCCTGGACGGCGACGCCGCCACTAGCGGGGCCGGGGAAATCGGAGTAACCGCTAGGGAGAGTCGTCTGGCCGCCTTTGCCGTAGGGCACGGCATTCTCGGCAGGAGGCGTTTTGCTCTCGAAGACTTTGGAGGCTCTGGACACGGGAAGAGGTTTTTCTTTTTCAAATTTGGGGAGTTTGGTTGCGTCGGTTTTGGGCTCGGGCAGCTTTGGCGGAGGTTCTTCCTTGTTGAGGCCCTTGGTGGGGTCAACGGTGTTGCTTTCCAGAGAAGTGATGCTGGGCTGCGGCATGGGAATGCCGGCGCCGCTGACCAGGCTGACCTTTACGCCGGAATTGTCGCCGCCGCCGATGCCACCCCAGGCGTTGCCCGAGCGCTGAACCCAGACGCCGACGAGCATGAGCGCGGTCAAGGCAATGTGAAACCACGCGGAGTAACCAAGGAAGCGGTTGAAGCTTAGGTCGTCGAGATTGTAGGCAGCGTACGGCATGATCTTAGAACGTATGCTTGACGAGTTCTTGCGTGTTGATCATCAGCGCCTCCGCTCGGAAATGGGCTCGGTGACGATGCTGATGTTGGAGAAGCCGGCGACGCGCAGGGAATCGACGACGGTGGCGAAGCTGCCGAAAGGAACAGTCTCGTCGCAGCGGAGGAAGATAGCGTCCTGAGGATGCTTGAGCTGTTTGCGAATTCTGTCGGGTAGCTGGTGGATGTTGACGGGATCGTTGCCCAGGTAGATGCGCTGGGATTTGTCAATGGTGACCACGAGGCGCTGCTCGAGGATTTCCTTGACGGTGTGAGTTTTCGGGAGGTCCACTTCGATGCCGGATTGAAGGATGGGTGCGGTGATCATGAAGATGATCAGAAGAACGAGGACGACGTCGATGAACGGCACCATGTTGATGTCGGAGAGAGAGGTCTGAGTGGCTTTGGCGAGTTGCGGCATGGGTGGTGGCTCTCAGGGATGTTGCTGGGGCGATGCGATATCAGATATCAGCGACCAGCGATCAGGAAGCGAAGTGCGAAAAGCGACACTCGAAAAACGAAATTCGAGAAGCGAATTCAGCGCCAAGACGAAGTGATTGTGCCGCGATCCCTCCACTGCGCGGCCCGACGCGCCAAAAACCGGCGCGAGGGAAAAAATCGGGCCGCTCCGGTCGGGATGACAGTTGTTGGGGTGAGTGAGGCGCATATCAGGTGAAGGTCTTTTCGATTTGGGCGGCGAATTCGAGGGCGAAGGTGTCCAGACGCTGCGCCAGATCGCGAATGTGTTGGAGGAAATAGTTATAGGCGATGAGGGCAGGGATAGCGGCAAAGAGGCCGGCTGCCGTGGTGACAAGGGCTTCGGCGATGCCGGGAGCGACTGCGCGGAGGCTGGCTCCGCCGGCGGTGCCGAGGCCGGAAAAGGCGTCAATGATGCCCCAGACGGTGCCGAAGAGGCCGATGAAAGGAGTGACACCTGCGGTGGTGGCGAGCCAGGTCATTCCTTTTTCGACGCGGCGAACTTCTTCGGCCGCGGCGAGTTGCATGGCAACAGTCACAGCCTGGAGGCTCTTCAGTTTTTGCGGCAAGGGATTGCCAGAGCCGGAGACTTGCGATTGGAGTTCGCGGTAGCCGGCGGCGTACACGTTAGAAAAAGGCGAGCCCGCGGAGACGAGGCCTTGCGGATTGGCGACGCCTTTGGTGGCGCGGAAGAGCCTGAGGAATTGGTCGCTCTGGCGGCGGATGCGACCGAAGATGCCGAGCTTCTGGAAAATGAGCGCCCAGGAGATCAGAGAGAAAAAGAGAAGCAGCAGGAGGACGAAACGAGCGACCCAGCCGGTTTGCGCAAGAACGTCGAAGATGTTGCCGATGAAGATGGCGGAGAACAGAAAAATGGCGTCAGCCCCTCAGGAAAGCGAAATTTTTACCGACAAAGCCAACGTAACACACGGGTGGAACATGGTCAAAAGAATATAGATGCGGGGAGTGTCGGAAGAGTTCGCCGGTGGTGAGCGGGAAAGAGGGTCAGTTGGTCTGGAGTTTGGTGAGGTCTCTCCAGGAGATAAGGATGAAGCCCTGATCTTTGAGAAATTTCTGGAATTCGGCGCTTTGGACCAGGTCGAGATCGTTCTGACGCCATTCGGCGCCCCAATCGGGATGATCGAAAGTGGCTCCTTGAATCTCCGCGTCGTTGTGGGCGAGGTGGACGATCAACTGATAGGTGCCGGGAGGAAGAGGCTGGAGCATTTTCTTGTAGGCGTCAAGCCACTGCGATTGGGGGACGCCGGGCATAATTTCCAGGAGTCCATCGAGGACGATGGCATTCGGAGGGAGGCGGAGCTTAGAGAGATCCGTGTCGTGGGCGTTATCTTTGCGGGCGAGGAGCACGGGGAGTTTGTAGGCCTGGCCGGTGGCGAGATAAACCCCGGTAAGGTCGCCGGTGCTGACGATCGTGCCCATGTGGGTGTCCAGATGAGAGATGTGGATGCTGGCGGCAATGGCTTTATCCACCTGAGCGTGAGTTTCCGTGGTCACATCGGGCATCTTGGCGTGGGCGACAACGTATTCGCTGGTCAGCGAGAGGTAGCCATCGGCATCAAGGAGGCTGGAACCTGGGGGTTGAGGAGAAACTGGAGGCCAACGGTAACTGGTCCAATCAGCGTTGAGGGCAAGATGGATGCCGAGATCGGCGTCGGGATGAGTCTTGGCCCACTGCGCGACTTCGGGGAACCAGGGGCAAGGAACAAGGATGCTGGCGGAAGTGATCCAGTGTTTTTCGAACGACTCGAAAATGGCCGTGTTGACGGTGTGCATCATACCGAGATCGTCGGCGTGAATGATGAGGAGACGCGCACTGGCGGGGTAGCCGAGGCGCTCGGCGAGAGATTTTGTGGGGGGAGGAGCGGGTTGTTGAGCGAAAACGGAGGGGAGTTGAAAGAGAAGAAGGAAAAGGCCGAGGAAGAAGAGCAATCGCGCGGAAGATTTCATGGGTTCCTCAAAGGAGAATTAGAGCGAAGGAGAAATATAGGACGAAACTGGAGGGGCAGCAAGGAGGGAGGTCACGAGGACGGGGAAGATCCAGAGGGGGCGGCGATACTTAGAAGATTTGAACGTCCAAGGATTTGGGCGCTGGACCAAGCGGGAAAGCGGGAGCAAGCTCCCGCACTCCAAAATGGGCGTGTGGTAGACTGCCAAGATATGGGGAATTCGTTTGACATTAGCCTGGAGAGGCTGGCGGGGTTTGGCCTTGGAGGGGGAAGTGCGCCCGCCCCGCAACCCCATCCGGGGCGCATACATCGCGCTTCGGAGAGCGGCCGCTTCAAGGGCTTCGGAGAAACCCAAGACCCACCCTCACAAAACGAGGAAGGGGCACCCACAGAAAACCCAAGAGAAAAGCCGCAGGGCTCGAGGACGCGCTCTGAGCTACATGGCTACGCCGGGGAGAAGGCGCTGGAGGGGACGTTTTTTCTGGAGACGTTTGGGTGCCAGATGAATGACCACGACTCCGAGAA
>Ga0187850_10000614_pt1 | contig 45199 bp, 35 predicted proteins | sample June2016WEW_4_15_FD_132436 | JGI IMG/M metagenome (GOLD analysis project Ga0187850, IMG submission 132436) | Peatland microbial communities from SPRUCE experiment site at the Marcell Experimental Forest, Minnesota, USA - June2016WEW_4_150 | ecosystem: Environmental > Terrestrial > Soil >...
GCTGTTCACGACGCTGTTCAGCGGCGGCGTCGGCGAGATGCGGCTCACCGACGAGGCCAATGCGGCCGAGTCCGGCATCGACATCGTCGCTTCGCCTCCCGGAAAGCGGCTCCAGAACGTGCTGCTGCTCTCGGGCGGCGAGAAAGCGCTCACCGCGCTGGCGCTGCTGATGGCCATTTTCAAGTACCAGCCCAGCCCGTTCTGCATCCTCGACGAGGTGGACGCCCCGCTCGACGAGCCCAACATCCAGCGGCTGACGCGCTTGATCGCCGACATGTCCCGCCAGACCCAGTTCATTGTCATCACGCACGCCCGGCGGACCATGGAAGCAGCCCAGGCGCTCTACGGCGTCACCATGCAGGAGCCCGGCGTCTCCAAGCTGGTTTCGGTCCAGTTCAACCCCGTGCTGCCGCCGCCCCAGGCGCCAGTCGAGCAGTTAGCGAGGGCCTAAACTCGGGACAGTACACTCATTCACCAATTTCTAGCCCCGCCGGCCGCCACAACGCCGGGTCGTTGGGGTCGTGGCGCCGCGCACGCTCCCGCGCAGCTTCCCAACTGTTTGTGGCGTAGCAGTACACGCAGTCGAATCCGCACGTATCATACGCGCCAATGTCTACGCTCTCCACGCAGCCGCACTCGTGGCGCGTGGGGCGCGGGTTCAGCGTCAGGTCCGGGCGCAGAAGCTCCAGGTCCACGCAATGCGCCTTCCGCACGCCGGTCGCGAGCACGGAGTCCTCGCAGCAGGAGTACAGCGCGATGCCGTGCGCCTCGGCGATGCCCTTCAACTGTGACACGAGCGACACCTTGGTCTCGAGATCCGGATCGATGAACCGCACGCCGGCCCGCGCCAGGTTCCGGCGCGTCTTTCCGTAGAAATCCGCGAAGGAGAAGGTACAGCGCTCGGTGAAGCACTCCAGTTCGCGGGCCAGCGACGAGAAACGCTTCAGGTGATACTCCACCGGCGTCCTCTCCGACAGCAGGATGGGATCGTAGCGCCACAATGTCCGCGCCGGGGAAATCGCATCCGACAGCGCCCGGAAGGCCCGCAGCGCGTTCGCGAGGTCCGGGTTGCGCGCTTCCAGCGCCCGCTCATACCCGTTGATGGTGACGTGGAAGTAGAACCGGAATCCCCGGGTACCCAGTTCGCCCAGCCCGCCCAGCAACGGCGCGGGATATCGCGTCCAAAAGACGATCCCCGCGCAGTCCTCCGGCGCGAGCGACACGCGATATACCTGTCCGCCGAACGGATTGACCCAGTGACAGTACCCCTCCCGGACCCGGTTCATGAACCACGCGGCATAGAACGCTGGAATGTCCGTCCGCCGGCTGGCGCTCACCAGTCTCACAGAACCCCTTCTCCGCGAGCCCGTTCTCGCCCTCCACTTGGAGACTAAACGGCGCCCCGCGCTGCGGCGTCCACTCCCAGCAGCCGGCACTCGCTTTCCACCATCTCGCGCACCAGTTCCCGGAAACCGATGCTGTGCCGCCAACCCAGGATCTCCCGCGCCTTGCTGGCATCCCCCAGCAGCACGTTGACCTCGGCCGGCCGGTACAGATCCGGGTCCGCGGCCACGTACTTGCTATAGTCCAGCCCCGCGCAGGCGAAGGCCAGCTCCGCGAACTCCCGCACCGAATGCGACTCGCCGGTCGCCACCACGTAATCGTCCGGCTCCGCCTGTTGTAGCATCAGCCACATCGCCTGCACGTACTCCCGCGCGTGCCCCCAGTCCCGCTTCGCCTCCAGGTTCCCCAGCCGCACCTGGTCCGCCTTGCCCGCAACCACCCGAGCCACGCCGGAGGTAATCTTGCGCGTCACAAACTCAAATCCGCGCCGCGGGGACTCGTGGTTGAACATGATTCCGTTCGAGGCGTGCAGCCGGTACGCCTCGCGGTAGTTCCGGGTGAGATGGAACCCCGCCACTTTGCTGATGCCGTATGAGGAACGCGGGTGAAACGGCGTGCGCTCGTTCTGCGGCACCTCGACGGCATGGCCGAACATCTCGCTCGACCCCGCGAAATAGAACCGGCACCGCGGCGCCAAGTTTTTCAACGCCGCCAGCAGGAAGTGCGTCCCGTTGATGTTGGCGTTCAGCGTCGAGAACTCGTCGTCGAACGAGTAGCTCACGAAGCTTTGCGCCGCCAGGTGGTAGCACTCCTCCGGCTGCACCTTCTCGATCAACGTGTGGATGCTGGCGTAGCTCTCCAGCGAGGCCGCGTGCAAGTGCAGCCGCCCCAGCACCGCCAGCAGCCGCGAAAGCCGGTGTTCCGGGTCCTCCAGCGCGACCCGGCGCACCATGCCGTGCACTTCGTAGCCCTTTTCCAGCAGAAGCTCCGCCAGGTAAGAACCGTCCTGGCCCGTGATCCCGGTGATCAGCGCGCGTATCCCGCCCATTGCTTCTCGATACTATCACGCGGGCCGGCGGGGTGGGTCCGCGGGCTACTCTTCCAGGTGGAAGCTGCCCACGAACGCGCTGCGCTTGCCCGGGCTGCTCCACTCCGTGCCCAGCCCCTGGCCTGCATACCAGTTCGCCAGGGTATAGGCGGGCATGGCGTGGTCCAGTTTGGTCAGCGGCGGGTAGAACGTCTCCTCGTTGTGGCAGATGTCGTCGGCGCTGGTGATGGCGCGCGTCGCCACCTGCGCCAGGTTGCCCGCCTTCAGCGACGCCTGCGCGGTGTGCGGATTGTCGTCCCGCACCGTGAAGGTAATGGGCTGGTACTCGACGCGCACGATGTCCCGGAGCAGGTCCCCGCCCATCCGCTGAGCGAAGCCGATCAGCGCCAGCCGCTGTTCCGGATTCGCCCGATCGTCCACGATCAGCACCGCCTTCACCGGATACTCCGTGCCGGCGATGCCCAGTGTCCCGCTGGCCTTGATCACGCCGGCCACGGACAGTCCATCCAGCGGAACGCCTTCCCAGGTCCCTTGCTGGATGCTCCAGCCCAACACCGCCAGGTCGCCCACCTGGTTGGCCTCGCCGTTCGCGAAGCACGGCCCCGTGTACACGTCAGCCGTGCGCGACTCGACATATTCGCCGTGGATTTGAGTCCTTGGGATTCCGGCCGCATAAACCAGCGCGCCGCCTGCAAACACACTCGCAGCGATACGAAACAATTGTTTCATCCGACAGCCTCCTCTGGTCAGCCCAGATGAGACCATTCTAGCAGGATGCGGAGCCCTGCCGTTCGCCCGGTCCGGAAGTAGGGTGCGCGACAAGAAAGTGGAGCAGCAGCGGATGTGCTTGATTCTGCCGGGCCGTCCGAACGTGTCGCTACGCTGGGTTCGGAGCCGCGACCGCGAGGGAGCGGTCTCCCAGAGGTTCGGAAGAACCGCTTGCTGGCGCGCGCGGCTCAGAATCAGGGATGCCGGGCGTCCACAGAAATGTCGCGCTTGACCGGAAGTATGCTGAGTCGCGCCCGCAGTCCGTTACTGATGCGGCTCCGGGTCCGCCTCGACGATCGAGGCTGCACCAGGTTTCTGGAGAGGCTCCAGCAGCGCACGGGCCTCGGCTTCGGATTCGGGCGCCACTTGAATCCGGCAAGAGCAGCGACCCAACGGGGTCATGCCGCCTCCATACTCCCTTGGAATCCACCCCGCCATGTAGCGAGGGTCATCTCCGGTCACCAGGTAGTCGATGCCAGCATCTTCCAGGGACGCCTTCGCCAGGGTCAGAGCGAACGAATCATCAGTCTCCAGAACCGCGACCAATTCCATGGCGTGCTCTGGCATGGCCCGCTCACGCCTTCCCGCTATAGCGCCTTATAGCAGATCCGCGCCGCGTTGCACTCGTACTTGTCGACCAGCTTGCCGTCCGGCCCCAGAGCGAGCTGCGTCTTCAAACACCATAGAATGTGGTCGCCTCCGCTGGGCGCCTCCTGCTCGGGATCGATGAACAGGCCCTTCCAACGCAGGTTCTCGCAACGGTCGCTGCCAATCACGCGGAAACCGGTTTCCCCCATGCCTACGCCCTCGCCTTCACCGCCTCCAGCAGCGCGCGTTTCACCGCCACCCGCGCCAACTGGACCTTGTAGGCGTTCCCGCCGAGCGGCGTCGCGCCCTCGACCGCCGCCTTCCCGGCCGCTTCCGCCACCGCCGCGTTCACCACCTTGCCGGTCAGCGCTTTTTCCGCCGCCAGCGCGCGCCACGGCGCCGGCGCCACGTGGCCCAGCACGATCCGCGCGCTGGCCACCGCGCCGCCCTTCATCTTCAGCGCCACGGCTGCGGCTGCCAGCGGCCAGTCCAGCGCCTCCTTCTGCCGCACTTCATAGGTCGCATTCCGCACGCCCGCGGCCGGCGGCACCAGGATCTCCGTCAGGATCTCGCCCGGCTGGAGCGCGTTCTCCCGCGTCTTCTCGTCCCGTGGCGTCAGGAAGAACTTCTCCACCGGCAGGTCGCGGCTTCCCGTCGCCGACACCAGTTTCACCTTGGCCCCCAAGGCCACCAGCGCCGGCCCGAAACTCGATGCGCTCACGAAGTATGCCGGCCCCTTGTTGTCGAAGATCGCGTGGTAGCGGTTATCGCCTTTCTCCACCAGGCTCTCCCCGTTCGGGCCTTTCGCCAGCAGCCCGTAGCCCAGCCGGAAGTACCAACACCGCGGCCGCTGGCACAGGTCGCCGCCCACCGTCCCCACATTGCGGAGCTGCATGCTCGCCACTCCGCGCGCGGCCTCGGCCAGCGAAGGATACTCCGCCCGCACTCCGGCGTTCGCCAGCAGCTCCGCCAGCGTGACCATCGCGCCGATGCGCAGCCCCGCCGCCGTCTTGGAGATCCCTCCCAGCTCTTGGACGCCCTTCAGGCTCACCACCCGCTTAGGCGTCTGGATGTAGTCCTTCATCAGGCTCACGAGGTCGGTCCCGCCCGCCAGGATGTTCGCGTCTTCCCAGCGCTTCCCGAGCAGGCCTAGCGCCTCCTGAACCGTGGTTGGATTCCCGTACTCAAAGGCTTGCATCAGGCGTTCCTCCTTTCCAGCGCCGCCAGCACTTTGTCGGGCGTCAATGGAACCACCGGCGGGCGTACCCCGATCGCGTTGGTCACGGCGTTGGCGATCGCGGCGATCCCGCCGATCACCGGCGGCTCGCCCAGCCCGATCACACCCCGCTTGTCGTGCTCCGGCTCGCGGTTCAGATGCACGATAATCTCCCCCACGTCGCCGATCCCGGTCAGCTTATAGAACTCCATGTCGGCGTTCAGAATCCGCCCGGTCACCGGGTCCATGATGCGCTCCTCGGTGAGCGCGCCGCTGATGCTCAGCAGGACCGCCCCGAAGCACTGGCTCTCGGCCGTCTTCGGGTTGATGACCAGCCCGCAGTCCTGCACCGCCACCACCCGGTTCATTTTGACGATGCCCGTTTCGGTGTCCACGCTCACGTCGGCGATCTGCACTCCGCCCACTCCCGAGCCGATCAGCCCGCCCGGGCCCCGTTGCGCGTTCTCGCCCATTTCCGCGATGGTCTTCGTGCCCAGCTTCCTGCACGCTGCCTTCCAGTTCAAATTCTTGGAAGGGTTGCCCTTCACCTGGATCTTGCTGTCGGCGGCTTCCAGTTGGTCCGCTGGGACGCCGAGCGCCGGAGCCACCGCCTCGAACAGCTTCACCAGCGCGTTCATGGCCGACTTGCGCGTCGAGGCCGATACGCCGCCCACCGTTGTCGAACCGCCCGATGCGCCCGACGGCGGATACTTGGTGTCTCCGATCCGCACCTGGATCGCGCCCACCGGCAGCCCCAGCGTTTCCGCCGCCACCATTCCGATCACGGTGCGCGTCCCGGTGCCCAGATCCTGGCTGCCCAGCTCCACCTTCACCGTGCCGTCCGGGTTGATCGTCGTCAGGCACTTGCTCGGATGTCCCAAGCCTCCCCACTGGTTGAAGCCGATGCCCAGCCCCCGCTTGATGCTGCCCGATCCGGACTGCCCACGCGGATGCCATAGCCTGGCCCACTCCGCCAGCTCAGCGGCCTTCCTCAACTGCGCCCGATACACCTCCGGCCCCGGAATCTTGCCTGCGTACTGGAGGTTCTTGTCGAAGAACGCCACCGGGTCCATGTTCAGCTTGGCGGCCAGGTCCTCCATCGCGGTGCAGGTCAGATAGGAGAGCTGCGGATTGTTCGGCGCGCGCCAGGCCCGCTCCTCGGCGGCATTCACCGACACCGAAGTGTGCGTCATCCGCTTGTTCGGCACGCCGCGGAAAATGTATGGCAGTTGGCCCGCGGGCAGACCGCCCCCGCCGACTCCGCCCGTCGCCCAACTCTGCGACTGCCACACCGTCATCGTGCCGTCCTTCTTCGCGCCCAGCTTGACCTTGCCGAACAACGAGGGCCGGTTGCCGGCGATCTGCAACTCCGTGGAGCGATCCAGGAACAGCTTCACCGCGCGCCCGCCGCTCTTCTTGGAGAGACGCGCGCCAAACTCGCCCCAGCGGTCGTGCCCGAACTTGCTGCCGAACCCTCCGCCCATCACGTCCATGTGAGCGTGAACGCTGGTGGCCGGGATTTCCAGCACCTTCGCCAGGTCGCCGCCAATTCCCGAGAGGTTCTGGGTCGAAGGCCAGTATTCGAACTGATCGCCTTTCCACTCGATCACCTGGCCGTGCGCCTCCAGGCAGCAGTGGTTGAGCACCGGAATGCCGTAGAAGCCTTCCGAGACCGCATCGGCGTCCTTGAACGCCTGGTCCGGGTCGCCCGTCACCTGCTCGCCGCTCGGCTTGGCGCGGCTGCCGGCTTTCGCGAGATCCCGCTCGCTGACCAGGTGCGGCAGCACCTCGTACTCCACCTTGATCTTCCGCAGCGCGTCTCGGGCCAGCTCTTCCGAGGTCGCCGCCACCGCCGCCACCTCATAGCCGGCGTAGTGGATCTCTTCGCCCGGCGTGGCCAGCAGTTCCATCGCCGTCACGCCCGTGGATTTCCCGGCCGCGCCCCCATCGATGCTGCTGAGCCGCGCATGCGCGTGAGGGCAGGTCAGCACCGCGCCATACAACATCCCCGGCCGCTGGACATCGTAAGCGTAGGTTGCCTTCCCGGAACTCTTGGCGTAGCCATCCAGGCGCGAGGTGCGCTTGCCGATCACCCGCCGTTTCTCGACCGGAGGCCAACTGTAATCGGGAGTGTCAGGCATGCTGTGCTCCTTTCATCTCTTTGGCGGCCTGCAACACCGCTTTCCGCACGCCCATGTAAGTTCCGCAGCGGCACAGGTTGCCGCCCAGACCGGCCTTGACCTGCTCGTAGGAGGGATTCGGATTCTGCTCCAGAAACGCTTTGGCCGCCATCACGAATCCCGGAGTGCAGAACCCGCACTGCTGCGCGTCGTTGTCCACGAACGCCTTGATCACCGGATGAAACGTGCCGCCCTCCGAGAGACTCTCGACGGTCTGGATCTCCTTGCCTTGGGCCTCGATGGCCAGCACGTTGCACGCGTACACAGCCTTGCCGTCCAGCATCACCGTGCAGGCCCCGCACACTCCGCGGTCGCACACTTTCTTGGCTCCGGTGTAGCCCAGCCGGTCGCGCAGCGCGTCCAACAGGGTCACGCGCGGCTCGAGGCTGAGCTTGTGCTCCTTGCCGTTCACTTTCAGCGTCACCGGCGCCGCACCGGGACCGGCCACCCGGCCCCCCGGCGCTTGTGCCGCCGCCTCCCCCTCCAGGACGCCGACGCCCAGCGCGCCGCTCCCCAACCCGACTCCGCGGATGAAACCGCGGCGCGAGAAACCGGCCCTGGTCGTGGCTTGCTCCTCTGGCTCCTTCTTTCGACTCACGCCTGCCTCCTTGTTATCTCTCGTGCGCGTAGGGGTGGGTCGCAAACCCGCCCCCCCGGCATGGATTGCCACCAGTTTGGAACCAACCTTTTGACTATAGCAGAGACGAAAGTAGGGCGGTCCGCAGGCAAAGAGGGCACGGCTGAAACCGTGCCCTTGGCATCCGAAACGCCGGTAGTGGGGCGCGTTGAAAAGCCTCAGCCGGTTCCCGGAACCGGACCTCGTGGGCGCTTGCTGGTGGGAAAGGGATTTCGCGACAGCTCTCGGATTGGGTGGTCGAGAATGCGAAGAGGTGGATGTGCCCTGCTGCCAAGAGCGGTTCACGCTCCAGAGCCGTCAATATCGACTGCCAGTTCGGGATCGGTCGATTCAGTGAATTGCCGAGGAGTGACGCTAGCGATTCCCTCCTGGGATCGCCTGATGATTCCATCTGACGACCCCAGAGAGGTTGCCGCTGGACTACTGAGTCCTTGAATGGACCTTATCCACGGAGAAGGTGTCATCCTGTCCATGACAAATCACACAGCTCTCGCCGAGCGAATTTGAGTTGATCAGAGCGTGCGATGCGGTCGCTTTGTCGTCGTGGCAGCCCTGGCAGGCGGCCGAGATCGGAGGGGTGGTCGGCGTAAACCCGCCTGGACTGGCCACCAATGCCACCGCGCCGATGTTGTCCGGCTGGTAGGAGCTACCGACGTGGCAGGTAGTGCAAACGCGCAGGTCGCCGGGGAAGCGAACCTCCTGATAGTTGGTGGTTCCCAAGACGTAAGGATTCGCCAGATTGTCGCCGCGGTGGATGCTGTGGATCTGCCAGGCCAGGTTGACGCTCTGCTGGGAGGTGCCATCCACCAGCGTCGGATTATGGCAGATGACGCACTCCTGGGTAGCCCCGCGGGTGCCGCCGTGTACGAACTTCAGGTCCTGGTGGCAGGCGGCGCACTTCTCCGTCGCTACGACAACGCGTCTTGGAGCTACCTTGCTCTTGTCCACGGAGAAGTAGAACTCGACGGGCTTGGCGCTGTCGGTGGCGCTGGTCTGGTCCAATGTCCCTGGGAACAGCGTCACCGTATTGCGGGCCTCGATGGATACCGTGTACGAGCCCGCCGCAGCGGTCGGGATCTTGTTGGTCATGGTGTACTTGTAGACGCCATTGCTGCCCGGCGTTTTGCTGGGATCCTCGGAGACCCTGATTCCGCCGGCGCCGGTCTGGTAATCGGTGTTGGGACCGGCGAGAACCACTCGGATTTGCGTCAGTTTGCTGATGTCGACCGGGTTGCCGGCTTTGTCGGCCACGCTAAAGGTTACGGTGGGGGCGGAGCCGGGAACGGTGCTATCCACCCTCAGGACCTGCGTGACGATTCCGGGGAGTGAAGCCGAGTTGTTGGGAACCACGTGGGCGCCGGGAATCGAGGCGTCCAAGTCCCTCGTAGCCTGTGAACTGTGGCAATTCGCGCACCCGTTGTCGTCGAATACCGGGTAGTCAACGTGATTCTGACCAGTGGCGAAGTTGACATCGTCGTGGCAGGAACCGCACACCGCGCGGCTAGGCTTCGTCTTCCAGTTGTCGGCCTGCGCGGGCCCCGCCGCGTGGCAGGTGGTGCAGTTGCGGATATCCTGCGGGAAGACGACGGTGGAGAAGTCCGACCATTGGCCGCGGTGCCAGATCCGGTACGGGGTTCCAGCCTTCACGCTGGGCAAGCTCGATCCCATGTGGATCTTGTGGATCAAAACGGGCATGTCCTGTGTGAGCAACGTGTCCGGGTTCACCGTCTGCGGCGTGTGACAGAGGATGCAAAGCTCGACCTTCAAGCGCGATCCGCCATGCCCGATCAATGGGTTGTGGCAATTGTTGCAGGCATCGGTTCCGACCACCGACCGGACCACCGTCACCGGGGCGCCGTTCGGAACGAAGTTGAAAACGTCGTTGGCCGTCTCACTCCATTCGTCATAGGTCATGAACTCGGTCAGATTGCGCTGGGCGGAAACGCCGATGGCATGTGTAGCGGTGGCGTCAAAGCCAGCAGGCGCTTTGGTTTTGAACGTATAACTGTAGTCGCCGTCGCCGTTCTTCGTGAAAGTCCCCCCGGAATCATTGGCCGCCTGGATCTGAGAGGGATTGTTGTTCAACGTCGCTTTGGCGGTGGTTGTGGTGTAGGAAACGTACTGTCTCTGATTGGCCGGAATATAGGCAGCGATGAAACTCATGGAGACGGGGCCCGGCGTATAGACTCCGTCCCTATCGAGCGGCAGCCCCTTGGGATCGGTTATGTTGACGCGGGCGGTGATGGTGCCATCCTGCCCGATGCTGGCCGACACGATCTTGACCACGATACCCGGTCGGATGAAGTCCACCTGAATAGAGTCCAGGTGAGACGCCTGCAACTGGCCGGTATACCCGGGTTTCTTGGCCCGATCGGCTGCCATTAGTGCTGCCAATGGCAGCATCAGCAGGGGAACTGTAAACCTAAGAGACGATGGACGAAAATGTGCCATAGTGTTTCTCCTGACGAGGGGGTGCTCTCCACGCCCAGGGCTGCCGTTGCCGTGTGGTCGAGCTATTGGGCTGCCCGCGCATAACTTCGCAACATCAGTGGTTGCATTTTGCAACACCGAAGCAGAGGAGAGGATCTCCTTATCATTATAGACTATACACTGAATCAGGCCAGTTCGCGGTGATTTTTGTGGCACAGAGCTGTTTAAGAATGCAATGATCGTGTGGTGGCACAGGGAGTTGGGGCCGTGACCGATCTCGGCCTCGGAACTCGTCTCCTCCATCGCTTCGCAACATCGAACCAACACCCCTGCTACCGCACCAGAAGGAGACTGGACGGCTGGCGACTATTTCATCGTGCGCGCCACCGCCAAAGAGCTCTTTCCCAAGCAGCTAGATGAGCGGAACGTGTCCGTCACTTCCGTGGGCGGCAAGGACAATATCAGCAAGCTGGTCAAGCTCGTCCTCAAGCTCGGGATACCGAGACGCCCACGGGCCGCGCCATGTGGCAGATGATCGGCGTACTTGCCGAGCTTGAACGCAGCCTCATCACCGAGCGCACCCGCGCCGGTGTGAAATCCGCGCAGCGCCGCGGTGTGAAATTCGGGCGGAAGCCCAAGCTCACCGGCCAGCAGATCGACCACGCCCGCAAGCTGATCGACGAAGGCGAATCCCGGCAGTACGTGGCCGGCCTGTTGAATGTGGGGCGCGTTACCCTCTACCGGGCGCTTGCCGGCTGACGCCCCGCACTGTCGGGAGCCAAACTCGAGCCAAATCTGCAAAGCCTCCCATGTCGCGCACTCGCCCGAAGCCGTGGTTCCTAAACTGGGCTTTCACGGTCTCGTTCGAGGAGGCACAGCAGACGAAGACCTCTGCCCGCTTGTTAGTGTTCCAAAGGAGCAGCGCACGGGAGCGGTAATCTGCATCCGGCATACTGTAGCCAATGATGACAATCCGGTCTGAGCGCTCCAAAGACTCAGCGGCTTGTGACCAGAGCGACTCGTAAAACGGAATCCACTCGGTGCCCAGGGACGTTCTGACCGAGAACTCCTTCTCGTAAGTAGGCAGTATGAGGGTGGCCAATGGGGCGACCCCGCCGCCCGAAAAGGTCTTGTCCAAGACACGGCTCGGATAGTCAGGAAAAACGGAATCCACGTTGTCAACAAACGGTCGCTCCCCAAGACTGTTGGAAACGTGCCGAGGGCCACCTGTAGCGCCCCCAAATAACAGTGCAATCCAATTGATGCTTCCATGGGGCTTCAGTACCGTCACATCTGAATCGGGTTCATCCCAATCCGCCTCAAGGCTGGAGCCGTACCCGTTCCGGACGCGAAACTTCTGGGCGCGAACCAGTTCATTCTCCAAGGAAACGTCGTAGTTAAACGTTACGACTACATCCCCCTTCTCGATGCGGTGCGCGAAAGCTTCGTACAGCGGTGCTCCGCGACGTTGTTTGCAAATACTCTTGATATAGTCTCCGAGACAACGGCAAATCCTTCCGTTTAACCTCTTTTGCTGATCTTCAGTCAACGTGCGAAACGCTCCCCGACCGAGATCGAGGTCGGTAAACAGACCCTCCACATCCAGAACTGGGCCATTTAGCGTGGTGACGACGTCGATTGCTTGCCGGTATTCCGAGTCTGGAGGGTGTGTTTCAATGACCCATGTGACCACCTTTGGCCACAGCTCCGAACAAAGTGGATATCCGGCATGAAGTGAGGCACCAGCACCAAGCACATAGGTTGTCATGTTCCTTCCAGGCTACAACATAACGCCCGTTATGTTGCATCAACTGCTCAGGGTTGCCTGACGAGTCCGCCGTGGCTCGCGTAGGTTCTAGTCGGATCGTCAGCGACTCGGAAGTTCGCCCCCGAACTGCGGTCGGGCAAGCCACGCCTGGTCTGCGCGGGCTCAAGCCGGCCCAGTACCGGAACTCCCGAAACCGGCCGCTTTATGGAACGGCGGGCAGCGCGCTCGGCGCCCGCGCCACTTTGCCCGTCAGCGCCTCGTCGATCGAGATGTTATTCACTTCCAGCGTCCGGCCCACCGCCTGGTCCAGTTGCACTTGCGCCTTGGCCGAAGCGCTCTCCGCCGCCACCTCGTTCGAACGGGCCAGCGCCAGGTCGCGCTGGTACTGGATCACGAAGAAGATGGTCGATGCGCCCAGCGCGTATTTCTTCTGCTCGGCATCCAGCACCTGCTCCGCCAGTTGGCGCGCTTTCACCGCCGCCTGGTAGGCCGCCTGCGCCTGCTGCACCGCGATCAGCGCGTTCCGCACGTCCACCCGGATGCCATTGATCAGCCGCTGCTGGCTCAGCTCTTGCTGCCGCAGACTGATCTGATCCATCACCATGTCGGCCCGCGCCGCGCGGTTCAGGATCGGGATGCTCAACTGGAAACCCACCGAATAACTGGGGAAGTTGCGCCTGAACACCTGCGACATGGCCGCGCCGACGCCGCCGATGAAGAACTGGTCCGCGAGTCCGAGGGGGGTAGCCTGGCCGGCCAGCCCGTTATTCTGCAAGGAAGCCTGGACATCCAGCGACGGTAGCAATTCAGCCCTCGTCCCGGCCAGGCCGATCTTCGTGCTGTCGATCGCGATGCGCCCCTGCGCCACTTCCGGACGGTTCTCCAGGGCCCGCGCTAACAGATCCTGAGCCGGTTCGATCTGCCCCATGTCCGGCACCCGGATGCGGTCCGTCGGGATGATGTGCGCTTCCGAGATGCTGGGGCTGGCAACGCCGGTCCGGCTCAGCGCATTCTTGAGCAAAGTCTCCTGCTGGAGCACCTGGGTCTGCGCGTTCACCAGCGCCTGCTGGTTGGTCGCCACCTCGGACTCGGCGCGCACGATTTCGATCGGCGCCAGTGTGCCGATCTCCACCTGCTTCTTGTTGTCCTCGTAGAGTCTCTGCGACAGCGCCAGCGCCTGCTCCTTCACCTTCACGTTCTCCCCGAAGCTCACCAGGTCCCAGTACGCCGCGACGATCTGCGCCACCGTGGTAATCACCTGCTGTTTGAACGCCAGGTCGGTGATCTTCTGGCTGTTCCGGGCGATTCGAATGTTCCGGTTGTTCACCGCGATCCCGAAGCCTTGCAGCAGGTGCTGGGTGACCGTCAGATTCACGTTGGCGACGGAGTTCGGGTTGAGGTTGTTGAACAGGTTGTTGGAGGAAACCGTGCTGGTGTTCCAACCCACCGACAACGACGTGCCCGTTACAAAACCCTGCTGGTAGCCGACGCTCGAGCTCGTGCCGTTCACCTGGACGCTGGTGGTTCCGGTAGTCACCGTGTTGGCCTGGGGGCTGGATTGGTGGAACGCGCCGTAGGTCCAGTAGACAGAAGGGTCGAAATTCGGAATGGACGTCCCGGTTGCGGTAATGATCGTGCCCCCGGCGCTGCTGCTGGAACTCGCGGCGGAGCTGGCGGTGCCCACCACGTTGGTCACGCCCGCCTGGGAGAGCGCGTTGGTGGTCGCCGTTTGCACACTCGTGGGCACGCCGCGCAGCAGTCCGCCCGCTTGGGTCCGCAAGAGGTTCGCCGACGCGTTCATCCCTCCGTATCGCTGGTAGGCGATGTCCAGGTTGTTCTCCAACGTCAGCGCGATCGCGTCCTGGAGCGAAAGATAGATGTTGCCCGCCCGCAGCAGCGACTCCAGCCGGTTCGAGTTCGATAGATCGACGGGCGCCAGCTCCTGGAACCGGTAGTTTCGGGTCAGACCCGAGAACCGCCCGCCGCCGTTGCTCTGGATGGCTGGGCCTTGCGCGCCCGCGACGGGCGTCAGCAGCAAAAGAACGCAGACTACGGCAATGCCGCGCTGGATTGAGATCATGGAGTCACACCTCGATGCAGGTTCAGTTGCCTCAAGCAATCTAAGACGCTGTCGTGCAACCTTCTGTTCCCTGAATCTCCCATGGTATCGCAACGTTGGGCGGCGCCCCGCATCCTGCTATAATCTTCCCGTCAGCGCAGTCGCAATCCCGATCCAAGGAGATCACTTCGATGGCCAGCTACGTTCCCCCGCCGCCGCCCCTCGCCGCACAACCGCCCAAGAAGACCAGCCCCCTCGTTTGGGTCCTGCTGGGCTGTGCGGGACTCATTCTGCTCATCGGCATCGCCGCCATAGTCTTACTCTCCTATGGCGTGCATGTATTCCAGAGGAATCCCGCCGCCGCCCTCGCCAGGATCGCGCTCGCCGCCAACCCTAACGCCGAAGTGGTTTCGGTTGACGATGACCATGGCAGGGTCGTCGTCCGCGACAAGAGAACCGGGAAGACCGTCACCCTGAATCTCGAAGACGTCAAGAAGGGCAGAATCTCCTTCGAGGGCGAAAACGGTGAGAAGGTCACTATCCAGGGGGAGGGCGAGTCAGGCACCATGAAGGTGCAGTCCTCCGAGGGGACCGCCACGTTCGGCGCCGGTGGCCCGGTCAAGCTGCCCGCCTGGTTTCCCGCCTATGCCGGCGTGACCCCTCGCGGCACCTACTCGGTCTCCGACAACACCAGCGACGCCGCCGGTTTCCAGTTCACCACCAAGGACTCCCCCGAGCAGGTCCTCCAGTTTTACGAAACCGGCCTCAAGAGCGCCGGCCTCAAGGTCACCACCATGAAGCAGGACAATGGCGGCATGGTTACCGGGCAGGACGAAGGCGAGCAGCGCCAGGCTCTGGTGACGGTATCCGTCGCGGACGGCGCGACGCAAGTGACCGGCACCTTCAAGTCCAAGAAGTAGCGCCTCCGCCCCTCAATTCTGGAACCCAGGTGGGGCAGAGATGTGGGGCGGGCAATCTTGCCCGCAGCCGGCCTTCCGGCCGGCTGGACCCGCTGGAAAGCGGGTCCGCAGGCTGTAAAGCCTGCCCCACTGTCCAGACGCATACTCGTAGATCGCAGGATGTGCGGGTGCCCGTGCGTGCCGCAGTCAGTCCACGCGGATTTGCGCTGCCCCGCGCCTAATCGGGCCTGTTGCCGGCCACATTCGTCAGAACCGCCTTCACTTCCTCGGCCAGCCGCGTTGCCGTGAACGGCTTTTGCAGGAAGCCGGACACGCCCTTACCCGCGAACATTTTCAGGACCTCCGATTCGCTGTACCCGCTCATGACGATGACTCTCAGGCCGGGGCACTTGCTCTTCAGCACGCTGACCGCCTCATCGCCGCCCATCTCGGGCATCATGAGATCCACCAGGACCAGGCCGATCTCTTCGGCGTGCTCCTCGAAGATCCGAATCGCCTCCCGGCCGTTGTTCGTGACCAGTACCCTGTACCCGTACCGCTCGAGCGCACTCCGGCTAACCTCGCGGACCATCGCCTCATCATCGACCAACAGAACGGTTTCGGTCCCGCGGAGGTCCGGCTGCCGCCCGCTCTGTCGCGGAGCATCGGGAGGCGCCCCGGCGGGGAGAAACGCGCGAAACGTGGCGCCCTTGCCCGGCGCCGTGTCGAGCTGAATCGCTCCGGAGTGTGCCCGAATGATGCCCGCCACAGCCGCCAGCCCCAGGCCGCGGCCCATGAACTTCGTCGTGAAGAACGGGTCGAAGATCTTCCTGCGGGTCTCGTTGTCCATTCCGCAGCCGGTGTCCGCGACCTCGATGCAAACGTAGCTTCCTGGCGCCAAGGAGCGGCCCGTGACCTCGTCGGAGATGCGTTCGGTTTCGGAAACCTCCTGTGCTCCGGTGGTGATCGTCACTGTCCCGGTCTGATCCGCGCCGATCGCCTCGGCGCCGTTGATCACCAGGTTCATGACGATCTGCTGCAACTGGCCACGATCCTCCTCGACTCCCGGCAGATCGGGCTTCAGCGCTAGCTTGAGCGTCACTTTCTTCGGGATAGACGCGCGCAGCAGGTCCGTCATGTCGCGGACGATACGGGAGAGGTTGAGGTTCTCGACCACCAGGCGGCCCTTGCCCGCGTACGCCAGCAACTGCCGGGTAAGATCGGCCGCTTTTTCCGTCGCCAGGAGGATCGAGTCGAGCTGGCCCCGGCTCTCCTCGAACACTTCGTCCTGCAGCAGACTTGCATTGCCCATGATGCTGGTGAGCAGGTTGTTGAAGTCATGCGCGACGCCGCCCGCCAGCAGCCCTATGCTCTCCATCTTCTGCGCCTGACGCAGCAGCTCTTCACTGGCCCGCGCGGCCCGCTCGGCCCGTTTCCGCATCAAGACCTGCACGACACCGAAAGCCAGGGCCTCCAACGCTTCCAGGTCCTGCGAACGGTAGCCGCCCTCCCGGTTGCCGACGGCGATCAGCCCGATGGTTTTCCCGCCGTGTTTCAGGGGCACGCCCAGAAACGCTGTGAGGGGCGGATGACCTTCCGGGACGCCGATGCTGTCTGGGTGACTGCGCGGGTCGTTGGTGAAGAAGCCTTTGCCGTCCACCAGCACGCGGCCATAGATGCCATGGATCTTGAACCCGGCTGGCGCCTTGCGCTGGCCGGGAGTCCCGATCCGGCAGGCCTCCCAACCAGGATCGCTGATGGCAACGTTGTCGACGCGCCCCTCGGCGTTGATCTCCGCGAGGAACCCGAACTTGCTCTGGGTCACCTCCTCGGCCACCGCCAAACAGACGCGGCCCAATTCCTCATCCGTGTCGCGGGTGAGGGCTTCCGTGAGGATTCGGTTGATTCCCTCCAGGACTGCGTTCTGATAGCGGATTCTCTCCTCGGCCTGCTTGCGGGCGGTGATGTCCATGATCGCCACCGCGCCACCGGCGATCTTGCCGCTCCCGTCGCTAATGGGGGCGGCACTGTTCAAGACAAAGGCGCGCGTGCCGTCGAATCGCTGGATCTGCATCTCCTGGCCAACGACCGTTTCCCCCTTCTGCACGGCGCGAACCGAGGCCCATTCCTCTGGCTGGACCGGCTGGCCGGTGTCCACCGACCAAGCCTTGTAAGCGGAATAATCGTCGAACGAATGCGGCAGCGGCCCCGGGCCGCCCCATACCTGCTCGAACGCGCGGTTGGACTGGATGTTGGCGCCCAAGGCGTCCACCAAGGCCACACCCACGGGCAGAGTCTCCATGACGGCCAGGAGGCGGTTCTTCTCATTCACCACCTCCGCGTGCGCCGCCGCCAGGGCCGTCTCGGCGCGCCGTTTTTCGGTGACATCGTGAAACACGAGCACCACGCCCGCCGCATGGCCCGTGGCGTCGAGGATCGGCGCGGCGCTGTCCTCGATGGCCACTTCGCGGCCGTCCTTGGTGAGCAGCGCGATCTGATTGGCGACCGTGACGACGCAGTTCTCCTTCAGCACTCGCGCCACAATATCGTCCGCCGGCTGGCGGGTCCGTTCATTGACGATCCGGAACACGCGCTGGATCGGCAGGCCCAGAGCCTCCTCCGCTTTCCAGCCGGTGAGCGACTCCGCGGCGGGATTGAGGAAGGTGATGCGGCCGCCGGTGTCGCCGGCGATCACCGCTTCGCCCATGCTGGTGAGCGTGACGCGGAGCCATTCCCGCTGCTGGCGCAGTTGCTCTTCGGCGTGCTTGCGTTCGATGGCGTACCGGATAGCGCGCGCAATCTGCCGGCCGTCGGCCTGGCCTTTGACCAGGTAGTCCTGGACGCCCTCGTGGACCGCCGCGAGGCCAAGCCTTTCGTCATTGAGGCTGGTCAACACCACGATGGGCAAGCCGGGCGCCTCTTTCTGCGCGCGCCGGAAGGTGTCCGGCCCGGAGCTGTCGGGCAGCGACAGATCCAGCAAGAGCACGTCGAAGGATTCCTGGTACAATCGCGCGAGGGCGTCGTTCAGGCGCTCCACCCAGGTGCACTCAAAACGGCCCGCGCCAGCCTGGTGGAGGGTCTCTTGCAGCAGCTCGGCGTCGGACGGGCTGTCTTCGACCAGCAGGATGCGGATACCGGCGGTGTTCATGGTGTGTGGTCCCGAGTGTTCATCGTCCCCGCGATTGCCAACGCCCGGCGTCGCCTGCGCCTGCGCCGGGCTGGGTCTTTCGTGGTTTCATCCGCTTCCTCATTTCTCCGGAGGCAGTTTGACGACCGTAAGCCAGAAACCTTCGATGGCTTTGACGACTTCGAGGAACTGCTGAAAATCCACGGGCTTGGTGACGTAGCAGTTGGCGTGGAGGGCATAGGCCTGCAGCACGTCCTTTTCGGCCTGCGAGGTGGTCAGCACCACCACGGGAATGGCGGTGAGTTTCTCATCCGCCCGGATTTCCGCCAGCACTTCCCGGCCGTCTTTGCGCGGCAGATTCAGATCCAGCAGGATCAGATCGGGCCGGGGCGCCTGGGCGTAGTTGCCCTGGCGGCGCAGGAACTCCATCGCCTGCACGCCGTCTTCGACTACGCTGAGGCTGTTGCACACTTTCGCGGCGGCCAGCGCCGCCACGGTCAGGTCGGTATCGCTGGGGCTGTCTTCCACCAGCAGGATTTCAATCGGCCTGCCCAGACGAGGGTTTATGATTTTTGTGTCCATGGGATTTCTGACTCTTCGGGGATGGTGAAGCAAAACGTCGATCCTTGGCCCGCTTGCGACTTCACCCAGATCGTGCCGCCGTGGCGCTCGACAATCTTCTTGCAGATGGCCAGGCCGATGCCGGTGCCGGGATACAGTCTGCGGGTGTGCAGCCGTTGAAAGATCAGGAAGATGCGCTCGAAGTATTGCGGCTCGATGCCGATGCCGTTGTCGCTCACCGCCAGGACCCACTCGCCCGGCTGCTGCTGGGCGCTGACGTGGATTTCCGGGGGCCGCTCGCTGCGGAACTTTAGGGCATTGCCGATCAGGTTCTGGAAGAGCTGGGCCATTTGGCCGGCGTCCACGCGAAGCGTGGGGAGCGGATCGCGAACGATCTTCGCGCCGGTTTCCTTCACGCTGGCGCGCAGGCCATCCAGGGCCTGGTCGAGGACGGTCTCGAGATCGGCCGCTTCGAAGGCTTGGCCCCGGGTGCCGACGCTGGAGAGCGCCAACAGATCGGAGATGAGCGTGTGCATGCGCGCGGCGCCCTGGATGGCCCCGGCGATGTGGCGCCGGCCGCTGTCGTCGTGTTTGTCCCCGAACTGCTGTTCGAGCAGGCCGAGGTAACCCGTCACGGCCCGCAGCGGCTCCTGCATGTCGTGCGAGGCCACATAAGCGAATTGTTCCAGTTCCTGGTTGGAGCGGGCCAGCTCCGCGGTGGTGCGCTGCAACGTCTCGGCGGCCCGCCGACGCTCGGCGATTTCCATCTGCAGTTGGGCGTTGGCGGCTTCGAGCTCGCCGGTTCGTTGTCCGACCAGTTCTTCCAGATGGTCGCGATAGCGGGCCAGTTCGGCTTCGGCTCGCTTCCGCTCGGTCACGTCGCGGGCGGCGGCGAACACGCCTTGCACCCGGCCGGCTGCACTGCGATACACGGTCGCGTTGTAGAGCACGTCGGTAGTGCGGCCCGAGACGTGGCGAATGGTCAGCGGGTAGTCGCGGACCAGACCCTCGGAGAGGACCTCGTGATAACCTTCTTCCGCTTTCTGCGGCTCGGTGAAATAGTCGGAGAAGCTGGCGCCGATCAACTGCTCGCGTGCCACGCCGGTGACGATTGCAGTGGCCTCATTCACGTCCGTGATCTTGCCGTCCGGACTGATGGTGACGAGAGGATCGAGGCTGGCCTCGATCAGGCTGCGCGCGTACAGCGAGGCGACGCGAAGTTCTTCCTCCATCCGATTGCGCTCGGTCACATCCCGGGCGGCGGCGAACACTCCCTGCACCTGGCCGGCTTCATCGCGGTAAACCACCGCGTTGTAGAGCACGTCGGTGGTGCGGCCGGAGGCGCGGCGAATCGTCAGCGCGTAGTCGCGGACCAGACCCTCCGAGAGGACCTTGTGATACCCTTCTTCGGCCTTCTCCGGTTCGGTGAAGTAGTCGGAGAAACGTGTCCCGATCAAACGCTCGCGAGCCACCCCCGTGACCAGCTCGGTGGACCTGTTCACGTCGGTGATCTTCCCCTCCGGACTGATCGTGACCAGTGGGTCCAGACTGGCTTCGATAAGGCTTCGAGCGTAGAGCGAGGCCTTGCGCGCCTCCGCCGCCAGATCAAGCTGCCGCTGGCGATCCAGCACGGCCCGATTCGCTCGCTGGAGTCGATGAACCAGAATGCTGCTCGCCCCCCCCACCACCGCGAACAACGCCAGCGACGCAATATCCGAGGCGTCGTGCTGGATGATATCGAACCGCGGTTCCAGGAAGAAGAAATCGATGGCAACGACACCCAGGCCGGTGGCCGCAATACCTGCCCTGAGGCCGCCGTAGAGCGCAGCCCCTAATACCGACAGCACGAACACCAGAAGCGGCGCCTTGTCGTGGAGGAGGGGATCGAGCGCGCTCCTGATGAGGACTGCGGCAGCTACTGCCAGTGCGGCAACCGGGTATCCTTTGTAACCGGAGCGGCCAAGGCCGGAATCGAGGTGGCGGCGAATCGCGCCCCGGGCTTCAGCAGATCGTTCCGCGGTGGACATCGGGTGCCCCTCGTGGGCTACCGCTCAACAAGCTGGCAGGAAGCCCCATCGGAGTGTCAGCCGGGATTTCCATTTTGGACTCCCGGGTTGTCGTCAGTATACACCCTGCCGCCTTTCTTTGATCCTGCGAGTTGCAGTTCCAGCAGCCGCCACAGAAAGATTAATGTTAATTCATCTTGACGCGCTCTTCTGTCCCCTCATAATGGAACTAAAGCAAGAAGCCCCGGGTTTTGGGAACTCGGGGCTTCACTCAGAGGGGCTGGCGACAGGCTGGGTCCCGTCGCCGGGGATGCTAATAAGTCAATGACGACTTATGTTTGATCATGTCCCTGCAATACGCGTGCCATATCGCAAACCCAAGAAAACTCGGGTCCGCATCCTCGCTTTCTCGCCCAGTTGCGCGTTTTCCCTCACCCACGCCGCCCTGTTTCCGCCCAACCTCACTCATACCGAAGCGACTCGTACCTTCTTCTTGGCGGTCGAGATCGGCAGCCCGATCATGTCGTCCTGGCCCGTGAACGGCCGCCCCGCCATGATGGTATAGTCGCGGATTCTCAGGTAATCCGGTGTGGCGCCCGAGCCCACCGCCACCATCGCCAGCCAGCTCATAACCTTATCCCCCTTGTGGCGCACGCTCTCCAGCGTGCCGTGCCGGCTCTCGTGCCGACACCCTTAAGACCGCATCCCCCCCCTCCGCCAAACGGGCTCCCTGGCCCGGCGGCGTCTTTCCCCTGAGTGGGTCCCACAATCGCTTCCTGCCCTTCGCTGAGCTTTCCACCCGTCACTGCAACCGGCGCCGGCTGTCGGTTTTCCCCCAGCACCTACACTGTCTGTGACGCTGCCTCCCGCCGTGTCATCCTGTGCCTCCGCGATGCCCAGTTGCGCTTCCGCACTCCGCGCTGCGTTGCCCCCGCATGTGCGCCCATGCGCCCTCCGGATGCTATAGTGGGCTCTTGTGAGCCCTCCCACGAGCCCGGTTCTCGACCTCTTTCACGAGACCGGCGCCTACCTCCGCGGCCATTTCCGCCTCACCAGCGGTCTGCATAGCCCCGAGTACTTGCAGTGCGCGCTCGTGCTCCAGCATCCCCGGCACGCCGCGCATCTCGGCTCGTTGCTCGCGGCCGCCTTGCGCTCGCTCGTCCCGGGCCTCGCGGTGAAAACCGTGGCCTCTCCCGCTCTGGGCGGCGTCATCATCGGCCACGAAGTGGCGCGCGCTCTCGGCGCCCGTGCCATCTTCACCGAGCGCGACCCCTCCGGCACAATGACGCTGCGGCGCGGTTTCTCGGTCGAACCGGGAGAGCCGGCCGCGGTGATCGAGGATGTGGTCACCACCGGCGGCAGCACTCGTGAAGTGGTCGAGTGCCTCCTCGCCGCCGGCGCCCGCGTCCTGGCCGCTGGCTCCATCATCGACCGCAGCGGCGGCCACGCCGAGGTCGGAGTGCCCCGGGTCTCCCTGGTCACTCTCAACGTGGTCACCTATCCCCCGGACCACTGCCCGCTCTGCGAGCAGGGTGTCCCGGTGGCCAAGCCGGGCTCCCGCCCCGCGCCGGTCGCCTGATGCGCCGCATCCAGATCACGCTCGCTTACGACGGGACGGATTACCATGGCTGGCAGGTGCAGCCTGCCCTCCCCACCATCCAGGGAACGCTCCAGGACGTCCTGGCCGAGATCGAGGGCCAGCCCGTCCACGTCGACGGCTCCGGCCGCACCGACGCCGGTGTCCACGCCCTCGCGCAGGTTGCCGCCTTCTCGCTCTCAAACCCCATCCCGCTCGAGAACCTCAAGCGCGCCATGAACCGCCTGCTGCCGGGAGCCATTCGCGTCTTCGCGGCCGAGGAAACGGACACCGCCTTCAACCCCCGCTACGACGCGCGTGCGAAAACTTACGAGTACCGCATCTTCCGCGGCGAAGTCTGTCCTCCCTTCGAGCGCCGCTACGTCTATCACTACCCCTATCCCCTCGACCTGGTCCGCCTCCTCGGCGCCGCGCCCCTCTTCGAGGGCCAGCACGATTTCTCCGCATTCGCCGCCGCCGATGACCGCGACCGCGAGGGGGGCTCGAAAGTTCGCACCATCTTCTCTTCGCGCGCCGAAATAGCGGGCGATCGCCTGCTCTATCGCGTCCGCGGAAGCGGTTTCCTCAAGCACATGGTTCGCAACCTCGTCGGCACTCTCCTAGAGATCGGCAAAGGCAACTTGGCTGCGGACAGCTTTCAGGCCCTCAAAGCTGGCCGCACTGCCCCCGCCCACGGCCTCTTCCTCCTGCGCGTCGAGTACTAGCCCGCTCCCGCCGTGCTACGATGTCGTTCGACATGGCCAAGCTCCTATCCCTTCTTCTCCTGTGTGCCGCTAGTCCCAACCTGGGCGTGTTCGAGAGCGCCGGGGACGTGGGTGGGACTCCGTTCGCCGGCGCCGCCGAGTTCGACGCCGCCCGCGGCGAGTATCGCGTCACCGGTGGCGGCGCGAACATCTGGGGCGCTCAAGATGCCTTCCACTTCGTCTGGAGGCGCGTGTCGGGCGATTTCGTCCTCGCCGCTGACGTCAAGTTCCTGGGATCGGGCGCGGTGGCGCACCGGAAGGCCGCGCTGATGTTCCGCCAGGGGCTCGAACCCGACGCTCCGTACGCCGATGTCGCGGTGCATGGCGACGGCCTCACCTCGCTGCAATTCCGCCCCGCGGCCGGCGCTCCCACCCAGGAGATCCAACTTCCGCTAAAAGCCCCGGCGCGAATCCGCATCGAGCGGCGAGGCGACCGCTTCACGGTGTATGCCGGCAATCCCGGTGAAGAGCTCCGGCCGGCGGGCCCGGTGACCGTAGCTCTCAAGGACCCGGTCTACGCGGGCCTCGCGGTGTGCTCCCACGACGCTAGCGTTTTGGAGACTGCGGTATTCTCAAGTGTGAACGCCCAGCCGCCAGCCCCGCGAGTCCGTAGCAAGCTCTCCGTGTATCACCTGAAATCCGAGCAGGTCGAGTTGATCTATACGGCCGAGCGTCTCTTCGAGGCGCCGAACTGGTCCACCGACGGCACGTACCTGCTGATCAATTCCGATGGCGCGCTCTGGCGCCTGCCGCTGGACCAGAAACCGGTCGAACTCCGGAAGCTCGACCTCGGCGCGGTCACCGGCTGCAACAACGACCACGGCTTCACCCGCGACGGCAAGCGCCTCGCGATCTCCGCGCGCGGCACGACCCCCGCCTCGCAAATCTACGTCGCCGCCTCCGACGGCGCCGGCGTGCGCCTGGTCACGCGGAACTGCCCCAGCTACTTCCACGGATGGTCGCCGGACGGCCGCTGGCTGGCCTTCGTGGGTCAGCGCGAAGGGATCTTCAACCCCTATCGAATCCTGGCCGACGGCAGCGGAGAGGAGCAGCGGCTCACTGCGCGGCGCGCCAACGATGACGGCCCCGAGTATTCACCCGACGGTAAATGGATTTATTTCAACTCCGACCGCGCGGGCACTTGGGATATCTGGAGGATGCCCGCCGAGGGCGCCGGGCCGGGCGATTCCAAAGCCCAACGCGTCACCAGCGACGACTACGAGGACTGGTTCCCGCACTTCTCGCCCGACGGTAAGTGGATGGTATTCCTCTCCTTCAAGAAAGGAACCCAGGGCCACCCGGCCAACCAGGACGTCGTGCTGCGCCTGATGCGCACGCCGGGCGCGAAGTTGAAGCCCTCGCCGATCCGCGTCCTCACCCACCTGTTCGGCGGCCAGGGCAGCATCAACGTGAACTCCTGGTCCCCCGACTCGACCAAGTTCGCCTTCGTCAGCTACGAGTTGATCCCGTAGCCGGGTGGGGCAGACCATCGCTTTGTGGGGTCTGCCATCGCTCCACCACCACAACATGCTCGATTACCGCAGGCGGCTCCCGCACTGGATTCCCGACCAATCCCTGATCTTCGTGACCTGGCGTCTGGCCGGCTCCCTTCCGCCATCCACAGGCGCCTGTGAGCACTCCGGTCCCCTCTGGTTATAGGACGAGCGAATAGCGGCCGTGGTGGTGAGCGCCCTCCGCTACGGTGCTACGGTCCGCAAGTTCTACGATCTCTACGCCTGGGTCGTCATGCCGAACCACGTCCACGTAGTTTGGGAACCGCGGGTTGCGATGCCCGGCATCATGCGCTGGCTCAAGGGCAGAACCAGCCGTGCCGCCAATCGCATACTGGGACGCACAGGAATGCGCTTCTGGCTGGACGAATCGTTCGACCATTGGGTGCGCACCGAAGAGGAACTCCGAGGTTTGATCGAGTATGTGGAAGAGAACCCGGTGAAGGCCGGACTGGTGGAGAGGGCGGAGCAGTGGCCATGGTCCAGCGCCTGGCAGACGACACAAACCGATCGTCTGCCCCACGCTCCTCACCCTCGCTTCCGCAAGAAGTCGAAGTCGCAGCCCAGGTTGGCCTGCATCACGTGGTCGAGAAATAGCTTTCCGTAGCCCCGGTCGTAGGCCGGCGGCGGCGGGGTGAAGCTCGCCAGGCGCCGCGCGATCTCCTCTTCGCTTACGCACAACTCCAGCCGCCGCTCCTCGACGTCGAGCAGGATCTCATCGCCCGTGCGCACCGCCGCCAGCGGCCCGCCCACCGCCGATTCCGGCGCCACGTGCAGCACCACCGTCCCATAACTCGTTCCGCTCATCCGCGCGTCGCTCAACCGCACGCAGTCCTCGATGCCCCGCTCCAGCAGCGCCCGTGGCATCGGGATGTGCCCCCACTCGGGCATTCCCGGCGCGCCCCGCGGCCCGCAGTTCTTCATCACCAGCACCGTGTCGCCATCGACGGGCAGGTCCACGCGCTCCACTCCCGCGCGCATCTCCTCGACGTTCTCGAACACGTGTGCCCGCCCGCGATGCCGCAGCAGGTGCGGCGAGGCCGCCGTCTGCTTGATCACCGCACCGTCCGGCGCCAGATTGCCCGTCAGCACCGCCGTGCCGCCCTCGCGGTACAGCGGATCGGCCAGCGGCCGGATCACCGCCCGGTCGAAGCACTCCGCCCGCTCGACGTTCTCTCGGACGCCCTTCCCAGTCACAGTGGGGCACTCGCCGTCCAGCAGTCCCAGGATCTCTTTCATTACCGCCGGAATGCCGCCCGCCGCGAACAGGTCCTCCATCAGGTACTCGCCCGACGGCTTCACGTTCACGATCCACGGCGTCCGCCTCGAGATGCGGTCGAATTCGCCGAGCAGCAGATCGATCCCCAGCCGCCCCGCGATCGCGATCAGGTGAATGATGGCGTTGGTCGAGCCGCCGATCGCCATGTTCACGGTAATGGCATTAGCGAACGCCGCCGCGGTGAGGATGCGCGACGGCCGCAGATCCTCCGCCACCATCTCCACGATGCGCCGCCCGCTTTGCTCGGCCATAGCCAATCGCCGCGAATCCGGCGCCGGAATGTTCGCGCAACCCGGCAGCGTCATGCCCAGCGCCTCGGCCAGGCTGGTCATCGTCGACGCCGTGCCCATCACCGTGCAGTGGCCCGCCGAGCGCGCGATGCCTCCCTCGATCTCCTGCAACTCCTCCTCGCTCAGCCGCCCCGTACGGTACAGGTCGAACAGCTTCCTGCCGTCCGTGCCCGCCCCCAACCTGCGGTTCCTCCACTGGCCTGCCAGCATCGGGCCGCCGGGGACCATGATCGCCGGGACATCCGCGCTCGCCGCCCCCATCAATTGCGCCGGGGTGGTCTTGTCGCACCCGCACAGCAGCACGCAGCCGTCCAGCGGGTTAGCGCGTATGGACTCCTCTACGTCCATCGCCATCAGGTTGCGGAACAGCATGGTGGTCGGGCGCATCATCATCTCGCCCAGCGAAATGGTGGGGAACTCCAGCGGGAACCCGCCCGCGATCCAGACCCCGCGCTTCACCGCTTCGGCCACCTGCCGCAGGTGCGCGTTGCAGTTGTTCAGCTCGCTGAAGGAGTTCGCGATGCCGATGACCGGCTTGCCCTCGAACACCTCGGCGCCGAATCCCTCCGAGCGCATCCAGGCGCGCCGGGCGAAACCATAGTAGCCGGGGTCCCGGAACCACTTTCGGCTGCGCAGCTCAGCCACTTGAGGGCGGCTTTCCGGCCGGAGGGTCTCCGCGCCGTGCGCGCTTGGACTCGTACATCAGCCGGTCGGCCTCGGCCAGGCTGTCGCGCAGCGGGCGGCCGGTGGTCGGCGCGATGCCCCAACTGAACCGGACCGCGGTCTGCCCGTGGTGCCGGATGTGGAAGGTCTTCAGCCGCTCCTCGATCCCGGCCATCCGCGACTCCACCAGCGACTTGTCGCAGGTGCGGAAGAAGAGCACAAACTCGTCGCCGCCCCAGCGGAACGCCAGGTCCTCGTCCCGGACCGAGCTGATGATCAGGTGCCCCACCCCGTGCAGGATCTCGTCCCCCACCAGGTGGCCGAAAAGTTCGTTCAGCACCTTGAAGTCGTCCATGTCGCAGACCACCACCAGCCCCTCGAACCCGTGCTCCTCGTCGATCCAGCGCGACAACGCGGAGCGGTTCATCAGCCCGGTGAGCGGGTCGTGATCGAGCTGCCCCGCCGCCTGCTTCCGCAAGCGCGTCAGCTCCTCGTTCAGCACGCGGAGCTGCTCCTTCTGGTTCTCCAGCCGCACTGCGATCACCACCAGCGCCAGCGCGAACGCGACTTGCAGCGGCGCGTAGAACACCACCGCGACCCGCTCGGTAGCCGTCAGGTAGCGCAGCGCGATCAGGGAGGCCGCTCCGCGTCCTATCCACAGCAACAGCCAGAACACCAGGCTCTTCCGGGTCAGCGAGCGGCGAAGGTAGTACAGCACCCCGCAGAACAGCAGGCTGACCAGCAACTCCACGATGACCGAAAGCAGCCAGGGTGACATGGGCTAGCGACTGCGCTCCACCGTGTACCGCCGCACGGAAACCGCCTTCCCGGTGACGTCGTCCACGTCTACAAGCACAGAATGCAATTCTACCTTACCGCGAGCCGCTTCCATGCGTACCGGCAGCCCGGTCAGGAACCGCCGCAGGACGATGCCCTTCTCGATGCCGATAATCGAGTCGTACGGCCCGGTCATCCCCGCGTCGGTCTGGTATGCCGTCCCGCCCGGCAGGATGCGGGTGTCGGCGGTCGGAATGTGCGTATGCGATCCAATCACCGCCGAGACCCGCCCGTCCAGGTACCACCCCATCGCCATCTTCTCGCTGGTGATCTCGGCGTGAAAATCCACCAGCCGGACCTTCACCGACGGGTCCAGCGCGCCGAGGATCTCGTCGGCCTTGCGGAACGGGTCGTCGATGGCCAGCATGTGCGTGCGGCCCTGGAGATTGATGACCGCCGCTTCCACCCCGTTTCGCGCCCGGCCCACGTGCACCCCGCGTCCCGGACTCTGGCCGGGGTAGTTGGCCGGCCGCAGCAGCCGCGGCTGCCGCTCCAGGTAGTCGTAGATCTCCCGCTTGTCCCAGATGTGGTTGCCCGTCGTGAGGACGTCCACGCCCATCGTGAACAGCTCCTCGGCCACCAGCGGCGTGATTCCGAACCCGCCCGCGGCGTTCTCTCCGTTGGCCACCACCAGGTCGACGCGCTCGGAGGAGATGATCTCCGCAAGGCACTCGGCCACAGCCCGTCGCCCGGGGGACGCGAACACGTCCCCGATGAACAGCAGGTTCATTCAACTCTCGCTGGTACAACAAGACTCGGCTGGAGGAAGTGGAGCGCCCCGTGAGCGTGGCGGCCCCGTCTTTGACCCCTGTTTTGTGAACGGGGTGGGTGTCCTCCGAGCGCCTTCAGGCTTCTCCATGGCCCAGTTCGGACCGGAGCTTGCTCACCGGCGCAAAATCGAGTCGGACTCCCTATATCTGAGTGTTAGGTTCAAATATTGGTGACCGCCCAGCCTTCGAATACGCTCCGAGATCGATGATACCAGAAAACTGACGATTGACGATTGTTCCATTGACGATTGGCCGCGCGGGGCCCGGACTCCGCCCTTCAATCGTCAATGACAAAATCGTAATTCGTCAATCTGGCTTACCCCAGACACTCCGCCACGTCCTTCACCGGGATCGCGCCTTCCCGGATGATTTTCCACACCGGGTCCGTGATATCCACCGTGGTACTGCCCGGGCCGGCGCAAAAGCCCCCGTCCAGCACCAGGGCCACCCGCCCGTCCATCACCCCAAACACCTCGATCCCGCTCCGGCAGGTCGGCTGCCCCGAGATGTTGGCGCTGGTGGCCACCAGCGGCTGCCCCAGCCGCTCCAGCAGGCCGTTGGCGACCACCGAACGGGTTCGTCGCAGCGCCAGACGCCCGGTGTTCCCGGTCACTTTCAGCGGCACCTTCGCCGCCGCTGGCACGATGATGGTCAGCGGTCCCGGCCAGAACCGCCGGGCCAGCACGTAGAACCGGTCCGGGATCTCCTTGGCCAGGTCTTCGGCCGCCGTCGAATCGGGAATCAGCAGGGGCAGGGAACGGTGCGGCTCCCGGCCTTTGGCCAGGAACACCTGCCCCACCGCGCACAGGTTGAACGGGTCGGCGACCAGGGTGTAGAGAGCATCTGTGGGAATTGCCACCACCGCCCCACGGCGGATAGCCGCGGCAGCTCTATCGAGCGCCTCCGCGCTCGGCCGGTCCGGTTCGATCTCGATAAGGTCTGTGGCCATCAAGCCCTGAGGGTCAGCTTCCTTTTTACCGCGTTCCGATCGCCTGCGCCACCTCGATCGCCATCGCGTACCGCCCGAACGGCGCGCTCAACTGCACGCCCGCCACCATCGGTCGCACCCGCCGCACCATTTCCTGCGCGATCGCGATGCCCTCCCGCCGCGCCTTCTCCCCTGAGTCGGCCGACCGCATCCGCTCCATGTATTGCTCCGGCACCGCCACGCGCAGCTCGTTCACCATGAACTCGGCGTTGCGGTAACTGGCCAGCGGCCAAATGCCCGCAATCAGCGGAATCCTGGCGTGCTCGGTCCGCCGCAGGAACTGCTCCAGCAGGTCCAGGTCGAACACCGGCTGCGTCACCACGTACTCCGCCCCCGCCCGCACCTTCCACTCGAACCGGCGCAATTCTTCCTCCGGATTCAACGCCCCCGGGTTGGCCCCCACGCCGATCACCAGCGCCGTTTGCGACCCCATCGGGTTGCCCCCGATGTCCAGCCCGTGATTCAGGTTGCTGGCGATGTTGGTAAGCCCGATCGCGTCCACGTCGAACACCGCCGTGGCGCTCGGATACGCCCCCATCCGCGGCGGATCCCCGGTGATGCAGATCAGGTTCCGCACCCCGGCCGCGTGCGCCCCCAGCAGCTCGGATTGAATCCCCAGGATGTTGCGGTCCCGGCAGCAGAAGTGCATCACCGCTTCGATGCCCGCCTGCTGCTGGATGAGCTGGCAGGTCACCTGCGCGCTCATCCGCGCGCTGGCCCGCGGCCCGTCCGGCACGTTGATGCAATCGATACCCGCCTCCGCGCACCGCCGCGCCCCCTCGATTTCCTTCCTCGCGTCCACCCCACGCGGCGGCAGGATCTCCACGAACGCCACGAAGCGCCCCGCCGCCAGTTTCGCGCCCAGCTTCGACTTCTCCGCGAGCGGCGCCGCTGCCAGCGCCTGCGCTTTGGCTGCCGGTTCCTCCACCGTAACCGCGAGCTGCCGATGGGCCGGCTCCAGCGACCGCGCCTCCGCCCGGATCAGCTTGATATGCTCCGGCGTCGTCCCGCAGCAGCCGCCCACGATCTTCACTCCCGCCTGGATGAACCGCCGCGCGTACTGCGCCATGTACTCCGGCGAGCACAGGTAGATCTTCCGGCCTTCCACCGTCGCCGGATGCCCCGCGTTCGGCATCGCGCTCATCGGCTTGCGCGAATACTGCGCCATCTTCTCGATGGTCTCCAGCGTCACCTTGGGCCCCGCCGAGCAGTTCAACCCCACCACGTCGGCCGCCCACTCCTCCAGCCGCCGCGTGAACACCTCCGTCTGGGTACCGTCGGGCATGTTGCCGAAATCGTCGATCGTTACCTGCGCGACGATGACCATTTCCGCCCCCGCCGCCTCGCGCGCCGCCAGCACCGCCTCGCGCAGTTCACGGATGTCCGCGAACGTCTCCAGCACCAGCAGATCGACCCCCGCCTCCACCAGCGCCTCCGCCTGCTCCCGGAACGCCGCGCGCGCCTCGGCGAACGACGTCGGCCCCAGCGGCTCGATGCGCACCCCCAGCGGCCCCATCGATCCCGCCACGAACGCCTGCTCCCCGGCCGCCTCCCGTGCCAGCCGCGCCCCCGCCTGGTTGATCGCCTTCAGCTTGTCCGCGTATCCGTACGCCGCCAGGCGCATGCGGTTCGCCCCGAACGTGTTCGTCTCGATGATTTCCGCGCCCGCCTTTACGTACTCCTCGTGCACCTCCTTCACCAGCGCCGGCGCCGACAGGTTCAGCTCGTCGTAGCAGCGGTTGATGAAGATGCCCTTCAAGTACAGCATCGTCCCCATCGCCCCGTCGGCCACCAGAACGCGGCGGGCGAGTTGTTCGCGGAATTCGGCCGCCCGCATAACTGTAAGCAATCGTAGCACTTCCACCCGTTGCCCGGAGCTCGCCAGTTCGGCTATCTTGGTGTCATGTTCCACTCAATCTCCGATTTCCTGACTGCCTGGAAGATGGAAAGCGAAGCTACTCTCAAGGTCTTCCGCGCTCTCACCGACGAGTCTCTCGCCCAGCGCGTCACCCCCGAAGGCCGCACCCTCGGCTTCATCGCCTGGCACATCATCGGCAGCATCACCTACACGCTGGGAGAGGTCGGCGTGCCCATCGCCGCCGCCAGCGAGAAGGATCCTCTGCCCGCCTCCGCCGCCGCCATCGCCGGCGCCTTTGACACCTGCGCGCAAGCCGTCGCCGAGGCCGTCCCAACCAACTGGACCGACGCCCAGCTCGCCGACTACGTCCCCATCTACGGAGTGTCCTGGACCAAAGGCTTCGTTCTCGTCTCCCTGCTCGAGCACTCCTGCCACCACCGCGGCCAGATGACGGTCCTGATGCGCCAGGCCGGCCTGAAAGTCCCCGGCGTCTACGGCCCCTCCAAAGAAGAGTGGTCCAACTACGGCATGCCCCCCCAGCCGTAGTATCCCGTCCGCGCCCGAATCACCGCGCTCGGATACCGTTTCCGGGCTTCCTCGGTCAGCCTGACCTCGATCTTCACGGAACACCCGCCGGTCCGATGCCGGTGCCTGGAAGCCCAGCAGGTATCGCCCGTGCAGCCTCCGCAGCATCTCTGGCAGCCCCGCACGCGACTTGTCCCCGGGGATCGTCTCCCCTCCGGTTGCCTCCACCACCGCCGGCTGGTCACGATCGGAATCGGGATGGTCGCGCCGCCCCATCAGAGTGCGCCGCCCCCGCTGCCGCACCCGCCCCGATCGATCGGCCTTTACCCGATGCGCGATTACTGTTTCCAAGCTCCCCCAGAACCCGCTCTGGTGTTCGGACACGGAAGCCTTGCCGAGAGTCGGATCGAGCGAGCCATATCCCACCTGGCGGCTGTGCTGAGCTGATTTCACCCGCCATCGTGCCGGCCGGCAACTCTCGGGGTTACGCCGCCGTGAAGTACTCGCCGAACAGCCTACGAAGCGCTTCACCCAGCGGCTTGATACTCGCTGGCTCTGGCCCGAGGCGACTCGCCGCCGCCGCGACTTCAGCCAGGTTCTGCCGCATCCGCTGGTGGCGAGACTCGCTGACGAAGTTAAGGCAGGCCTCATCGCCCAGAAAACTCGCCATGCTGCCGAAGCCGCGGACGGCTCCGCGCGCGCCCCGCGCCGTTTGTGGTGCCGTTGATTCGAGCGCATAGGCGTACAGTGCCATCGCCAGTTGCAGGCGGCCGGCGCGCCCGCGTTGAACCACTCGGGCGCGCCTCCATTCCGCCAGTGCCGCTGGCGAGCGAACCACTTCCCATGGCGCCGGCACGTTATTCTTCGCGTTCGCGGACAACCACGCCGCCTCCTCGGAAATCATTCGGGCGACTACCGGCACGACCGCCTCCAACGGCGCCGGCTTCAAGGTGACGATACTGGTTATGGCGCTGCCTCCATGGATGGTCACCAGGCCGCGGCCCTGCAAGTCCATGAGGCTCGGATCGTCGGGCCCCACTGGCACCACATAGACTTTTGCGCCGGCCGAGAGGTCTTCAGCGGGGTCTTTCGCCGGCTGCACTTCAACCCAGTGGCCCTTTTCGAACTGGAGCGGCGCGTAAACCGCAAAGCGGATGCACTGCGACGGGTTGTAGGGGGCGATCAGGCGGTGCGTGAGGCCGGCTTGTTGGATCCCGGCGGCAATGGTTCGCGCCTCGCTCCAGTCGATGAGGCGTGGATATCGAACACCGGACACCCACGCCGCTTCGCCAGCTAGGCTCGCGTGGTTGAGCGGGGACGGCAGCGTCGCTAGGGCTACCAGCGCAACGGCGAACACCGCACGCCACCGGCCGGTCATCCGTTCACTCATCCTGCCCGCCCACACCCCACCGATCACCGACATCGACAGTGTCGCTTGTGCCAGGAAGCGGGTGTAATCCTGGAAAACCCAGGCGATGGGCGCGGCGAACCAGGCCAGCAGGAAGACGTGCTCCTTGGGCCGGCGCAGCAGCCAGATCAAGCCCAGCCCCGCTGCCACGTAGATCAGCGGCGCAAGCTCCAGGGCGACGTGGCCGTGCTGGCCCCGGTACCAAGCCAGGTGGCGGAGAAGATGGATCGTGTAGGGCGCCGTTAGAAACGCCGCACCGGCGCCCACCTTCACCAGGCTACGCCAGCGGCGGGTCAACAGCGCTGCCACCACCACCCCGGTCGGCACAGTCGCATACCCTGCCAAATGGACGTAAATCGCCAGGCTCGTGGCCAGGGTCGCCAGCACCAGGCGTTCTTCGAGGAAGAAGTGGATCGCCCAGGGTGCGAGAATGAAGATCCAGCCGGAGGCGACGGCGACCGAGAAGCTGCCCGCTGACAGCGCATTCCCGGATAGCAGCACAGCGGCGAACAACGCACCCCAGTCTCCGCAAAAGCGGCGCGCGAAATAGACCGCCGTCCACATCGCCGCCGCCCATTGCAGCACCGCCAGAATGGCGTTCGCCAGCACGTAGGCGTCGCCGCTGCCGCCCAGAACACGGCCCAGCAGCGCGATGGCCATGTGGGTGGCCGGGCCTTGCAGATTCGGTCGCCCTCCTGGGCCGTAGTTAATGTGGTCCCAGAAAGCCGTCCCGTGCTCGGCATACCAGCGGGCCAGCGAGATATGGTAGCCCGAGTCGATCGTTACGCGGTAGTCGGGCAGCGCCGCCACAAGCAGCCCGGCGTGGACCCCCAGAATCAGCCACATCGCCAGTCGAGCCGGCCTGGAGCGCGCGTGGGGGGCTGCGCCGGGTTCTTTGGCCGGTCCCGGAAACGCCTGCGAAGGTCCCATCCAGACATTCCTCGGCTCTAGGTCCAATCCGGGAATACGCATCGTGCGAGGTAGTCGTTCTGCCTAACAACGCGCCTACCGCTGCCTCGCCGCGCCCTCCACGGTGTAGTATCCCGTCCGTGCCCGGATCACCGCGCTCGGATACCGCTTCCGAGCCTCCTCGGTCAGCCTTACCTCGATTTTCCGGAACACCCGCCGGTCCGAGGCCGGTGCCTGGAAGCCCAGCAGGTACCGTCCGTGCAGCCTCCGCAGCATCTCCGGCAGCCCCGCGCGCGATTTGTCTCCGGGGATCGTCTGCCCTCCGGTTGCCTCCACCGCCGGCTGGGTCGAAACTCCGGGCGGGTTGGTCCCCCCGATACGCCGACTCGTCACTCTTGGAATCGGAATGGTCGCCCCGCCCGTGGAGATGTATGGTTGCCCCGTCACCAGCACCACGCTATTCAGCGTCGCTCCACCCTCCAGCAGTTCCGCCATCAGCGCGTCGAGTTTCGTCTTGGAGTGGCGTTCGATGTCGTCCGTGAGCGCGATGATCGCCCGTCGCCGCATCGGGTCGTACGGCCGGGGGAACAGCGACATCGCGCATGCCACAGCGTCATACAGCCGGTCGCCGCGCCCCAGCGGGGTGACCCGCCCCCGCTGCCGCACGCGCCGCGAATCGATTTTGCGCTTGTCCTCCATCAATTGGACCGCGCCTCCCGCGTTCGTGTCGCTGCGAAGAATCGCGCCCCGATCGCTCGGCCGCAACTCGTCAATGGCCTGGCGCAAGCCCGCGAACACGTCGTTCCCATCGCCCGCGAATCGGACATAACCCTTGGCGTAGAGCAGGAACACGACGTCCAGCGAGGTCGTCTCGATCTGAAAGGTCTTGACCTCCCGCGGCTCGCCCTCGTCCAGAATGACGAAATCCCGCGGGCCGAGCAGCTCCGCCAGGCGGCCCGTGTCCTTCTCGTACACCAGCACATCCACGTTCACCAACTGCGCGTCCGATGAGGGAGCCGGCGCCCTTATCAGCGCCAACAACAGCGCCGCAGTCTTCACCACGCACCTCGAATCTCGGCGTTCGGAAACGCGATCGCGCCCGCCGGGGACAGCCGCACCACCGGCCGCGCGCCCGACGCCGCCACATAGCTCGCCACATACCGGCTTCGGATTCGCTCCAGGTTCTCGCGCAGGATGTAGCCGCTCCCCCGCTGCACCCGGGATTCGCCTCCCGTGGGTTGCGTGATCTGTTCCAACTGCTCCGCGACTGGCCCCACGGATCTGCCGATCGGCACTCCGGGCACGTTGGGCCGCGCCGTCGGAACGCTGACCGTGAACACGGCGGCATCCCTCTGCCTCGCCGCCGCCACGATCGCCGCCGGCGCCGCCTTCGAGTCTCGGTCGAGGCTGTTGGTAATCGCCAGCACGGCCCGCGTGCGCGCAGCATCGGGCGGAGCGGGAAACAGATCCACAGCCGCCTGAATCGCGTCGAACACCTTCTGGCCTCGGAACCAGGTCGTAGAAGCGGACACCGACCGCTCGATCTTGCGGCTCAGCTCGTTCTCCTTCCCCAGAAACCGGAATCGAACCTTCCAGCCAGAAGTGAAGGTGATCAGCGCCAGCCGGTCCCCCGCAGCCATCTCCGAACACGCCAGCCGCGCTCCCAGCGCCACGTCCCGCGAGATGTCCACGGTGTCTTGACCCGCATCCAGCACCAACACCAAGTCCATCGGGATGTCGCCAAACCGAAGGGAGGTGACCGGACGGAGGTCCTTCCCCTCTCTAATCTCGATATCCGCCGCCTGGAGTCCCGCCACCGGCGCCCCGGTTTTCCGGTCAACCGCCCGGAACGCCACCGATCCCGCGCCCTCGGCCCAGGCCAGCGACGCGCATACCACCACCGCAACGATTACGCGCATATCGCCGACTATAGACGAATCCACGCCGCCCCCCGTTTCACGATTCAGTTAGAATTGCTCTCGATGCGCTCTTTCCATGTCGCCCTCATCCTGGCCTCGCTGGCCTTCGCCCAGGATTCTGTCTCGGTCTCCTCCCCCAACGGCCGCAACACCGTCGTCCTTGCCGTCAAAGAGAGACTCGAACCCTACCCCTCGGGCACCCGCCTCTACTACTCCGTCGCCCGGGATGGCCGTGAGATCCTTCTCGACTCCCCTTTCGGACTGGACTTCAAGAACCTGCCACCTCTGGCCCGCGACCTCGCCATTCGCAAACAGGAGCGCCGTGAGATCCGCGACACCTGGCGCACCGTCGTGGGTAAGAGCGCCGAGGTCCTGGATCGCGCCAACGAGTTGCGCCTGTACCTTGAGGAAACCCGCCCGCCCAACCGCCGGCTCGAGTTCGTTGCGCGCGCTTACGACGACGGCGTCGCCTTCCGCTATTACCTGCCCGCGCAGCCCTCGCTCGCCGGCTTCCTGCTCGCCTCCGAGCGCTCCGAGTTCCACTTCGCCGCCAACCACACCGTCTGGGCCGGACGCCAGAACAAGTTCACGGGGCCGCAGGAGGTCGAATACGACAAGATCACTCTCTCCGACATCACGCCCGCCAACATCCTGTTAGTGCCTCTCACAGTGCAGGTGAGTAACTCCACTTACCTGTCGATCACCGAAGCCAACCTCACCGATTGGGCCGGCATGTACCTCACCGCCACCGGAACCGTACCCAACGCCCTGGTCACCACTCACCCGCCGCGCCCCGCCGAGCCTGGCGTGATCGTGCGCTCGGCCGCGCCGCGCTACTCCCCCTGGCGGGTCCTCATGATCGGCGATCGTCCCGGCGACCTCATCGAATCCAACCTCGTTCTCAACCTCAGCGAACCCTGCGCCCTCCCAGACACCTCCTGGATCCAGCCCGGCCGTTCCGCCTGGGATCGCTGGTGGAGCGGTGATTACGCTCCCGACGCCAACTTCAAAGTGGGCATGAACACCGCCACCATGCAGTACTTCACCCAGTTCGCCGCCGACATGGGTTGGGAATATGTCCTGGTGGACTGGACCTGGTATGGCGACCCCATGAATCCCAACGCCGACATCACCAAACCGATCCCAGACGTCGACATGCCCGCCATCATCCGCTACGCCAGGGACCGCAACGTCAAGGTCCTCCTCTGGCTCCGCTGGAATCACGCCGCCGCGCAGCAGGACTTGGCTTTCCCGCTTTACGAGAAGTGGGGCATCTCCGGCGTCAAGATCGACTTCATGGACTCCGACGATCAGCAGATGGTCAACTTCTACGAGCGCACCGTGAAGAACGCCGCCGCCCATCACCTCCTGGTGGATTTCCACGGCGCCTACAAGCCCACCGGTTCCGAGCGCACCTGGCCCAACCTGATTACCCGCGAAGGCGTTCTCGGCAACGAGTACAACAAGTGGAGTTCCCGCGTCACCCCCGAGCACACCGTGACTCTCCCCTTTACCCGCATGTTGGCCGGTCCCATGGACTTCACTCCCGGCGGCTTCCGCCACGCAGTTAAGTCCGTCTTCAAGCCCCGCGACTCCGCCCCCCTGGTCATGGGAACCCGCGCCCGCCAACTGGCCATGCTGGTGGTCTACCAGAGCCCTCTTCAGGTGCTTTGCGATTCTCCCTATAGTTACCGCGGCCAGAAAGGCCTCGAGTTTCTCAAGGTCGTCCCCGCCACCTGGGATGAGACCAGGGCTCTCGATGGCGCCATCGGCGAGTACGTGACCATCGCCCGCCGCCAAGGTAACCGCTGGTTCCTCGGCAGCATGACCAATTCCGAGCCCCGTACCCTCAAAGTGCCCCTCGACTTCCTCGGAAAGGGTCAGTACCGCGTGCGCCTCTTCGCCGACACCCCAGAGTCGGCCGACGCTCCCGATTCCATCGCCGAGACGACCCAGCGCGTGACAGCCGCCGACGTCCTCACCCTGCCCCTCGCTCCCGCCGGCGGCCTCGCCGCCTGGTTCGAGCCGCTCAAATGACCACCCTCCGGCTTGCCGTCCATGCGCTCAGGTAGCTGGCGAGGAGCATGGCACTGCTCAGTACCGACACGCTGAAGCCCAGGATCCCTGAATCGGTCGGAGTCACGCCGAAGAACAAGCGGTTCAACGATTTCTTAAGTGTTACTGCGAGTGACAGGCCTATCGTCACACTCAGCAACAGCATCGGCAAATCCCGCTCCATGAGCCCGAGTATCTTGCGTTGCCTCGTCCACAGCGACGCGGGTGCTCCGCGCTCACCATCGCGCTGAGGGGGCCAGCACATCATCACGCCGAAAGTTGCTGCCATCGCCACGATCAGCGCCACCAACGCACGGACATAGCTTGGGCGCTGCACGTCTCTCCTCAGCGCAGCCCGGAAGCGCTGTTCCATCGTCATGGTGTCGGCAATGGGTTGGTCCCTGTCCACGGACCACACCGTGTTGCGCACCGCCTCGGTCAGCCTTGCGGGATCCTGTGCGCTGCGCACCACCAGGCTCATCCCGGCCGAGGCAGCCCGAGCGTGATGCAGATAAGTCCGGGCTGCGGCCGGTTCGTCCAACCTGGCATACTTCACATCCCCGACGACTCCCACAATCGTGTACCAGGACGGTTGCCCGCCTCTCAGCCTGATCCGCCGGCCAATCGGATCGCTATTCGGCCAGAAACGGCGCGCCATCTGGGCATTGATCAGCGCAACGCCGCGTTCGCTTGCGCCGTCCTGCTCCGTCAGGGGCCGCCCCCTCAGTATCGGAATTCTCATCGCCCGAACGTAGCTTGGGCTGACCGCATCCAGAGTCGGCGTCGGAGAAGCGGCGGAGAGCGGCGCTGGATGTCCTTCTATTTCGACCTCGGTCGCCGCGTCGCGGCCGCTGAGCGGAAGCATCATCGCTACAGCCGCGGATCGCACGCCCGGCAGACTCTCGACTCGGCGCAGAACTTCGCTGAAGAAAAGCTCCCGCTGGTTGGCGGTGGCATACGTGGCCGTCGGCAGGGTAATCTGCCTGGTCAAGAGGTTGAAGGCGTCGAAGCCTGGCTCAAGTTGGCGGACTATCAGAGAGCTCTTGGTCACCACGCTCACGCTGATCGGAAGACCAGCGCGACTGCGGTTGTCGAGACCGCCAGTACGATAAGGAGGCACAAACCGACAGCCCGAGGATTCCTACGACCGTCCTCCGCGTCGGATGTCCTTCCCTATGCGCTGCCCGAGCTGCCCGTTTCCTTGTAGAGCCACGCGCCGAGCACGGTGCCCACAACTACCTCCACCAGCCCCGCCGCCAGACCGTAGGCCAGCAGGCGTCGCGGGAACACCTGCATAGAGATCGTTGGGATGGCATTCGCCAAGTAGCCCAGAGCCCAAACCGCGAGCGCCGCAACGACAGCGGTATGTGGCCCTGCGCCGTAACGCGGCCGGATCGCGGCGTACATCCAGACTGCGAACAGGCCTATCAGGAAACCCCAAACGATGAACGATGCCATTTGAATGGAGTTGAATTCCGCCGATCTGCCCCAAGCGTTCATTGTGGCAGCCCAGCGCTCCTTCAGAAGCACGCCTTTCACGACGTACTCACAAACGTTGATGACCACGCCGGCCAGCAAGCCGCCGGCGATCACGCGAACCCCATTTATCTTGTCCATGTCGGGTAAGCCTATCGGAACTCCCAACCCCTTGTCAATTGCCCCGCAACCGGGGGACTGCCCAGGCCGTCCGCAGTTGGGACGGCTCAGAATGTCCCCGGTTGCCGCTCGCGCCATGACGTCGCCTGTCCCCGAAACTCCCGTTCAGGTATACTTGGCGGGAGCGGAGGCCCGACTGCGAGGATACCGATGCCGGCTGCCGCATTGACTCTATGAAGTCCGTTTTGCTTCTCCTGGCGGTTTCCCCGTGCCTGTGGGCTACCAGCGACCCCAAAGCCGTCGCCGAGGCCAACGCCGCACTCGCCCTGGCTCGCGAGGGCAAGTACGAACTCGCCATTCCGCACTACCGGACGGCCATCGCCCTGGATTCTCAACTGCCCGGCGTCTACCTGAATCTCGGCCTGGCCTACTTCAAGCTCAATAGACTCCCCGACGCCGCTTCCGCCTTCGAACAGGCCATCAAAGCCGACCCGGCCAGCTTTCAGGCCCGGGTGCTGCTCGGGATGAGCTACTATGGCTGCCGCAGGTTCGACGCCGCTGCCCCGCATCTGAAGCTCGCGGCCGAGCAGCAGCCCGGCAACACGGAACTGCGATACAAGCTGGCCCAAAGCTACCTGTGGTCGAAACAATACCAGGCCGCCATCCAGGAGTTCCGGTTTCTACTGACCAAGGATCCGGATTCCGCGCCCGTTCACATGCTTCTGGGCGAAGTGCTGGACGCGGCGAACCAGACCGAGCAAGCGACCGCGGAGTTTGAAGCCGCGGTGAAAGCCTCGCCTGGTCAGTACGAGGCCCACTTCGGCCTGGGATACCTCTATTGGAAGCAGAAGCGCTACGAGGATGCCCGCCGCCAGTTCCAGGCCGAGCTGGCCCGTCAACCGCAACACACACAAGCCTTGACCTACTTGGGCGACGCCGAAATGCATGCGGGAAACGAAACGGAAGCCGAGGCACGCCTGCGTCGGGCGCTGAAGCTGGATGCGGGCATCCGGCTGGCGCACCTGGATCTCGGAATCCTGCTTGCTGCAAAGAGCGACTCCGCCGGAGCGGAGCGTCATTTTCGCGAAGCCATCCGCCTCGATCCGTCGAAACCCGACGCGCACTACCGTCTGGGCAGGCTTTGGCTTTCCTTGGGCCGTCAGCAGGAAGCGAATTCCGAGTTTGCCAAGGTCAAAGAGCTGGCAACGCAGGAGCAGCAGCCGCCGCTTATCGAGATGCCGGGGCGCAGGAGCCGGCCGGAGCCATGAGCCGGGCATGGTTCGCCCCGCCGCGACTCTGCTGGGCGGCGGTGTTGCTGGCCGGCCTCTGGGCCGCCGCTTCTGGCGGCGATACCGCGTCTCCGATCCGCTTCGCGTTCCGGCCGATCGATTTCCAGCTCGACAGTTGCGAAACCTCCCGGCGCCACGCGCCCGAGACGATGGCCGGCGGCGTCGCCGTTTTCGACTATAACAACGACGGATACCTGGATATTTTCTTCACTAATGGAGCGGATATTCAGACGCTGAAGAAAACTTCTTCAAAGTACTCCAACCGGCTCTTCGAAAACGACGGCAAGGGCCGCTTCAGGGACGTCACCGAAAAGGCGGGCCTCGCGGGCGGAGGCTTCGACATCGGCGTCGCCATCGGCGACTACGACAACGACGGGTACAAGGACATCTTCGTGGGCGGCGTCCATGGCAACCGCCTGTACCACAACAACGGCGACGGCACGTTCACCGATGTCACCGCGAGAGCCGGACTCAACCAGCCGGACAAGCAGTACGGCCCGTTGTGGTCGGTCGGCGGGGCCTGGCTGGACGTGAACAACGACGGGCTTTTGGACCTCTTCGTGGTCAACTACCTCGCCTGGGACCCCGCAACCGAACCCGCCTGCGAGGCCGCGCCGGGCCGCCTCGACTACTGCCATCCCAAGTTCTACAAGCCCACCCCGAATCAGTTGTTCCTGAACAACGGCGACGGAACCTTCCGCGACGCCTCGGCGGAATCCGGAATCCGCGCCCATCCCGGAAAGGGCATGGGCGTGGGGATCGCCGACTACGACCTGGACGGCTGGATGGATATCTTCGTCGCCAACGACAAAGTGTACAACTCCTTCTTCCATAACGTGGGCGGCGGGAAATTCGAGGAAATCGCCTTCGAATCCGGTATCGCACTCGCCGAAAATGGGCAGTTTATTTCCGGGATGGGCGTGGATTTTCGGGATATCGACAACGACGGGTATCCGGACATCGCCTTCGTGGCCCTCGACAACGAGACTTTCCCGCTGTTCCGGAACACCGGGAAGCGCGGTTTCTCCGATATCACCGAGAGGAGCGGCATCGCCCGGCTCAGCATGGCCATGGCAGGCTATTCGCCCACCATCGCCGACTTCGACAACGACGGCTGGAAGGACATATTCGTCACGCGCGGGCACGTTCAGTCGCTCGGGTATACCTCGAAGGTGCCGGTGGCGCAGCACAACACCGTGTTTCGCAACCTGGGCGGCGCGAAGTTTCAGGCGCTCACCGGCGAGGCGGGTTTGACCGCGCAACCGCCCAGCCGGCACCGGGGCTCGGCTTTCGGCGACCTGAACGGCGACGGGCGCCTGGACGTCGTAGTCAGTGCGATCGCGGCGCCCGCCGAGGTTTGGATCAACGACAGCCCGGGCGGAAACCACTGGCTCGATCTCGACCTGGAAGGCACGAAGAGCAACCGCGACGGCATCGGAGCCAGGATCAAGCTGGTGGCCGCCGGGTCCGCCCAATACAACCACGTCTCTTTTGCCGCCGGGTATGCCTCTTCCAGTGCGGGCCCCGTTCACTTCGGCTTGGGCCGGAGCAGCTCGGCGGATCTGATCGAGATCCACTGGCCTTCGGGGATCGTCCAGCAGCTCCAGAACGTACCCGCCGATCGTGTCGTCAAAGTCAAAGAGCCGTCGAAGTAACCCCCGGTGGTTCCCCCCATCCACAAAAAACAACCGGCCAGCAGCCTCTCAAGCAAGGCTGCTGGCCGGTGCGGGTTGAGTGGTCTGATACGCCGCCCCGCCCCCAAATGCGAGCGGGGCGACGTCCAAAGGTGGTTAGAAGTACAGCTTCGCCCCGACCTGGAAATCCCTCGCGTCATAAGCGGAGGTGAGTTGGCCGAAGCGGCTGTCCGTAAAGCTGGTGCTGACGCCCTGGAATTGCGTGTGGTTGAACGCGTTGTAACTCTCCACGCGGAGCTCGAAACGGCTGCCGCGAGCTTCGTTCAGCACGAAGCTCTTGAAGAGCGACAGGTTCCAGTTGTCGCGGCCGGGACCGCGCACGGCGTTATGCGGGGCATTGCCCCACTGTCCGATGGTCGGAGCCGAGAAGGCCGACGTGTTGAACCATTGCGCCTGAGTGCCCGGGTAGCTGACGCTCCCGTTGAGGTTGGGCCGGTTCGTCCCACCCACGCCGTTGCCGCCGGCAGCCCCGCCCAGAGTGACGTTGAGCGGCGTACCCGATTCCATGGTGACGATCCCCGACAGCTCCCATCCGCCAAGCGTCGATTTCAACAACTGGTTCTGGGTGTGATTGAAGATCGGGAGCTTGTAGATGAAGTTGGCGACGAGGATATTGGTGCGGTCGAATAGCGACAGCCCGTTATCGTATGCGCGGTTGTACGGATTCGAAACGTTGCAGAGGTCCCCGCCATCCTGCTGGAACAGGTTCCCCGGGTCCCAAGAGCGGGAGAGCGTGTAGGCGGCCTGGAGGGTGAGGTCGTTCCGGACCTGCGCGCGAAGGCTGACCTGGAGTGAATTGTAATGTGCGTTCTCGGAGTCTTCACCCATGGTGATGGAGTTGTAACCGCGGTACGGGACCAGCGTGTTGTACAGCGAGCCGTTGCCGATGATGCTCGCCAGAGTGCTGGGATCCGGGAGATTGATATTACGGTTGTCGCTCTGATGCCGGCCCTGGGTTCCGACGTACGCAACGGACAACACCGACCTGGCGCCGAGCGCCTGCTGGACTCCGGCGCTGTACTGGAAGCTCACCGGCAGCTTGTAGTCGTTTATGAACAGGCCGGAGAGACTGTTCACCGTGATCGGCGCGGTCATCGTCGCGCCACTGAGAATGTTCTTGTTCGGATTCGAGAGATATACGTTGTTGAGCGTCACATTGGCGGTGAACGGAGGGTCCGCGGCAGCCTGGTACATGTCGTTGCCCTGGACGCGCTCGTACATCATGCCGAAGCCGCCCCGGAGCAGGGTCTTGCCCGAGCCTGTCAGGTCATAGGCGAAGCCGAGGCGCGGACCGAAAGCCGCCCAGTGGTTATTCACCATACCCTTAGGAACCCCGTTCTGGCCGGTGATCCCTACGCCGTTCAGGTAGAACTTCATGCCAGCCAGCAAGGGATTGGGGCTCGTGCCCAGGCCCGGACTGCTGGAGGAGATGGTGCCGTCTGGCAGAAAGATGGGCATGTTCGCCGAACTGTACAGGCTGGGAACGAAGTTCGCCATGCGGTTGTTGGCTTCGTAGGTATGCGGGGCTCCATCCCACCGCAGGCCGAGATTCAGAGTGAGGCGCTTGTTCACGCGCCAGTTGTCCTGGAGGTACATGGCCCAGGAAACGTTGTTCCAATAGCCATGGTCCTGAAGTGCGTACTCTTGGTAGCTGTTGGAATAACCGAGCAGGAAGTCGGCGAAGTCGTTCCCGGTGTAGCTGCCGTTGAAGCTGAACGCACCCTGTGTCGGGGCGAACAGGTCCTGGATCTTCTTATAAAGCGCCCAACTGGCTCCCATCTTGAGCTGGTGCGAGCCCTTGGTCCAGGAGAGGTCTTCGCGAATCTGGTAATCGTCCGCCTTGTTGACCCAAGGCACCCAGTTGGCGGAATAGTTCGTCCCGGTTGAACCACTCAGTTGGATGCCGGGCATGCGGTTGTCGGCGTTGCCCGGAAACAGCTCGGGGGTGGTCAGGCCGCTGGGCTTTGCGTAGATGCCGACGGGAAGGATGTTGATCCGGTTGCCGTTGTAGTTGAAAGCCAGCTCGTTTACCAGAGTGGGGCTGATCGAGTAGACGGAATGGATCACACCGCTGTAGGAGGGATTGCCGAACGTGTTGCCGATGCTGGGCACGTTGTCGCCGCTCCACATCGTGGTCCCGTAAGTCTGAAGGATCGCGTCGTCAACCCAGTGTCCGAAAACCGAGAACTTGTCGGTGAACCGGTGATCGATCCGAATAATCTCCTCCCGGACGTTCGTGGGAGCATTGTTGCCGCCCCGGAACGCGGAGCCGTTGTTTTGAGCCGGGAAAATTCCCGCAGCCAGCAGGACCTTTGCATTCGCGTCCAGCAGACTGCTGGGGATCGTGTTGCTTGGAAAGGGCACGGCGGTGGTCACCGCGCCCGAGGAGGTGCAGGTGCTCAGCGCCAGACCGGCGCCCGTGAAGCGGGCAGCCTCGGCAGCCGAAAGCTGGTTTGAACACGGCGTATGGATGCTGGTCGAGCCGAAATTGCCGCCATAGGCGCTGGTCGGCGGGACCACTTGGTTGAGGAGGCCTCCCAGCACCTGCCTGCGCCACTCCATGTTGTAGAAAAAGAAGGTCTTCTCGCGTTCTTTGTTGTAGATACTCCCGAACGTTACCGGACCCCCGATATTGAA
>Ga0187850_10000617_pt1 | contig 45077 bp, 38 predicted proteins | sample June2016WEW_4_15_FD_132436 | JGI IMG/M metagenome (GOLD analysis project Ga0187850, IMG submission 132436) | Peatland microbial communities from SPRUCE experiment site at the Marcell Experimental Forest, Minnesota, USA - June2016WEW_4_150 | ecosystem: Environmental > Terrestrial > Soil >...
CGGCATCTTGATCTTGCCGCCGTCGGCAAGGCGGTTGAAGATCATGGTCAGCCGACCCTTATCGCTGCCGCCGAGGGCGATTCCCATGGCGTCACCGAGCCTGGCAGGGTAGTCGGGGTGACCGTCCGAAGCGATGATCGTCGTACCGTCCGCTTGGAGCCGCGCGTGCGTAATGCGATCCCCGGGGCCGGCCGGCTTTGATGCGCCCTGGTTGTCCAGGGTCATCAGGTCGAGAGTGCCCCCCAGCACCGTCTGATAAAACTCCATGGCATGCAACGGGTTCGTTCTGTGTCTGGGCTTCGGTGATAATCTCCGCGGTAAAGCTGACAGCTCCCGACGGCACCTCTTCAGAGACTGTGGTGCCGGGGCAAACGAGGTCATCGTTCATATAGGGTAACATATGTTAAGCAGTTCGTCAAGAGAATGACGTCCGCTTCCCTCTGCGGCCGTCACCTCCAGTCCAGCAGCACGCCGGCCGCCTTCGTGCGGTCGGTCATCAGCATATCGTACATCTCAATCGCCTGCGCGTACGGCACCCTGTGCGTGATCAACGGCCGCACATCGATGTCGCCGTTCATCTCCAGCTCGAAAAAGAACTCGGAATCGTGCTTCTGCGTCCACGGGTTTTCCCATGTGGACACAGGGGTATGGGAGCGGTTGTGCGCACCGATGATGGTGTAGCTGTTGGTTCCGCACAGCTCCTGGAAATCAAAAACCGTGCTGCCTCCCGGGCTGCTCACGAGGACCATGCGGCCCTCGACCCTCAGCGCGCCGAACTCCTGCGGGATGAGCTGGCTGTTGCCGGTTGTCTCATAGACCACGTCCGCCATCCTCCCTGCCGTCCTCTCCGCGACCAGCGCTTTCAGATCCTTCGCTGTCGAATTCACTATAACGAGGCGATGATCCCGCGGCAGAAGGGACAGGCGAAAGTCCGAGACATCCACGACGAAGACGAACCGGGCCCCGGCGAACAGCACAAAGCGGGCAGTCATCTGGCCGATCAGGCCCGCGCCGTACACGACGGCCACGTCGCCCCAATGCAGCCAGCCGCGCCGGGTGCCCTGCATGGTGATCTCGGCGAACGTGAAGAAGACGGCCTCCTCGTCGTCGAGACCATCAGGAACAGGACGCAGGTCCTCCACCTTCGCGGTCACGTAAAGCCTGTGGGGGCAGTAGGTAGCGACCCGCTTCCCCACCCAGGGCTCGTCCGAGGGGGACCCCGCCTCGACGACGATCCCGATGTTGTTATACCCGGGTGAAAAGGGGAACTTCCCGTACCTGGCCCAGCTCGAGTCCTCAGCGAACTCCTTCACCTCCAGGATAGTGAGCTCGGTGCCCGTGCTGATCATTGTCACCCGGGTCCTGATGACAACCTCGCCGGCGGCCGCGGCCGGCATCGGATCGTCGCGAAAGACGACCTTCCTCTTCGCCTGGAACACGATTCCCGGATTTGTCTCCACGGGCGTCATCCCCTTATTGCTCCGACGTGCAGGTCGGGGCGTCACGGATCAGCATCTTCCAGATACGCTCGCCGTCCGGTTTGCCCCCCGATGTTGCGAAATCATGTTCCACGCAATATGGTAATATTATGAAACGATTTTTTGTCAATAATGCGAGGATGGGCGCATGGCGCACCTCGCATTAAAAGGGGGAGACCCTGTCCGCCGTGCCCCATTCCCCGCATGGCCGATCTGGGGCGACGAGGAGATCGAGAACCTCGCCACGGTGGTCCGCAGCGGTAAGTGGGGCTGTACCACGGGCAGCTTCACCGCCGAGTTCGAGAGGAAGTTCTCTGCTTATCACTCTGCCGCGTACGGGGTCTGCGTGAACTCGGGGACCACGGCCCTAAGAATCGCCCTGCTCGCCGCCGACATCGGTCCCGGAGATAGAGTGCTTGTGCCTGCCTATACCTTCTTCGCCTCCGCCTCGGCCGTTGTGGAAGCCGGCGCCGTGCCGGTGTTCGTAGACATCGATCCCGCCACCTGCACGATCGACCCACGGCTCGCGGAAGAGGCCTGCACGGATGGAATAACGGCTCTGATGCCGGTCCACTTCGCCGGGCGGCCGGCAGACATGGATGCCTTCACTGCCCTTGCCCGAAAACGCGGGCTGAAAATCATCGAAGACGCGGCCCAGGCATGGGGGTCGGAATGGCGCGGGCGCAAAGTCGGGACCTTCGGCGAGGCGGGTTGCTTCAGCTTCCAGTCGTCCAAGAACATCACCGCGGGAGAGGGAGGCGTCATCGTGACCAACGACGAGGTTGTCGCCCGCATGGCCCGGTCGCACTCCAACTGCGGACGCAGGCCGCAAGGCCAGTGGTATGAACACTTCTCTCTAGGGGGCAACTCCCGGATGACAGAGTTTCAGTCGGCCGTGCTCCTCGCGCAGCTTGCCCGCTACGAGGGCCAGCGGAAGACTCGGGAGAAGAATCTCCTTTACCTGAACGAGAGACTGGCGGGAGTGCAGGGGATACAGACCCTCGAAAGCGACCCGCGGGTGTCCGCGCATTCGGCTCACCTCTTCATCTTCCGCTACAAGCGGGAGGCGTTTGCCGGGAAACCCAAAGCCGCTTTCGTTCGTGCCCTCCAGGAGGAAGGGATACCTGCCAGTTCGGGCTATGCCGATCCCCTCTACAACCAGCCCGTCTTTGTCAACACGGCATTCGGGCCACGGGGCAGGTCCGTGCCCTGGCCGGTGGACTACCGTTCATTCCACTGTCCCGCAACCGAAAGGGCGTGTCGCGAGGAAGCGGTCTGGCTGACCCAGAATGTGCTGCTGGGCACAGGATCGGACATGGACGACGTTGTCGAAGCAATCGACAAGGTCCGCACGCACGCGGGGGAGATGGAGTAGGTCTTTCCCAGGCATCCTCTTGGATCCGTGGTCGATTTGGGCCTTGTGATGATGATCGCGCTGTTTTTCATCGGGTGGTGATCCTTGCCTCGCACGCGGCCTTTATGACGCAGTCCGGCGTGGCGAACTTTCTGACAAAATCCATGACGCCCGGAAAAGCGAGCGCCGGGCGCACCACCGCCTCATCCATTCGTACGATGATGTCAGGCAGCGGCAGATGGGTAAAGCGGGAGATATCCTTCAGAAGTGCGCTCGAGCGCTGCTGAGAGGCCTTGCGATGTTCGGGATAGCCGCTCCCCCACTCCACGCTGAAGAAATGATCGAAAATGAATTTCAGATTGACGTCGCCTGCCCAACCGAAATCCTTGTTCAGAACGAGTGAAATGCATTTGCCGCCGTTTATCTGCGCAAACAACCATGCATCAAGTGGAGATTCGATCAATCCGCAGCAGATACCGGGGTATTGCATAACGGAATTGAGGAAGCCCTGGCCCGTGCCGCAACCACCCACGACCAGATCGGTGCATCCAGCGCCAAGGAGCACCGCGCTGATGAACCCGGTTTGAATATAGGTCAGCTCCGGCTCACCCTCGACGCCCTTCATGCCGAGGTTGAAAATCTCGTGGCCACGATTCTCCAGAGCGGCGATCACAAGCTTGTTCTTGTCGAGAGTGCTTACTTCCGTCAGGACGACGATCCTCATTGCTGCGACTCCTTTCCGCGATATTTTCGCCGCTACCCCCGCAACAGTCTCTCAATTTCGTGAGGCGTTGGATCGACCAGGTCCAAGGAAACCCCCGGCATGTACCTGGACGCCTCGAAAAAGACCGGCGTCACGTCCGCATAGATGCCGACGCAGTGGTGGATGTACGGGCCAAAGATGAGACGGTGTTCCAGCTCAGGCCAGTCCTTAAATTCCACCCAGGCATAGGTGCCATTCGTTTCAGGGCCATCGACGACCCGACCCTTCGTCGCAAGCAGGCGATAATCTCCCATTGTCCCGTCGAATCGGGTGATGGTGAGCCCGCCGCGTTTGATTTCCCATTTGGCCGCTCCGGGAATGCCGGAACCGTAGTGGTCCGTTATTGCCGACGGTGTCCCTTCTTTCTTCAGCGAATGAGGGAAGACCCCGCAGTGCCACAGCAACTCCGCGTTGTCGTTTTCGGGATGACGCACCGTCATATCAGCCAGAAAGACAGGACTGGCCGCGCCGGCTGCTGCCTGGGTCAGGACGGCCGTGACGCAGCCGTGCAGGTCGGTCTCGCAGATGGCAGGAAAACCGTCATCTGTCAGCTCCGAGAGAACGAAACAAGGCATGATCCCCGTCAGTTTGCGCATGGCGCCGCCGCAGGAAACCGCGGCGGCATCGAGACTCTCCGCCTTCGCCCACTCGCGGACGGCGAGTTTCATCGCTGCGATCCGGTTGAGGGAGTCATCCCCGATCTTGATGGAATCGATTTTCGAGCGGATCGAAGCCGCCTCGGAGGCAACTTCATCCGGACGCTCGCTCAGCATTGCGTCCATCATCTGGCGGACATCCTGCTCGGCAATGGGAACCACCTCGATGCCGAATCGTTCGAAAAGCTCGGCTTCATTGGCCTTCACCGACCAGAAGGATGCCGGTCGTATGCCGATCTGACCGATACGCATGGCCCGGAATTTCCCGACAATTGCCGCGGCCGCCAAAAAATTGCTGAGGCCGCGCTTGAACACCTGATCGACCACGCGACTGTTCGTGATATAGGAGAAGGGCACCCCAAAAGTCTTGAGGACCCGCGACGTGGCGAAGAGCCCGCATTGGCTGTCCCGCGTGCGGTTCAGTCCGGCCTCCGGCGCGTCGTCGCGCGGTCCCCACAGCAGAAGGGGAACGGAGAGCTTCTGAGCGACCTTGGCCACCGCGTCTTCAGTCCCGAAGTTGCAGTGCGGGGCGAAAAGCGCATTCACCTTCAGAGCCTGGAAGCGCTCCACCACCTTCTCCGCGTCCGAACCGCGAAAGAGAAGACCTTCTTCGTTCAAAAAGTCGAGATTGACGTAGTCGATGCCGTTCGCCTTCAGATACTCCTCGACCTTGTTCTTCTCGGCAATGGCGTAATCACGGTTGAACAGGTTGGGCCGGTTGAGATTTCTGCGAGTAGGCAAAAAACCCAGTCGGACCTTGTATCGGTCCCGGTAATACTCAAGCATTGTTATCCCTCCCTAGGTTGCATGAAAGCTTCTCCCGAGAGCGGGCAAGCCATGATCGCCCTCACCTTCCCCCTGCTCCAGGTTGATGAAGCCGACGGCCCGATCGATCATAGTTCTCCACTTATCCGCGCCACGAGTTGAGCAGGGGTCAGACCGAACTCCTCCAGGAGCTGTTGATAGGTTGCAGAGTGGATAAACTGCGGCTGGCCTTCTGGATTCAGGGTGTTAATGCCTACGACACGCCACGGCACCAAGCTCCTCTTTTTTTGCCAGAGTACTTTTCGGAAAGCATCAAAGAGGTAGCCGTTGTTTTGTTCGGCCACGTAGATTTTCTTCCCACTTTCATAGAGCTCGCCAATGAGAGTCTCGTCGACTGAAGGCATATCAATGAGTCCGATGGAAATGCCCTTTTCTTCAAGCAGCCTGGCGGCCTCGAGCGCCTCGTGGACTCCTCGCCCGCTTGACACCAAATATCCCTGGTCATTGGGTCCTTGTTTGAGCCAGTATCCCTTGCCGTATTCGAATTTGACTCCTCCATCGTAGATAACCCCCGAAGGAGCGCGCATGATGCGAACGTACACGAGGCCTTTTCCGCCGCCCATGACCCATTCAAGAAATCCAAGCAACTGGTTCGGACAACTGATGCTGACAATCTTCAAATGCCCGATCTGTCCGAATACAAGTGCATCGTCATTTCCCATGTGCGTCGCGCCATTGGTACGCGTCTCGAAATCCGGCGCTGTCGCGAGGAAAGTCAAGTCAAGGTTGTGCCCTTCCGACAGCCAGCCTTTGGTTCGAATTACCTCCATTCGCTCTTGAAAGTTGATGGCGATCCGGCGAAGCACCCGCCAGTCAAAAAACGGGCAGAAAGTGCTTACCCAGGTGTTGTAGCCTAGGACGGCAAAGGCTTCTCCGATGCACATCATATTCGATTCGGCGACACCCACATTCAACGCTTTGCCGATATCTGCCCAGCCCACCCCGGCTTCCAAACCGCTCGTCGTGCCCAGATCTGCGTCGACACTGACCACCTGGCCGCGGCGTGCAAACACCCTCATCGCCTGGGTGATCACCCAGTTGGCCGAGTAGACTTTGCCTTTCTCAATCTGCGGAAGATCCTGTGAATCATAAGGGACGCGGCGACCTCTCGGATTTGCCCGATGCAATTTGATGGGCACGATCCTTGCCAGAACGTTCGCATCGTCGAAGTCAATTTTCAGGTTCATCAGCTCCGCAGCGGTCAGAAGAAGCTGTCTTTTCCGGCTGCCATCCTCCTGTGCCTCGAATTGATGCAGGTACGCGAGAAATTGTTGGACCCGTTCTTTTCTCCGCGCATTCTGTAATTCCAGCTCCTGAGAAACGAGATCGTCAGGGAGTTCCACCTTGTGCCCCGCAAGGAAGCTGGAAAAGGCTCCCCAGCCTTTGCGAGTGTTGCTCACGATCACTGTCGGACGGCCGTCTCGGGGATCGTATTTGAAACACCTCAATGCTTCAACAATCCCTTGGTAGCCCTTTCCATCCGCATCAAACGAACGCCACCCGAAGGACTCAAAGCGTTCCTTGGTATGGGGCATGGGGAATTGCAGCGCCTTCGGATTGTCCAGCTGGCCTTCATTCTTGTCCACGATCACACAAAGGTTGTCCAGGCTCTTGGCGCTCGAGAACATCACCGCTTCCCAAATCAGGCCGGCCTGCAACTCGCCGTCCCCCGTCAGGCAGAATACGTCGAAAATCGGCGTCATCTTTCCCGCAATGGCGAAACCTTGGGCCACAGGAAGCCCATGCCCTTCCGGTCCCGTGGAGATGTGCACGCCCGGCAGCAGGGGGCCCGGATGCCCCTTCAATATGCTTTCTGGTGAACGTGAGTTCTTCAGCACGCTGCGGTCAAAGTAGCCCACGTCTGAATAAACGGACGCCAGAGAGGCTACTGCATGTCCCTTGCTCAAAACGAACATATCCTGCCCTATCTTCGTCGGGTTCTCCACGTCGAACTCAAGCACCCCGCTGTAATAGAGCGCTACCAAAGGTACTACTGCGGAAAAAGCACCACCGGCATGAATGCCCTTGTCAACCGCATCTCTTCCCTGCTCGAGGGTCATTATCCTGATATCCGAATCTTTTATTTCGAGCAGCATCAGCAACCCACGCCGCAGCGAGTAGTCAGTCGAGCTCAACAGAGACATATCCGCCACCTTTGAAAGGAATCTTTCAGCTTCACCTCCACAGCCCAGCCGAAGCCTTGACTCAGAGCCATGGCGCTGCTCTGCGGGTGAATGTCCTTCATATATTCAAAGTCTGAATCCGCCTTTTCGAGTCGCATCATAGAACATCTTTACCATTTCGATTGAACTTTGCTCCAGGGGTTTTCCTATCGTCGTCAAGCTGTCGAGCAGACTATAGCCTACGGTAATAATGCTGCATCCACTTTCAATCGCCTGGAATATGTTATAGACTTCTCTTGTAGCTGCCCACAGCAATTTCGTCTTCGGTAACGGAATTGATTTGACTATTTCTGCTGCCTGTTTGATTATTGGCATCGGATCAACCCCAGTCGCACCTATTCTGCCAGCAAATATCGAAATAATGCTCTCCACATCGGGTGAGAGTGATTCCGCGGCGATTTTTGCCTGTTGAACCGTGAATATCACCGTCACATTGAGTTTCAATCCTTCCATGGACAGTTTCTTTATGAGAGGGCTGGTAGATTCTCCCTTCGTGTTCACGATGGGGATCTTCACATAGATAGTATCTGACCACTTTGAGATCTTGCGTGCCTCTCTTTCCATCGAATCCAGATCATCAGACAGTACTTCAAATGAGAGACTCTTGTCGGGAATTGCTTTTAGAAGGTCCTTTGCAAACCTTTCATAATCGGTGATACCGGCTTCGTTCAGAAAGAACGGATTTGTTGTAAACCCCTTCGCAATCCCTTCTTCATTGTATTTAATCATTTTCGAAATATCCGCGCCGTCGGCAAATATCTCAATCGGGAGATCCCTGCTATTCATGTTTCACTCCTTTCCGTCACATGATATGCCCTACGATTGGCCTTTCCCGCTCCTGTGTCCGCTCAAGACGACGTACCATACCATAGACGCAGGGGAAGGTCTACCGGAAATGGGCGCTCTTAAACCTCAACCCACTTTCCATTCTCATCCGAATTGATCATCGCGTCCAATATCTTCTGACAACGAACTCCGTCCCGGAGAACGGGCAAGTATCTATCAGTGTCTCCACCGACGTTTCTCGCGAAACAGTCCATCTGCTCGGCATAAAATGATTTCGGCACTTCGAATGTATGAGCCGAACCTGTGGTGAAATCGAGTTTGCCGGAACACGCTTCAATTTCGAAGGGCTTCTCCGAATCGAATCGTACCATGCCTTGATCGCCGTAGACCGCTACTTTCACGCTGTTTTCATTTCCCACTGCGACTGCGCATCGCGAAACAATAATGCTGGCGTGTCCTCCGCGTTCGAGCGACGCGATTGTGCTGCAACAATCGTCCGTGCTCACGTGACCCATTTGACTCGAATCGAGCAGTTTACGTTCTGCTATCGCGATGCCCGTCTTGGAGCATACCGACTTTATCTCGCCGGCAAGAAAGGAGGTCATATCGACCATGTGCGAGCCAAGGTCACCGAGCACGCCGCTTCCCGCGAGTTCTTTCTGAAATCTCCACTCAAGTCCACGGCTCTTGTCGAAAGCTGCTGACTTCAAGTACTGCACGTACACATTGAGAACTTTTCCGATGCAACCTTCATCTATGATCCATTTGGCAAAGCGCACGGCGGCATTGAATCGAAAGGAAAAACAGACCATGGTTGTCATGCCCGAGGTCTTGGCGTGTGCTTCCATCTCAAGTGCCTGGGGATAATTCAACGCGATGGGTTTCTCGATGCAGACGTGCTTTCCATTCTTATACGCTGCCAATACAGGTTCAAGGTGCGCGAAATTCGGTGTCGCAATGTCTACGGCCTGAATTTCCGGAAGTTGCATCAGGTCCATGTAGTCTTGAAAGCGCTTCTCGGGCGAAATATGAAAGCGTTCGCCAATCACGTGCAACCGTGCCGCGTTCCTGTCACAAATTGCATAGATTTCCGCATTCGGCGAACTCGACAGCCCTGGAAGATGCACCTGCTCTGCGATCATGCCAAGACCGATGACTCCGACCTTTATCGCACACATATTGGCGCTCCTTTCATCAACACGCCCGCTCAAGAGCAGATCGGGTCATTCTCGTGATGCGCGCTCAAACACTGTGTCGTTCACAATAGTTCGAAGAAGGACTCCCTCCGGAGAGAGGACATTCAGTTTCGCCTCATAGCCCTTTCTTACATCGCCTGTTTTCTTGAAGTGAAGGAGACTCGCAGGGCTCGTTGTTGCCATGTAGACGATCTTTGCGAGGGGAATATCAGTATTGCGCCTGAGGCCCTCCACCATCTTTCGAACGGGGGTTATGCTTCCCGCGTACTTGCTCTTGTCCGCGAGCATGGCGACCTTGTCCGTGACTTCGACGCGGATTCCCTCGTTCGATTCGCCAACGTAGTAGTTCCCTTTTGGCATCCCCGTCGCCCTTATACTGTCGGAGACTATTACAATCCTTTCATAGCTCTTGCATTTATAGAGAAGGTTGAAAAGCGCATACGGCAGATGAGCGCCGTCGGCGATCGCTTCGGCGTACAGCGCGTCGCTGGAAAGTGCGACTTCGGTGATGCCGATGTGCCGCTCCAAGTTTCGCCGGCTCAGTGTAGAACTGCTGCAGAAAATATGGGTGACACTTCGCAGCCCGGAAAGCATCGCCTCGTACACTTCGGTCTCGATGGCATCATCGTGTCCGCCGGACACGACGATGCCGTTTTCGACACAGGCTTCAATGAGAGGCTTGATGTTCGGAAGATCTGGTGCGACGGTGATCAGACGTATCACGTCACTGTTCTTTACTACGAAATCAATGCTGTCTCTGTCGGGTGTCAATAGAAAGCGTTCCGGTTGGGCGCCTCTATTGACGGCGGAAAGGAAAGGCCCTTCCAGATGGATGCCAGGAAGACTCACCGGAAACGTGGTTTTGAATCTCCGAAAGCAGTCAAATACTTTCGCTATCGAACCGAGCGAAGCCGTCAATGTCGTCGGCAAGAAAGTGGTCTCGCCATTCTGGAAATGGAAGTGCGCAATTTCGTCGAAAGATTTCTCGCTTGCGTCCATAGTATCGAACATTGCGCAGCCATGCGTATGAATATCAATGAACCCCGCGCAAAGCATGTTGCCTTTTATGTCGAGTGTTGTTTGGTCAGATTGTTTCGTGATCTGATTCATTGGAATGAGATCTTTTATAATCTTATCGTCAATCACTACGCACATGTCAGGGTGAGTCAATCCGTCTGAAATCACATTCGCATTGATTATGCGCATTCCACGATATCCTTAAGACAGAGTTTGGCAAGAGAGAGAGAATGACAGGCAGGCGATCTGCCTCCGCCAGGAATCCACACGAAATGATTCGCCGGTCTTCCACCTTGCCGCCAGGCATGCAAGAAAGGGCGGAAAGTGCATTTCAAATGATCGTCTCCGGCGACGACGCGGTAGCGTAGTCTGTTGCAATGATGTAGTTTCTGTGTCCGCGGATGTGCGTGACGGGGTAATCATCGCCGGGTTTTCCCAGCGTGGCGATTCTCAGCACCGTATTGGCCCAGTCCATTGCCTTGTGCTCGTTTCGGGTCATGAGGAGCACTTTACGGGCACTCAAGATTTGTTTCAAACCGAGGGTGATGGCGCGGCGTGGGAAATTGACCAGGTTCCCACCAAGCCCGTGGCGGCTCACGTCAATGGTCCTTGTGAACTCGTTGATGCTGAGGATGCGAGGATTCGTGTCTTTCACTCCGATCTCAGGTTCATTGAAAGCTACATGTCCATGAATCCCCATGCCGCCATAGCACACTTCGATGCCGCCGACTGATTCGATCATCGCCGAAAGACCTTCGAGGTTCTCGGGCAATGGGAATATTACTTGCGATTTCGGCATGAGGAGATCCTTGTCGACGAGATTAAAAAAGAGAGACCTGCTCTGTCTGCGGAAGCTCAGTGGATGTGTTTCGGGAATTGGACGATCTTCGTCGTCGCAGTATTCGTCCATGAAGAAAAACCAACAGTTTCTTAAATCGATTCGATCGTTGTTGATTTTCTGGGCCATAAGCGGATAGGGCTCAACGGGGCCAACCGGCATTATGAAAGCGACCGGTCCTCTCTTGGCAGTACTTGCGCGGAATTCGCTCACCATCTGTTCAGCTGTAAAATCATAAAGTTCCTCGAGTGTCTTCTTCACTACAAGATGTCCCAGGCTTTTTTGCGTCATCTCTTCCACGGACAATTTGAAGAGCTCCCGGATTTCATCGCGGCGATCGACACCGAATGTGCTCGGATTCATGGTCAAAACTCCTTTGCGGATGTCCCGGCGAAGATCAGATGCTGTCTGGCATGAAACGCCGAAGATAGTGTAGTCCGAGACGAAGGCCTGCTTCCGTTCTTGGTCCCAGTTTGAGTCCAACCTCGCTGCGGTCGCCGCCGAAGACAGGATCTTCATGTTCAATGATCATCGGACCGGAATAATCGATATCGAAAAGGGCGCGGAACACCTCCTTCCAGTCGATCTGCCCCAGGCCGGGCAGGCGGGCGCGCCACCAGCCCGTGTCCCACACTGAGGTGGCGCCGAACTGGCGTCCCAGGATGCCGTACCTGTACAAGCCATCGGCGTCGATCTCACAGTCTTTCGCGTGAAATGCAAAAATGCGGTCGGGATAGGCCCGGATGGCTTTTGGAATATCGATTCCGAGCCAAAACAGGTGCGAGGGATCCAATTCGAGGCCGACCGAGCGGGAAGGCACAGCCTCGAAGAGCGCGTCCCACATCTCCGGACTGTAACCGATGCTGCCGATTGTGTAGGGATAAGACGAGCCGTGCGGGCAGTTCTCCATGGCGATGACGATCCCCTCAGATTCCGCCGCCTTGGCGAATTCAGAAAAAACCGGCTTATAGGTCTTGAGGTTTTCTGCCGGTGAGATCGACGGATCTCCCCAGGTGTTCGTCGTCATGATGGCAGTGCCGAAGGCGCGGCACAGTTTCAGGGCCTTCAGGAAGTAGGTATTATTGCTTGCCCGTATGGCGCGATCAGCGACCAGATGATTGGTGCTGCACTTGAGTGTGCTGACTCGCAGCCCGTGGGACCGAATATCGTCCATAGCTCGATTGAGTTCTTCGGGAGTCAGCCTGTCGAGATCGAGGCTGGAGCCCCGGTTGACGTAGACCTCAAGCGAATCGAAGCCCGCCTTCGCAGCGAACTCTACGATTTCGGGTGAGTAGTAGGTTACAAATCCGACGTCCATGATCTTCGCTCCCGGGAGCGCATTACTTGATTGCGCCGCCGATCAGGCCACGTACAAAACCCTTCTGGTTTATCATCGCCACAAGCAATACCGGTAGGATTACCATCAGCGACGTGGCCGCCAACGGCCCCCATTGGATGCCCTCCGAAGACATGAAGCCTTGAATCATGATGGGCACGGTCTTGGTGCCCCTCCCGGTGACAATGAGCGCGAAAAGGAATTCGTTCCAGGAATAGATGAAGGAGAATATTGTACAGGTAACGATCGCGGGCAGCGACACGGGCACGGCGATCCGGAAGAGAATCTGGATCCTGTTACAGCCGTCGATCATTGCCGATTGTTCAATCTCCTCAGGAATCGTCTGGAAGTAGCTTGCCATCATCCATGTCACGAAGGGCAGGGTGATGACCATGTAGGTGAATATGATCCCGATGTAGGTGCCGCTCAAGTGCAGGATTCGCAGCCCAATGTAAAAGGGAAGCAGGAAGATCATCGGCGGCGCCATGCGCGTCAGTATGATCCAGATGCCCATGTATTTCGTAAACCTGAAGTTGCTGCGCGCCAGCGCATATCCTGCGGTCGTTCCCAGAAAAAGGGAAATCGCTGTGGTGAAGAAAGACACGATAACGCTATTCTTATAGGCGGCGCCGAAACTCTTTACGTTGCGGAACACATGCACGAAATTTTCGAGAGTCGGGATGAAGATGAATTTTGGTGGCATCGCCCACGCCAATACCTGCGGCTTGAATGCTATTGGCGCAAACCAGAGCAGCGGCGCCAGTGCAATGAAGACTATAAAAACAGTCAACGCCCCCAGCCCGACGTTGATGAATGTCGCTTTCAACTTCTGCTCGCTCATCTGCGGCCTCCGTTTATGCATCGCCGCCGCGCTGCACCCTGTGGATCGTGAAAACGCTGATCACGGCGATGATAAAAAACAAAAACATCGCGAGCGCCGAACCATACCCGGTGTCCAGATTGGTGAAGGCATTGTTGTACGCATAAAGATTGAGAGTCTCCGTCGAATTGCCGGGACCACCCGCCGTCATGATGTAGATCGAGTCGAAGCGCTTGAAGGCGTCAATCAATCTGAACATCACGGCCACCCAGATCACGGGCGACAGAAGCGGAAGCGTTACATAGACGAACGATTGCCAGGCGGAGGCGCCGTCCACCGTCGCTGCCTCGAACGGTTCCCTGGGAAGCGAGGAAATCCCCGCGATGATGATGATCGTCACGAAAGGTGTCGACAGCCACACATCGGCCGCGATGATCGTCGCCATTGCAAGACCCGGTTTGCCCAGCCAGTCCGGACCTGGAATTCTCAGCAGGGAGAGAATGTAGTTGACGATGCCAAAATCAGGGTTCACCATGAATCGCCAGATGACACCGATGACAACGGGGGTCGCCATCATGGGAAGCATTAGAAGTGATCGTGCGATATTCATTCCTCGGTTCGCGCGCGAAAAAAGCAACGCAAGAAAAAGCCCAATGACAACCTGCAGGCTGACCGTGCCGAACACCTGCACCGCCGTATTGCGCATGATGGTCCAGAAGTACGGGTCCTGCGTCACCATGTAGCGGAAATTGCCCAGGCCGATGAATTTTTCGGAGCCTGGCATGGCGAAATTCATTTTCCATGTACTCAGAAACAAGCTGTAAAAAAAAGGAACAACGGTAAGCACGAAAATGATGAGAAATGGCGGCCCGATCAGTATGAGGAAATACATCCGATCCCGCAGGTAGAAGCTGCCTCTTCTCGGCCATTTCGTTTTCAGAAAAGCTCTCCCCCGCATCGTGCGTTCATGCCTCGTTTCTTCGTCAGAATCGAGTGTCAACTTTTATGTAATGACAGGTTTGGTGTTTCACAGGGGGAACACAGAACCGCGCTCCCCGTGTGAATGCTTTTGTGGAATCTGACTGAACCCGAGACGATTACTGCCCGGCCAAAAGTTTGACCACGTTTGCGTTCGCCTCTTCCATCGCCTGCTCCGGCGTCATTTGTCCGGAGAGGCTCTTCGAGAGAGCGATTGCCAGGTATTCCCTGATCTGACCGCCTTGCGCAATCAGCGGAGTGTACTCCAGGTTGCCATGCGCAAATGCTTCTTTGGACGCAGCGGCCCATTCGGCATTGTATTTGCCGCCGAACACTTTGGAATCAAGGACCGACTTGCGAGTGGGATCGACGCTGTCCTTTTCGACGACCTGCTTTGTTTGGGCTTCCTTGCTGGTCATGAACTGGAGCGCGGCCCAGGCAGCCTTGCTGTTCTTCCCGGAGCTTGGCATGAGCCACGCACCGACATTGCCTACGGTATATTGATCGCCCGGACCTTTGATGCAGGCATATCCCATGACATCACCAATCTTCGATTTCGTCGGATCGGTGAAAGTCGGATAGTCTTTGGTGGTCGCGATGACCATGGCAACTTTTCCCTGCTGCATGGCGAGGTAGAGCTCGTTCCAGCCGTAATTCGATATTCCCTTGGGGCCATACTTTGTCAACATATCGGTCCAAACCTCAGCGGCTTTGATGGCTTCCGGGTTCGCCAGAACTGCATATGGTGTCTTGCCTGCCGGAACCCAGCTGCCGCCCATGCCCAGCCAGAGCATGATCCAGCCATACCCGTTTACATTCCCTTCACGTGTTCCCAGCATGGCGATGCCCGCATAGCCCTTTTCAGGATGATTGAGCTTCTTTGCGTATTCAGCGACCTCCGCCATGGTTTTGGGTGGGACCTTCAAGCCGTTGTCCGCGAACAGCTTCTTGTTGTAATACAGGATGTTGGACTCAGTGCCAAAGGGGATCCCCATGATCTGGCCTTTGTACATGACGTTCTGCGCTATTCCAGGAACGAAATCGGCGTAGTCGTAGTCCGCATTTGTAAGACTAGTATCCTTCAGGTAAACGTCCAGAGGCATGATCCAGCCCGAGGGGAAAAGCACTGGATACATCTTGTTGTTGGCGTACATCACATCGTATTCGCCGGACCCCGCCGCAAGCACAACCTGAAGCTTTGTCATGTAGGCGTTTTCTGGTATGAAGTCGAAGCTGAGCTTTATGCCCGTCTTTTGTTCCAGCAGTGGAAGCAGGTTTTCCAGTTTCCTGTAGATGGACGTATCAAGACACGAAAAGACCACTTGGGTGCCCGCATAGGGCTTCGCGTCGCCGAATACGCCTACAATTGCAAGCATGGCGACCGAAAGAATCAAAAAGAGCCGCTTCATTCCTGTGCCTCCCTTTCTTTGCCGCACGCCGACAGCGACAATTGAACCGATCGGAATCCCTTGATACTTATGCTCACGACTGCGTATTGGGGAAGTGAGCACGTATAATAGGCCCAAATCTCTACGTTGTCAAGCAAGAATTGTTTGTTGGTTTTTCGCGAGAACGAGTGGCGAAAAAGTTGCTCGTGCCTCTGACGCTCACGCGGTCTCTCCCTCAATTAGTATGCTTGACAAAGCATTTATTAAAACCTAGTTTGCTTGCCTATCTGATGTCAGGAGGGAAATATGGCAAAAAGGATCGTACTTGAATTCGAACGAGGAGGCGTGGTTGTAGCCGAATTACTGACAGAAGAAGCTCCCAAGACATGTGAAGCAGTTCTCAAAGCCTTGCCCGTCAAAAACAAGGCTGTTCATGCAATGTGGGCAGGTGAAGAAATATTCTTTGATGGATTTCCTTTGTCTGAACCTCTCGTATTTGAAAACGAAACAAATGATGTAGAACCGGGAAGTATCGCATGTATTTCATCATACGCGACACGGCGTTTCAGGAAAGAGAGTATTACTTCTTTTTGTGTATTTTATGGCAAGTCTCGACCGCGAAAAGGCGTTGACCAAACGGTAGATGTAAACGTTTTTGCCAAAATAAAAGATGCGCAAGCTATAACAGAGATAGCCAGAAGGATAAAATATGAGGGAGCAGAGGAAATTCTCATAAAGCTAGATGATTCTGCGAGTTTATCTCAAAAGTAGCATGATCAAAACCAATGACCGCGCCGTGTGCGGAGACGGCGCGGAACCCGAAGCATGGATAACAGGAGGCCCGTATGGAATTGGAAAACAAAGTAGCCATTATTACAGGAGGCGGGACAGGAATGGGCAAGGCCACTGCGGCTCTGTTCGCTGCTGAGGGAGCGAAGGTGGTGATTGCCGGGAGGAGAGAGCAACCTCTCGCGAGCACCGAGGCGGAGGTACGCGAAAAAGGTGGCAAGATAGTTGCTCTCAGGACTGACATTGCCGATTCAGCAGCGGTTCGGAAGCTCTTCAGTGAGACGGAGAGGCTCTTCGGCAGGATAGATATATTGTTCAACAATGCGGGAGTCTTCATCTCAGGGAAAGAGACGCAGGATTTTACTGAGGAGGAATGGGACCGAACGATGAACATCAATTTTCGAGGCACAATGCTCTGTGCCACGTACGTCGTTCCCTACATGAAAAAAATCGACGGCGGAATAATCATTAATTGCACGTCGGTTTCCGGCCGGGTGGCGCAGAGAATGCAGACGCCTTACAACGTGTCCAAGGCAGCCGTGGAAATGATGTCAAAATGCATGGCTCTGGAGCTGGGCCGATACCACATCAGGGTCAATTCCATCTGTCCCAGCCTGACGGATACCGACTTGGCCGCCGGCCAGATTGCCGCCCGTGGACGGGAAGCCTGCGCCCAGGCGCACCCTCTTCAGCGGCTGGGAAAGCCGATGGATATCGCGTATGCCGCACTCTATCTGGCCTCCGACAGGGCCTCGTGGGTTTCGGGCAACTCGCTTTCCGTGGACGGCGGCTATTCAAGCAGATAGATGTGCTGCCCCGAGGCCGCTGACGTGTGTTGGCTCCAATGATCATGGCCATATCGTGCTGGCCTCATCCCTTCGCTACAGCAGTATCATGGTCTTCACTGCGCTCGGGGAAGGTTCACTTGCTTTCGTGAATGCCAGTTGCACGTCATCAATCGGAAACTCGTGTGTGATCAAAGGCTTCACGTTAAGTTGTTTGCGCGCCAGCAAGTCAAGGGCGGTTTCGCACTCAGACATGAACCCCGAGCACCCGATAATGGTTATTTCTCTGAACAACAGGGACTGTACGGGAATCACGACTTCTGCGTCCGAGAATCCCAGCGCCATGACTTTTCCCCTCTTTTTGACAGATCTGATGGCGGCGCTGTAAGTCACCGATGGTCCCGCAGCCTCGATGACGAGGTCGGCCCCCCTGCCGTTTGTTTCCTCCCATACTCTGGCGACGCTCTCTTCCCGATCAGCCCGCACCAGAACGTTCGCACCGAAATCCTTCGCCATCTTCAGACGTTGCTCCGATACATCAATAGAGATTATCTTGCCCGCTCCACTCAGCACCGCAAGCTGCACCAATATGAGACCAATTGTTCCCGCACCGAATATTGCAACCGTGTCCCCGATTCTCAATCCCGCTCGGCTCATGACATGGACGGCGTTCCCGATTGGTTCCATCATGGCCCCTTCAGCGAAGCTGACGTCTGCGGCAAGCTTGTGCAACACCTGGGAGGGGAGCGCTATGTATTCACACATGGCTCCGTCGCAGAATTTCCTCATCGAAGAGCCGATCACCGTGATGTTGTCACAGAGGTTTGCATATCCCTGCCGGCACGGTTCACAGTATCCGCAGGAAATTTGCGGGTCGATGGCGACTCTGTCGCCCTTCACAAATGCTTCAACCTTCGACCCAAACTCAAAAACCTCTCCCGCTGCTTCATGCCCCATAATCAATCCTGGCAATCTTCTCTTGCCGCTCTTCCCGAGGAAGCCGTGAATATCCGAACCACAGATGCCGGCAGCCCGCACCCGCACAAGCACTTCATTCTCTTTGAAAGACGGCATTGGTCTTTCCTCAACCTTCATCGACAGAGGCCCACGAATCACCGCAGCTTTCATACCGGGAACTCCTTCAGAGGCAGTTTTTCAGAACTTATCCTAGATGCCATTGGTCTTCGTGTCGCGAAATCAAACCGCGCTTCTCACAGCTTCTATGAAATCTCGCAGTTTTTTCTCCGCGTTGGCATCGCTCAGGAGAGGCTCACCTTGAACCACAAAGGAAGCGCCCTTTCGGATCGCTTCAACTGCTTCCTCAACTGTGAACGTCCCGACCCCAACTGGAATCTGGACCGCCTCGACAACCTCTTCCAGCCCGTCGGTCGCATGCTTGCCGGGCTCATCCTTGGATTCATCGAAGCCAAGGTGGATCATGAGGTAGTCCACCCCCAACCCCTGTAGCTCTTTTGCCCTCCTGGCCAGGATCTCCCTTGGCACTGAATACATATCCGCAACGACTTGAACGCCCGACTCCTTCCCTTCTCGGACAGCGGCTTTCACACTCCCATTGGCCACAACCCCGAGAACTGTGGCGATTTTGGCACCTTGGCGACCTGCCTCCTTGAAGTACTTGGCAACACCGTCTTGTGCCTTGAAATCCGCAAGGATCGGCTTGCCCGGACAAGCTCTCACCAGTACTCCAATGGCCTTCACGCTTTGGAAAGTGATCAGCGGCGTTCCTGCTTCGATCCAGTCAGCTCCCGCCGCCACCGCCATGGACGCCAGTTTTTGCGCCTTTTCCAAGTCAACGGCATCAATTGCGATTTGAACCCATGGCTTCTTCATTTCCTCCATGCTCCTTCCGTGGGGCAAAGGTAGTCACGGACGGGCAACATCGTCCAAGAAATTGCTTCCCGAGAAACAAATCGGCTGTCATGGCATAAGGGAATCTGACGGAGTCGACTCATTGCAAAATCGTGCGCGCCAAATTACCAAAATGGTCGCCTATCCGATCTGAACCTGAGCGTCGTCGCAGGCGGGTCTTTGGGATAAGTCGCTTTTTGAGAAAGACTTAGGAAGTTTCGAAAACCCGCTCCTCGTCCTCGGCACGAAAATTGCAGCAAAATGCTCGGAGTTTTCGAGAGGTCGGCCTCTCGCTGACGAAACATTCGGCGCTTTGACCTCCACAAAGAAAGGCGCTGAAAAGCAAAGTGGAAAGGAGGAAAACCCAATGAAAATCATCTGTCCATAGATCCAAGCCGCGGGTCCTCTCGGCATGTCGGGCGTGGTTCTTACAGAGACGATTAGGCGACAAGGAGACGCCTTCATGAAAAGACTGCTGTTTGTCATCTGTTTGCTCGGTCCGGCCGGAGCGGCCGCTTTCGCGAACGCCAATTCGACGACGATAGCAGTGGCCGCGAGACTCCTGCCGCAAATGAGCGTTTCTACGACAAGCCTCGATTTTGGCACATGGGTCGCCGCGGACAGGATACACCCCGCCGCTGCAACGGTGACCGTGCAGGCTTCGGCCGGCACAGCGTACGCGATCACGCTGGACGCGGGGCAGCACTCTGACGGTGTGTTCTGGCGGCACGTGCAAAACAGCGCAACCCAGGTGCCGTACCTGATCATCGATCCAAGCGGTTCCTTTCTTTGGGGTGATGGGGGCTTTACCAATACCTATTCCGTCGGGAGCGCCGTGCATGGGGTAGGGAGCGGATCGCCCCAGTCATTCACAGCGAACGGTTTCCTGTTCACCCAGTTCGCCAGCCCCGCATCTCCGGTGGGATTGTACACGGATTCCATCACCGTGACTGTGTACTACTGACAATGACAGGCGGAGATGCGATGGATTTCGCCGGAAGGAGGTGCACGGAAGGAGAGGTTTCACGCGACTTACGTGAGTTGTTCCGAGTGCGGAGGGCATCCCCTTGGGGATGCGAAATCCATTGCTTGAGGGAGATTATCATATGAAGCGATTGATGCTTACGACGTTTTTCGTGCTGCTCGCGGCGGGGGTTGGCTTCGCAGCGGCGGCATCTGCCCAGATGAGTGTGTCCGCCACCTTGCTCCCGACCGTATCGGTCGAGACGACAAACCTCGACTTTGGCGACTGGTTCATCGGCGACAGCCCGCACAGTGCGAGCGCGACAATCACGGTGACGGCGACGACTGGCACCGTGTACAACGTAACTCTTGATGCCGGGACCCATTTCGCCGGCGGAACCAGAAATGTGCAGAATGGCGCTGACGCGGTTCCGTACATCATCAATGACCCGTCCAGCACCTTCGAATGGGGCGACAACGGGTTCTTGGGAACCTACGCAGCGGGGTCCCCGGTGCCCGGGACGGGAAACGGCTCGCCTCAGCCCTACACCGCAAACGGGATCCTGGAAACGAACCTGGCAAGTGCCGGATCCTCAATCGGGGTGTACACCGACTTTGTGACGGTGATGGTCAATTACTGAGGGAATCCAATGCGGGCTCGCGCTCTCAGGCGTCGCGCGCAGGGAAACAGCGGAGCCTCCACAGCATGTGGGGGCTCCCATCTGATCGCGATCGCGGTCATCCTCATCGCCTGGGGCGCAGTCGTTCCGGCCGGCGCCGACGGCCTGTTCGTCAAGGTAACTGCGACACCGATCGATTTCGGGCCAATCTACGCGGGGGAAACGTTCACTGGGATGGCCACGATCATCGTCACCGCCCCCGGTGGTCTCAATTTCAGGGTTGCATTGGACAGGGGCTTTCACTTTTTCGGCGGCGTGCGGCATCTGAAAAGGAACATCGGTGCGGAGGTCATTCCTTACAGCCTTTACAGTGACGCGGGGTGCACACTGGCACTGGGCGATGCCGGTTTCGGCGACACGTTTCCTGCCGGGAGCAGCGTCACGGGCACAGGAATCGGCCGCGCCCAGCTCATCACGATATATGCCCGGCTGACGGTGCCCGCGCCGGCACCGCCCGGTCTCTATCTGGATAGCATCATGGTCTCGGTAATCTACTGATTGTCTATGTGGGGGGAAACATGAACGAACGGTTTCGCGTCCTGGACTTCGACGCCCTGCCCCGCGCGCGTCACGCGTTTGCTGCCTTGTTCATCCTGCTGTTGGCGGGATTGCCATCGGGGGTCTTTCCGGCCTCCTTGAAATTCGTGCCCATGTCCATCCTCCTGGATTCCGAGCCGATGCGGGGCGCCCTCACAATCATAAACAGCGGTGAGGAAAAGGTGATCGTTCAGCTGCAATTGATGAAGTGGGTTCAGGACGGGCAGGGAAGCGATGTTTATGAGCCGACGAAGGACCTTGTCTTCTATCCGCAGATCGTCTCGATCGCCGCGGGGAAAGAAGGGACCGTCCGGGTGGGGTACGACCAGCCGGGCCCGCCCCCTGGTGAAAGGTCATATCGGCTCTTCGTGCAGGAGCTCCCGGTCAGGAAACCTGGAGAGAAAGTAGTCAGAATAGCGCTGAGAGTCGGAATTCCAGTCTTCATCGCTCCCAAGGAACCGCGCCCAATGCTTTCGTACGAGAACACCCGGATTGCAGACGGCCGGCTCCAGGTGATGTTCAAAAACAGCGGCAATGCTCATTCCATGATCCAGAAGATCAGCGTGACCGGTCTTGATGAGGCGGGCAGGGAGGTTTTCGCCAAAGAGGTCAGCGGCTGGTATGTCCTGCCGGGGGTCTCAAGGGCATTTCCCGTCGAGGTGGCCCCTGGGGAGTGCCGGGCCGCGAAGATTCTGAAAATCCAGGGAACGGCAGGGGACGTGATCGTGAAAGGGCAATTCATTGTTGACGCAGCCTCGTGCTCCCAATTGATGGAGAGCGGCAAGCAGGGGAAGCTCGATGTGGAAAAGCTCTTGTCCCCGGCGAAGCCATAGGCTCAGTATCTCTTCCCCTCGCCCCTGGGCGGGAGTCCTCGTTCTTCTCCTTGGCGCCTCCTGGGGTAGTTTCGCGCAAAAGCAAGTCCTGCTGAAGGTCGTGTTGAATACGGTCGACAAAGGGGAGTACTACCTCCAAATGACGGAAAACGGAGACGTACTCTTCCCGGCCGATACACTGCGCCAACTGGGGATCCGCGACACCGGCAGAAGAGCCGCGAACAAAGAGGGGGCCGTCTCCCTGAGGTCGCTCTCTCCAGACATCACCTTCACCGTGGAGGAGGGGAACGCCACGATCTTTCTGACGGTGAGTCCCGCGCTGCTCCCGGTTCAGACCTTGGATTTTGCCGTGAAGAGTCGGCCCGACGTACTCTACCCCGACGACAGCAGCCTTTTCCTCAACTATTCCCTCGATTTCACCAGCTCTGAGGAGCCCGCGCTTGACGCACCCCTGGAGCTGGGCGCGCGTATCGGACCGGTTCTTTTCCTGTCAGGTGCCCGGGCAACCACCGGAGCCAGCGCGAGCTTTGTGAGGAATTTGACGAGCGTGATCGTCGATGACCGGTCCGCCCAGGTTCGCGTTGCTCTCGGAGACTTCATTGCCGGCTCGGGCGGCCTCGGTCTGGGAAGCGCGGGCATTTTCGGCGGCGTGAGCGTGACGAAGAACTTCTCCCTCGACCCCTTCTACGTGAAAGAACCGGACATTGTCGTTCGCGACCTCCTCCCTACCCCCTCCATCGTGAAGATGTACCTCAACGATTTGAGGTCGGGAAGCGAAATGAAGTCGTCGCCCGGAGTTCTGGAGCTTACCCACCTGCCTCTGCTGCCGGGAGCCAATACCATCGCCCTCGTGGTCACGGATGCCGACGGCCACGTGACGAGGGTCGAGGTCCCCTATTACCGATCAACCCAGCTCCTGGCCCCGGGCGTCGACGAATACAGCTACAGCGTGGGCTTCACGCGTGTCGATCTTGGCGCCGCAAGCTTCTCGTACGGACGGCCTGCGTTTCTGGCCTTCCACCGGGTGGGAATCTTCAACTGGCTCACCGGCGGTCTGCGGGCCGAGCTCGCCGAGAACCTGTTGAATGCCGGATCCACCGCTGCGTTCACCCTTGGGCTCCTGGGTGAGATCAACAGCAGCCTCGCCCTGAGCGAAAGCCATGGCGTCCCCGGATACGCCGGAGAGGTGGACTACAGCTACCTGTCGAAATGGTTCGGCGTGAGCGTGTCGGCGAAATACCTGTCCAGCGGTTACAGCACCCTCAGTTCTGATGCGGAGAAGCCCCGGTGGGAAGGGAGCGTTTCACTCGCGTTCAACACCGCGCTCACCGGTTCATTTTCCGCCGGGGTCTCCTACGCCCGCATGTGGGACGGATCTGACAGGGAGACGCTTGGCCTCGCCTATGCACGGCCGCTCGGAGAGAATCTGCAGTTGACTGCGGTGCTGTCCGGCATCGTGCAGCAGGGGATGCCCCAGTACCAGGGGTCCGTCGGCGTACGCATCCTCATCGGCGAAGCCCTCGGGGGAGTCTCCTACCGGACGGACAATGCGTCGAGCGGGATTGCCGCAGACATTCAGAAGAACGTTCCAAGGGGTACGGGTCTGGGTTACTCCGCCAACGTCCAGGAGGCGCGGGGCGAAACAGGGCAATCGATGTTCGATGGCAGCGCGTCGCTCGCCTACAATGGGCTCTACGGGGCCTACTCCGCTTCGGCGGCATATCGACATGATCAGAGTCAAATCGACATGGAGCTGAACGCCAAGGGCAGTCTGGTGCTCATCGACAATTCACTCCGGCCCACCCAACCGATTACGGACAGCTTTGCGCTCGTGAAGGTGGAAGGAGTCCCCGGTGTGCGGGTGAAGTATTCGAATCAGTACGTAGGAGTGACCGACCGCACGGGGCGGGCCATCGTCCCGGGCCTCGCCTCATACAACGAAAATGAAGTGTCGATCGAACCGGCGGACATCCCGATGAGCTTCAAGAGCGACGTGACCAGAGTCTTTGTCTCCCCCCCTTACCGAGGCGGGGGCATCGTGAGTTTCAAAGTGACCAGGTTCCAGGCGCTGACCGGAAAGCTGTACATCGTCAAGGATGGGGTACGCACCCCGGCAGCGTTCGCAGGTCTGGAAGTGACCGTGGGGCCGGAAGTGATTTCGAGTATCGTGGGCATTGACGGCTCATTCTATCTCGAGAACATCCCCCCGGGAACGTATCGCGCACGCCTGCTTCTGGAGAACAAAGAGGTCGCGTTCGATTTGGTGGTGCCAGAGGGCAAGGAAGCCATCGTCGACCTTGGCGAGATCGACACCGAGGCGGTGCAACGCTGATATCGACCTTGCCTCTTCCGGGCGATACGGACGCCGTGTGCTATAATCCAACGGCATGGAAAGCTTCCTTATAGTAGATAATGATGACGCGCTGACCAAACGGCTTTCCCACTACTTCGGGGCGCAAGGTTTCTATATCGAAGAGGCACCGAACTATACCCAGGCCATCGAAAGACTGTCGCAACACGTTTTCGACGTCATCATCACGGATGTCCTTTCGGAAGACCTCCCCCTGGAGGATCTTCTCGTGGCCATCCGCGAAAACAAGATTTCACCCGTGATCATCGTCATGTGCGGGCGGGACGGGATCGATGACGCAATCCGCGCCATCCGCATGGGGGCGACCGACTTCATCCAGAAGCCCATTAATCTGGCCGAGCTGGAGATCAAAGTCGACAAAGGGACTGAGCTGAAGCGGCTTGATCACGAAGGCCAGGTGCTCCGCGGCGAGAGAAACCTCATCTACAGCACGAAAAACTTCATCGGGAAGAGCCCGGCCATCATAAGCGTCCTGAACCTCGTGGAGAAGGTGGCAAGGACGAACTCGAGTGTCATACTCATTGGTGAGACGGGAACGGGGAAGGAGCTGCTGGCAGGGGCCATCCATTACAGCAGCCCGCGGGCCAAAAGCGCCTTCGTGAGGGTCAATTGTGCCACACTTCCCGACCCGCTCTTCGAGAGCGAGCTCTTCGGGCATGACAGGGGGGCATTCACCGGCGCGGAGAAGTTGCGCATCGGCCGCTTCGAGCAGGGGAACGGCGGCACGGTGTTCCTGGACGAGATCACCGACGTGAGCTTGGCGACCCAGGCCAAGCTCCTGCGCGTGCTCCAGGAGCGGGAGTTCGAGCGCCTCGGGAGCAATCGCACCATCCGGGTGGATGTGAGGATCATTTCGGCCACCAACAGGGACCTCACCAGGGAGATTGCAGAAGGCAGGTTCAGGGAGGACCTGTATTACCGGTTGAACGTCGTGTCCATCAAGATTCCTCCGTTGCGCGAGCGGGAAGGCGACATCGAGCTGCTTGCGGACTTCTTCCTGCATAAGTACTCGCTGGAGATGGGAAAGAAAGTGACGAGGATCGAGCCGGCGGCGATGCGGCTCCTGAAGAGCCACAATTGGCCGGGAAATATCCGGGAGCTTGAAAACGCAATCGAAAGGGCGCTCATCATGGCCGACTCCAATACGATAACGACCGCGGATTTGAGCCTGCCCTTCAATAAGGACACGGCGGGAGACCGAAGCGTTGTCCGGATCCCGCCTGGTGGGATCAAATGGGATGAAGTGGAAAAGGAGCTCATCCTCCAGGCCTTGACAATGTCGGGTTGGGTGCAAAAGGGCGCAGCCAGCCTCCTCGGCCTTTCCACAAGGGTCCTCAACTACAAGATCAAGCAGTTCGGAATCACCAATCAGAGCTGGATACAGAACAAGTAGACATCTCTCCGTGGGCTTCGATTACGAAATCGCCCAGATGAATCGGCTTGTCGGTGACGCGTTGCTCCCTCCGCGACCGCAGGCCGCGGCAGCGGCCTTGCCTCTTCTGCTATAATGGCTGCATGAGTGAAAGTCGACTGAAAGTGCTTATTGTCGATGACGAGCAGATCATCCGGGACGGTCTTCGTTCCTTTATCGACTGGGAGGCCGAGGGCTTCACATTTGCCGGCGCAGCAAGGGACGCGGCAGAAGCGCTGGAAATAGTGGACAGGGAACGGCCCGATCTGGTCATCACCGACATCTCCATGCCGGACTGCGACGGCCTTGAGCTCGCGGCGCTGATCCGTGAGAGAGTGCCGGCGACGATCCTCGTCATCCTAAGCGGCTACTGCGAGTTCGGCTACGCGCAGCGCGCCATCGAGATCGGCGTGTTCCGCTACCTCGCAAAGCCGGTAAGAGAGCAGCACCTGAGGGAGCTCCTTTCCGACGTCCGCCGCGCGATTGACCGGCAGGGCAAGGGCAGCGAACGCCATGATGAGCTCCTGGCCCAGATGGCACGGCACCGTGAGCTCTTTGAGGATTCCTTTTTCGCGGCCCTCAGACGGGGTGCGGTTTCCGAAGCAGACCTGGCTGAGGCCCGGAGGTTTCTCGAGTTCCCCCCGGAAGGGGACCTGTACGCCGTGGCTGTCTTCAGCATTGACCCGGGGTCCGCGAAAGCCGGTCGACGCAGTCCAATCGACCGGCAGGGAGACGTGCTTTGGGTTCGGACAGAAGCGGCGACGGCCTGCCGCGCCCGGGGCATCCCCTGCGGCGCTTTCCAGACCAGTGACGAGAGGATCGCCTTGCTCTGCGCCTTTCCCGGATCGTCCTGGGAAGATGCGGCCGAAACCCTGCAGGCAACCACGCGCGGCCTACCACTGGGGCTCCATGACAAAAGTGGTGACCGCGGTGGCCGTCATGCAGCTCGTACAGCGCGGGCTGGTCGACCTGAATGCGCCCATCACCAGGTATCTGCCGATGTTCCCGAAGGAGCTCGGGATCAGGGTGATCGATCCGTTGAACTACAGTTCCGGGCTCCCAGACCGGGAGGTCGACCACCTGGTCACCTACGCCAATCACCCGCTGCCGCCCCTGGAGGTGATTCTGGCGGAGTACCTCGCGCAAGGCGAGGTCGGGTGACTTCACCTATCTGACCGACTTCGACATCCTCGCCCCCTGGGGCGGGCTGGTCGGCACTGCAGGTGATGTCGCAAGCTTTCTCTCGACGAGCATCGACGGCAACGCCGCGAGCGCTCAGTGGGGTCTGTCTCGCGCAACGCTGGACGCCATGCAGCGGATGCAGCGGTCCAGGGACGGTCGCCCGCTCGGTCGCGGCATCGGGTGGGGTCTCCGGCAGGAGAAGGGGGAAACCGTCCTGGAGCACGCAGGTGGCGGGCCCGGGATCGATACGCTGATGCGGATATACCCCAAACGCCGGCTGGGAGTGGTGGTGATGGGGAATATCAACGAATACGGGGCAGCGCGCATCTTCTCCGCGGCTGCGGATATCCTGTCAGGTCAGGGGCACTAGGGCCTGACGGCAAGCTGGACAGGTCCACTACGGACCAGGGGGGAGGGGCTCCGGCCCCTCCTCCCCGCCCAGTCGATAAAGTACGTTGCCTTCCCTCGACATGGTCGCGTTTCAAAAAGTTCTGGAAGTATCGTGACCATACGATATAATTTGAGTTGTGAAGATGTCGCGTTCGCTGGCCATTTTGATGCTCGGGGCGGCCTGCCTTCTTGTGATCGCCTGCCAGACAGCAGGCACTCCACCTCAATCACTGGCTGGCGCCCACACTCAGGCGCCGCCCGGCTCCGCAAAGGCTGCCACTCTCCCTCAGGCGGCATCCCCTTCCTCACAGGCTGCTGCCGCGCCTCAGGCGCCACCTCCTGCACGTTCAGCAAGCCGAAATGGAACTGCAAGATACTCAGGAGGCGTGGTGCCAGCTGCCTCAGCGCAGGTCAAGAAGTTCATGAGTGGTGCGGCGAAGATGTTGGGAAAACTTTACGACACTGTTGCAGGGCCAAAAACGGGACCTGCGGGAGCCATCGAATATGCCGCCGCGGCTGCTATCTTAGTTGCAGTTGGAGCAACCGCTGCTGTGCTCGTAAGGCGACACCGTAAACTGACACCCCCGTCTCACTGAGGCCCTGCGTTAACAAATAGCGACGAAAATCGCACCGAGCAGTACCATCGGCAAGGCAAGGCGTTGACTTCCGTGTTGGGCGTGCCCCGCCCGAAGGCGTTCATTCGCCGTTGAAAGACCTCCTTTGAATCGGCCCTCGGGCGGGTCGCGTGCTTCGCTCCAAGTCCTCGGCGAACGGCCGTCACTGGCGGTCGAACGCAGTCTGTACGCGCGCTTGCCCCGCGTGGCACGGCGCCTGTGGGCTTTCCGCTTCGCCCGCTCACGCATCCGATTTCGGTTTCCTCTGTTCGTTGGGAGCTCGGGCTGAACGTCAACATGTGCGTGAGCAACATCTCCTTCGGCCTCCCGGTGCGCCCGCGCCTTGGGCTTTCTGAAGGCGTACCGCGCACGGGTGAAACAAAGGGCGGACGGTGGAACCGCCGGCTGACCGCCCTTCAGGACATGCCGGCCCTTGCGCCGTTGATCCCGACTCGCACTCTGCGAGCCGCCGCAGTCCGAGACTCGGCCGTGCCCGCATCGGCTTGCGAACGGCCCCCGCCTCCGCCTATACTTCTGCGAGCTGTGGTCCAGGGAAAGGAATGCCATGTCAGAGCGAATCGGCGACTACATGATCAGAACGGGCGCGATGAATCAGTCCCAGGTGGATGAGGTCGTGCGCGCAAAGACAACCGGCGACCAGCGGCATTTTGGTGACATCGCGGTCTCGCTGGGCTTCATCAAGGCGGCTGATGTCGAGGCTTTCCTCGCCGCGCAGAAGTAGGGCACTCCAATCGCCGCCCGGAAGGGTTTTTCTTCCGCCTGTCCCTGGCTATTATGAGGCGCGGGAGGACTGCAATGAAAGAGACCCTTTCGCGGCTGTACGATCACATGGAGTGGGCGGACGCCGTTGTCATTGAGACCCTTGGCCGCGCCGCGGTCCCCCCGGAGAAAGCACTGGAAATCTTCGCCCATGTCCTGGCCGCGGGGAAGCTCTGGCTGGACAGGATCAACGGGATGGCGGAAGCGAAGGTTGCGGTGTGGCCAAAGCTCACCGTGCGGGACTGCATACCGCTGTCAAAGGCCAACGCCGACGCGTTCCGCAAGGTGCTGGACCCCGCGTCAGAGGCGGATCTGGAGAGGATCGTCAGCTACACCACGGGCAAGGGTGAAAAGGTCACCAGCGCCCTCGGGGACATCCTTCTCCACGTGGCGCTGCACGGCTCCTATCACCGAGGGCAGGTGGCCTTTGCGGTCCGTTCCGGCGGCGCCGAACCCATGAACACGGACTACATACTCTACGTGAGAAGCTACAAGAGGAGCTCTTGACGGAAGATTCTTGCGAACGTGGTCCTCGTCGTCGTCCTGGCAGCGGCCGACGGGAGTGCGCGAGTACGCGCTCGGGGGTACCCACTCAGCGGCCCTCCCGGTAATAAGAAAGCCTGGCAACGACCTACTCTCCCACCCGTAGCGTGGCAGCGGTTTGCGGAGCAAACCGCGAGAGCGGTCAAGCGGCAGTACCATCGGCGAAGCAAGGCGTTGACTTCCGTGTTGGGCGTGCCCCGCCCGAGGGCGTCCATTCGCTGACAAAATGGCCTCCTTCGAGTCGCCCCTCGGGCGGGTCGCGTGCTTCGCTCCAAGTCCTCGGCGAACGGCGACGTTCTGAACCCAGCTCACGTACCGCTTTAATTGGCGAACAGCCAAACCCTTAGGACCTGCTCCAGCCCGAGGGTGCGGATAATGCAGTCAACCCATTCGTCGCGGCTGAAGCGCTTCCTGACCTCGAGGAACTGATCGAATTCGAAGCGCGAAAGCTGAATCGGCTTCATCTCCTCGATGTAGAAGGCGTAATCGTCATCCTCAATATCGTTGTGGCAGACGGTTACTTCGGCCCGGATTCCGCCCTCCAGGATCCTATCGTTTTCCTTGTAGAACTTTTCCGACACTGCGATGCGTCGTGAGCCGAAGTTTTCCATCTCAGCCCAGTGTCGCTTCTCGCGTTCCACGTAGCGCACGTGCACCTTGTCGATGAACCGATGGCGCTTCTTCTGCTGCACGAGTGACTGCGCCTTGTTCGCTTCATCGGGTCGAACGTAGTTCTGCTCCAGCGTCTCGATGACGGCCTTCTTGCCCGCTTCCACCTCTTCCGGATCGTCGCTTGCGCAGAACTTCGCAAGCAGAAACTCCAGGACGAAGGAAGGTACGTTCGTTCCCTTCTTAATCTGGTGAAGGAGGTCCTTGCGAACTACCTTGCCGGCGTACACTTCGTTCAACTTGGAATCCAAAGCATCCATCATCGTTCACCTTTCCATGGATCACCGGGCAGAAGCGGAAGAAGCTCTCGCATGATGTAGTCCGCCGCCTCCTGCGGGCGCCATGCTGTGCCATGCGCCAGAAGCGGTTCTATGTCCCGGGGGTAGTCAGGATCTTTCATCTTTTCTATTAGATTGGCCTCGAACTCTGCCCGCGAGATTTGCCAGACCGGAGCGCTCAACGTATGCGCGGAAGCACTCCACGATTCCTGAGGAATCGGGCCTCGCCCTCCTCCATGCGTCCCAAAGATCAAAGAGGTCACGACTTTTCTTTCGCTGGTAGAGGGCGCGGAGCTTCGTGGAAAGAAGCTCTTCCAGCTCGTAGGTGACTATCTCCGTTGCGCCGCGGAACCATCTGCTTCGCACCTCGAAGGGCACGCGTATGAGTCCACGGATAGCGAACTGCTCGTTCGTATTGATCTCGATTTTGAGGCGAAGGGGGATTGACGGCTGGCTCTCTGCCCTGAAGCTGTAAAGGAGCGCCACCTTGCCTTCTTTGATAACGCGGCCGGAGCACCCAGCCAGGGATCCAGCGTGTCGCGCATCGCGTCGATGAGAGATCCGGGCGCGCCTGGAAGCATTTGCACAAGGTCAATGTCCTCCGAATACCGGGAGGGAGGAGAGAGGTAGAGCTTGTACAGGGCTGTGCCGCCCCGAAACGCAAGCAGACTGGATACCTCATCCTGTTGAAACAGGTGGACGAGCGCCCTGCTGATAACCAGATCCTGCTCGACTTGGGCATCCTGGGCCCAGGGCGCCATCTGTCTCCACTCGGTGATGTAATCCAGAGGGATCACAGGTCCGACTCCACATTTTCGTTTATCAGGATTTTCCAGCGACTGTCGCGGGACACCGCGGACACCGCCCGGCCGACGCGAAGGGGAACGTATGCATCTGCTTCTTCTCGCACACGCGCCGAAAGAGCTTCCCACAACTCCACTGCCCCGACACGTTCGAGGAGAAAACCGAGACGCTGAAGCCACGGGAGAGGCGAATGTACGCTCTCCTGCAGCAAGCGATCTGGACGCAACCGTTCTGCCAGTTCCCCGAGAACGGTCGCCACGTTTGAAATGCCTCCGCAGCGATCTGGATAGCCGACCAGATCGAACGCTGTCGCTTCTGGGCTCGATACCCGCAGCGTGCCGCGAGCAGTGTTCACCACTTCGGTCGTCACCTCTGCGACGTTTCTTCTTGCCACGAATCGAACCCGCACCTGACCGCAGCGAATCTCTGGCCGATTGATCCTGACGACCACCTGGAACTCCTGGGGCTTCTGATGGGCGGCGCCATGGAATTGCGCGGCAGAAAGCAGACCTGCATAGTAGGGCTGGCCGAGGTGATCCATGAGCTGGGGGACAAATTGCTCACCAGGGAGGCATCCGAGCGATCTGTACTCAGACGGGACGATGAGGTGAAAACCGCGGAGCTGAGCCGTGATCCTTCCCTTCTGCCTTGAGCGACGGAGCGATGCCCGCACTGCAATAGGAGTCGAGCGCAAGGCCTTGACCGCATCGCCAGTGGTAAAATGGTGTTGACCTCGGCTTGCCAGTTCCTCGATATACTTCTCCAAGCTGATGCGTACCATTTCTTGATTCACTTAGCCAATGTAACGAAATCCGTTACTTTTCTCAAGCAAAACGAGGAAAGAGAAAAGACCCCTATTCGAGCAAGGTCGCGGTAAGGCTCAATTGAGCCAACTGCGCCATGGTGTTGGGATCCATCGCTTTCACGACAAAGGTCCCGTTGAAGTCCTCATTCAGAAGAAGCGGCACCTTGAGCACTTCTCCTGCGCCGATCCTGATCCAGCCCGTGGTACTGTCCATGCGGTCGTTCGGAGAGATGCGTCCGACCACATCTTCGGTGCCGGCCTTCAGAATCACTAGCTGGATCTCAAGCATTTCCTCTCCCCAGTCAGTTGTGGTTCCGAGAGGTGGCGACTCACCATGACAGGCTATCTCAATCATGACGGATCGAGACGTCACATTGATCCTCCGATACCGGATGTCGACGCCGAGCTTCGGCTTCTTCCTGGCAGGCACTGCTTTTGTCCCCACCTTCACCACAGGGACGACGCACTCCTGCAGGGAGAGGCCTCCATGGAAGTATTGGACACCTGACGTGAAAGTGGAAAATCCCATGGGAACGACATAGGCTTCTTGCTCCGTGGGGATGCCGACATCCTGCACCGCGAAGCGGACCGTCATGGGAGAGCCCGGCCCCCTGCCCAGCAGGAAACGATCTTTCTGCACCAACCAGTCCCCGGAGGGCCGATCCACCTTGTCGCCGGGCTGCGGCGATGGAACCAAGTAGAATCCATGATCGGCTCCGGGTTGCTTCATCACGCAATTCCGAGGCAGACATACCTGGCTGCCATAATGAAAGCAGGTTCACCGTCTCGGGGACGAGCCCGGAGACCTTGTGCAGCTCCATCGTGTAAGTCTCTGCTTCCGTCGACATCACGCCCGTCTCTTGCCTCCATTGGTTTCCGCGGTGAAGTACGGAAGGCATTTCACGCCGCGACCGAATGCGCTGGAGTAGTGCCTCGCGATCTCCTTGTTGCCATGCGCGCTCAAGATGTTCTTTTCTTCGCCCACGCAGACCGGCCCTTCCGGGGGCATCCAAGGTCCCGTCTGCAATTCGAGTCAACTCATCAAAAGCCATTTGCCGGTTTTCAATCAGGGCCCATTGATCTGCCTGGTCCGACGTAAGGATGCATTCCTGAACCTTCACCTCGATCTCGAACGGCAGTCGGAATAGATGGTAGACCCTGGACTTTCCAATCCTTTCGTCGTGAAACTTTTTCGCAGCGGTGGCCGCGGCTGACACGCCGGCGGAAAGCGCGCTTCGGGGAAAGTTCAGCTCGAGAAACTCCCTGCCCGTCGAATTGAGAAAGGAGGTGTCCCACAAACCACCCTGAGGCTTCTCCCCGAGGTAGGCCACGAGAACCCGAAGGCGGGCATAACCGGGATGGGCGTCGATTCAGTGTGCGACATGGCTTTCATGCAATGTTAAGGTAGAGTAACTGTTTTTCGCAATCCTGCAAGCTCGACCGATGCCCCAGAGCAGCCCGCTCAGCGAAGAGGCCGTGCTTAGGGCCCAAAGCATGGAGATCGATGGCATTCCTCCTCGCGTGGTCAGCGCCGATTCGTCCGCGTCCCGACCGTGGACCTGGCGAAGATGGTGCCGTACAGGTGGTGGACTCGTGACTCGCAAACACACATAACGCCCCGATTGATTCCGCATGGCACCTCGCGTAGAATCCCGCTATGAAAGCTCGATCTGCCCGCGTTCCCACCGGCCGGAAGCTCCGCGACGTGCTCTCACATCTGAAATACACGGACGTCAAGAAGCTTCTCGGCCCCTCCTGCGACAGGCTTCTTCGCGAGGGAGGTCTCTTCGAAATCGACCTGGAATCGCAGGTCTCGCTGGACAACCGGCGCTTGACCCTCGACTTGGGGAAGAGCAGTGCGACCATCCGATTGACGGAGGAGCGCACCGGACGAATAGAGGCTTCCTGCACGACCTGCGGCACGGGTTGCGAGCACGTAGGGGCGGTCTTCTCCCTGGTTCTTGAAGAGAAGCTCGCCCTGGGGCTCTCGGCCCCGCCTCCCGATGATGCTCCCCTGGAGACCCTCACGGAGGAGCAGCTCGTCGAGCGGGCCCTTGCGGACCGCGGCGAAAGGGCGCGAAAAGAGAAAATGTCCCTCTCCTCACTGAACGGCGAGGGGATCTGGAGTGACTACGGGGTCACAAGCTCCGTGTCCGGAAAAACGTACAGGGTCGCGCTCAGGGGATGGGAGAGGGGCGAATCGTACTGCTCCTGCCCCGATTTCAGGACGAACACCCTCGGTACTTGCAAGCATCTCATCTTCGCCCTCGGTGCGGTGAAACGCCGCTTCCCCAGGAGCAAGCGAGAGAAGAGCTACCGACGCACGCGCATCAGCCTGCACGTCCGCTACGGCGATACCGCCGAGCTGCGGCTGGCGCTCCCCGAGAAGCTGGAGGCGCGAGCGCGGGCGGTCACCGCGCCGCTTGAAGGCTCGGCCGTGACGGACATGGCTGACCTGGTCTCGCGGATTCAGCAGCTCGAGCGCCTCGGCCATCCCGTCCACATCTACCCCGACGCTGAGGAGATGGTGAACGGGCTCCTTTTGAAAAAGCGACTGGACACATTGGTGGAAGCGATCCGCCGCGACCCTGCCGCGCACCCCCTGCGAAAGTCGCTTCTACACGTAGAGCTCCTTCCCTATCAGATGGACGGCATCGCATTCGCCGTGGGCGCGGGCAGGACGATCATCGCGGACGACATGGGCCTGGGCAAGACCATGCAGGGCATCGGCACCGCGGAGCTTCTTGCCCGGGAGGTGGGGATCTCCCGCGTGCTCGTGGTGTGCCCTGCGTCGGTCAAGTCTCAATGGGCCGCGGAGATCGAGCGGGCTGCCGGCAGGACAGCCCGACTGGTGGCGGGCGGGGCGCGCGAGCGCGCCGAGATGTATCAAGGTGACGCGTTCTATACGGTGTGCAACTACGAGCAGGTGCTCCGAGACCTCCCGTCCGTCGAGCGGGCGCGCTGGGACCTCATCATCCTGGACGAGGGACAGAGGATCAAGAATTGGCAGGCCAAGACCTCGCGCGTCATCAAGGGTCTCGCCTCGCCTTTCGCCCTCGTGCTATCGGGCACTCCGCTGGAGAACAGGCTGGATGAACTGTACTCGGTGGTCCAGTTCATCAATGCGCGGCAGCTGGGACCCGCATTCCGCTTCTTCCACAAGCATCGGGTTGTCGACGAGAAGGGCCGCGTGCTGGGCTACAAGAACCTCGACGAGCTGCGCCGTGTCCTGGGTCCCATCCTCCTGCGCAGGACCCGCGCCATGGTGCTGAGGCAGCTGCCGCCTCGCAGCACCGAGATCCTGCGCATCGCCCCGACCGCCGAGCAGGCCGAAATCCACGACGGCCACAAGAGGACGGTGGTGACAATCCTGGCCAAGCGGTACATCAGCGAGATGGACCTGCTCAGGCTGCAAAAGGCGCTGCTCATGTGCCGCATGGCCGCGGACAGCACCTTCCTCGTGGACAAGCAGCCGCCGGGACACTCGACGAAGCTCGCCGAGCTCGACATTCTGCTGGAGAAGCTCGCCGCCGAGCAGGGCAGGAAGATCATCCTTTTCTCCGAATGGACCACGATGCTCGACCTGATCGAGCCGCTCGTCGACAAGCGGCATATCGAGTTCGTCAGGTTGGACGGTTCGGTGCCGCAGGCAAAGAGGCAGGCGCTGGTCAACCGATTCCAGCGCGATCCTCGATGCGCGCTCTTCATGGCGACCAATGCGGGCGCCACGGGCCTGAACCTGCAGGCCGCCGACACGGTTGTCAACGTCGACCTGCCGTGGAACCCCGCGGTGCTCGAGCAGAGGATTTCCCGCGCGCACAGGATGGGCCAGAAGCGGCCGGTGCACGTGTACATCCTCGTGACCGAGGGAACGATTGAGGAAGGCATGCTCTCGACTCTGTCGGCAAAGCAGACCCTCGCCCTCGCGGCCCTGGACCCGGACTCCACCGTAAAGGAAGTCTCCCTGACGGGAAATATCGAAGAGCTGAAGCGCAGGCTGGAGGTCCTCATCGGCGAGAAACCCGCGGCGCCAATGGATGAGAGCGGGGCGGCCAGGGTCCGCGAGGAGGGGAAAGCGCGCAAGGAGACGGTTGCGCGTGCGGGAGGAGAGATGCTGGGCGCCGCGTTCCGATTCATCGGGGAGCTGCTTGGACAAGCGGGCGGAGCCGCATCGGCGCCGGGCAGCCAGGCAGGCAACCAGCCCGGCACCCCTGCCGGCCGCCAGATGCGTGATCGAATGAAGGCGCTTCTCTCGGAATGCATGGAGCGAACAGAGGACGGCGGATGGAGGATGAGCGTGAAGTTCGCCGATGCGGCCGCGCTGGATTCGCTGGCGGACGTCCTGGCCCGGCTCGCCACGCGCGCGTGAAATGGGCTACTATGGCCGTGCATGAGCGAGGCGTTCGCTGAGTTCCAACAGCTCCTGAAGCAGAAGCGATACAAGGACGCGGCAGGCCTGGCGGAGAAGGAATGCCAGAAAAACTCTTCCCCGGACCCCTTCTGGTTGACCCAGCAGGCCGTTGCCCTGGTCAGGGCGGGTGAGCCCGAGCGGGCCCTGGCCGCCGCCAAACAGGCCCTTGCGTTGGACCCGTCCAACCCCTATGCCATCATGGTCGCGGCTGACTCCCTCCTGGGGCTCGACAAGGTGGAGGAGTCACTCGCGCACTACCGCGAGGCGTTCGCCTTCGGCAAAGTGGCCCCCCGGGGTCGAAAAGGGGCGCTTGACTGCCTGTCGCGGCTCTCCCGATGGGACGAGATGATTTCGTTGCTCGCTGAATGGGCCCTGCCCGAGGAGGAGAGTGCTCCCTGGAAGGTCAAAGCTCTCGCCGGACTTGGCAGGCGCGAGGAGGCGATTGCCGAGTGCACACGATGGCTCGAGCGCGCCCCCGATCATCCGCCCGCGCTTTGGGCGCTCACCGAAATGGAGGTCGAGCGGGATGGCCTGGCCCCCGTGATCGAACGGATGGAGCGCGCCCTGCGCATCCCCTCGCTCCCGCCCGTCTACCGGGAGATCTACGCTTCCCTGTGCCGAAAGGCGGGACGGCCCGAGGCGGCGCTGAGGGAGTACGAAAAGCTTGAAGCTCAGGGTGCGGGGCCGCGTGTCCAGAAATGGCAGGCGTTTCTCCTGGCCAAATCCGGCAAGGAGAGCGAAGCCCTGCCGCTTCTGGAGGAGCTGCTGCGCGCCGAGCCCGCGGACATGTACCTCCATTCAAGCTACGAGGCGGCGTGCAAGCGGATGGACGATACGGAACGGGCGATCAACTTCTACACCACCCTCCTGGTTCTGCACCCAGAGGCGAAAAGCCTGTACGGCCGCATCAGGACCCTGCGGCGAAGGCTGGAGAATCCATCGTGAGCACGGGGAACACGTCTTTGAAGATCGGAGACCTTATCGAGGTCCCGCCCGTGCGGACGGTGATCCGGCTGGAGGAGGGCCGCTCGAGCGCCGGGGAGATTGCCGCGAGCTTCGTGTTCACGCCGGAGGCGGCGGCGCATTTCTCCGTGCTCGCCGAAGCCCTCTTAAGCGGGCGCGGCCAGGGCTATTTCCTGCAGGGCGATTTCGGTTCGGGAAAGTCCCACTTCCTTGCGGCGCTGTACGCCTGGCTGGCCGGTGGGGAGGCGCGCGATCCTCTGGACCAGAGGCACGCGGGGTTGAAGCGCCTGGATGAGAGCGGGAAACGGTTCCTGCCCGTTGATATCTCCCTGGTGAACTTCCGGGCCGCCACCGCGCTCGAGCCCATCGTCATCGATGCGGTCAATGCGGGACTTCCGCCGCGGGGCGCCGACGACGAAGTCCACGCCGCCGCAAAGGACCACGCTGACGAGGGTCCCCGCGGCGAGCAGCGGTTGGGGGCTTTCACGCGTCTGCTCGACCGGGTGAAGGAAGCGGGGTTCGACGGCCTGTTCCTCCTGATCGACGAGCTGTCGGAGTTCTTCCGCTCCAAGGCCACCCCGCAGGCGCTGAACGAGGATGCCCGCACCCTGCAGCTCCTCGGCGAGCTCACCTCGCGGCAGCCCTTCTGGATCGTGGCCGCGGTGCAGGAGTCTATCGAGGCCACGGGGGACGTCTCGCAGGCCATCCTCCGGAAGATCAAGGACAGGTTCCCCGTCAGGCTCGGACTGAGCACGGTGCACGTCCGCTCCCTCATCGGCGGAAGGCTCGTAAGGCGAAAGCCGGGCGCCGACGAGGAGATCGCGCGGATCTACCAGCACTACAGGAGCCAGTACGCGACCTTCTCGGCCCCGTTCGACGACTTCCGCGCTTGCTACCCGGTGCACCCCGCGACCCTCTCCCTGCTCGAGGGGCTGGGAGACCTCTTCTCGCAGCATCGCGGCGTCGTGGACTTCGTCTACTCCCGCATCGCGGGAGACCCAGCGCGCGGCATTCCCGGGATTCTCTCGAGGCCGGCCACCGAGCTGCTGGGCCCCGACAGCATCTACGACCACTTCGCCGCCCGGCTGGCCGAGTTCTCCGCATTCCATGCGTATCCCCGACGCATCGTGCCCCACCTGGATGAAGTGATCCAGACCGTGCTCCAGACGGAGGAAGACCGCGCGCTTGCGCGCAGGCTCGTGCGGATGCTCGTGCTGTACAAGGTGCACCCCACGGCCCGCGCTCCGACGGTTTCCCAGCTTGCAGAGCTTGCCGCCTGCAGCATCGCCGCCGCCCAGCCCTCCCTGAATGCCCGCTACGTGGCGGAGGCCATCCTGGATCCCGTGGTGCGGGGAAGCCGCTTCCTGTCCCGGACCCTCGCCTCCTCCGGGGACCCGCTTCAGGCTGTGTATGCGATCGCCGTCGATGAGGACCCGGGGAAGCTGCTCGACGCGCGGGTGGCCAGCGTCGAGGCAGAGATCCCGCGGGACGATGCGCGGCTGCTCATTGAGCCTCTCCAGCAGATGAGCGAATCGGAGTCGTGGCCCGGCGCGGCCGTGTGGGAAGAGGGGGCGCGGCGCGGCGTGTCGTGGAGCTCGAGCGCGCGCTCCGCCCTTGTGCGCTTCCTGCACGGGGAGCCGGCAGGCACGTTTGCCGACAGGCTCGCCTATGACATCGTGGAGAAGAAATACGACTTCGCCCTCGTGCTCGCCGTGGGGGACCAGTCACTCGTTTGTCCTCACGCGGCGCTGTGGCGCATTCCGCTGCCCGAGGACAACCGGGCCTTGCGCGAGTACCTGGCTCTGCGCATGGTGGCATCGAGGACGAGTGAAACGAATCCGGCCGACATCCCCCTTCTCCCCCTGCTGAAAGAGCGGACCGCGCGGGCAGCCCCCGCGGCGCTCCAGGCCGCCCTCGGGGTGTTGTACGCGGGGCAGTTCTCCGACACCAGCATCCGTGTCGATCCGTCCGTGCGCCAGATCAGGCGCTTCGACAGGCTGCTGGAGATTGCGGGAGAGAAGCTTTTGGAAGCGCGCTATCCCCGGTTCCGAGAGGTCGCCCCCCGCAAGATCCTTCCCTCGCCCCGGCTGTACCAGCAGGTGCTCGAAGGGTTCGTCGTGCCGGGGACACTGCCGCTTGCCGAGGCGCGCTCCCGGGCGCTCTCGTCTCTCATTGACGGTCTTGCCACGCCTCTGGGCCTGGTGGAGATCAAGCGCAGCGCGTACGTGCTTTCTCCCGACGCTTCGGGCTATCCCCTGATCCCCCAGCTGCTGTCGCTTCTCAGCCCTTCCGGTCCGACGCCCGTCCTTCGGGTGCTCGAGGGGCTCGAGGGAAGCCCCTTCGGCCTGCCCCACGATACGGCCGTGTTCCTCGTCACGGCGCTAGTCGTGGGCGGACTCCTTGGGGCGCGCAAGAGCGGGAGAGCGATCCCGCTGGACTACCTGAACATGCAGTCCGTCGAGAAAGCCGACGAGATCACGTTGGGGGAGCTTGTCGCCGAGGCCGATCGGGAGACCCTCGTGCGCGAGTGCGCCTTCCTGCCCTCCGTCGCGGGCGTGGAATCCTTCGGTCTTCGCCAGCAGCGAGAGGCCTGGAAGGAAGTGATCAAGTTCCGCGATACGGCTCTTCACCTGGCCGAAGGGGTCAGGAAAAGCCTCGCCAGGATGGCAGAGTTCTCCTCGTTCAAGGCGTTCGGCCTTGCGAACCTCGAGCGGACCCTCACGGCGGTCGCGACCCTCGCGGAATCGATCAAGGTCTCCTACCAGGCCAAGGAGGGGCTCGAGTCGTTCCTGCGCGCATGGCGGGGAACGGGGCTCACCAGCGCCGAGGTGCTCTCCCTCGGCAAGCTGTCGAGGTTCCTGGCCGAAAAAGCCGAACAGTTCATCTTCATCACGCACTACCTTCGCCATCCCGCCGTCGAAAAGGCGGCGCTCCACGAGGGGCGGATCGCGGAGCTTCGCGCCACCGCCCTGGCTCTCCTGGAATCCCCCGAGGCCGGCGTGGTGAGCGACGGAGCCGAGCATCTCTCGGCAGTCTTCATTCAGATTCGCGACGCCTATGGCCAGCTATACTCCCGCGAACACGCGGCCTACTATCAGGCGCGTCAGCCTCCCGCCCTGTCGCGCTCCGCGCAGAGAGCGCTGGAGGTTTTGCGCCTGCTCGCCGCCATCGAGTCCCTGGACAGGCCGGCGGGGCTGGAAGCGTTTCTCCGCGAGTTTTCCGAGGGTGAACGGGCACAATGCAAGAGAAGACTCTCGGAGGAGCTTCTGCGCTCGCCCCTATGCGGATGCGGCTTCAGGATCGGCGACTCCCCCGCGCCCCCTCGCTCGGTGAGCCCGCAGGACGCGATGGACCGCTTCCTTCTGGCCTACTGCGAGATCCTCGCCGGCCCAAGGGCGCTTGAGCCTCTTGCCGCGCGCGCCTTCGCCCTGCAAGACGTCAAGGCGTCTTCGGCTGAGCGGCTGAAGCGCCTGGCGGAGGTGCTCCGCCGCGGCGCGGTGAGCCCCGCCGAGCTTGCGGGGGCGATCAACGAGGAAACCGCCGCCGAGCTGGGCCGCGCCCTGTTGGGGAGGATCCCCATCCGATCGCGAAGCCTGGCTGAGCTGAACGCAAAGCTCTCGGGCCGCAGGCTCCCTGCCCGCACGATCCTCGCGCTGGTCACGGAGTGGCTGTCGGAGACATCCGAGGAGGCGCTCATCGCCGTGGAGCCGGACCGGACGGGCGGCGGGCTTGCAGGCGCGGCAGCAGGCTCTGCCGCGGGCGGGTTTGACGACGGAGCAGGCGTTGGCGCTTCTTCAGCCGCCCTTCCTGACGCCACATCATTCTGGCCGCTTCTCCATGGCGACCTTTTGGCGCGTCTGCCTGCCCGGTTGCCTCTGCGCTCACCCTCGCATCCATCTTCGCCCGGCGCGTCCACTGTGGATGCAGTGACTCGGTGGGAGAGCGCACTGGAGGAGAGATTCCCCTCCACGCGCCTGCGAGAAGCGTTTCTGGCAGCGGATCAAGAGGATCTCTTCCGCTTCGTCCGAGAGGAGAGGCTGCACACCTCGGCTATTCGCGCTGCGTGGCTCATCTTCGCGGAACGGACGCTCGCCGGGCGCGCTCTTCCCTCCGGCTTCACGCCGGAGTCCCTGCACGCGCACGCCGAGCAGGCGCGCCGCATCGAGGGACTGCTGAAGGCGCTCGCGCACGTCGAAGAGATCCTGGCCATTCCCTATCCTGAGAGGCTCTCTGTCCGCATCCCGGTGGAGGAGCTGCTCTTCGATCCCTGGACCACGGAGGAGCTCTCCGCTGCGCTCCAACAGGCCCTCGACAAGGTCGTTGTCGGGGCCGATTCCTGGATCGCCGGCATTGCGCCGGTTCAGCCCATTGAGTTGTCCGACCGGCCCGTCGTGCTCATCGCCGATGGAGTTCCCGCCGATGTGTGGATGCAGGTCATCGAAAATGGGTGGACCGACGGAGAGCTTGCCGGCTGCCAGATGAGCTGGGCGCGCCTGGACTCGATCCCCCGCACGCAGGAATCGATAGCCTCGCTTCTCTCTCTTACGGGAGATCCGCAGGAGCAGCTTTGGCTGCGTGACATGCCCCTTCTGACCCTCAAGGGCACAGAGGAGATATCGCTCAAGGAGCGGCTGCTCCCCCTTGCCGAGGCAAAACCCGTGATCGCCCGACTCACTTTCTTCGATCAAGCCGCGCACGCGCGAAAGCTCCGTCTTTCCGAGATGGCCGTGGTCCTCGGAGACATCGCGGGCCGCGACCTGCCCGCGGTGCTGCGGGAGTGCAGGCGACAGAAGCGCCCGCTCGTCCTGACCACCGACCACGGGCTTTCGCTCTCCCGCGACGGGCTGTCCCACGGACGCGGCGGCGCCTACGAGCGGCTCATCTTCAGAGCGCGCTGGGCTTTCCCCTGAGCCTGCCGGCGCCATGAGCCCCGAAGAGGAGCTTCGCGCGCTGGGCCTGAGCGAGGCCCAGGCCGTCTGGATGCGCAGGCGCTACCGGGACAAGGCGCTCGCCGTCGCACGGGAGGATCCCTACCGTTTAGCGCACGAGGTCCCCGGCGTCGGCTTCAAGACCGCCGACGACATCGCAACCCGCCTGGGATCTGCGGCGGATTCGCCGGAGCGAATCCGTGCGGGGATTGTCCATTGCCTTCGCGAGCGTGCGGAGGAAGGTGATGTCTGTCTTCCCTTCCACCGTCTTGTCCAGGAAGCCCAGGCGCTGCTGCAGGCGGACAGGCGCGTCGTTTCAGCCTCGCTTCGAGCCATGGATGGCGAGGGGCAGCTTGTCATCGAGAGCCCGCCCGACGGCGCGCAGCGGGACAGCTCGGTCTACCTGCCTGCATTCAGGGCGGCAGAGGCGGGCGCGGCCGAAGGACTTCTCCGCATATCCCGCGCCGGGGCTGCCCATCGGGAGATCAACGAGGGGACGGAAATCGGCGTGGGCGCGAAACCTGACATCGACGCGGAGATCGCTCGCGCCCAGGCCGCGCTCGGCATCGCTCTGGCTCCTGGTCAGGTCGAGGGCCTGCGCGCCGCCCTGAGCCGCGGGCTCACGGTGATCACGGGAGGGCCGGGCACGGGGAAGACCACGGTGTTGAAGTGCCTCCTCGCGGTCTGCGAGCGGCGGCGGCTTCGGGTCGAGCTGGCCGCCCCCACGGGCCGTGCGGCGCGCAGGATGAGCGAAGCGACAGGCGGCCAGGCGAAGACAATCCACCGCATGCTCGAGTTCGCGCCTGGACCGTTGGGCTTCAGGAAAAACAGATCCGACCCGCTCGCGTGCGACCTCTGCGTTGTGGACGAGGCTTCCATGGTGGATACGCTGCTCATGCACCACCTCCTGCAAGCCCTGCCGCCGCGGTGCGCGCTTCTCCTTGTCGGCGACGCCGATCAGCTGCCCTCAGTGGGGGCGGGGCAGGTGCTGCGCGACATCGTCGCATCGGGCTCCGCGGCCGTCGTGCAGCTCACCGACGCCTTCCGTCAGGCGCAGCAGAGCGATATCGTCGCAGCCGCGCACCGCATCCTCCAGGGCCTCCTTCCGGAGGAACAGCGGTCCCGCGGGCAGGGGGAGTTCCTCCTCATCGAGGAGGAGGACGCCGCCAGGGCCGTGCGGACCGTGGTCGAGCTGGTCCGCGAAAGGATCCCTCGCCGTCTCTCGGTCGACCCGGTGGATGGCATCCAGGTCCTCGCCCCGATGCACAAGGGCGCGGCCGGCTCGACAGCTCTCAATGACGCGCTCCAAGCGGCGCTCAACCCTGGGGGCGCGCCCTTGACGCATCCCGATCGGAAGTCCGGCCCATCGGCGCGGACGCTCAGGATCGGAGACAAGGTGATGCAGAAGCGCAACAACTACGATAAGGGAGTCTTCAACGGCGACGTCGGAAAGATCACGGGCGTGTCCCGAAATGAAGGCAGCGTTGCCGTCTCCTTCGACGGTGAGGAGGTCCTCTACGATCCCGATGAGCTGGATCAGCTCTCCCTCGCCTACGCGCTTTCCGTGCACAAATCCCAGGGCTCCGAGTATCCGTCAGTGGTGCTCACGCTCCTGGGCGAGCACGCGGCGATGCTGCAACGAAACCTGCTCTACACGGCCGTCACGCGGGCTCGCCGACTCGTGGTCATCGTCGGCTCGCGTGCCGCGCTGCAGACCGCGGTCAGGCGGACGGACTCCCGCGGCCGCTGCACGGGGCTGGCCGAGAGATTGAGAGCGGGGGCCGCCTTCCGGTGAGCCCAGCCGGGATCGTAGTGAGCACGTAGACCTGATGTCCTCGCACGTGCCGCGGGTACCGACTCGAGCCGTATCCTCCACGTTTTTCTGGTTGTTCTGAAGCACCGCGGAATTAGCAGCTGTCCTTTGGGGTGTGCTCTCACCTTCCTCCACGATCCCGACCGCAGACCCCACCACTCACTCGGCTTTTTTCAAGCGCCCGAGGGGGGCGAATATCCTGCGACTTATTTTCGTCCTTTTTCCTGCAAGTGCTTCTACCTTTGCCCGTTCTCATATGATAACCAAACGAAAGGGTATGATGGAAAAGGCAGGGAAAGCTAAGTCCTACTCATGCTCTGCACTGGAGAAGCTAAGAGCACCCGTGCTTCCCTGCCTTCCTTCTGACCGCTTGTAGTGGGGTGGTTGTCCTCATACCTCGACGGTAAAGAGGATGTGCGAGTGTGCTGCGAGGGAGTGCATGGGCCCCTTCTGGAATACTTGAAAAGCCGCGGGGTACTGGTCTATCCCGTCAACCCTTTGAAGATCAAACGGTTTCGCGAGATTCGAGCTCTTTCGGGTGACAAGCACGACGCCTTGGATGCCCGCTGCCTATATGGGCATCCTGAGTCTGGCAAAACGCCACGGCTCGGATCGTCTGAACAAGGCCTGCCGCAAGGCGCTGCATGTGGGTACGCAGTCCTGCACGCGTATCAAGAACATCCTGGCCTTGGGGCTGGAGGAAGAGACCCAGCCCCATCTGGACCTGGGAGCCTTGCCGGAGCATGAGAACGTGCGCGGCAGCGGGTACTACAACTGAAAGAAGGAGCCTCCGAGATGAACAGCAATCAGGCAACGATACAGAAACTGGAAAAGATGGGCATGTGGGGCATGATGCGGGCTTTGCGCCAATCCATGGAGGCCGGCACGAAAGCGGACTTCACCCCGGACGAGTCAAATAAAAAAGCCTGGCAACGACCTACTCTCCCACCCCTTGCGCGGCAGCTGTTTGCGGAGCAAACAGCGAGAGCGGTCAAGCGGCAGTACCATCGGCGAAGCAAGGCGTTGACTTCCGTGTTGGGC
>Ga0187850_10000620_pt1 | contig 44865 bp, 28 predicted proteins | sample June2016WEW_4_15_FD_132436 | JGI IMG/M metagenome (GOLD analysis project Ga0187850, IMG submission 132436) | Peatland microbial communities from SPRUCE experiment site at the Marcell Experimental Forest, Minnesota, USA - June2016WEW_4_150 | ecosystem: Environmental > Terrestrial > Soil >...
GCGCGCAGCGCCTCACAGACCCCGTAGGCCACGGGCAGGCCGCCGGTCGCGGGCGCGACGATCGACAGCTCGGGAATCATCGCCCGGATCTCGGAGTTGGCGCGCAAACGCCGGCTCAGGCCGACGCTCAGCACCTTGGCGTGCTGGTAATAGCGCATGGCCAGCGCCACTTGAAGATACTCGTTGGAGTGCAAACCGTTGGGGTATTCGAAATGGCCGTCCCGCAGCGCGCCCGTCTGGCGCAGCAGTTCGACGACGTTCTCTTGCGTAGGCACCAGTTCCATGTCACACCGCCCGTCTTCGTTCAATGCGCTCCCCTTCCCGTCAGCACGCGGGGGATGGTGAGCAGAAGGATTTTCCAATCCAGCCCCAAGGACCAGTTGTCGATGTACCGCATGTCCATCTTCATCCAGGTCTCGAAATCCAGGTTGTCGCGGCCCTTGAGCGCCCACAGGCAGGTCAGCCCGGGGCGCATGCGCAGCCGCCGCCGCTGCCACCCTTTGTAATTGTCCACCTCGGCGGGCACGGCCGGCCGCGGGCCCACCAGCGACATGTCGCCTTTGAGCACATTCCAAAGCTGCGGCCACTCGTCGATGGAAAACTTGCGCAGATAGCGGCCGACCGGGGTCAGCCGGGGGTCGTTGGGGATCTTGAACGCGGTGGACTTGCGGTTGAGATGCTCGAGCGAGGGCTTCAGCTCCTCGGCGTTCCGGCACATCGAACGGAACTTGTAGAACGTGAAGCGGCGCCCGTTCAGACCGCAGCGCACCTGCTTGAAGATCGCCGGCCCGGGCGAAGTCAGGCGGATCAGGAGCGCCACCAGGACCATGAACGGGAATAGCAGCGCGAGCACCGCCGCCGCTACCACCACATCCACCACGCGCTTGGCCAGCAACCGGATTTCGTCGTGCGGCGCCGCCGCGAAGGTCAGCAGCGCCATCGAGCCCAGACGGTCCAGGTAGACCTCGCTGTTGACGTGCGGGAAGAAGTCCACCACGACCCGCGTGCGCACGCCCTCCTCGTCGCACAGCACGAGAATGTCCTCGAGGCCCGCCAGGCTCCGGGTGTCCACCGCAAACAGGACCTCGTCGATCACCTGCCGCCGCAGCAGCGCCGGCAGCTCGGCCAGAGGATGCACCGGGTACTCGGAGGCCAATCGCACTTGCGCCGGAGCTTGCACGGGGTCCTCCGCCAGGAACCCCAGCAGCCGGATGCCGTACTTGGACGACTGCTCGAGCGCCTCGCCCAGCCGTCGCGCACTCTCCCCCATGCCTACCACCATTACGTAGTGCGGCGCCCCGAACTCCCGGCGAATCACTCCGGTCAGCTTCGCCGCCCCCAGCCGGAACAGGCACAGGAATGCCCAGCTATAGGCCCCGAACAGCCCCAGGAACGAGCGGCTCAAGGGCGTCTCCAAGCGCAGCAGGTATTGAAAGATCACCAGGCAGGTGATCCCCAACACAGACTGGCGGAAGCTGTCGCGCAGGATCACGCGCGGATTGCCGGCGTCCAGCTTGTCGTAGACGCTCAGCCAGAGACCCATCGCCAGCCAGACCAGAACCGAGAAGCCGAGCAGTAGTGCATTGACCAAGACGGTGAGGTAGAAGACACGCTCGAAGTGCAACAGAACGCGGCTCTGGTAGGCGGCCTCGAACGCCAGTGCCGTAAGGAAGATATCCGACAGACCGAAGAGGAGTTTTACCTTTCGATGATGCCGGCTGAACATTCCAAGAAGAGAATATCAGAAATTGACGATTGACGATTTTCTCATTGACGATTTGGGAGGTGCGCCGCTCCCTCGACCGCCCGCATGAGCCGCAGCGTGTTGCCGCCGTAGATCTTGCGGACGTCCTCGGGGGAGTACCCTTTCGCCAGCAGGGCGCGGGTGAGATTCGGAAACCGGGAGACGTCTTCGAGCCCGGCAGGAGTCTGTTCGATGCCGTCGAAATCGCTGCCGATGCCCACGGCGCCGATGCCGCCGACCTTCACGGCGTGGTCGATGTGGGCCACCACGTCCTCCAGATTCGCCGGCGGGCTCTTGCGCTCGGTGAGGAAGCCGGGATAGAAGTTGATCTGGATCACGCCCCCCTTTCGCGCCAGCTCCCGGATCATGTCGTCGGTCATGTTCCGCGGCACGTCGCACAGCGCCCGGCAGGAGGAATGCGAGGCGAACACCGGCGCCCGGCTCGCGGCCAGGACGTCCCAGAAGGTCTTGTCGGAGACGTGGGAGACGTCCACGATCATGCCCAGCCGGTTCATCTCCGCGATCACCTGCCGGCCGAAGTCCGTGAGCCCGTTGTGGTGCTGCACCTTGGGGTTGTCGAGGTCGCCCGAGGAATCGGCCCAATGGTTGGTGTTGACGTGCGTGAGGGTCATGTAGCGGGCGCCGAGCGCGTAGAAATCCCGCAGCAGCGCCAGGTCGTCCTCGATGGCGTGGCCACCCTCGATGCCGATCAGGGCGGCGATTCTCCCCTGGCGGTGCGCCATCTCGATGTCATCCGCGGTGCGAGCCATCAGGAAGTCGTTGGGGTACCGCGCTACGATGTCGCCGAGCACGGCGTCGAACATCTCCAGCGCCCGGTGGGCCGAGCGGTTCCCCGTGACGTACTCAGCCCCGACGTAAACGGAGAAGAAAACCGCGCCGACTCCGCCCTCCCGCAGCCGGGGAAGGTCCGTGTGCCCCTCCTTGGCTCGCTTGCCGATGTCGAACCCTTTCAAGATGCGCGTGGGCACGTCGTTGTGGGTGTCGATGAGGAGGGCATCGGGCGCCGGCGCCTGGGCCGCCAGGCCGGCGCACACAAGAAGCGTACAAAGCCGCGGGAGATTGGCCATGGCTCATTGTAGCCGCCCAAGCCCGCGCCGCACCGGGGGTCAACGATCTGTCTTTACTGCCTTAGCCGGACCAAGCCGTCGCGGTTGGAAACGAACACCTCGGAGAAGGCGCTTGCCGGAAGCAACCCGGGCGCGGGCTGCAAAGAGTTCACGCACATGGCGCGCATGTGCCGCTCCCGATCTCCCGGCAAAGCGATTTTCGTGGAAACCTCCGTGGCTCTAATGGAGGCGCCATTGGTAAGAAGCGTGGCTTGCTGCGGTGCACGCCCAGCACATTCCGACAGCACTACTACTGGTGTCCCCGAGTCCAGGGCTAGTTCCAAGTGCCGACCGTCTACCTGCGCGTTCACCAATGGGCGCCCATCGGTCGAGTGCAGCGCCATGCTCAAACCGCCCTCGGGTGGAGCTGCGTCGATCACCACACGGCAGTTTCGATAGTCCAGGAGGTAATCGTGGCGGACCAGCCAGCTCTGTCCAAGCACCCCGTCCACGCCCTCAAAGCGGACATCGCCTATCATGGCCTCCACCGCCCGCTCGGTCATAGCGCCGGTCGTCACCTGATCTAATACGGCCACCGGCAGACGCCGGACACCGGCGACGGTGACTTGATTTACAGCGTACGCGGGACGAACCCCAAGCCGCCGCGCCGTCCCGGGACGGATCAGGCTGGAGGAGTTGCCAGTATCGATCATCATCCGAAAGGGACCTGTGCCGTTCAAGAAGACGTCCTTTAGTACCAGGACATGACCAACGCGCGCGGCTTTCAGGACAACCGGAGTTTGGGCCATCAGGCCGGTTGACAGCATCAAGAACAGGTGTGCGAATCTCATGGGTCGAGCGTGCGGCCCGGCCCAGGTGATTGTCGTTAGGGGATGCTGATTTGTTTATGAGCGCGCAGTCAGGCCCATGCGGGAATCGTGATGAGTGTGATGGGATTACCGGCTCGCTCGGCTTTTCAACAACATGCGATAGCGCCAGAGAGTGCTCGTCCAGTGGGTGATCTGCACGTCGATACTACCGTCCGCCGCCCAGCCTGCGCCATGGACAACGGTTTGATAAGGCGCCGGAACAAGGGCCATGGTGTGGCGCGCAGGGTCGAAGACGGCCATCTGAAAGAAAAACAAGCCCAGCGTTTTGACGGGGAGCAGAATCCGTCCGTCCCGGTTGACGGCTGCGGGGGAAAGCCGGATCGGCGTCAGGCTATAGCCGGGGGGCAGATCGATCTTCTCGGCCTCGCCACCACCGGCAGGCATCCGCAAAAACTCGTAGCCGCTAGCGCCGGCCCGCATCAGGTAGAGGGTCTTGCCCGAGGGATCGGCCGTAACGTCATAGCCCACGCCGATCTTCCGGGGATCGCCGCCGGAAACAGGCTGCGCCCAGAGAGTGCCTTCCGATGCATAGTAGACCGTCTTGCCGTCTGGCGATGCCGCGACGGCCGTCACGTGCTGGGCATCAGCCTGGAAACGCTGGAGCACCTGTCCACTCTCCACGGAGCCAATTGCCAGGCGCGCCTGGTCTCCCTGACCGATTACAAACGCGAGTTTGCCACTCCCCAGCCACGCGCCCGGAAGTCTCGCAGTTTCAATGGAGTTGAGCAACGGGCGCGGTTCCGTTCCCGCTGTCACCGCCAGCAATTGGGATCTTCGCCCGCGCGTGAGAGTGAAAACGAAGCCGCCGCCGGGCAAAGGCAAGACGCCGTGAGCGTCCTTCGGCACGGGTGTCTCAGAGATGATGTTCCCCGCCGCCCCAATATTCAGAACCGAGGACTCGAATGCGTGATGGTCCATGTAAATGGACCCATCCGGAGCCGCATCGTAAGCGCCGGGGGTCGCGCCGAGCGGAAACGACAACAAAGCTCGAACCCGCTTCGAACCGTCGCGGGGTAGCGCCACCAGCAGCATCGAGTCGTCCCGTCTCAACAGGGTGAAGACGGTCCGCCCATCCGCCGACACGGCGATGGTTTCCTGCGATCTCTCACCGTCGCTCGCGCCTGCAAATTCCTCCGGCGCCGATAAATCCCGCGCTTGGCGCGAAGCGAGGTCCAACGCGAAGAGACGTCGAGCGAAGGCATGGGAGCCGTAAAACCCCAAAACGGCGATCTCTTTCCCGTCAGGAAATGCACGGACGTTCTCGTAATAGAGAACCGTTGCCGGCAAGGGTTCCAGACGGCCCGAGTCGGGCCAGAAACGGAGCAACTGCTGGCGGCCTTCCGAGGATGGACGCAACACAATCAGCGAGCCGTCGGGCAAGGGTTCCGGCGCAATGGCGTTTTCCAGAAGCAGCCGCGGTTCGCCGCCCAGTGGACCAATCGTGTAGACGGTCCCGGATCCCCACTTGCGTTCAAAGTAGATCTTGCTTCCGTCTCGCGCCCAGGCGAGAGCGGCGACGGAGCCGTGGTTCCGGTCGTGCGTGAGCACGGTCCAACTCGCGGCGTCTGGTTTCATTATGGCGACTTGCGATTCCCCATCCACAATCGCCCGGAACGCCAGCATTTGCCCGTCGGGCGAGATACGCGGGTGAGAAGCGATGATGGAACCCCCGAGCAGGCTTCCGGACCACACCGGCGGTTCCGGCGCCCGCCATCTCCCCCATTCCGCGCCGGCGATCAGGCTGGCGAGAGCCAACACGGTCGCGGCGGCAATCTTTGCCCAGGTGCGCTGCCAAATGGGGGGCGAGACCGGCAACTCGGGCGGCGCGCCCGCGACGGTTGGTAGCTTCGGTTCCATGCCGCCGTTCTCATGGCCCTCGGTGACCACGGTCACCTCCGCCACGAAGCGGTAGCCGAGGGTAGGGAGGGTTTCGATATAGCGGGCCACTTTGGCGTCGTCGCCAAGCGCCTTCCGGAGTTGCGCCACCACGCGCGTAAGTGCGTTGTCGGTAACCGCAACGTCTTCCCAGATTTCGCGGAGCAGTTCTTCCTTGCTGACCGCTCGAGAGTGATGCTCGATGAGGTATAGCAACACACGGATCGCTTTGGGTTCCAGGGCCAGGACTCGACCGGATTTCTCGACGCGGAAAGCGTCCGGTTGGACCATCACGTCGTCGAACCGGTAGAGACGCATCGCGTCGTGCATGCCCTATTATGGGCACATTGCGTTCGGTGCAGTTCTGGAGAATCCGGCCGCGCGGCGGTGAGGAGTCGATTCCGATCAACGGCCGACCCGGCATTGACAAGCCGACCTAGCATCTGCTAACTTAGCAGATGCTAACAATGGGAGGCTGCTTTGCCCACTCTTCCTCGCATGACTGGTGAGAAACGCCGGGCCGCCATTCTCCAGGCGGCGGTTCGCCTGTTCTCCGAGCGCGGTTTCCGCGGCACCACCACACGGGCGCTGGCCAAAGCGGTCGGCGTCACCGAGCCGGTGCTTTACGGACACTTCAAGTCCAAGCGCGATCTCTACGCGGCGATCATCGAGGCCAAATCTCGAGAGGGCCTGGCGCGGGGCGTAACTCTACTCGAGCCGTACGCTCTCGCCAGGGACGACCGGGGGCTGCTGGTCGGCGCGGGAGAGCTCGTCCTGCAGTCATACACCGAGGAAAAGGCCTACTCCCGCCTGCTGCTGTCCGTCTCCCTGGAGGATCCGGACTTGGGGCGGTTGTTCTATGAGCGCCAGCGGCCCGCGATGAACATGCTGGCGGCATACATCGCCCTGCGCATCGCGGAGGGCGCGTATCGCCCCGTGGATCCCAAGCTGGCCGCGCGCGCCTTCCTGGGCATGTTGTCCTACCACGGGATGCTCGGCATGCTGTACCGGGATGAGTTCGTGAGCGGGACGGCGCGCGAAATCGCCGAGGGAATGACCGATATCTTCCTACAGGGCATTTTGAAGGAGCGGAGCACTCAATGACGCGCACAAGGATGACCTACATGGCCAAGCTCGGCTTGGTCCTCATACCGCTGTTGGCTTTCCTGATGTCTGGCTGCTCGAAGAGCGCGCCGGGGCAGGCCGAGGCCTCGGCCAAAGCGCAGGCGGCGCCCCTGGCGGTTCGCGTCGCCACCGCGGAATCCCGCCAACTGGGCAGGAGCATTTCGGTAACCGGCTCGCTGCTGCCGGACGAAACCGTGTCGGTCAGCTCCGAGGTTGCGGGGCGCCTCTCGGAAATCCGCGTGGATTTCGGCCAGAGCGTGCGCCAGGGGGAGATTATCGCCGAGCTGGACAAGCGCGAGTTCGTCTGGCAGTGCGACCGCAGCCGCGCGGCGCTCTCCCAGGCGCTGGCGCGCATCGGCCTGGATGCCAATCAGGAGGACGTCTCGCCGGATTCGACGCCCTCGGTGCGCCTGGCCAAAGCGCAAATGGAAGACATGCGGTTCAAGTACGAGAACGCCGCCCGGCTGATCCAGACCGGCGACGTCTCGCAGGAACGCTATGTCGAGATGGAGAAGGCCTTGCGCGCGCGCGAGGCGGCCTACGAAGCCGCTCGCGACGACTTGCGTACCCAGATCGCCGGCGTGCAGGCGCTGCGCGCCGAACTGAAGCTGGCCCAGAAGCGCCTGAGCGATGCCACCGTGCGCGCTCCCTTCGACGGCGCGGTGACGGCGCGGCCGGTCTCGCCGGGCCAGTACCTAAGGGAGAACACGCCGATCCTCACCCTGGTCAAGGCGTATCCGCTGCGCCTGCGGGCGGACATTCCAGAATCGGCGGCCGGCGAGATCCGCGGCGGCGGGCTGCTGGAGTTCTCGACCGACGCCGCGCCGGGCGCGCGGTTCCACGCCGTGGTCCGCGAGATGAACCCGGCGCTGGAAGCCCGCTCCCGGTCGCTCACCGTCGAGGCGCGGATCCGCGAGCGGGACCCGCGGCTGCGGCCCGGCATGTTCGTGCGGATCGATCTGGCGCTGGCCCGCGACGCGACGGCGGTGGTGGTTCCCAGCGAAGCGCTGTACCAGATCGCCGGGCTGACCAAGGTGTTCGTGATCCGCGATGGCCGCGTGGTCGCCAGCCAGATGGCGCCGGGCCGGGAGATCGGCGGCTGGGTGGAAGTACGCGCCGATCGCGTCCGTCCCGGAGACAGCGTGGCGATCAGCAACCTGGGGAGCCTGGTGGACGGCGCGCAAGTCGTGGCGAGGGCGGGGAGATAGTCCATGCAAAAGCTCGCTCAGATTTGTGTCCGCCGCCCGGTCTTCGCGACCATGCTCATCCTGGCGCTGGTCGTGCTGGGCATCAGCTCCTACTTCAAGCTGGGAGTGGATCTGTACCCCAAGATCGAATTCCCGACCGTCACCATCACCACCACCCTGCGCGGAGCCTCTCCGGAAGAGGTCGAGACCCAGGTGACGCGGCGCATCGAAGAGGCCGTGAACACCACCAGCGGCATCGACGAGCTGCGGTCGCTGTCCGCCGAAGGAGTCTCCCAGGTCTTCGTGACCTTCGTGCTGGAGAAGAATCCCGACGTGGCGGCCCAGGAGGTTCGGGATAAGGTCGCTGGCATCGTGCGCCAGCTTCCCAAAGACACCGACCCGCCGGTCATCGAGAAGATCTCCACCGACGCCTCGCCGGTGATCAGCATCGCCATCTCCTCGAAGCGCGAGCTGCGCGAGACCACCAAGATCGTCGACGACCGGATCAAGAAGAACATCGAGTCGATCGACGGGGTGGGCCAGGTCCGGTTCATCGGGGAGCGCACGCGGCAGATCCAGGTATGGCTGGACGGCGAGAAGCTCGCCTCCTACAATCTCAACATCGACCAGGTCCGCGCGGCGCTGGCCACGCAGAACGTCGAGATTCCCGGGGGCCACATGGACCAGGGCGCCCGGGAAGTGAGTCTGCGCACGCTGGGCCGCATCGAGCGGCCGGCCGACTTCGCCAAGATCATCGTGGCCAACGTCAACGGCGCGCCGGTCCGCATCAGCGACGTCGCCACGATCGAGGACGGCGTCGAGGAGCCGCGCTCGCTGGCCCGGCTGGACGGCGAGCCTGCGGTGGCGCTGGAAGTCCGCAAGCAGGCCGGCTCCAACACGCTGGAGGTCATCCAGGCGGTCAAAGCCCGCATCGACCAGCTCCGCGGCGGCCTGCGGCCGGATTTCACGATCACCTACGCCGGCGACCAATCCACTTTCATCCTGGAATCGTTCAAGGCGGTTCAGGAACACCTGCTGCTGGGCGGCTTCTGCGCCGCGCTGGTGGTGCTGCTGTTCATGCGGAGCTGGCGCTCGACGCTGATCGCCGCGGTCGCCATCCCCACCTCCATCATCTCCACCTTCGCGCTGATGCACCTGATGGGATTCACGCTGAACCAGATCACCATGCTGGCCCTGGTGCTGGTGGTGGGCATCGTCATCGACGACGCGATCGTGGTGCTGGAGAACATATTCCGCAACGCCGAGGAGAAGAAGCTGCCCCCCATGGAGGCGGCCATCCAAGGCACAAAAGAGATCGGCCTGGCGGTGATGGCCACCACCTTCAGCCTGGTGATCATCTTCCTGCCGGTGGCCATGATGAGCGGCATCGTGGGCCGGTTCATGTCCAGCTTCGGCTACACCGCGGCCTTCGCCATCCTGGTCTCGCTGCTGGTCAGCTTCACGCTCACGCCGATGCTCAGCTCGCGCTTCCTCAAGCTCGGCGAAGGCGGCCAGGGCGGCTCCACCAAGGACACCGTCCTGTTCCGCGCGCTGGCCGGGCCGTATCGCAAGATGCTGCGCTGGTCGATGAGCCACCGCTGGGCGGTCGCCGTTATCTCGGCGCTCGTGGCGCTCTCTTCCGCGCCGCTGTTCATGACCCTGGGCCGGGACTTCTTGCCGAACGACGACCAAAGCGAGTTCGAGATCAGCGTCCGCATGCCGGTCGGTTCGTCGCTGGCCGGCAGCGAGGCGGCCATGCGGCAGTTGGAAGCCGAGGTCAGGCAATTGCCCGGAATCCGGAACCTGCTCACCACGCTGGGCGCGGACGCCCGCCGCCAGGTGGACCGCGGCTCGATCCTGGTGGAGCTCCTGCCGGTCGGCCAGCGCCGCCAGAGCCAGCAGGACATCATGCTGCTGGCGCGCAACCGGCTTCGGGTTTTCCGCGACCTCACCATCGGCGTCCAGCCGCCCCAGATGTTCCAGGGCGCCGGATCGAGCAAGGATCTCCAGTTCTTCCTCCAGGGACCGGATTTCGGCCGGCTGGAGAAGTACGTCGAGGCGGTCAAACACCGGCTGGCCGCAACTCCCGGCGTGCGCGATCTGGACAGCTCCTACGAGCCCGGCAAGCCCGAAGTGCGGGTTGCCATCAACCGCGACAAGGCGGCCGACCTGAACGTGAATGTCACCTCGATCGCCACCGCGCTCAGCACGCTGGTGGGCGGCGATCAGCAGGTCACCACTTACCGCGAAGGCGACGACCGCTACGACGTCCAGCTCCGGGTGCAGAAGCAGTTCCGCGACTCGACCCGGGCGCTGGATCGGCTCTACGTGCCCTCGGCCTCGCTGGGCAACGTGCCGCTCTCCAACGTGGTCTCGCTTCAGGAGGGCAGCGGCCCCAGCCAGATCGACCGCGTCAACCGCCAGCGGCAGATCATGGTCACGGCGAACTTCGTGGAAGGCCAGTCGCTCAGCAACGTCATCGGCATCCTGAATCAAACCGTCGACGGCCTGAACATGCCGGCGGAGTACCGCGCGGGCCTGTTCGGCCGGACCAAGGAGTTCGGGCGCGCTTCGATGGGCTTCGTCATAGCGCTGCTGCTGTCGATCGTCTTCATGTACATGGTGCTGGCCGCGCAGTTCGAGAGCTTCATCGACCCCATCACCATCCTGATCAGCCTGCCGTTGGCCGTTCCGTTCGCGCTGCTGACGCTGCTGATCGCCGGGCAGAACTTCCAGATCGTCTACACTTCGCTGGGCATCCTCATCCTGTTCGGCATCGTCAAGAAGAACGCGATCCTGCAAATCGACCACATCAAGGCGCTGCGCTTCCAGGACGGCCTGCCGAGAATGCAGGCGATCTACCAGGGATGCGAGGACCGGTTGCGTCCCATTCTGATGACTACCGCGTCGCTGATCGCGGGCATGACGCCGATGGCGCTGGGCAGCGGGGCGGGAGCCGTCTCGCGGCGCAGCGTGGCCATCGTGGTCATCGGCGGGCAGACGCTGTGCCTGCTGCTGACGCTGCTGGTGGCGCCGGTGGCCTACTCGCTGTTCGACGACCTGGGCCATCTCAAGCTGTGGTCGCGAATCGGCGCGTTCTTCCGGCTGCTCAGCCCGCGCCGCGCGTTCACCTCGCTGTTCCTGGTCGCACTGATGCTTGGGGCCCTGGCGCCGCGCGCGGGGGCGCAGGGGCGCGTGGGGGTCGGGATGGTCCAGCGCAAGCTCGCGCTGGAGGAGGCGATCGAGCTGGCGCTGCGCAACAACCTGGATATCGAGATCGAAAGGACCAACCGCGCCGCCGCGCAAGAGGCGGTGAAAGGCGCGCGCGGCTACCTGGATACCAGCTTCCGCTGGGCACCCTCGATCGAGTCGCGCAACACGCCGGCCGGATCCGTCCTCGAAGGCGCCGACGGCAAGCTCACCGACCATTTCACGACGCAAAACTTCTACTTCCGCCAGCGGCTGCCCTGGGCCGGCTCCAGCTTGAGCGTCGATTTCGAGAACAGCCGCCAGTCGACCAGCAACGCGTTCATGTCGCTCAACCCGTTTTTCACCTCGCGGCTGGTCGTCGGCATCACGCAGCCGCTGCTGCGCAACCGCTCGATCGATCCGCAGCGCGCCGAGCTGAAGATCCGGCGCAAACAGCTCGACATCTCCGGCACCGATTTCGAGCTGCGCAATATCGACGTGGTGACGCGCGTTGAGCAGGCCTACTGGGACCTGGTGGCGGCGCGGCAGGCGGTCGTGGTCCTGAACGACAGTGTCGAGTGGGCGCGGGAGCAACTGGCGCGCAACCAGCGCATGGTGGCGAGCGGAACGCTGGCCCAGGTGGAAATCTCGGCCGCCGAGGCGGAACTCGAGCGCCGCCTGGATTCCTACTACTTCGGCCTGGGCCAGGTGACCGAAGCGGAGAACGCGCTCAAGTTGCTGGTCACCCCGGACCGCAGCGACCCGCTCTGGAATGACGAGATTGTCCCGGTGGACGTCCAGACGCTCAGCCCGCCCGAGGCGGGCGACCTGCACGAGGCGGTGGCGCAGGCCTTGAAGCAGCGGCCCGAGCTGCGCGCCCTCGCCACCCGCCAGGAGGCCGCCGAAGTCGCGCGGCGGTTGAGCGCGGACCAGGTGAAGCCGCAGGTGAACCTGTTCGCGGCCTATGTGAATTCCGGCCTCGGGGGCACGGTGTCGACCGCTCCCAACCCCATCACCGCCGCTATCCAACCTTCCATGGATCGCCTCAACCAGTTGTCGGCCCTGGCCGGCCTGGCGCCGCTGCCGTCCGGCAGCCTCGGCTCGCTGCCGCCGAGCCTGGTGGGCGGCTACGGCACCGCGCTCTCGAACCTGTTCGCCGGCAGCTACCCCAGCGTGCAGGCGGGGATCTCCCTGGACCTGACCCTGCGCAACCGCGCGGCCCAGGCGAACCTGGCGCAGAGCGTCATCGCGCAGCGGCGCCTGAAACTGGAGGAGGCCCGCGCCGAGCAGGGCATCGAGGTCCAGGTCCGTAACGCGCTGCAAGCGCTTCAGAGCGCCCGCCAGCGCATCGCCGCCGCCGAGGCCAGCGCCCGCGCCGCCCAGGAGAAACTGGACAGCGAGACGCGGCTCTACCAATCCGGCGAATCCACCAACTTCCTGGTGCTCACCCGCCAGAACGAGTACTCCGACTCACGCCACCGGGAGGTGGTCGCCCGCCTGGACGCCAACAAAGCCATCGCCCGCCTCCGCCAGGCAATCGGCAATACATTGGAAGCATATAGGATCAAGCTGCAATAGGGGCGAGGCAAGCCTACCCAGATTCGCTGGCCGACTCGTGGATGGCTCTCGCCAGCAGATCCTCCACCCGGAGTCGCTTAGCCCAGGCCAGCAGGATGTCCTCGACGGTGGCGACCGGGCAACCGAACGTCCGGCCGGGAACTTGGATCGAGGCTATTCGTCATCCGGAAGGGTGCGGCCGTAGACCTTAAGAAAGATCTCGCGATCCTCCGCGTCGGGATACGCATGCCGCAGGCCGGATTCCGCCGCGCTTCGAATCAAGCGAGACATCTCAAACATTCGCTTGACTTTCTCCGCCGGAGACATCCGGCGCTGGAGCTCCAGAAACACGCGCCAAGCCTCGGGTGTGGTGTCAGCGGGGCGCATGGGTTCAGTATGACATGCGGGCCAAGTTTCAGGAGATCCCACCGGCCTTTACGTTTCTTTACATTCACCGGGTGACATGGCGCGTCAAACGGTCGTCTTTCGTTTGAATGCCAAAGTTTCTCCGGTGTGCACTGGGGGTGTTTGTGGTCTGCCTGGCGGCGGCGCAAACCGCTTCCAAGTCCAGGATCATCGGCGCGATCACCTCGGTCGATGCCGGCAAGAAGCAGCTCGTAGTGAAGGCCGACGATGGCTCTTCGACCTCCGTCCAGCTCGATGACGCGACCAAGCTGCTCCGCGTGGCGCCGGGCGAGAAGGACCTGACCAAGGCGACCCCGATTCAGCCCTCCGACCTCGCCGTCGGAGACCGCGTGTTGGTGCGCGGCGGGACGCCGGCCATCAGCGTCCTCGTAATGACCAAGACCGACCTCGCCAAGAAGCACGAGCTGGACCGCGCCGAGTGGCAGAAACGCGGCATGGCCGGATTGGTCACGGCAGTCAACAGGGACACCAAGGAGATCACGATCTCCACGCGCGTGGCCGAAGGGCGGAAGACGGTGGTAGTCGACACCTCCGGCCCAGTCAACTTCCGCCGGTACGCTCGGGATTCGGTTCGATTCGCGGATGCGAAGCCCAGCAAACTCGAGGAACTCCAGAACGGCGATCAGCTTCGCGTGCTGGGCGACAAGAACGCCGATGGGACGCGGGTAAAGGCCGAGGAGATCGTCTTTGGAACCTTCCTCACCCTGGCCGGCACGATCAACGGCGTCGACGCCGCGGCCAGCGAGATTACCCTCAAGGACCTGGATACGAAGAAGCTCGTGGTGGTCCGCGTGAACGCCGACACTTCTCTCAAGAAACTGCCGCCGATGCTCGCTAACGTGCTGGCGATGCGGCTGCGCGGCGAGCAACCCGGCATGCCCCGCCCCGCGGGCGCGCCATCGGCAGGACCGGGCGGACCCGGCATGAGCGGGAACCGGTTCGGCGGGCCGCGCGGGAACATGGACTTCTCGGACATGCTCGAACGCATGCCCGCGTTCAACCTGGCCGAATTGAAGGCCGGCGATGCTCTGATTCTTTCGAGTACGAGGGGGGCCGATCCGTCCAAGGTGACGGCGATCACGATGGTGTACGGCGTCGAGCCGCTTCTCACCGCCGCGCCGGAACGCCAAATCGGCGGAATGTGGAATTTCGACATTCCCATGCCCGCCATGTAGCCAGAGCAACGGGGAGCGTCAAGAAGGAACTGGTATGAGAATGAGAATCGGGTTTTGTTGCCTTGTCGCGCTGGTGCTGGCGACCGTCTCGCTGTCCGCACAGACCTCCGCCGTTCAGATCAAGGGGAGCGTCAACGACCAGTCCGGCGCGGCCATCCCCGGCGCCACGGTCACCGTCACCGGCCAGGGCGTCGTCAAGACCTTCGGCACGAATGAGATCGGCCAATACACGATCTCCGGGCTGCCTCCCGGCAAGTACACCGTTCGATTGACCTCCTACGGTTTCTCGCCGGTGGAGAAGGCGGGGATCGAGGTTCAGCCGGGCAAGACTCTCATCCTGGATGCCCAGTTGACGATCGCGGCAGGCAAGCAGGAAGTCACCGTCGCGGCCGACGCCAACACGGTCAGCACGGATGCCGCCAGCAACGCCGGCGCCATCGTACTCCGCGAAGCGGACCTGCAGGCGCTCTCCGACGATCCGGATGATTTGGAAGCCGACCTCCAGGCGCTGGCCGGCCCCTCCGCGGGGCCGAACGGTGGCCAGATCTTCATCGACGGCTTCTCGAACGGCAAACTGCCGCCGAAGTCCTCGATCCGTGAAGTCCGCATCAACCAGAACCCGTTTTCGTCCGAGTACGACCGTCTGGGTTTTGGCCGCATCGAGGTGTTCACGAAACCCGGCACCGACGCGTTCCACGGGCAGGCGTTTTTCAGCGACAGCAACAACGTCTTCAACGCTCGCAACCCGTTCTCCAGCAACAAGGCCGACTTCCAGTCGCGCTTTTTCGGCGGCAACCTGAGCGGTCCGATCAGCAAGAAGTCGTCGTTTTTTGTCGACGTCGAGCGCCGGCAAATCGATGACAACGCGCTGATCTACGCCACCACGCTGGACAGCAGCCTGAACCCGCTCCAGATCAACCAGTCCGTCGTGACGCCCCAGCGGCTGACCATTGCGAGCCCGCGCGTCGATTATCAGCTCACGCCGAAGAACACGCTGGTGGTCCGCTACACTTATTTGCATAACACCAAGGACGACGCGGGGGTCGGCGGGTTCTCGCTTCCCTCCCAGGCCTACAACACGGCCCTGGAGAGCCATAACGTGCAACTCACCGAGACCGCCATGCTCAGCGCCCGCGCCGTCAACGAAACGCGCGTGCAGTTCTACCGGACCCGAAACGACAACTATGGCAACAACACGGTCCCGGCCCTGACCGTAGCCGCTTCGTTCAACGGTGGCGGCTCCCAGATCGGCCGCTCGTGGAACGACACTGACCACTGGGAATTCCAGAACTACACTTCGTGGACCGTGGGCCGGCACGCCCTGAAAGCCGGCGCACGCCTCCGCTACTCCTCGCAGTCCGACGACTCTTCGCAAAACTTCGGCGGCACTTTTATGTTCGCAGGCGGTCAGGGCCCGCTCCTGGATGCCAACTATCAGCCCATCCTGGACTCCAGCGGCAACCCGGCGATCGGCCAAATCACCTCGCTCGAACGCTACCAGCGCACCCTGTACTTCCAGCAACTGGGGTACAGTCCCGCGCTCATCCGCCAACTCGGCGGAGGCGCGACGCAGTTCTCCATCGCCGGCGGCAATCCTCTGGCAGCGGTGACTCAGACCGACGTGGGGGCGTTCTTCCAGGACGATTGGCGCGTGAAGCAGAACTTCACCCTCAGCCTGGGAATGCGCTACGAGACCCAGACCAACATCCACGATTGGACGGACTTCGCGCCCCGCGTCGGCTTCGCCTGGGCGCCGGGAGCCAAGAAGGGCCAACAGAAAACCGTGATCCGCGGCGGCTTCGGTATGTTCTACAGCCGCTTCGACGACAGCTACACGCTGCAAACCATCCGGGACAACGGAACCAACCAGATGCAGTACATTGTCATCAACCCCGACTTCTTCCCCACCGTCCCGCCGATCCGCCAACTGAGCGCGCTTCCGCAGACGATCACCATGAAAGGCCCTACTCTCCGGGCGCCATACATCCTCCAGACCGCCCTCAGCCTGGAGCGCCAGTTGCCTGCCAACACCACGGTAGCTCTTACATTCACCGACTCCCGCGCGGACCATCTGTTCCGCTCCACGGTCCTTACCGATGCGTCGGGCGACCGCGTCTACGAGTACCAATCCAACGGCATCCTCCGGCAGAACCAGCTCATCGCCAACGTCAATAGCCGCCTGACCAAGAACATCTCCATCAACAGCTTCTACGTGTTCAACCACGCCAACAGCGACACCGATGGCGTGGGCTCGTTCCCGGCGAATCCCAACGATCTCAGCATCGAGTACGGGCGCTCGTCGCTCGACGTGCGCCACCGCTTCATGTTGATGGGGTCGGTGACGACCAAGCACAACATCCGTTTCAGCCCGTTCATCATGGCCAGCTCCGGGGCGCCGTTCAACATCACGTTGGGCCAGGACCTGTACGGCGATTCTCTGTTCACTGCCCGGCCCGCCTTTGCCGCCGATCCGGCCGCGCCCGGAGTCGTTGTGACGCAATTCGGAGTCTTCGATCCGCACCCTCAGCCGGGCGAGCAGATCATTCCGCGCAATTACGGCCAGGGTCCCGGGATGTTCTCCGTCAACTTCCGCCTGAGCAAGACCTTCGGCTTCGGCCGGAGCCGCAGTGAAACGGCTGCGGCTGCCGCCCCCGGCGGCGGTGAAATGGGCGGCATGCGCGGCATGCGCGGCGGCCCCGGTGGTGGGGGTGGCGGCCGCGGCCCGGGCGGTCCCGGCGGAGGAATGGGAATGGGCGGCGGGCGCGGTGGCTTTGGCGGCGGCGAAACCACCGACCGGCGCTACAACCTGACGCTCTCCGCTATGGCGCGGAATGCCCTGAATCACGTGAACCCCGGCCCTCCGGTCGGCAACCTGACCTCACCGTTGTTCGGACAGTCGCTCGCTCTGGGCAGCTTCGGACCCGGCGGATCCGCGGCCAACAACCGGCGGCTTGAGTTCCAGTTGCGCTTCAGCTTCTGATCCTTGCGCTCCAGGCGGTCTCCGGAGAAGGGCACACTCCCGGTCCCCCCACGAAGGGTGTGCTCGCTGCGGACCGAGGCGTTGGACAGCCCGCACCCGCGAGGGGAATCGACCCTGGTCTGGGACGGGTACGTCCAGGACCTTTGGCAACGGAGCGCGCGAGGCGCGCCGTGAGACTGATTCCTCGATTTTGAGACTATTTTCTCTTGACCTGGCCCGTGGACTGCTATACGATTGATTCTTAAGCCACCATGGCAGATCACAATAGGTCTTCCTCTGGCATCTCGGACGTCGGGGCTATCAGCATGCTGGGGATTAGCCGTGCGACATTCTACCGCCGCTTGCAGGACGGGACGCTCGCGCCTCCCGCCGGCCGCGTCGGCAAACGACGCCGGCTTTGGACGTTGGCCGAGGTAGTGCTCGCTCAGGAGCAATTGCAGGCGCAAAAGGTACGCAAATGATCCGTCTCGTCGTCGCGAATCAAAGAGGGGGTGTGGCAAAGACCACGACCGCACTCGTCCTCGCCCGCATTTACGCCGACCAAGGCAAGAGGGTGCTGCTCATCGACACCGATTCCCAAGGGTCAATCGGCACTGTCATCTCCCTCAAGTCGAAGTACCACCTCTCGGACTTTCTGGTGGGCCATATCGCCCTCGAGGAGTGCCTCGTGCGGGCCCATCCGAACATCGACGTGTTACCCAGCAACCGCCACACGTCCCGGGCCGAAGATTTGATCACGGCGCAGGGCTTCCGCGAGTTCGTCTTCGAGCAGATGTTCAGCACTTACGAACACTGTTACGACGTGATCCTGGTCGACGTGGCGCCGTCCATCACCTTGTTCCAGACGTGCGCCATGGTCTACACCCGCCGGGTCCTCATCCCGGTGGCGATGGAGATCCTGAGTGTCCAGGGCGCGATGGCCAGCCTGGAATCAGCCAGAACCTTGAACACCATGTTCTGCAACAGTTACCACTTGCCCGTCGAGACCGTTGGCATGTTGCCGGTGATGGTGGACCGCCGCCTGGCCATGACGGGCATCATCCTGGACACGCTCGACCAGATCTGCGAGAAAACCGGCGTGCCGCGCCTTTCTGTTATACGGACCGACACCTCGGTCGTCAAGGCGAACAAAGAACGACAGTTTCTGGCGGACTTTGATCCGAAATCCAAGGCCTTGGAAGATTACACGGTGGTCGCGGACGAAGTCCTCACCCTAATGGAACAACTGGATGGCATCCCCCAAGCACAGTGCCAATCGGCGTAAGTTTAGCCGCGAGCCCATCGATATCAACGACCTCACGAGCGCATCCTCGTTTTCGGGAATTCGCGACGTCATTGAGAGCCACTTCGGAAAGCCCGATGCGCCTACCGCCACGCCAGTCCTCGAGACGGATCCGACTCGGCTGCAATACGCCTGGGAGCCCAAAGAAGTTCCCATTTCCCTGCGGCTCGGTGCGGAGTTGATCGAGCGTCTGGAAAAAGAGAGCCTCGAGATTTTCCGCGCCATCACTAACCGAGGTTCGGAGATCGGCGGCATCCTCCTGGGGCAGGTTGCGTCCGGCGACCCGCTTACCGTGGTCGTCGAGGATTACGAACCCATTCCCTGCGCCTACAGCCTGGGTCCAACCTTCCGCCTTTCGGAGGAGGAACAGCAAAACCTCAGAGAAGTGCTCGCGCGACGGCGAGCGGCGGGCGAGTTGACCGTGGGCTTCTTTCGCAGCAACACCCGTCCCACGCTCGCCCTCACGGAAGAAGACCTGGCGCTGTTCCAAGGGTTCTTCCCGGAAGAGCGCAACGTTTTTCTGCTGGCCAAGCCGTTTTCGCGGAAGCCCTGCCAGGGAGCGGTTTTCGTTCGAGAAGGACGAAAGATCCGAAGCGAATCCAGCTACCTGGAGTTCCCGTTCTCCAGATCGGAGCTGGAGAAAAGCGGAGCCCTTCAGCCCGCCATCCGGGTGGTGCGCCAAACTGAACCGGCGGAGCCGGCATCCGCTACCGATTCCGCCCCGATTACACCCCCTGCAGCCGCCCCGCGCGAACCGGTCCCGCAAGAGCCGGCGGCCGTGCTGGAAGCGAAATCCGAACCGCCCCCGCCAGTCTCGGCTCCCTTGGAACCCAGTCCCGCGCCAGCCAGCGCCTCGAGTGAGCCGGTGCGGTCCGCAGCCGAGCCCGGCATGACGGCGAAGGTCGAAGCCAGAGTCGAGACCGTCGCTGAACCGAAGATCGAGCCGAAGGTCGAACCGAAGATCGAGCTGAAGATCGAACCCAAGATCGAGCCCGGGCCGCCACCGGCAACCGAGGCGAAGATCGAACCGCAGGTCCCGGCGATTTCCGTGGCCGAATCCGAACCCGTGTTACCCCGCACGCCGGAAGCTGAGCCGCGAGTCGAGCCGCCACCCGCGCCACTCACCAAACCGCGGGATCAGGTGCAGCCCCAGACGAAGTCCGAATGGAAGGTGGTGGCGCCCGCTCTACCCTCGGTCGAGGCGAGCGTGACGTCCGAACCGGCGGAAGCTCCCGTGGCGCCTTTCACGGATTTCCAGTTCGCAACCGCGGCGGCGGAGCCGCACGGGCGTCGGCGTTGGTTGCTGGGAACGGTCGCCGTGGTCGTGATTGGCGGGATCGGGTTATTGGCGTTCTTCTCGATCGGGCGTAGCTCGCCGTCCGCGGCGCGCAAGCCCGCCAGCGCCGTTCGTCCCGAACAGGCCCTGCTGGCACTAAGGGTGGAAGGAGCCGAGACGGGGCTGATGATCCAGTGGGACGCGCTCGCGCCCGCGATTTCGGCGGCGCGCGGCGGAAGGCTCACCATAACCGAAGGCGGCGTTCCCAGCCGCTTCAACCTCAGCGCGGACGATCTGAAGACGGGTCGCTACATCTACAAGCCGCGCGCCGACAATCTCACAATACGGCTGGAAGTGGACAGCCAGCCCCCCGGCCAGAATGTCTTCGGTCTGACGGGCGTCGTGGGAGCCACCCGAATGTTGCTGCCGGCATCGCGGCGCTGAGCGCCTTCCGCTTGCTTCGTAGAAAGCCGCGTGGCGCCTCGTTCTGCACATGGTAAGCTCGAGAATCTGGATTCTTGCGCCCGAAAAGGCCCGTTGTGAGCGCCAGGTCACGGACTTCTGGAGATCGCTGCTCCGGGATTATTTTCAACATCATGCGGTTCTCGCTGCACGATGGTCCCGGCATCCGCACGACGGTGTTCCTCAAAGGCTGTCCTCTCGCCTGCTGGTGGTGTCACAATCCGGAGGGTCAGGAGTTCGGGCTCAGCCCGATGTATTTCGAGAGCCGTTGCCGCCGCTGCGGCGATTGCGTAGCGGCGTGCCCGCACGGCGCGATCACCCTTGAGGATGGCGTGATACGGGCTTCCGGGCAGTGTCAAAGGTGCGGCATGTGCGTAAGCGCCTGCGGAACCGGCGCCCGCCAGATGGCCGGCCGCCGCATCAGCGTTGCCGAAGCCCTCCAGGAGATTGAACGCGACGTCCTGTTTTTCGAGGAGTCCGGCGGTGGCGTTACCATCTCGGGCGGCGAGCCGCTCTCCCAGCCCGCGTTCGCCGAAGCCCTGCTGGCGGCCTGCCGCGCACACCGCATCCACACGGCGCTCGACACCTCCGGCTTCGCGCCCCGTGACGTCGCCCTGTGGGTCAGCGCCCATGCCGACCTGGTTCTATACGATCTGAAGTTGTTGGACTCCGCGGCGCACGAGAAGTACACAGGCGTGCCGAATGGGCCGATTCTGGCCAATCTGGAGGCGCTCGTCGAGGCGGGCCGGAACGTAGTCGTCCGAGTGCCCCTGATTCCGGGGCTCAATGACACACCGGAGGGACTCGGCGGTTTGGCCAGCCTCGCATCCCGGCTGGGCCTTCGGCGCATTGACCTGTTGCCGTACCACCGCATCGGGTCTCACAAGTATAGCCACCTGGCCATGGAGTCCCGGCTCGGCGAGGTTCAACCGCCCCCGCCCGGCGAGCTGAGCCGGTTCGCCGGCGAGCTGGGTTCGCGCGGATTTCAGGTGAGAATCGGAGGGTAACGATGACCGAGAGAGTCGCGCGACTGCGCCGAAGCAGTTGTGAGACCAAACCATGGCTGTCGATCGAGCGCGCCCGGCTGTTAACGGAGTTCTATCGGCGGGCGGAGCCCATGTCGGATCCGATGCTCAGGGCGCGGGCGCTGTATTTCCTGATGGATCGGAAGACGATCCACATCGGCGACGGCGAGTTGATCGTGGGCGAGCGCGGACCGGAACCCAAGGCGGCGCCCACCTTTCCCGAGCTCTGCTGTCATACCCTCGAGGATTTCGATGTTCTCAACTCGCGCGAGAAGATCTCGTATCGCATCGATCGCGAGGCGTTCCGGATTCAGGCGGACGAGATCATCCCCTTCTGGCAGGGACGCAGCATCCGCGACCGCATCTTCCGGGAGATGACGCCCGCCTGGAAGGACTGCTACGACGCCGGCCTGTACACCGAGTTCATGGAACAGCGCGCGCCCGGCCACACCGTGCTCGGCGACGTCATTTACCGCAAGGGCCTTCTGGATCTCAAGCAGGACATCGAGTCCGCTCTCGCTCGGCTGGATTTCTTCAACGACGCCGCGGCTTACGACAAGGAGCAGGAGCTGAAGGCCATGGCCGTCGCGGCGGAGGCGGTCATCCGCTTTGCGGAGCGTCACGCCGGGAAGGCCCGCGAGATGGCCGCCGCCGAGCCCGACCCGCGGCGCAAGGCGGAGCTGGAGCGCATCGCGGAAGTATGCCACCATGTCCCGGCGCACGCCCCGCGCGACTTCTGGGAGGCGCTGCAATCTTACTGGTTCGTCCACCTGGGCGTGGTCACGGAGCTGAATACCTGGGATTCCTTCTGCCCGGGCCGGCTGGATCAGCACTTGAATCCCTTCTATCAAGAGGGCCTCGCCGCGGGAACGCTTACGCGGGAACAGGCTCAGGAACTGCTTCAGTGCTTCTGGGTGAAGTTCAACAATCAGCCCGCGCCGCCCAAGGTGGGCGTCACGGCGGCCGAGAGCGGCACGTACACGGATTTCGCCAACATCAACAACGGAGGCCTGGCGCCAGACGGCTCGTCGGGCGTCAACGAGGTCACGTATCTCATCCTCGACGTCATCGACGAGATGCGCCTTCTGCAGCCCTCTTCGAACCTCCAGCTCAGCAAGAAGAACCCCGACCGGTTTCTGAAGCGCGGCCTGGAGATCGTGCGCCAGGGTTGGGGCCAGCCGTCGATCTTCAACGCCGACCTGGTGGTGGAGGAGCTCCTCCGGCAAGGGAAGTCCATTGAAGACGCCCGCTGCGGCGGCACATCGGGCTGCGTCGAGACCGGCGCGTTCGGCAAGGAGGCCTACATCCTCACGGGCTACTTTAACCTGCCCAAGGTCCTCGAGATCGCGCTGAACAACGGCCTGGATCCGCGCACCGGAAAGCGCATCGGACTGGAAACCGGCGAGCCGGAGACCTTCGCATCCTACGAAGAGCTGTTCGGCGCCTTCCGCAAGCAGCTACGCCACTTCATCGACATTAAGGTGAGGGGCAACCAGGTGATCGAACGCCTGTACGCGCGGCACATGCCGGCTCCGTTCCTGTCGATTCTGATCGACGGCTGCATCCAGAGCGGCAAGGACTACCACGACGGCGGGCCGCGCTACAACACCACCTACATCATGGCCGTGGCGCCCGGAACCTGCGCGGACTGCCTCTCCGCCCTGAAGTATCAGGTCTTCGACAGGAAGACGCTCTCCATGCGCGAGCTGCGGCAAGCCCTGGCGGCCAACTTCGAGGGCCACGAGAAAACGCGCCTGCTGCTCTGGAATCAAACGCCCAAGTACGGTAACGACGACGACTTCGCCGACAGCATTCTCGCCCAGGTCTTTGACGCATTCTATGACGAGGTCAACGGACGCAGGAACACCAAGGGCGGCTTCTACCGCGTGAACTATCTCTCGACCACCTGCCACGTATATTTCGGCTCGGTCACCGGGGCGACGCCCGACGGCCGCAAAGCTTGGGAGCCGCTCTCCGACGGCATCTCGCCGGTGCAGGGAGCGGATCGCAAGGGTCCCACGGCGGTCCTCCGGTCGGCCGCGAAGCTGGATCACGCCCGCACCGGCGGCACGCTCCTCAATCAGAAGTTCACGCCGCGGGTCCTGGAAGGCGAAGACGGCCTCGGCCGCCTGGCCCAGTTGGTGCGGTCTTACTTCCGGATGGACGGGCACCACATTCAGTTCAACGTTGTCACCGCCGAAACGCTGAAGGCCGCCCAGCAGGAGCCGGATAAGTACCGCGACCTGATTGTGCGCGTGGCCGGCTACAGCGACTATTTCTGCGACCTGACCACGGCGTTGCAGGACGAGATCATCGCCCGCACCGAGCAGACCGGCTACTAAAAACCGGTAGTGGGTCAGTTTGAATCCGCCAGAGCGACGATTTCATCGATGCTCCAGATGTGGTCTGCAATCCCCGCCTTCACCGCTGGCGTCGTACCGAGCGTTTGATGCTTCCGACCGAAGTTGTAGTACATTAGAAACGGCGCGACCGCTGCAACGTGGTTCTCAACCTTCTTTGAAAAAGCGTTGGTCAGCCGAGTGAACCGGCGCGTCCCCATGCGAATTGAAAGATTGGAGCGTTCGACGTAGCTAGTGCTAATGTGCTCCGGGTTGGGGCTACCACTCATCGCCTGTGTGCAGGTCCCGATGCACTGGGCTGGGCTGTAGCGCTTCTGACCCTCTACGTCTGCGCCATAGATCTTGACCAACTGGGCGTAGTCGATCTCTTCTCCGAACGCCCGGTCAACTGCCGTCAAGTACGGCTTGTGGCCATCCGTGGTCAATTGCACGCGGTTCGCAAGCCTGCTCGCCAGGTCCTCAATGAAGTCGCGGGCTGCAATAGCGTCCCTCTGCCCAATCAGCCAACACGGGATGAGCTTGGTATCCGCATCGATGGCTGTCCACGTCCAAATGTCACTGCAAACCGCCTGCTCTGCCTTTTCTGCCGTGACGTTCTTTTGCTTGCAGCCGACGAAAGCCCAAATCTCGTCGCACTGTACCCTCTGGCACGGCAGATTTCGCATCACTCGATCCTGATACTCCGCGCAAGCCGCCCCAAGTTCTACCAGCAGCTTTGCCACGGTATTCTTGGCAACGCCCGTCATGCGGACGGTTGAGCGGATCGAATTCCCTTCAATAAGACAGCGAACCACTTGAGCGCGGCGGGCTGGATCTAAACGGTTCATACTGACCATTATACTTGATCGAACATGCACTGTCAATAGCGAACTGAGGGCGAATGCAGATTTTTTGCAGGCGTCCGTATCCGAACTATGACATGGCATGGTAAAATTAGCACATGGAGGAAGCGAATGGAGGATGAAGATCGGTACAGACTGATAGCCCGCATCAATCGAGCGTTTACCCCTGGTGCTCCGATCAACAGTAGGGACTTGTTCGCGGGTCGCAGGCGGGAGGTGCAAAGAGCAATAGGGACAATCTTCCAGCCAGGTCAACACGTGGTCGTTTACGGCGAGCGCGGCGTCGGCAAAACATCTCTGGCCAATACGCTCTTCGATTTCCTCGTCCTCATGGGAGAGTACAAGTATCAGCGGGCGCGAGTAAACTGTGCGGACGGAATGAGCTTCGAAGCCGTGTGGCGGGCGATATTTCGACAGCTCACAACGAAGATCGACGGCGAGGACGTGGAGTTGGACAACACGTTGCCCTCTGACCCCACCAGCGAAAGCGTCCGCGAGGTCTTCCAATCAATGGATGATCGGAGCATCGTCATTATCGATGAGTTCGACCGCATCACCGATTCTGTGGTTCAGACAGCTCTTGCCGATACGATTAAGACCCTCTCTGACAACATCGTCAACACAACGCTCATCATGGTTGGGGTTGCCGATTCATTGGACCAACTCATTGCGGAACATCGGTCTATCGAACGGGCCATACGTCAGATTCCGATGCCCCGCATGTCTAAGACCGAGTTGCTTGAGATTGTAGACAAGGGCTTGGCGCAATGCGAAGGCCTAGCCATTGCTCCGCAGGTACGAGAGCGTATCGCCGACTATTCCCAGGGTCTTCCTTCGTATACGCATTTGCTGGCGCGAGAGGCGGCGCTCCATGTTGTGGAAGAGGGGCGGACGTACATAATCATGCCAGACTTAGATTATGCGATCAAGGAAGCCGTAGACAGCCAACTCGAATCCAACCTGCTCGCCTACAGGGTCGCGGTCTCGGCGCCGAGGGGTATAAACTTCAAACCAGTGCTGTTGGCGTGTGCACTTGCTACGAAAGATGAGCATGGTTTTTTTTACGCGAGAGACGTCACCCAGCCTTTACGGATCATAACATCAAAGGACTATGGCATCCCGGCTTTCGCGCGACACTTGAAAGTATTTTGCAGCCCGCCGCGCGGGACGATATTGGAAAGACGCGGGAGGCAATATAGATTCATGAAGCCGCTGATGGGCCCGTATGTCATACTGCGAGGCTTGGCGGACGGCCTGATAGTGGAGGAGCAGCTTAGCTGCCCTCCCGTGGATGCCACCGTGCCAGAGCAGCTTTCTTTGCTACCGCCTTCCTCTGTTCCGGCGATAGAGCTTTAGCCCGCGCCTTGCCGCCCTTCTGGCCCCCGAGCCGCCCCAGGGCGACAGCGTTCGGGTTCTTGCCGGCGTTAAGGTCTTCCAGGGGCGTACCGTCCAGGTGTTCCCCGATGGCCTGCTCGACCACGGAGCGGGCGACCGTGGCGAAATCACGGTCTTTGCTTGAGCGGGTAGGCATGGCTACTTCTAGTATGGCATAGATTCGACTTCATTCAAGCCCAGAATGCGGAGGTAGTACTGGGGCGGCACCCAAAACTGGCCAGTGACGGCTGGTGCGCCCACCCAAGGGCTACGGTGGCTTCGGCGCCCTCTTCGGGTGTGGGCCAACATAGTAGACAACAACCTTGTGGGTGTTCTCATCTGGGATGTAGTACAAGCGATCCCCTCTACTGATCTCGCATTCCCAAGCACCGGCATACTCAGAACCCCGCAAGGGAAAAACTCGGTGCGGGTAGCGAGTCATCGCCTGCATGAGGAGATAACTATACCAACGCGCCGCGGACGTGGGTTCACATTCGATAAACGCTTGCCAGCATTCGTTAACCCGGTGGTTGTACGCAACTAGCGTCCACGGGCGACCAGTGTTCTCGGCTCCCCTCGGAGGAGCGGCAAACGGCTCTTCTCGTGGGTGGGGAACATCGGAATTCATTCGTCAGTAGTTCCAATAGGAGGACTGCTCAACGGCTCTTCGCCAGGCTGGGCGTTGAATGCTGCCTTAACTTCCGGACTACGGGCAGCCCAAGCGCTTTCCTCCCATTCGTGAACGAGTGCATCGAACTCTTCCCAGGGCACCTCACCGCGTTGTGCATGCCCGCACGCTGAATAGATCTCTTTGGCCATGGTTCTCAAATCGACCGGGTTGAGGACCGTCACCCATTCGTCAGGGTTCGCCGGGTCAATCGGCTCGCCCTGCAATACTCGCGTGACCGTCTGCAAAACATCGAACGCCTTCTGGAGATGTGCAAGATTATCAATGATTTGGGCCACCAGCTCGCGGCGCATAAGCGCGAACGTCTGGTCGTTGCGGACGATCGTCACGCAGTGGTCCCACGCTTCATTCAAGACATCCTTACAGCGCCGATTGAGATCTGTGGCGTTCACGATCTTGTCGGCGTATACCGTCTGTGCTGCTGCCAAGGTTCTCTCCGCGCCCATTTTTTCCGTCCCCTCTCGCAGCGGATTGCTGCGTAGCATCTTACGTACAAGTATACGTATCGGCCGTCCGGATGGAAACCTTACACCCGCAAATATTTGCGAAGAATCGGCGAAACTGGAGTTAATTCAGTACTAGTAGTACTACGGTACACCGAGAACTCGCTTGATCCCAGAGGCGCAAGAGAATTGCGGGTCTCGATAGGCCGAGGAAGCCATCAGAACTACGGCTGACCGTATCCAGCGCTACTCTGCTTCTAGCATAACACCGGTGTTAGGCCTTCCCGGTCCTTGCCTGAGCCTCTAGGCGCGATACGATTGGGGCATGCCATACAGTTTTTGGACAGACGTTCGTGGGTACGAATCGGTCTCCATCAATGAAACCCTCCCGGGGCCGGTGCTTGGCTACCTGATCCCAACAGACGGCGGATGGCTCATAGAGGGCGATGAGCCTGCAACTGTATATACGAACAAGGACGAGGCGGCCAGGGTCCTGGTGGAGCGTTACCGGCATTCAAACTGACCCACTACCTGAAAACCGGGCGCTGGTGGGCGGTGCAGGGCTCGAACCTGCGACCTCCTGCTTGTAAGGCAGGCGCTCTAACCATCTGAGCTAACCGCCCGACGGAACTCTCTTGATTCTAGACCACCCGGGCACGGCGGATGGACAGCCCGGACCTGGACCGCGCGCGGCGCGCCTAAACCTCCAGTCCCAGGTAGCGCTTGGCGTTGCCGTAGCAGATGTTCTCGATCATCGGGCCGACCAGCTCGTCGGAGTCCGGGATCTCGCCGTTCTCGATGTCGCGGCCGATCAGGTTGCACAGAACGCGGCGGAAGTATTCGTGCCGCGGGTAGGACATGAAGGAGCGCGAGTCGGTCAGCATGCCCACGAACCGCGAGAGCAGCCCGCAATTGGACAGCGCGTTGATCTGCCACTCGATAGCTTCCTTCTGATCCAGGAACCACCAGCCGCTGCCGAGCTGGATCTTGCCGGCGGTGCGCCCGTCCTGAAAGTTGCCGATCATCGTGGCCAGCACGTAATTGTCGGCCGGATTGAGGCTATAGAGAATCGTCTTCGGCAGGGCGTTCTCCTGCTCGAGCCGGTCGAGATAGGCGCCCACGGCATCGGCCTGCGGCCAATCGCCAATCGAGTCGAAGCCGACATCCGGCCCAAGCTGCTCTAACATGCGGGTGTTGTTGCTGCGGCGCGCGCCCAGGTGGAGCTGCTTGGTCCAGCCCTTCTCGGCGTCCAGCCTTCCGAAGTGCAGCATGAGGCAGGACGCAAACTTGCGGTGGTCCTCCGGGGAAGCGGCCTGGCCGTGCCTGGCGTGGTCGAAGATCTCCGCCGCGACGCTTTCGGGACAGAAGTCGGCGAAACAGTAGTTGAGGCCGTGGTCGGAGAGCCGCCCGCCCATCTCGTGGAAGTAGTCGTGACGGCTGCAGAGGGCATCCAGAAACGCCGGGAAGCTCGAGATCTCGACATCGGCTGCAGCGGCGAGCCGGTCGACCCACGGGTTGAACACGCCGGGCAGGTGGACGTTGAGGGCCTTGTCCGGACGAAAGGCCGGGTAGACGCGCGTGCCGAGGCCGGAATCGCGAATCATCTTGTGCCAGGCCAGGTCGTCCGTGGGGTCGTCGGTAGTGCACAGCGCCTTCACGTGGAACTTCTTCAGGATCGCCTGCGCGCGCAGGTCCTCGCCGTCCAGCTTCTCATTCGCGGCGGTCCAGATGCGCCGTGCGGTGGATTCGTCGAGCAGCTCCTCGACGCCGAAGTAGCGCTTCAGCTCGAGGTGGGTCCAATGGTAGAGCGGATTGCGCAGCGTGTACGGGACGGTGCGCGCCCAGGCCAGGAACTTCTCATAGGGATCGGCATCGCCGGTGCAGTACCGCTCCTCGATGCCGTTGGCGCGCATGGCCCGCCACTTGTAATGGTCGCCTTCGAGCCAGATCTCGAACAGGTTCGCGAAGCGGCGGTTTTCGGCCACCTCCCTCGGCGGCAGGTGGCAGTGGTAATCGATGATGGGCTGCGCTTCGGCGTACCTGTGGTAGAGCCGCCGCGCGGTTGCGTTGGAGAGCAGGAAATCCTCGTGAATGAAAGGCATGGGAGCTCCTCCCTACAGGAACAGGGGTTTCAGATGACGTTCATACAGGTTGAAGGTCACGTTTCGCGACACCGCCTCCTCGGAGGCGCCGAGCATCGCCAGATACCGCTCGCCCATCTGCGCCGCCACCTTGTAGCCGACGTGGAGCAGTTGCCGCAGGTGCGGGTTGAACTCCGCGCAGCCGGGGTCGTGCCGCAGGGCCGCCGTGAAGCGCTCGGAAGACCAGCCGGCGACCTCGTCCGCGGACGGCAGCTTGGCGGTGTCGATGTCGATTACCGTGGCGTATGGCTTGCACAATTCCTCGCAGTGCGCAAGAGCGCCCGCGTAGACCTCCTTCGCCAGGTCGAGCGACTCCCCGCCCGCCTCGGCCAGGCCGATCAGCTCCTCGAGCCAGGTGGTTCCAGCCGTCTTCAGGTGAAGGCCGGCGCCGGAACGGGCGAGCGCGCGGCGGATGGCGGGGTAGATCGAGAACTTGTCGCTCCCGGAGTGCACGCTGAGCTTCAAGTTCGCGGGCAGGCCGTAACGCACAACCGCGTGAGCGATCACCGCGACATCCGCCGAGAACTCCTTCTCAAACTGCGCCCGGTCGCCGACGTAGTCCACCCCCTTGTTGAAGCGGCCCGAGAACTTCGGCGCGATGGTCTGCGCGGGGATGCCTTCGTCGGAAATCGCCGCCAGGATGACGAGCAGCTCCGGGGGCGTCTGCGGCAGATCCGTCTCGTCCATCGAGACCTCGGTGATGAAGGACCCCGGTCCCTTCTTTCCAACGATATGCCGGTAGATGCGCCCGGCTTCGCGGACCGCGCCCAAGTACTTGGCGGCCGCGCTGGCGGCGCGCTCGCGGGTGATTTCGAGCGGCTGGTCGAGGCCGCCGAGTTCAAGGGCGCCGATCAGCTCCGGATGCCGGGCCACGAACGTCTCGACTTCCGCCGCCTCGGCCGGACGGCCGATCGCGTCGGCCACATCCAGCGTGTAGAAGTCGCTGGAGTCCAGAAACCGGTCGACGGTCTGGAGCCCGATGTGGTCGGCATCCACGTGGAATGGCCGTTTCCAGCCCAGTTCGCGGACGGCGGCCTCGGCAGCCTGGCGCACGCTCGCGGGTTCCGAGCCGACGATGTTGTGCTCGCGATTCGACTTGTTCCAGACCGGGATCACGTCAACGCCCTCGGCGGCCGCCCGCATGGACGCCCGTAGTTGCGCCTTGGCCTGGTGGGCGAACCGATCGCCCACCCCAATGGAGCACTTCCCCAACTGCAATCCTGAATTCACTGAGATCGAGGCCTCCAGTGCCCGAAAAGGTAAGGATACAACGGCGCGGCTGTGAATTGGCGGGGCGCGAACTAAACGCTCTGGCCGGCCACCCGATGGCTTTCCGCCCGGGGATGCTGTACTCTGGACACAGGCGCTCGCGCTGGGTTGAGCTGGGGAAACTGCGCGGATAGGCGGGCGCGCAAACTGGGCACAGGCGGCCCCTGGGACCATGATCTGGTCGTCTTCACCGCAGAAGGATCAATCCGCCGCACCACTCCCTTCGTCTCCGGAAAGGCTGCGCGAACGCGTCCAGCTTCTCGAGGCGGCTCTGGATGCCACCGGCGAAGCCGTGGTGGTGGTCGACGGAAGCGGGCGGGTGCTCGCGGCGAACGCGGCAGCGGCACGGATGTTGCGGGTCGAGAGCGTGACGACTCTGCCCTCCGAGTGGATGGGAGGGGATTCGCCGATAGTCCGCGCGCTGCGCGGCGAATCCGTGGCCAGTGCGGAACTCGCCCTGCCCGGAGGCGGCGGATCCCGGCTGCAAGTGTCGGCTCAGCCGCTGCGGCGATCGGGAGACGCTCCGGCCGCCGTGGTGATCTTGCGGCAGATCGCCAGCGGCGAAGATGCGCTGCGCCGGGAGCGGGACTGGGCGTGGGACATCATCGAAGCCGTTGCCAGCCTGGTGGTCGTGCTCGACCGGAACGGGCACATCGTCAGGTTCAACCCCGCCTGCCAGGCCGCCACCGGGTACCGCCTGGAAGAGGCCAGGGGCAAGTGCTTCTGGGATCTCCTGCTGTTGCCGGAAGAGGCGGAGCCGGTCAAGCGCTCCTTTGGAGAACTCCGCGCGGGCCACTTCCCCAATTACCACGAGAACTACTGGGTGGCCAAGGACGGCACGCGGCGGCTGATCGCCTGGTCCAGTGCGGCCTTGCTCGACCGCAACGGCGCGGTGGAGCACATCATCGGCACGGGCACGGATATCACCGAGCGCAAGCACGGCGAGGACGCCTTGCGGGAGGCCCACGACACGTTGCGCGCCGTGATTGAGACCAGCCCGCTGGCGATTGTCGCGATGGATCTCCAGGGGATCGTGAAAAGCTGGAACCGGGCCGCGGAGCGCATGTTCGGATGGCGCGAGCACGAGGTGCTGAACCGGCTGTTCCCCATCGTGCCGGAAGACGACATGGAGTTCTTCCGCGGAAACCTGGCTCGCATCCGGCACGACGAGACGCTGGCCGGCGTCGAGCGGCAGCGCCGGCGGAAGGACGGTTCGCTCATCGAGGTGGAGCTCTGGAACGCGCCGCAGCGCGACGCTTCCGGCGAGACCATCGGCGCCATCTCCGTCATCGCCGACGTGACCGGGCGCAAGCGCCTCGAGGAACAGTTCCGCCAGTCGCAGAAGATGGAAGCGGTCGGGCGGCTGGCCGGCGGGCTGGCGCACGACTTCAACAACCTGCTGACCATAATCACCGGGTACAGCCAGATGCTGCTCGATGCCCTGGGGGCGGACGATCCTCAGCGCGGCAACGTCGAGGAGGTGCTGCGGGCGGCCGAGAGCGCGGCGGCGCTGACCAGCCAGCTCCTGGCCTTCAGCCGCCGCCAGATCGTTCAGCCGCAGGTGCTGGACCTGAATACCCTGGTGGTCAACATGGACAAGATGCTCCACCGCCTGATCGGCGAGGACATCGAGTTGGTGACGGTGTTCAGCCCCCGGCTGCCCAAGGTGAAGGCCGACCCGAGCCAGCTCCAGCAGGTGCTCATGAACCTGGTGGTAAACGCGCGCGACGCTATGCCGGACGGCGGGCGCATCACCATCGAGACCGCCGCCGTGTCGATCGAGGAGACGCACGCGCCCGGGACGCCCGGCCTGCCCGCTGGGCAATACGTCGCGCTGTCGGTCATCGACACCGGTAGGGGCATGGACGAGGAAACGCGCCGGCGGCTTTTCGAACCGTTCTTCACCACCAAGGTGCGTGGCAAGGGAACGGGACTGGGCCTGAGCACGGCCTACGGGATTGTCAAGCAGAGCGGCGGCGACATTTGGGTCTCGACCGAGCCGGGCAAGGGTTCTCAGTTCCGGATCTACCTTCCGGTGGCGGAAGAGACCGCGGCTGCCGGAGTTCGGGCCGCCGCGGTTCCGGCGCAACAGAGCGGGACGGAGACGGTCCTGCTGGTCGAGGACGAGACCGGCCTGCGCAAGGTGGTCCGGGAAGTGCTCCAGGCCAGTGGTTACGTCGTTTTGCAGGCGGGCGACGGCCGCGAGGCACTGCGCATCTGCGAGCAACACCTGGGCCCCATTCACCTGTTCCTGACCGATGTCGTCATGCCGCGGATGAGCGGCCGGGAACTGGTCCAGCACGCCCTCGCCCTGCGCCCGCGAATGAAGGTGCTGTACATGTCCGGCTACGCGGACAGCGCCATCCTCCCGCAAGGGGAGATCGAGGGCGGGAGTTCATTCCTCCAAAAGCCTTTCCCGCCGGACGTCCTGCTCGCCAAGGTGCGGCAGGTGCTGGATAGAGACTAGCGCCTATTGAAAGCTCACTTGCCCCACATTGGCGAACTGGCCGTCAAGGGAGAGGCTGACCACCAGCCGTCCTCGGCCGGTGGCCGCTGCCGGGATCCGGGCGTTGACTTGATCCAGGCCCGCGTAGCTTCCTTGCGGACCCGCGTAGGAGACGGGCGCATCGAGTTCGCCGATCTTCACGCTCACGCTCGCGAGCGAACTTCGGTTGCGAATGCCTGTCCCATACAGGATGAGGTACAGCGTGTCGTTGCCCACCCGGATGGGCACAGGCTGGCAGTTGGCGCCGGAGGCGTCGCAGATAGCCACGGGTTCGTACACTGCTCCTCCGGGGGTGATCCGCAGCAGATTTGCGGCCAGAGCGCCCTGCCCGGTCTCGGTCGCCGTGAACAGGCCGGGGGCCACCCGGGCCACCTGCGCCGTTCCCGCGCCGGCGACATTGCTGCCGTTCATCACGGTAACCCTAGCCACGCCGGATGCGGTTCCAGCCGGTACTTCGAAGTTGATCTGACCCGGAGAAACATAGAACAGCGCCGCCGGGCGCGTGGCACCCACGCTGTCTTGAACCAGCACCGTGCTGCCGCCCAACGAGGTGGGGAGCGGCAGCGTGGCCGCCTGCTGCGCCGCCGCCGCGAGATTTGCGCCGTACGCCGACGCGATGGATTCGGGCGCGACCGAGTAGCTGCCGTTGGCCGCGCAGACGGTCGCCAGCCAGTTGGGTGGATGCACGATCGTCTGTGGCACCGGCGGGTAGGGCGACCCTTGCTCGGTTGGCGCGAACGGCACTGGCGGCCGTGGCTGCTGCGTGAAGTCGAAAGCGTCGGTCATGTCGCGGGCGCTATTGTCCCGCGCGGTCATGGGTGTGACTCCGAAACGTTCCTCGACGATGCGCAGCCAGCTCTCGAACGAATAGGTGCCGTGGTCGATGAAGCCTTGCCGCGCATACGGGCTGACGACCAGCCCGGGCACGCGAATCCCCAGGCCGTACTGGTCGAGCGTGGGCGGCGGCACGTGATCGTAGAACCCGCCCCAGTCGTCCCAACTGATGAAGATGGCGGTGGTGTTCCAATTGGGCCCCTGCATCACCGCATTGACCAGACCCGTCACGTACGCCATGCCCTCGCGCACTCCCGAGGGCGGGTGCTCGCTGACGGCGCCTGACGGGATCACCCAACTCACTTGCGGCAGCGTGCCGTTCCTGGCGTCCAGATAGAACTGCGCCGTGTCCACCAACCGCGCGCGCTGGGTCAGGTCGTTGAAAACCGCGGGGAAGGCCGGCAAAGGGTTCCACAGCGTGTAGGCCAAGGGGTCCTGTCGCTGCTGCGTGGGGGTGCCGACCACCTCGCCGTCATCTGTGTCCGGGGTGGTGCCGGAGGTCACATAATACTTCCAGTCGATCCTGCCGGAGGCAAGCAGTTCGGTGATCTCGGGGAAGTTGTAGGTGGTCGGTTTGGGCTGGCCGCTGCTGCCGACATATCCCCCGCTTTGCGCCGCCAACATGTAGAGGTGCGCGGGCAGACTATAGGAGGCCACCGATTCGAACATTCGATCTTGCAGCACGTACAGCCGGGCGTAGCTCCAGTAGTTCGGGATCTCGTTGAAGTCGTGATAGCCCATCACGTCGCGAGGATCCTTCCCGGGGCTGCAGATCGGGTTGGGAGGACGGCACGGGTCCGTGTTGTCGCCGCTCTTGCCCAGATAGGACTGGACCAGGAAGCCGTCCATCTTGCCGCCGTCGATGGATCCGTGCGCGTTCGACCAACCGTGGGGGCCGCCCCGGTTCACGTCGTTGGTGTCGCGATAAGGCGCCACGCACGGCGCGCCCGTGCCGTCGGAGAGGCAAACGCCCGGCGGCAGACCTTCCGCTCCGGGGTACGTTCCGTAGTAGCTGTCGAAGCTGCGGTTCTCCTGCATGATGAACACGAAATGCTGGATCTTCTCGAGACCCGGCGGTGCAACCTCGGACAGGGCGGTGCTGGCGCGGCGCGTGGCGAGCAGAATGCCGAGCGCCAGCACAACCACCATGACGAATCCGTGTGTGAGCGGGCGATAGCGGCGCATGACGCCTCCCTTGTTTACAGGAACCCGGTCGTTGCCGGATTGTTTCGGAGCGGATCTTGGTCGCACCAGTCGTGCGGTCAATCTGGCGGGGCATGTACTTTTTGCGCGCCGGCGCCCCATCGGCCAGGCATAGAGGCTCCAGCCGGGTATCGGCGGGAACCGCCGGACTGGCGAGAAGGCGCCCGCGGAAACGGAGCTCACATTCCGTCTCACGCGGCCTCTTCGCCCGGAGCCTGGCTCGCAGGCGGTATTCGTGCGGAAACGGCGGTCCGGACATGCTGCGGACCGCCGCACTCTCGGGATGCCCCTCGCCCGGGGGCCCTGGCATCGGAGCCAGAGCCCCCTGAGCGGAGGCGAATCGGCGCCCGGCAAGAAACCAGCGTTCACCTTCTTGCGAGATTGACTTTGGGCGTGGCCAGGTAGCCGATCACTTCGTCCTTCTTCACCTGGTTGATCACGATCTCGTACGGCTGCCGGCTGCCGGTCCTGTAGAACTGGACCGGCTCATTGATGGTCCTGTCCTTCTTCTCCACGGTCTTATCGTCGGCATAGAGGTTGACGGTGAACCGGTTCCTTTTCGGGTCGGTCTTCCTCAGCGCGAGGCTGACGTCGCCGACCCTCTTGGGGCCGCTGTCCTTCCTGATATCGAACTCAAAGTAGTTGCGCTCCCCGAGTGCGCGCAGTTCCGCCAACTCCTTCGAGTTGGTGGCGATCAGGCCGCTCATCACGCCCATGTCGCCCATGGCACTCTTCAGGTCGGAACCCGTCTTCTGGAGCTCCGCCTGCGTCGAGGCGACATCCGCCTTCACGCTGCTCACATCGCTGCTGACTGCAATGAGCCTCGAGTCGGCCGTGCTGGTCGCCTGCTTCAAGTCGCTCAGCTCACCAGCCACCTGCATCTGCTCCTGCTGCCGCTCTTTCTGCTGTTGAGCGAGCCTGGCAGCCAGCCTGGCCGCGCTCTTTCGAGCGTCGGCCTTGGCTTGCTCCGTGGCGGCCATGGCCGATTCCCGCGTTTCTTCAGCCAAGGACATGGCGCGCTGATGGCTCTCTTCGATGTTGGCAGCGACCTCCCCATGGACCTTGGCGATTTGCGCGTTCAGGCTCTCTTGCACTCGTGTGACGCCTGTTGCGAGCCGGCTCGCGCTGAACAGAAGGTATACGTTGCCGACCAGCGACAGCACGATCGCGACATACCAAAGGGCATGCATGCGCGGCTGGGAATGCTGCTCGGGTGTTTCCGGGACCGTGTGCTCGAAATCCGTGGGCATAATCCTCATCTCCTTTTTGAAACGTAGAATTGCGGGTGCTCAACGGTCAGACCGATCACGGCGCTTCGCATCGCGCGTGTGACTGTCGATTCTCGTCGCCCAAGGCGCCACCGGCAGCAACCGTGTCCCTCTGAGCCTGGGTCATGGGGCCTGACCTCCTGCACGAGTATGTGCATGTTTCCTGCCAAGTTCATAGGTGCTTGAAAACAGGGATACTCGCGTTACCGCGGCCCGTTGCGCACGTGGGCGATTTTACCTGGTGAGCTGGGCAGTTGTTACCGGCGCTCCCCGCAGCGCCGGCAGGAGGGCGTCCCTCCGCCAGGTTTCCGCGGCCCGATTCCGGGACTGCCTGGAGAGGGACAGGGGGTGTACTTGACAGCGGCCGGGAGTATAAAATGGAAATCCTGGTTGAGAGCCAAACGAGTGGCCGAGGTGGTTGGGAGGCCATTCACACGGGAGGGAACCATGCGTGGAGGACGTCTATCGCGCACCCTGGTTGTTCAAGGCGCACTGGCCGTTTCACTGTTTGCCATGGGGCCCACGGGGACCATCGTGGGCACAATTACCGACCCCAGTGGAGCTGTCGTACCGAAGGCGCGGGTCACGGTGCGCAATCAGGAGACCAACGCCACCCGCGAGGTAGTGACGGATGGAGAGGGCGACTACAACGTCCCGCTTCTGCCTCCGGCTCTCTATCAGGTGAGCGCGGAAAAGCCGGGCTTCCGCCGGAGCGTCTATCGCGCCGTCAACCTGGATGTGGATCAGACCGCGCGCGTGGATTTCACGCTCCAGGTCGGCGAGGTCAACGAGGACATCGCGGTGACCGACGCCGTTCCGATAATCCAAACCGACACCTCCACCATGGGCCAGGTGATCGACGGCCGCCAGGTGCACGAGCTGCCTCTGAACGAACGCAACTTCCTGTCTTTCGCGCTGCTGGTCCCGGGCGGGCAGATGCCCGTCGAGGGTTCTCAGAACTCCACTCAAGGCGGGTCGATCAGCGTCAACGGGGCGCGCGAGCAGTCGAACAACTTCCTCCTGGATGGGGTGGACAACAATGACCCCTACATCAATCAGTACGTCGCCCTGCCCTCCATCGACGCCATCCAGGAGTTCAAGGTGCAATCCAGCGACTATTCGGCCGAATTCGGCCGCAACGGCGGCGGCCAGATCAATGTGGTGATCCGCAGCGGGTCCAACCAGCTTCATGGCAGTGTGCTGGAGTTCATCCGCAACCGGAACATGGATGCCAAGAACTTCTTCGATCTGCCCGACTGCACCGCCGCGTCCCCGCCCGGCACCTGCGCCGGGATCCCGCGCTTCGATCGCAACCAGTTCGGCGGGACCCTGGGAGGCCCCATCCGCCGGGACAATACCTTCTTCTTCGCTTCCTACGAAGGGCTGCGCTTGAGACAGGCGACCACGCGGCAAGCCACGGTGCCTTCGCAGATGGAGCTCGCCGGGATTCTGGCCATGGTGCCTCCCGCGTATCGCAATCCCGCCGGCATGGCGGTGCTCAACCTGCTCCCGGCGGCCAACACCGGCTCGGATCTGGCGAACTCGACCACCTTCACCTCCTCTCCGGTCATTCGCAACTCGGTGAACATGCCGCTGGTCAAATTGGACCACCACGCCGGCTCCAACGACTCCATCTCGGGGCACTACGCCTTTTTCGACGAGAACCGCTTCAACCCCTTCGATCCCGTCAACGCGTTCACGAACCTGCCCGGCTACGGCAGTTTTACCCTGAACCGCGGCCAGAACGCAGGTGTCAGTTGGACGCACATTTTCAGCCCTCAAGTGGTCAACGAGGCTCGTCTTGGGTTCAACCGGTTGAGGGCCGCCATCTTGCAGGAGCACCATGGCACGAACGTGAGCCAGACTCTGGGCTTCCCCACCGTGCTCACCAACCCGGTGGACCTGGGCACTCCCAATGTCAGCCTGCTCGGCTTCGAAGGAATCGGCGAGCCCATTAACTACCCGCAAGACCGTCGCGACAGCACCTTTCACTTTGCCGACAACCTGGCTTGGAACCATGGCCGCCACCAATTCAAGTTCGGGGCGGACATCCGCCGCATGCAGTTGAATTCTTATATCGACTTCCTGGCGCGGGGCGAGTGGTTCTTCATGGGCGGCCTGAGCGGAGATCCCATGGTCGCCTTGTCGCAGTTGGTGTCCGGAATGCCCGACTACGCCGTGGCGGTCAAAGGCGACACCTTCAACGGGCTGCGCAGCACCGGCCTCGATTACTACATCCAGGACGACATCCGCGTCGTGCCGCGCCTGTTGCTGAATGTCGGCTTGCGGTATGAGTACAACAGCCCGCCGGTCGAGGTTCACGATCGCTTCAGCGTCCCCGACCTCAGCCCGGCCTCTCTGGGATGCTCTCCCTATCCCGACTGCCAGTTCATCCGGGCGGGCACGAGCGGGGTGCCCCGAGCCACCTACAACAAGGACCTCAACAATTTCGCGCCGCGTATTGGGGTAGCCTGGCGGCCGCTGAAGAGCGAGCGCTGGGTGGTTCGCTCCGCATACGGAGTCTTCTACGACGTGGGCATCCTCAACATCAACATCTTTCCCCGAACCAATCCCCCGTTCTACGAGATTGCGGCTTTCCTCAACAGCGGCACGAACGTCATTCAGGACATCCTCAGCCAGCCGGCGCTGCCGCAGGTGCAGCCCAACGTGATCGCCCGCGATATGCGCGACGCATACATGCAGCAGTGGAACGTCGACTTGCAGTACGAGCTGCGGCCCAACTGGATGATGGACCTGGCCTACGTGGGGTCCAAGGGCACGCATCTGCCCTCTCCGCGCGATCTCAACCAGCCGCGCCCCGACACCGGCGCCGTTCAGTACCCGCAGTTTTCCTCTATCCTGTACGTGTCCTCCGACGCCTCGAGTTCGTATAACGCTCTGCAATTCCGCTCGGAGCGGCGGGTGAGCCAGGGGCTGGCCTTCCTGGCTGCCTATACCTTCTCGAAGTCCATCGATAACGACTCGGCGGTCTTTAGTGGCAGCGTCGGCTCGGGCCTGCCTCAGGATTCGCAGAACCTCCGCGCCGAGCGGGCGCTCTCCGACTTCCACGCCAGCCACCGCTTTGCCCTGAGCTCCCTCTATGACCTGCCCTTCGGCCGTGGCCGAAGGTGGCTCAAGGACTCCGGGCTGGGCCAGCATCTGTTGGGCAACTGGCAGTTGGCCGGGATTCTGACGTTGCAGACGGGCCACCCGTTCACGGTCAACCGCGGCGCCTCCCAGACTGCCACCGCCATCACCGCGTTCGGCGTTCCCGACCGGCCGGACCTGGTCGCTGACCCCACCGTGCCCGGCCCCGTGGCCGCCAACCCGGACCCCGCGTGCCACGCGACGCAATCCCAAGGCGGGCGCGCCGCGGACTTCGTGGACCGGCCGGAAAGCTGGTTCAATCCCTGCGCTTTCACCGCCCCCGCCCCCGGCCATTTTGGCAACGCCGGCCGGAACATTCTGATTGGCCCGGGCGTGAACAACGTCGACTTCTCGGTTTCGAAGAGCTTTTCCTTTGGCAACGAGGTGCGCCGGCTCCAGCTTCGGGCGGAGGTCTTCAATCTGTTCAACCACACGAACTTCGATATCCCCGCCCACAACCTGGACACACCGGCGTTTGGGATGGTCCTCTCGTCGAACGCTTACGGGAACAAGCCGCCCCGCCAGATTCAGTTGGGTCTCAAGTACGTGTTCTGACGCGTCAGCGGTAGCGGTACAGCTTCACGTGCAAGATACTGACGCGGGTGGCAGGCAGCCGCAGGCTGGCCCGCGCTTCCCCACCCTGTCCCGTATCATCGCCGGCCAAGCGGCGTCCGATGACCCAGCGGCCGTCCGCAAACGTGCCTTCTTCCACGCTGGCGAGACTGGCCAGCGGTGGCCCGGGCGTGATCGGTTCCACCGTGGCAACGATGCCGCTGCCGGCCACCCAATACTCGTCCGGCCCCACCCAGATGAAGATGGCGAATCCGCGGGGAGGTGGCTGGGGCGCGCCGGCTGCGGGCGGGGGCGCCGCCGGGAGCACACCCCAACGGCCGCGGCCCATCGACACGCTGAAGGTGTAGCCCCCCAGGGAGACCTTCTGAGCGGGGTCGTTGGCCCCCGCCACGGCGGCGTCCATCGTGCCTTTCCCCTGGTTTGCCAGAATCAGAGGGGTCAATTGGGATAGCACCGCGTAGCTCTTGGCGAAGAGGCCCTCGGGATCGGGTTGCCTTTCGATGCCAAACGGAGAGAAGCCGATGGCGTTGTAGCGGCCTACCGCGCGGAACAGGTTGGCGGCGTCCGCCCTGGTCTCCGGAATCAGCATCGGGTTCTCGCCCCGCCTGTACCTCGCGCAGATCTCGCCGAACTCCGGCAAGTAAATGTCCGGCGCCAGGATGTCGATCCGCGGCGCGCCGGCCCTCCACACGTCATGCGTGTGATCCACCGGGCCGCCGCTCGGATAGTCGCCCGGCTGCTTGTCCCGCGGCTGCACCAGCCACGCGTTCACAAACATTGGCAGCGGGTACTCCTTCTTACCCGCCTCGGCTACCCGGTTGACGTACCGCGCATAGTGCCAGGCCATGAAGATCTCATCCACGGCCTCGCCCTTGCCGAACACCTCTTCCCAGGTCCCCGAGGTCTTGAAGCCGCCAGCCTTCCACACCCCGCGGAATTCCGGCAGCAGAGCGTCCTTGTGTTTTTCGAGGTAGTCCATCAGTTCCTGAGGCACCGGTTTGGCGAAGGCTGCATTCGCGGCGGGGCAGCGGTCGCGGGAGTCCCCGAGAACGCCCACTTCGTTCTGAACCTGGATCATGATGGCCGTGCGCTCCTGGCTGTCCACCTGCCGAACGCGCCGCATCAGGGCGGCGAAGGCGCGAGCATCGGCGTTCACGCTCGCCTCACTGAACGTCGACAGGATCTCGCGGCCCTTTCCGTCCTTGTCCCGAACCAGCGGGAACCGTTCGAAGTCCCTCTTGACCCACGCCGGGCAATAGCTCGAGGTGCCGTTCTTCCAGCTCCCGAACCACAGCAAGACCAGACGCAGATTGTTGCGCCTGGCGTCCTGGATCAGGCCGTCGACCAGCGAGAAGTCGAACTGGCCCTCCTCGGGCTCAATCCAGGACCAGGCCACCGCGGCCAGGACCGTATTGAGATTGATCTCCACAAGCGCCGGCCAGATCGGCTTCATGTTCTCGAGCGTGGAGGATGTGTTGTTGCCCAGTTCCCCCGCCAGCACCAGGAACGGCTTGCCATCGACGATCAGTTGGGTCGCCGCGCCCCGCTTCTCGAGGTGCGGAACAGGCTTGGTCTGCGTTTGGGAGCGCACCGGAATCGAAGTGAGCCCACACAGGGCAGCACAGCAGCAGAGCGTTCGCAGTCTCATTCTCATCACCTGATGTTCGGAACCAATGACTTAGATCATCGCGCGCTCCGGTGCAAGCGCTGGCTGGTCGGGCTATTGACCTGGGCTGCCCGCAACACCGACAATCGGAAACGTTGGAGCAGCCTATGATCGAACTACCCGAACTGCCCTACGCACAAGACGCGCTGAGTCCGTATATCTCAGCCGAGACGCTCGCCTTCCACCATGGGAAGCATCACCGGGCGTACGTCAACAACCTCAACCAACTGATCCCGGGCACCGAGTACGAATCGCTGGACTTGGAGGGCATCGTCCGCGCCTCCTCCGGGAAGATCTTCAATAACGCCGCCCAAGTCTGGAACCACACGTTCTACTGGAACAGCCTCGCGCCGGGCGCCGGCGGAGAGCCGGCCGGGGAACTGCGACGGCTGATCGAGGCGGCCTTTGGCGCCTTTGGAGAATTCCAGAAACAGTTTGCCGCCTGCGCTGTCGGCACATTCGGCTCCGGATGGGCCTGGCTGGTAAAGAAGCCTTCCGGCGCCCTGGAACTCCGCAGCACCAGCAACGCGGAGCCGGCCTTCCTGAACGGCGACGTCCCGCTCATCACCTGCGATGTCTGGGAACACGCCTACTACATCGACTACCGGAACGACCGGGCGGCCTACGTCAAGGCGTTCTGGAACCTGGCGAACTGGGGGTTCGCCGAACGCAACCTCGGCAGGTGAACATGAGCTGCGAGCCGGTCCGCATCTTCGTCGCTGGCGGGACATTCGACAAGGAGTACAACGAGCGGAACGGGACCCTGTTCTTCCAGGACACCCACGTGCCCGAGATGCTCCGGCTCGCCCGCTGCCTGCTGGCGACCGAGGTCCGAACGCTCATGATGATCGATAGCTTGGAGATGACGGACGACGACCGGCGCATCATCGCCGAGCACTGCCGGAACTCGCCGGAAACCAGGATCGTCGTCACGCACGGCACCGACACGATGGTCGAGACCGCCGTCCACCTGGGCCGGGAAGTCCAGGGGAAGACCATCGTATTGACCGGTGCGATGGTGCCCTACAAGTTTGGGAGCTCGGACGGATTGTTCAACTTGGGCAGCGCCCTGGCTCTGGTCCAGACCCTGCCTCCGGGCGTCTATATCGCTATGAACGGCCAGGTTTTCCGCTGGGACCGCGTCCGCAAGAACAAAGAAAAGGGCATCTTCGAGCCCCTTTGACGGGGAGCCTCTGTACCCCCTTTTTTCGAAACTTTCACCGCGCAAGGTGAATCCAAGAACATAGGGATTCACCCAAGGGGGGACATTATGAAAGCTCTCGGGTCTCGAGTTGCCGCACTCTGGTGCCACATGACGCACCCGGCGCCCATGTGGCCCGTCAACGGGTACTACAGGTGCCCGACCTGCCTTCGGGCGCATCCTGTGCCCTGGGAGCATCCCGCGGTTTCCGCGAGTCAACCTGCCAAAGTCACGGTGATCAACGCGCAGCGGTCCGAGGCTGTGCGCCGTTCGGTCCATGCCATGGCCGCCGCGGCATCCAGGTAAAGTATCGCTTTTTCAAGGCATAATGGTCGCAGGCGCCCATGCCTGCGAACCTGACTCCCGAGTACCTGGCCGCCGAGCGGGAGTATAAGAGCGCCCACACCCAGGCGGAAAAGGTGGCGGCGCTCGAACGTCTGCTGGCCACCCTCCCCAAGCACAAAGGCACCGAGAAACTCCAGGCCGACCTCCGGCGCCGCCTGTCCCAGGCGCGCAAGGAATCGCAGAAGAAGGGCGGCGCCCACGCCGCGCCGTTCTACCTCATCGAAAAGGAAGGCGCCGGCCAGGTGGTGCTCCTCGGCCCGCCCAACGCCGGCAAGTCCCAGCTTGTCGCCGCCCTCACCCACGCGCAGCCCGAGGTGGCCGACTACCCCTTCACCACCCGCTTCCCCACCCCCGGCATGATGCTGTTCGAGAACGTCCAGATCCAGCTCGTCGACCTGCCTCCGATTTCCGCCGAGTTTACGGAGCCGTGGATCCCGCACGTCGTCCGCAACGCCAGCCTGGGTGTCCTGCTGGTCGACGTGAACGCCGCCGCCGTGCTCGACCAGATCGAGTTCATCGAGCAGACCCTGGAGCGCCACCGGCTGCCACCCCCTAAGCTGCTCGTCGGGAACAAGCTCGACCTGCCCGGTGGTATGTCCAATTTCGCCGCCCTGCGGGAACTCTACGGCGATCGCTACGGCTACGTTGGCATGTCCGCCTCCACCGGAGCCGGCCTCGACGGCTTCGCCCGCGCCGTCTTCGACACCCTCGATATCGTGCGGGTTTACACCAAGGCCCCCGGCAAGAAGGCCGAGCTGGACGCTCCTTTCATCCTCCGCCGCGGCCAGACCGTCCAGGACGCCGCCCGGCTCGTCCACAAGGACTTCGCAGAGCACCTCAAGTTCTCCCGGCTCTTTCACATAGCCGGAAACCGCGAAGGCCTGATGGTGGAGCGCACCCACGTCGTCCAGGACCAGGACATCCTCGAATTTCACATCTAACCATGCCACTGCGACGTCCAATAACTGTGGGGAATGAAGTAACGCCCAAGAGCGTGTATCTGAACCGCCGCAAGTTCCTCGCCGGAGCGATGCTCGCCGCAGCCGCGCGCCGACTGACCGCCGGCGACCGGCTCAACGTCGCCCTCAAAAGCCCGTTCAGCACCAGCGAGCAGCCGACCCCGCTCGACGCCATCACGCACTACAACAACTTCTACGAGTTCGGCACCAATAAGGACCAGCCCGCCAGTCTGGCGACGGACTTCAAAACCTCGCCCTGGACCGTCTCGGTCGAAGGCGCCGTGAACAAACCCCGGACCTTCGACCTGGACATGCTCATGAAGCTGGCCCCGCTCGAGGAGCGCATCTATCGTCACCGCTGCGTCGAGGGCTGGTCGATCGTGGTTCCCTGGATCGGATTCCCGCTCAACGCGCTCATCAAGCAGGTGGAGCCGCTCTCGAAGGCCAGGTTCGTCGCTTTCCAGAGTTTCTACGACCGCCGCCAGATGCCCCAGGCGCAGTGGGCCGGCATTGCGTTCCCTTATGTCGAAGGCCTGCGCATCGACGAGGCCATGCACCCGCTCACGCTGCTCGCGGTCGGCCTCTACGGCGAGGTGCTGCCCAACCAGGATGGCGCGCCCATCCGCCTGGTCGTTCCCTGGAAGTACGGATTCAAGAGCATCAAGTCGATCGTGAAGATTCGCTTCGTCGAGAAGCAGCCGCCGACCACCTGGAACCTGGCCACTCCGCGCGAGTACGGTTTCTATTCCAACGTGAACCCCACGGTGGACCATCCGCGCTGGAGCC
>Ga0187850_10000621_pt1 | contig 44845 bp, 35 predicted proteins | sample June2016WEW_4_15_FD_132436 | JGI IMG/M metagenome (GOLD analysis project Ga0187850, IMG submission 132436) | Peatland microbial communities from SPRUCE experiment site at the Marcell Experimental Forest, Minnesota, USA - June2016WEW_4_150 | ecosystem: Environmental > Terrestrial > Soil >...
CGCTCGGCAGCGGATTCAAAATCGCCATGCGCGACCTCGAAATCCGCGGCGCGGGCAACCTGCTCGGCTCGGAACAAAGCGGCCACATCACCGCCGTCGGCTTTGAACTTTACTGCCAGTTGCTCAAGCAAAGCGTTGCTGTGCTCAAAGGCGAAAAAGTCAAACCCCGCGTTGACATCAGCATGAAGCTGGATTTTTTAGAGATGACTGGGAGGAACGGCGTGCCGCCATCTCAAAATATGGGGACTGCGACACGCAGTCCCTCCCAAAACGAAAATGTTGCCGCGTTGCCGCACAACTACATTACCGGATCGCAACATCGCATCGAAATTTACCGCAAGCTGGCGCAAGCCAACGAAAAATCCGCGCTGGAAAGTTTGCAGAAAGAACTGCGCGACCGCTTCGGCCCATTGCCGTCGGCGGTGGAATTATTGCTGCAAGTGGCCGAATTAAAAATTCTCGCCAGTGAAAAATCCGTGACGAATATTGAAGTCAAAGAGGACAAACTGATGCTCACACGCCACGGCGATTTCATCACGCTCGGCGGAAAATTTCCAAGATTGTTGCGCAAAGACGCCAAGGCACGGCTGAAGGAAATCAGGAAACTGTTGCTGGCGATTTGAAATTCAGCATTGCCTTTCACCTCACGGGCGGGCAGTTATTTGCTTTGAAGTCGGGGCGTAGCGCTGGTAGCGCGCTTGTTTCGAGTGCTTCGATTGACCTGTTGTGCGTATAAAAAAACAAGAATTTATGGCGGAATCAATCATTGCGACAAAGAAGCCCCTGAAAAATTTGAACAAGGGACAGTATCTTGATTGGGACTGCTGTGACAGAGGGTTCGACGCATCGCCTCTCAAGTCGTTAACTGACGCGTGACAGTTCAACAAGCCAATCTCAAAACCATGTCCCCGATGCGACTGCCAAAGCCGGGGGCAGAAACCGCTGTGGCCTTGGCCGGTACTGCGTTCTCGGCGATCTTGCTGGTTCTAACGGCGATGTACGCGGGACCGCTGTGGCGCGATGAGATCAACACCCTCAACGTGGCGCAGATGCCCTCGCTGAAGGAGTTCTGGAACAATCTGACGTTCGAGTCGTTTCCACCTCTCTGGCCGCTGCTTCTGCGCGGGTGTGGCTTTCTGGGGCTGGCGGGCAGTGACGCGAGCGTCCGCGTCTTGGGGCTGTACGTAGGGCTGTTCTTCCTCGCTTCGCTGTGGTTGTGCTCGCGCTGGATTGGCGGTCGCGCACCGATCCTGAGTGTTGCATTGCTGGGCAGTCTGCCAGCGTTTGTCTTCATCATGGGATCGAACCGGGCTTATGGTCTGGCGAATTGTCTGCTCGTGCTCAGTTTTGGAACGATCTGGCGAATGGTGGAGTTTCCGTCAAAGTCGCGGGTTCTTTTGGCAGGTCTCGCCAGCATTCTTTTCGCGCATTGCGTTTATTATGACGTGGTGTTCCTGTGCGCGATGCTGTCCGGCGGAGCCATTGTGGCGATTCGACGACGGCAGTGGAAGACATTGGGGGCACTGGTGGGGATCGGGGCCGTGTCTGGCGCATCCATGGTGATATACTTGCCCATCATCCACCGAGGCGCGGCTTACGTGCCGATGATCCGTCAACCGTTCTTCGATTCCTCAGTCCTCTGGTATGGACTCTGCAATGCCCTAGCGGCCCGGAGCAACGCTCAATCCGGGGGACCCAACGGCCCGCAGGTCTGGCTCTGGGTTGTGCTTCTGTTGGGCGGATCAGTTGTGGCAGTCGTAATGCAGCGGGCACACAAGCGTCAGGCGTCCAACCAAGAGGCTACCGCAGCGGTCGCTGTCCGGGCCCGCACCGACCTGGCACTGTTCTGTGTCGTGAGCATGCTTTTCGGAATCATGGGGTATTTCGCTTTTCTGCTGAAGTTACAGTATGTTATGCAGACGTGGTATTATGTTGGAATCCTTGGTTTATGCGCAATTTCGCTCGATGGAATATTGGGCGCAAACTGGCCCACGCTACGCCCTTGGGGGCTGCTCCGTATCGGATTCATGATGGTAATGATGACCTGGGGTGCAAGGTCAGCGTGGGAGGAAGCGCATACCCGACGGAGCAATGTGGATTTAATTGCCGATGTTCTCGGCAAGAATGCCTCGGAGGGGGATCTAATCGTGGTGGACAACGCGTGGGATGGGATCACCTTCGACCGGTATTATCAAGGCCGGGCCCATTGGGTGACAGTGCCTCCGATTGACTCACACAAGGTGCATCGCAACGACCTGGTAGTGGAAAAGATGAAGCAACAGGATCCGATGGCTCCGGTGCTGCGTGAGATTACCAACACCTTGCGCAACGGTAACAGTGTCTGGCTGGTGGGACATGTGATAGTCGTGCATCCGAGGCCGTTGTCACCGCTGCCGCCACCACCGAGGCCGCCGACCAAGTGGTGGTTCGGGTCGTACATTGGGTGCTTGAGTGCGCAAGCTACGACGCAACTGCTAAATCATGCACTGCAAGAAAAGGTTCTGGATATACCGGTGGACGGGCCGGTGAGCTGCCTGGAGAACCTGCCCGTGGTACGGTTCTCGGGCTACAAGTCTGACGCGAACTGACCAACCTGTCGCCTGGAGGAATTTAGTCGCAACAACACATGATCAGGTGAGTATAAGGTATGCGAAGCAGGTCATGTCGGAGATGGAGTTCCACCTTCGAGAAGCGCGCCAAGGCCAACCGCAGGTATTCCTCACGGGTGCGGACAAATTTGCCACGGTCTTTTGCAAGCAACCAACGTGCTATATGTGATTGTTGGGGGACATAGCATCCATCATAAGTGACAAGGCGTCCGGTGGGGCGCAGAGCCAGGCGGGCCAAATCAAACAACCTGGCTGCTTGCGCATCGTCCAAATGGTGGATCATGCCTATGGCCAGAACCAGGTCAAAAGTACCCTGCTCCCCCTCAATCGTAGCCAGGCCTACGTCTCCGCAACAAAAGCGCCCTCTGGCTCCGAAGCGCTTCCTTGCCGAACAGATATATTCCGGGCTTATGTCGAGTCCCGTGTAGTTGACCGCCGGGAGGTAATTCAAAACGTCTGCCGGTCCACACCCAATGTCGAGAATTTTGTCCCCGGGAGCTGGTTTTACGTACTCAGCCAGATAAGTTCTCCAAGCAGACTCCCCTCCCACCATTGACCGGAAAAGCCGGTAACTGGCCGGGAGATTCAGGAGCAATGAAAGTTTTTTAATAATTTTCACGGCTGAAACTGCCGGACGACCGCTATCACCTGATCCTGATCGCTCTGACTGAGGCTGTTGTAAAAGGGCAAACGGATCAGACGCTCGCTTTTCTGTTCACTCACCGGACAAGCCCCATTCCGCCCCCCCATGCGCTGGCCCATGGGGGAAAGGTGGAGCGGCACATAATGAAACACGCTGAGAATGCCGCGTGACTTCAGAAATGAAATGAGTGCCTGGCGCTTTTCCAAAGACGGCATGACCAGGTAATACATGTGGTAGGATTGCTCGCAGTGGGCTGGCACCACAGGACAGCCAATCCCGCGTTCCTGTGCCCAGTCGCGCAGGCGCTGGTCGTAATACTCCCCAATACGCTGTCGTTGCGCCTGGATGGTTTGCCATACTTCCAGCTGGGCGTAAAGAAAGGCCGCCAGCACGTCACTCATCACATAACTCGAGCCAATGTCCACCCAGGAATATTTGTCCACCTGTCCGCGAAAAAAACGGCTGCGATTCGTCCCTTTTTCGCGAATGATCTCAGCCCGCTCGATCAAACGCGCGTCGTTGATGAGCAGCGCGCCGCCTTCGCCGCAGGTGATATTCTTGGTTTCATGAAAACTCTGGGCCGCCAAGCAACCGAAGGTGCCCAGCCAGCGGCCGCGGAACTTGCCGAATAATCCGTGCGCATTGTCTTCCACCACGGACAAACCGTGTCGGGCGGCAATCCCCCCAATCACATCCATCTCGCAACCCACCCCGGCATAATGCACCGGGACAACCGCTTTCGTTCGGGAAGAGATAAGGCCTTCCAGCTGCTGCTCGTCCAGATTCAGCGTGTCGGGCCGGATGTCGGCAAAAATAATTCGGGCTCCTCGCAACGCGAAGGCATTTGCCGTGGACACGAAGGTAAATGAGGGGACAATCACTTCGTCACCGGGCTGGATGTCAAGGAGCAGGGCGCACATCTCGAGCGCGTGAGTGCACGAGGTGGTTACCATCACCTTTGGTACACCCAGCACCTGCTCCAGAAATGCGTGGCATTTTTTTGAATAAGTTTGGTCTCCGGCAATCTGGCCGATGGTCATTGTCCTGGAAATGTGTTCCAGTTCCCGGCCCATGAGCGTGGATCGGTTAAACGGGATTGGATAACTTTGGTCCATTTGATCTGGTTGGTCTGGTTTATCGCCCGGGCATGGTTGCTAATCCAAAATCGGATACCACTTATGATACCAGAGCTGTAGGTCCCGGGTCAGAAAACCGCACTGCTGGTAAAGATGCTGGGCCGCCCGATTATTTCCTTGGGTAACGACCGTCACCTCATGCGCGCCTTGCGTCCTGAACCAGTCAATCGCAGCCAGAACCAGGCTTTTGCCAATGCCTTTCCCGCGAACCTCCGGACAGACACCGACCAGACCGATTTGCCCTTGCCGGCTGGCCAAATCCAGGTGGCAGGAGACATAACCCAAAGGTTGATTGGCTGCCGAGGCAGCCACCAATACGATTTGGGCGCGACCCTGAGCTTCCAGGGTGATCCAGGTCGAATAAAGGTCTTCCGCGCGTTGACGTGGAAAATGCGAATCTTTGAAAAAACGTGTTTCCCTGTGTCCCATCCGGGCCATTGCCTGCAATCCTGGCAGGTCATCGGGTTGAACCGGTCGGATGCTGGCACCCGCAGGTGGGGTGGGACGAGCTGGGTCGTGTGCATTCATCACCACGCGTTCAAAGGTGATACGAATATCAACCAGCCCAAAGCCATGCTGTTCGGCAGTTTGGATGGTCGCGGGGTCATCTGCCCGTGACAGGAAATACAGGCCCCGAATACGATGGCTCCGGCTCCAGTCATCGATTTGCTGTGCCTGCTCCTCCTTCAGCGTATCGCTGCAGACGCGGGCGATGCGACAGCGGAAAAACTCGGTGTCCCATGGCAGCAACTCACAAGGAGCAGGATTGGGTACGCTCATGGCATCACCTCGTCACGGGGGCAATTTCCTCACGGACGGTGTAAGTTGGACGCTCCATCATTCGGAAATGCATCCGTGCCAGGTACTCTCCAATGATACCCAGAGCCAGCAACTGGGCGCCTGAAAAGATTACTATGATTGACGCCAGAAAGGTGAATCCTTGTACGTTGGTGCCGTACAGCAGATACCGTCCAACGACGAACGCCAGAATAATTCCACCAAAGGCCGTGCACAAAAAACCCATGAGATTGGCCAATTGCAAGGGCAGGGTTGAAAAACCGGTCATCATGTTCATCGCGTGCCGGAACAGCATGCCAAAAGTGTAGTTCGAAGTGCCTGCCTGACGGGGATCGTGCCGGACTTGAATGGCAACAAACCGGGCGGTGGCCCAGGTCAGCACGACGTCGATGGAAATAAACGGGCTATGATAGTGCACAAACGCATCGCGGGCCTGCGTTCGAAACGCGCGAAAGGCCGACACATGGCGGGCCGTTTCGGCTCCCATGGATCTCTGGAGGGCCAGCTTGGTCAATCCCGAAGCGATATCCCTCAATAAACCGTGCTGTTGGTGTTCGGGAAAACCATAAACCACCTCGAAACCCTCATCGAGTTTGGCCAGCAGCTTGTGGATTTCTTCCGGTGGATGCTCCAGGTCGTCGTCCATCGTCACCAAGGTGTCGAACCGGGCCGCCCGAACACCGCAGAGGAGCGCATTGTGCTGGCCGTAATTTCGCATCAGATCAATCCCGCGCACCCAGCCATGCTCCGCGGCGAGCCGTCGTATCACCCGCCAGCTTTGGTCCCGGCTACCGTCATTGACCAGCACCAGTTCGTATTCGCGTGCCACTGAGGTCAGGACCGGTTGCAGGCGTTTAACCAATTCAGGCAGCGTCAATTCGCTGTTATAGACCGGAACGACGACCGAGATCGAGGGCCGCGTGACATCACTGGTTGACATTAGAAAATCCCTTTGGTTTGTAGGATGAGAGTTCGGCCACGGCAAGACAAGAAGTTCCGCAGGGAATGCTCCGTCCGCGGGCAATCCGGGCCAGTTCCCAGTGCCAGACACGCTCCATGATCGCCCGCCCCTTGGGACGGTGCTGGCTGGAGTAGCTCCGGGCGAGCTGCTGCCGATGGCCAAAAAAACTCGGCAGAGATCGGCAAAAGAACAATGGAAGGGGCAGAGGAGAAAACATCTTGCTCATAAACAGCGGCCGGAAACCAGCGCGCTCTAATGCCTGCCGCAAGCTGGCGAATGTGTAGCGACGGAAGTGCCCGGCCTGCACATCAGCATCCGACCACAGCCAGCGTCCCGCCGGCACGGTGAGGTAGATGCGGCCATCGGCGGCGAGACAGCGGCGAACCTCGCACAAAAACTCCTGCTCGTCGTCCATATGTTCCATCACGTCGAAGAACCCGATGGCCGGGAGTGATCCGTCGCGGAAACGCGCCTCTTTCAACGTCGCGTGCACCACCGTGCGCAATCCGCGCGCCTGCGCATGGCGGATGCCGTCGGCCCACGCTTCGACCAGGACCACGGGCAAGCCTCCCTCCGACTGCAGCGCCGCGGCCACAAAGCCGTTGCCGCCACCAATGTCGAAGAACGGACCGGCGGCGGGAAACTGCCGGAGCAAGGCCAACAGACACGCGTTGCGATGCATGAACCAGAACGAGTTGTCCTCAAGCGCAAAGCAGGCGTTGTTGCCCGCCGCAGGGTAGGAAACCGGCTCCGTGCCGCGCCCGCGCCAAACTCCGTCTGGGTTGCATTGCAAGCCATCCGCGAAAAGCGTGAGGTCGAACGACGATCGGCCATCCTGCGGACTACTTGAAGGAGTTTGAGTTTCAGCCATTGAATTCACGGTTTGAACCAGCAAGAAAACCTGAAAGGGTCTTGGAATTCCAACCTTTCATCGGCCATTTTCAATCCAGCATCCATTGATGCTGTCAATGCCCAAGACCGGATGCGTTGTCACGTCAAAAAGCAAACCTGTGAAATTCGGCGTTGCCTTTCGCGGCGCGGGTGGGCAAACTATTAAACTCTGATGTCGGGGCGTAGCGTAGCCTGGCTAGCGCGCTTGTTTCGGGTACAAGAGGTCGTGAGTTCGAATCTCACCGCCCCGACCATCTCTCAATTTTCGATTGCGGATTGCGGATTGCGGAATGGAAAATCAAACCAATCTTCTCGTTGTATTGCGTTCCATCGTCAAACTGCTCGACTTGGCGGAACTTTTCCCGCGTTCGCAGCCGTTGGAAGTCGAACTCGGCTGCGGCGATGCTTCATTCCTTGCCGATTACGCCCGGCAGCATCCGGATCGGAATTTCATCGGCGTCGAGCGGCTCCTCGGCCGCATGCGCAAGCTGGATCGCAAAGGCCGCCGCGCCAGGCTGACGAATTTGCGCGGCGTGCAGATCGAATCGTCTTATTTTTTGCAATATCTTTTGCCGCCTCATTCGGCATCCGCGTTGCACGTTTATTTTCCCGATCCCTGGCCGAAGAAAAGGCACCATAAAAACCGGCTCATCAACGAATCGTTTCCGCGACTGGCCCGGGCTGCGCTCGCTCCGGGGGGCGAGGTTTATTTGCGAACCGACGATAAAGATTATTTTGCCCAAATGACCGGGGTGTTTGGCGCGAGCAGGGAGTTTCAGCAGATTGAAACGCCGCCGGTGCTGGCGGAGTTGCTCACGGATTTCGAGCGGGAATTTCGCGCACGCGGAATCCAGACGTTGCGCGCGGCGTATCGAACAAAATTGTAGAAGCCGGCATGAGAAGGCTCTGACTTCAAAATCGGGAATCGGAAATAAATGGAGCCTCGTTACCCCGGCGGCTACAAATTTTTTTACACATCAATCACCGGCCCCTCGTCATCGGATTTTTTGGGCGGTGGCTGGCGGCGCGAAAAGGTGACTCGCGTGCTACCTGTGCCGGTCAAAATGTTCAGCATGACCGACACGACGCTGATGATAAAGGCGCCGAAAAACGCCGACCAGAACGTGTCCACCGTGAATTGCAGTCCCCACAGTCCCATCAGCCAACCGATGCCATAAAGCAGCAGTGCGTTGATGACGAACGTGAACAGCCCGAGCGTGAAAATCAGCAGCGGCAGCGCAAAGAACATCAGGATGGGCCGGATGAACGCGTTCAGAATCCCCAGCAGCGCGGAGGCGATCAACAAATCGCTCCAACGGCCGAAGTGGATGCCCGGCACGATGTAATAAGCCACCAGTACCGCAAGGGTATTGATGAGCCAAACTTCCAAAAAACGCAGAGATCGTTTTGTTCCAGACTGCATATTCGCATGATAAAAATCAGGGCTCCACAAAGTGCGGCAACTGGCATTGAAAAACAAGATGCAAACAAATTGGCATGAATGGCCTGTGAATAACTTTTCGAGGTGACCCCGTTCTGAGGCACGCGGTATGCGTACTTTGATGGGAATATGCACAAAAACTCATTCGATGCCCCTGAAACTCGTAATGAGGTTGAAATAACGCTTGATGGTCTGGCGGTGGAACTGCCGTTCGGGCACCACTCCCTTAACGCCATTCGCTGCCATCTCGAAACGCTTGCCTTGGAAAGACACCGCATTCTATATTCCTTAAGCGTTGATGGGCGGCCGGTAAACCTTACCCTGCCATTGCTTAATCAAAGAATTTTTTGCCGCGTCGAGGCCGGGACAGTCGCTTTGGAAGAGACTTCTCTCCTGCTGCTCAAGAAGGCGTTTCAACAAACTGATCTCGCCCGGGAATGCGTCGAAATTGCTTTCACACTTGTCCTCATCAACAATGGCCGGGTGGCGCATGAGGTCTGGTGGAATCTGGCCGCGGTTCTCAAAGAGCCGGTGATTACCCTGAGCCTGTTGCCGGAAAATACTTGCGAGCCATTTGATAATCGCACGTCGCTTGCCCAGCTCCGCAAGTGGCAGCTTGAACAAATCGCCGCCATTATCAGGGAGGTGAACGAAGCCTGCCAATCGGAAGACACCATTCCGCTCTCCAACGCGCTGGAAAACCGCGTGCTGCCGTGGCTGCAAAGCCTGAGTGAACTCATCAGCCTGTGGCATGAAACCACCCTGGCCGGTTCGCGTCTCGGCATCAGTAGCGCGGTTTCTTGATCCAAAACGAACGGATCCTGCCGCGAAATTCTTCGGTGTGAACCTTTGGCCTGCTACAGGTTTGCTTGTTTGACGCCGTGTCCGGGATTCATTACCGCGTTGACTCGAGTGTAAAATATAACCCTGTCGAGCAGCGGGCAGGAGTGGGGTTGAGACGGATCACCAGCCTCGACCGTTCAAATGCGGCAAAGCAGCCAATAACAAGATGATTAATTATCGTTGCGTCTTCGGCTTTGTCACAGGTGCGGAAACGTCTTCGGGCATTTTGGTGTTGTCCTCAATGACTTTTGACAGCAAGGCCAGAGCGTGACGCGCCTTCTGCTCCTCCGGAGTCAGGTTACTCCCGCTAGCCAGGCGGTCCATGCGTTTTTCGACTTCTTTCAGCGCGGTAGCCCACTCGTCAATATGCTCTCTCAACGCCTGGCCTTCCGGATCGTTTTTCATGCAGTCAGCAATCACCTTGTCGAAATCAGGCAGGACCTTTCTGATGGCGTCCCGATCGCCTGCGTTTTCCAACAACGTCTTGATCTCGGCTTTGTGATCATCAATCAGCTTGTCAATCTGATTGCCCAAATCCTTGCCAAGCGAATTGCAATACCCCTCATACTCCGTTTCCAATGACCGCTGCAATTCCTTCCGGTAAACGGGCAATTCCCCGATCAGATAGTCGGGCACCTGGTGGATGATGTGGGGAATTTCCCACTCGACCTTCGCGGCGAGGATCGGGCCATCTTTCACGGCGTGCTGGGTCAGCATGCCGCTGGCGACCTCTGCGGCATCGATCGGCCGGAAAAACCTGACCATGATGGTGCTGATGGTGCCGATGTAAGCCCCGACAAATAAAATCAGGACAATGCAGATAATCTGCGTGCGTTTGAGGAGTTGCCGGGCTTTGGGCAGTTCTTGGGCAAGATAAGCGGCCACAACTGCTTCCCCGGTCTGGGCGGCTTCTTTAGGAGCTGCGGCAGGAGATGGTTCTGTTTTCATTTCTTTGTCTCCTTGGTCTTTTTAGGTTCAGGCTTCTTGGATGGCACGGCCTTGGCTTTGGCGGGTTCTGGAGGAGCCAGGTCTTTGAATTCATGGACGAACACATCCATGAACATAAAAGCCACCTGCCAGGCATCGACGTCCTTGCTGACACCAACCGGCTCGGTTTTTTGAATTTTCTCGAGATTGACCAGAATGCTTTGGACGGAGTTTAAATGGGGGTTGAATAGGTTCTCGCCACTCTGGGCGAATTGGTCGCTGGCTTCGAGGGCCAGGTTGTTCAGCAAAGTGTCTATCTGCTTGTCATAAACGCCGGGAAACATATTGCGCAATTTGCCCTCCCGCTTTTGCAGGACGCCGCTGACGGTCTGGTCGAGAACTTTTCCCGCCCGAACCGTAAGCTCGTTGCCCATTTGATCCAGTTCGTTCAGGGCGACATCGGCAACTTCCGGCGCGCGCCCGTTGATTTCTTTCAGTTCCTTCTCGACCGCCGGTTTAAGACGGTCGACCGCACGCCCGGCGATTTTCTGGACGATGGGCAGGAGGTCCCGTTGCAGATTGGTGCTCAGGTTGCTGACAAACACCTCCTGCCGCGGGCCGGCGAGGGTGAGGCTGTAAACCGACTCAATGATGGCACTCACGCCGGCAATCACGATGGCGAGCATGGCGATGATTGTGAGGAGGCGGAAGCGGTATGTTTGGCGATGGAGTTTTTCCAGTTCTTGGATGAGTTGTTTGGCTTCTTCTGTGCTCATAATTCAATTATTTTAGTGCAACAGTTGGAAAACGCCTTAACTAACGACTGGTAATAACGGGATTGGTACCAATCAGCGAACGTGCCTACAAGTAAAATCTGCATAAATATTTAAATGTTACTTAAGAAGCCAAGGTCATCTTTGCTGGGAAAACATACGCTTTTCAACTGCTTGGCGGATTCATGTAACTCATCACCTGCACCGTTTCCCTTCCTTCACCGGCTGGCAACTGTTGATGATGCGCCCCAAATCAGGCCGGGGAGGGAGGCTGTTTTCCGGTGCGAATCGGCGGCAGGCCGCCGACTTCCGCCAGTGTTGGATTGCGCGGGCGATACTCGGGCAGCCGCTGGCGTTTTGACGCCGGCTTCGAACGATAATGGTGCGAATGCCGCTGACGATGGTGCGTGCGAAAAACCGCCCACGCGAAAACCGCCAGTGCAACCAGGAAAAGGGCGCCGAAATAAAAAAGGACTTGAGCAACGGTGGATCCGGAGGGAATCAACGCCCGAATTGAATTCTCCTCACCGATACGAAATGCGCCGGCCAAAAAACCTGGAGTAATCATGGTTGACCAATTTCCTTTCCCGCCGGAACGGCTTTGTCTTTATCGTTGCAGGTGTCCGCGCCGGTGTTCAAACGTTGCATTTGACAGCACAGAACGTGCCGGGCATTTCTCATCTGTCCGGCGGTTTTTGGGGTCAATCTGAAATATTACGCTCAATACGCTCAAGCATGGCTTGGCCGGTCTTTCTTCCGGTCAATTGCCGGTTGGACTTTCGCCTCCCTGACCGGTCGGCCGCCGTCAATCATCCGTTTGAGTTCCTTGATCTGGTCGCGCAGCAGGGCGGCCTTCTCGAATTTAAGCTCGTTCGCGGCGGCAAGCATTTCGTCTTCGAGTTCGTTGATCGTTTCGGTGAGGTCCACGTCCATGCCGGCGTCGTGGAGGACGGCATCGGCTTCCTTGCGCTTCGATTCGTAGGTGGCGAGGCTTTCCTCGACCGCGCGACTGACGCTGCGCGGCGTGATGTTGTGCTTGCGGTTATATTCGAGCTGACGCTTGCGGCGGTATTCGGTGACGGCCAGAAATTTTTTAATGCTGTTGGTCATCACGTCGGCGTAGAGAATTACTTCGCCGTTGAGATGCCGCGCGGCGCGGCCGGCGGTCTGAATCAGGCTCGTCTCGCTGCGCAGAAAACCTTCCTTGTCGGCGTCAAGAATCGCCACGAGCGAGACTTCCGGCAGGTCCAGGCCTTCGCGGAGCAGATTGATGCCGACCAGCACGTCAAATTCGCCCTTGCGGAGGGCGCGCAGGATTTCTACGCGCTCGATGGCGTCAATCTCGCTGTGCAGATAGCGCACGTTCACGCCTATGCCGCGCAGATAGTCGGTGAGTTCCTCGGCGGTGCGCTTGGTGAGCGTGGTCACGAGCACGCGTTCCTTAGTGTCGGCGCGCTTGCGGCATTCCTCAATGAGGTCATCAATCTGGCCTTTGAGCGGTTTGAGTGTGACCTTCGGGTCAACGAGTCCGGTGGGACGCACGACAAGTTCCGTGACGCCGGGTTGCTGTAACGTAGCGCAGGTGTCTCGCCTGCTTCCTGATGAATGCGACTCAAGCTGTGCAGGCGGGACGCCTGCGCTACTTTGCCGTACCCACTCGATTTCCCGCGGCGCGGGGGTCGCGCTGACGTAAATCGTCTGGTTTTGCATGGACTGGAATTCCAGAAAATTCAACGGGCGATTGTCCAGCGCGCTCGGCAGGCGGAACCCGTAGTCCACGAGCACGGTCTTGCGCGAGCGGTCACCTTCATACATCCCGCCGATTTGCGGCACGGTGGCGTGCGATTCGTCAATCACCAGCAGATAATCATTCGGGAAAAAATCAAATAACGTGCAGGGCTGCGAGCCGGGTGCGCGCCCGGCGATATGGCGCGAGTAGTTCTCGATGCCGGAGCAAACGCCCATTTCCTCCATCATTTCCAGATCATATTCCGTCCGTTGCTTGATGCGCTGGGCTTCGAGCAGCTTGCTGTGTTTCTCGAACCAGGCGATGCGTTCGCCAAGCTCTTCGCGGATGGCGAGGATGGCGCGTTTCATCTTGTCGCCGGTGGTGACGAATTGTTTCGCCGGGAAAATGGTGACGGCGTCGAGCGGCTCAATTTTGTTGCCCGTCAACGGTTCGAATCGCGTGAGGCGTTCGATTTGATCGCCGAAAAATTCCACGCGCAGCCCGTCTTCGCGCCCGGCGGGGCGAAGTTCCACCGTGTCGCCGCGCACGCGGAACTGACCGCGGATAAACTCGATGTCATTCCGGTCGTAAAGCAGGTCCACGAGGCGCGCGAGGAATTGTTCGCGTGACAATTCCATCCCGACGCGAACCGGAATGACCATGGCGGTGTAATCCTCCTTGCTGCCGATGCCGTAAATGCACGAAACGCTGGCGACGACAATCACATCCCGGCGCGAGAAGAGCGAACTCATCGTCGAAAGCCGCAGCCGCTCGATCTCCTCGTTTCGGCTCGAATCCTTTTCAATAAACGTGTCCGTGCGCGGGATGTAGGCTTCCGGCTGGTAGTAATCGAAGTAACTGACGAAGTATTCGACGGCGTTGCGGGGGAAAAAGCCCTTGAACTCGGCGTAAAGCTGCGCGGCGAGCGTCTTGTTGTGCGAAATGACCAGCGTGGGCTTGTCCACGTTCTTGATGACGTTGGCGACGGTGAACGTCTTGCCCGAGCCGGTAACGCCGAGCAGCACTTGATGTTTCGCGCCGGACAGCAAGCCGTTAGTCAGCTTCGCAATCGCCTGTGGCTGATCACCGGCGGGTTGGTAGGGCGCGACGAGTTCGAACATGCCACGCGAAAGTAGGAGCGGAGTTGCCGGCTGTCAACGCAGGCTTCGAGATTGAAATGGCGATGGGTTTGCGTAAGCTCCGTGGCCACAGACCATGAAAACCTTGTTCACGCTGGCGATGGTTGCTTCGTTCCCGTTTTTCCTGCACGCGGAAATGTCAGCGCCGATTCCGCTCTGGCCGAACGGTGCGCCCGGTGCGCTGAGCGGCACGAGCAACGATATCCCCACGCTCACGCCGTATTTGCCCTACTCCATCCTGCCGGGCGGGACGACTGGTGCGGCGATGGTGATTTGTCCGGGCGGCGCCTACGGCCATCTCGCGCCGCATGAGGGAAAGAATTACGCGCTTTGGTTGAATCAGCATGGCGTGACCTGCTTCGTGTTGAAATACCGGCTCGGTTCGAGCGGCTACCGGCATCCGGCGATGCTGCAGGACGCGGCGCGCGCGATGCGATTGGTGCGGGCGCGGGCGGCGGACTGGAAGATTGACCCGAAGCGCGTGGGCATCATGGGTTCATCGGCGGGCGGGCATCTGGCGTCCACGCTGATGACACATTTTGATTTGGGCAACACGAACGCCGCCGACCCGATTGAACGCCAAAGCTCGCGCCCGGACATCGGCATCCTTTGCTATCCGGCCATCACGATGGGCGAATACGCGCATCAGGTTTCAAAAACCAATTTGCTCGGCACTCATCCGCCGCCGGAACTGGTCAAGCTGCTTTCCAACGAATTGCAGGTGACAACGAACACGCCGCCTTGTTTCATCTGGCAGACTTTCGAAGACAAAACGGTTCCGGTGGAGAACAGCCTGATGTTCGCCGAGGCGTTGCGTAAAAATCATGTGCCATTTGATTTGCACATCTACCAAAAGGGCAAACACGGTTTGGGACTCAACGACAACCCTCCGTTCGCACATCCGCATCCGTGGGCGAACGACTGCTTGTTCTGGCTGAAGGAACAGGGGTTTGTGCAGTGATTTGGCAAACAAAGCCGGCAGTTGCCGGTGTCTCAGTTTAGGAATTGGACAGTCTGACTAACACCAAGTCATGATGCTTTGGGGTGCCAGGGTTCGTTGATTCTCTCACCGGATTTCCCCCCAATTCTTGGCATTGGCTATGCTGGCAATTTTTAAGAAAGTGCTATGAATATTGTGAATCCGTCGAATCCTTTCCAAATCCCGTCTTGTTTGCAGAGGGCGGACAGTCAACAACGTCGTAGGGAGCGGTTTAAAAAGGGATTTATTGCTGCTGTGGTTGCCGTCGTAATCCTGCTGGTCGGGCTGTTAATTGAAGGCTGTATGAGCGAACAGACCACGACCCCGCCCCCGGCCAAAAAGGTTACACAATCAACGGGGGTGCCAGCGTCCTGGACAAACCCGGCTTTGATGGTGGAGCAGAAGCCAAAGCCAGTTCCGCAACCGAATCTTAACGCAACCACCCGGACCGCACCGCCCGTTGCCAGGGAGAATGCAGTGACCGCCACCCATCCCGAGACACTTTACGTGGTCAAATCCGGTGATAACTTGACCCGCATTGCCAAAGGCCACGGAACAACGGTAAAAGCCCTTAAAGCGGCCAACGGTTTGGAGAACGACCGCATCGTTGTCGGTGCAAAACTGAAAATACCCGCGGCTTAAGCACCGATTGTTTACCCTCGCCTGAAATCCTTCTCCAGGAAGGGCGGAATTAATTTCGTTTTGGTTTCATTTTCTGCTTGCTTTACCTGCCGTTAAGTCTATTTTCCCGTTTGCCTGAACGCCGCGGGTGCGGACCCGTCCTCTGCAGCAGTACTGCGGAGGGTGGATGTTCATTAAGGCTGAGAAACAACAGTTAACATACAACCTAACATTCAACCCTCCGTTGCCACGGCAGCGTTCGGTGGTTAGGCAATGGAGTCTTCGAAGTCCGTTTCATCGGACGACCAAGCCTCCCGCAGTTCAACCTGGAATAGTTATGCTCACGATGGAAGAAGCCATGAAGCAAAGCGCGATGCGTTTTGCCGTCGGCGAAATTGTCAAAGGTGCCATCATCGAAGTCCGCCCGAAGGAAGTTTTGGTGGACATCGGTTACAAAAGCGAAGGCGTCATCCCCACCAATGAATTTGTGGACGCCAGCGCGCTCAAGGTCGGCGACCAGATCGATGTCCTTATTGAAAAACTCGAGAACAAGGACGGCACGGTCGAACTTTCGCACGAAAAGGCCGAGTTCAAGAAAAATTGGGAGCGCATCCTCACCATTTGCAACGAGGGCGGCACGATTCAGGGCAAGGTCAAGTCAATCGTCAAAGGCGGCCTGGTCGTCAACATTGGCGTCGAGGCGTTTTTGCCCGCGTCGCAAATTGATGTCATCACGCCGAGGAACCTCGCGCAATTCGTCAACAACACCTATGAATTCAAGGTCGTCAAAATCAATCAGGAGCGGCAGAACATCGTGCTCTCGCGCCGCGAATTGATCGAGCAGGAGCGCAACGAAAAACGCGCCCGGCTGCTGGCTGAAATGGTGCCAGGCGACATCCGCAAGGGCACGGTCAAGAACATCACCGATTTCGGCGCGTTCATCGAGTTGAACGGCATTGACGGCCTGCTCCACATCACGGACATGAGCTGGGGCCGCATCAATCACCCGTCGGAACTCCTCAAGGTCGGCCAGGAAATTGACGTGGTCGTGCTCGACGTGAACAAGGAAAAGGAGCGCGTCAGCCTCGGCCTCAAGCAAAAAATGGCCAACCCATGGGACAGCATCGAGACCAAATATCCCGTCGGCGCGAAGGTCAAGGGCAAGGTCGTCAGCCTTGTGCCTTACGGCGCCTTTGTGCAACTGGAGATGGGGGTCGAAGGTCTCGTTCACGTCACCGAGTTGTCGTGGACCAAGCGCGTGGCCAAGCCCAGTGATGTGCTCAAACAGGACCAGGAAATTGAGGCCATTGTGCTCGGCATCAACCGGGAAGAGCAGAAAATTTCCCTTGGTATCCGCCAGTTGGAATCCAATCCGTGGGACAATGCCGAAGCGAAATACGCGGTCAACGCCCGGGTCAAAGGCAAGGTGCGCAACCTCACCAGCTACGGTGCGTTTGTGGAATTGGAAGAGGGCATTGACGGCATGATTCACGTGTCCGATGTGTCGTGGACGCGCAAAATCAATCACCCGTCCGAAATCCTCAAGAAAGGCGACGAAGTCGAGGCCGTCGTGCTCGAAGTGGACCGCCCGAACCAGCGCATCGCGCTGGGCATCAAACAGCTCTCGCAAGACCCGTGGGCGAACATTGACCAGCTTTACAAGGTCGGCGATGTCGTCACCGGCAAGGTCACCAAGCTCGCGAGCTTCGGCGCGTTCATCGGTTTGCAACACGACATTGACGGGCTCGTGCACATCTCGCAGGTCAGCGAGGAGCGCGTGGACAAAATCAAAAACGTGCTCAAGGCCGGCCAGGATGTGACCGCCCGCGTCATCAAGATTGACAAGGGTGAACGCCGTATCGGCCTTTCCATCAAGGCCGCCAGCTACACTGACGAACAGCTCAAGGAAGAGCAGAAAATATTCGATGCCCTCAAGCCCGGCGAAGACCTCGTGGCGTTGCAACACGCCTTCGACGCTGCCGACGAGGCCCGGGAGGACGAAAAACCCGAGTAATCACTCGAACAACTGAATTCACACGCAGGCGGACCACAACGGTCCGCCTGTTTTATTTCGGAGGGGCGAGCTCTGCGAGCCCCAATCATTCAAGAACTCGTGTAACTTCATCCCTTCGTGGAAACCAGCGAGCGATGCTGGTAATGCAGGATTTTGAACTCCGGCGTGTCGCGGATTTCTTCAGCCAGCACGAATCGGTCTTCAAACGGCGGGAAAAACGCATCGCCTGCCACCTCGCGTTTGACCAGCGTGAGGTAAAGATCGGAGCAGCGCGGCAATATTTGCGCGTAAATTTCCGCGCCGCCGCAGATGAAAATTTCATTGGGGAATTCCGACGGATCCAGCCGCTCCAGCGAGTTGAAAATCAGCAGGTCTGTCTTTTGGTCCTTCTCCAGTCTGCTGAAATGAAACTGGTAGGCGCGCTTGAGATAACGGCCGCCGCGCCACTCGTGATACTCGCCAAAAATTTCCGGATGATTTTTGATGAGCCGCTGTGGATGCCGCGTCAGGATCAGGTTCTTCCGGTTTGGCAGCGGCTGGCCCAGGCTTTCAAACGTCTTGCGCCCCATGACGATGACGTTGCCCATCGTCATTTTTTTGAACCACTTGAAATCCTCCGGCAGATGCCACGGAATTTTGCCGCCCGCGCCAATCACGCGGTTCAGCGACATTGCGGCGATGGCCTTGAAGTGTTTCATTTAGCTAATGCCACGTTTTGCGAGGAGAGTCTTTAGCTCAACAACAGCACTTTTGCATTTGCTGTAATCCTCCTTAATTCGAGCGAATTGAGTAGCCATCCATTTAATATAAAGTTTTCGTTTTTCCACCAAGTAAACGTCATGCGGTGCGAATCGTAATTGCGATTCAATTTGATCCACGTTAGAAATATAATCGTTATTGATTTTAAGATCCTCAATGAGCCGTTTGGTCTCGGCGTAAGCGAGAATTATTTGCCGAGAGACTTTACTATCAATTTTCCCTAAATGGACTGAATTATTGTGAAAAATGGTGAACCAATCTTGGGTGAGCGACAGTCGAACCGACAGGGTTTCACTTTGTTCAAGTTCTTTTTGATATTTTCCCATTCCATCTTCATACATTTTGCCCAAAGTTTCTAGCTCATAGAAAATTGCCCGCAAAATTTTTTCTTCAAATTCATTTTCGTCTTTCACCCTTCGGCGTTTTTCAAGAAGTTGAATCACCACACCGGCGATAATGCCCGCAAGTGCGGCAATGAAACCGCCTAGAATCATGTCCGGCTTAAACCATTTGTTTTCTGTTGCTTGCCTCAGAATATTCAAGGTTTCTTGTTCGGGTTTGACGACGATAGTGTTCGTTAGAGTAATAAGAGTCGGCTTGACGATTTCAATTTTGCTTTGGAGTACTTGTCTGGGAGTGGCTGTTGGCAGATGATTTGTCTGACAAAAGAGATTTCCGGCCAAAAAAACGACAGCGAATGTTAGGCCGCCGAAGATATTTTTTATTTTGCTCATTTGGATGACCCCTTAATTTTTCTAAACCGCTATCGGCGCTTTGATGGCCGGATGGGGATCATAGCCAACCAGTTCAAAATCCTCAAACTTGAAGTCGTCGATGTTTTTCACCGCCGGATTCAATTTCATTTGTGGCAGAGGACGCGGTTCGCGCGACAGTTGCAGCTTCGCCTGTTCGACGTGGTTGCTGTAAAGATGCAAATCGCCGAAGGTGTGGATGAAGTCGCCTGGCTTCAGACTACAGACCTGCGCGACCATCAGCGTGAGCAGCGCGTAGCTGGCGATGTTGAACGGTACGCCCAGGAAAATATCAGCGCTGCGCTGGTAAAGCTGGCAGCTCAACTCGCCATCAATCACGTAAAATTGGAACAGCGCATGGCACGGCGCCAAAGCCATCTGCCCGATTTCGCCCGGATTCCACGCACTGACGATGTGCCGCCGGCTGTCGGGGTTCTTTTTTATCTGCTCGATGACCTGATCAATTTGATTGAGCGAACGCCCATCGGGTGTGCGCCAGTCGCACCATTGCGCGCCATAAACGCGGCCCAGGTTGCCGTCCTTGTCCGCCCATTCGTCCCATATCGTCACGCCGTGTTCGTTGAGATATTTGACGTTCGTGTCGCCGCGCAAAAACCAGAGCAACTCGTAAATGATGGATTTGGTGTGGACTTTCTTGGTTGTGAGCAGCGGGAAATTTTTCCGCAAATCAAACCGCGCCTGCGCGCCGAAGACAGAAAACGTGCCCGTGCCGGTGCGGTCAGCCTTGGGTTTTCCGTGCTCCAGAACGTGTCGCAGCAAATCGAGGTACTGAATCATCGCGGAGAAAATTTAACCACGAAATAAGCGAAGAAAAAAGAAATTTAGCCAAGGAAAATCTTTTTAGCCATGGATGAAACACGGATTGAACACGGAAAGCTTAACTTAATTTGTTCAAATAACTTTCGCCTGCGCCAAGCGGAACACATGACGGGTCGTGTTGTGAACCATCATCGCCAGTTTCCAGCTTGAAAGTTTCCCATGCAGCTTTTCGGCGTGAGTCTTCACCGTAGAATTGACTTAACCATTGTTCAACTTCCCATTTTGACGATTGCGCCAAGTCCATTCTGTTCCAAAATCGTAAAATCATTATTTGTCGCGGCGTCGGCATCTGTTCTCTGGCAAGCGATTCGTGTTGCTTCGCCTGTAATTGTGGAATGAGCATTTCTGCATCCGCTCTGGAAAGTTCTGCTGGCGGATTTCCACCAAGGTCACGAATGTATTGGAATTGCTTTTCGGTTGCTTTTGTAGAACCCAATAATTCTTGTATTAAGTTTGAGGCATCCCATCGCGTTATGTCTGGCGGTGGGTTTCCACCAAGAGCGCGAATGTATTCGAGTTGTCTTTCGCTCGGTTGGCTTTTTAATTTTGATTGTAGCGCATACGCTTCTGCTCTTGTTATTCCGGGCGGAGGATTACCTCCAAACTCACGGATTCGTTTAAGCATAGACTTTCTAGCCGGTAATTTTTCTGAAAATTCTTCTGAATTGATTTCTGCCATCTGAATACGCCTTGGAAGAACTCGGATAATCGCATTTTGCATTTTGTCTGCGTTTTCAGGAGTTATGTTTCCATAACTCAAAACATCTCTCGTAATTTCCAAGAGAAAACCAACCGCTGGAATTTCAGAATCAGCTTTTGCTTCCAACCATTCGTTTAATCGGCGCACGCCAGCGTCAGTGCCAAAACCTTCTTTTTCAATTTCAACCAGCAAGCCAATCAGTTCTTTTACCAGTGGAGTCTCACATTGCGCTTTTGTCAGAATTACCGTCTTTGATTTCTGCGAGCGGGGCGTTTGCTGGTCTGTTGTAATTTTCTTTTGAAGTTGTTTCGCTTTGATGAACGCTTCCAGCGTGGCCGGTGTAAAGCGAACGCCGGTTTCAGGATTCATCAATTTGAAACGTGGGTCGGCGATGTAGCGCCGGGCGTCATCAAGACTCATTGCCATGTCTTGGTCGCCTTCATGGTATAATTTGGCAGCTATATCATCATTTTGGTGTTTGCCAACTGACCTGATTTGATCTTCGGTCAAGTCTGGCGCACTCGCTGCGGGAAGTTCGTCGTCCACACGTTCCTGTAAAATTGGTATGAAAATTTTTGTTTCCAAACCGCAATGTGGACACGGCACGATGCTGTTCTCCTCGGCAAATTCATTCGCATCAAATTCAATATGTCCGTCGCAATGCTGACATTGGCAAGTAACGTAGCGAGGCGCAGATTGTTTACTCGGTTGGGTCATTCAAATTGCGACTTTATTTTGCCATCCATTTTCTGTCCAGCGTTCTTTGGCGCACGGATTGCATCTGTGAAAATCCGTGAAATCCGTGTTGTTGATTTTTGGAATTGAAATCGGCTCGCCACGCCGGGCATTTATTGTGAAACTGTGTGCGTCATGCGAATTCTCGCCCTTGATCACGGGACCAAGCGCATCGGCGTGGCGGTGAGCGATGAAACCAAAACCATCGCGCAGCCGCTGGAATTCATTCCCGCCGAACCGTTCGCGGATTTCCTGGCGCGGCTCCGGCAATTAATCCGCGAAAAAGAAGTCGAATTGATCCTCGTCGGCCTGCCGCGCAACATGGACGGCTCCTACGGCCCGGCGGCGGAAAAAGTACAGACGTTTGTCACCGCGCTGAAGGATGCCGTGGTCGTCCCGGTCAAAACCTTGGATGAACGGCTGACGTCGGCGCAGGCGAACCGGGTGTTGATCCAGGGCGGCGTGCGCCGGGACAAACGCAAGGTGAAGGTGGACAAAATGGCGGCGGCGATTCTCCTTCAGGGTTATCTGGATGGAATTTGAGCCACAGATGAACACAGATAGGCTCAGATTCTTTCTTTTTATCTGAGTTTCATCTGTGTCAATCTGTGGCTGAAAATGTCGGCTTTAAAAAAGTTCAAACTGACCATCGCCTACGACGGCACAGGCTATGAAGGCTGGCAGGTGCAGAAAACCGGGACCGGCGTGCAGGAAATCGTCGAAACGGCGCTGGGAAAATTGTTCCCGAGCAAACCGCGCTTGCACAGCGCCAGTCGCACGGATACCGGCGTTCATGCGCTCGGCATGGTCGCGCATTTTGAAATTCCCGGCGCCGAATCCAAAATGTCTGCGCGCAGGCTTGCGCTGGCGATCAACGCGTGGCTGCCGGAAGACATTCGCGTGTCATCAGTCACGCGCGCGCCGAAGGATTTCCATGCCCGCTTCGACACGGCGGGCAAGCAATATCGCTACTTTGTCTGGAACCACACGGCCATGAATCCGCTGCTTCGCCACAGCGCCTGGCAGGTTACGCGTCCGCTCAATTTAAAAGCCATGCGCGCCGCCGCGCCGTTGTTTGTCGGGCGGCGTGATTTTAAATCGTTCGCCGCCAGCCGGAATTACGAGATGAAATCCACCGTGCGCCGGCTCACCCGCTGTGACATCAAAAAGTCCGGCCCGCAACTGACGTTCATCATCGAAGGCGATGGGTTTCTTTACAAAATGTGCCGCGGCATCGTGGGGACGCTGGTGCAGATCGGCCTGGGCAAATTTCCGGCGGATGAAATCCGGCGGATGCTGGAGAAAAAGGACCGGCGCGTGGGCGGCATGACCGCGCCGGCGCATGGGTTGGTGCTGTGGAAGGTATTTTATTCAACGCAAAGACGCAAGGACGCCAAGGCGCTAAGAAAATGAGAACAGAATTTAAGAACGTTGTGTGTAGCACCCGCCTCCGGCGGGTTCAATTCGGCGTCCCGCCGAATTGCCACGATGCGCACACGTTCGGGTTTGCCCGGGTAAACAGTGGCAATCTGTATTGGCAAACAGTTTCGGGCGCGACGCCCGAAACAACCCGCGAGACGCGGGTGCTACACTATAATTACCCGATGTTTTCGTATTTTCGCTCCTTTGTTGTTAATTTGAAATGAACATAGTTTTGGTTGAACCGGAAATCCCGCCGAACACGGGCAACGTGGCGCGCCTTTGTGCAGCCACGAAGACGGCGCTGCATTTGATTGAGCCGTTCGGATTCAAGCTCGATGACGCGCAACTCAAGCGCGCGGGCATGGATTACTGGCAGCACGTCGAATGGCATCGGTGGCCGAACTGGAAGGCGTTTGAAGAGAAACTTCCGGCGAACGCGCGGTTCTGGTTCGTCGAATCGGGCGGGCCGAAGATCTACACCGAGGCTAAATTCCTGGCGGACGATTATCTGGTTTTCGGGCGCGAGACCGCCGGGTTGCCGAAGCAGCTGCTGGAACAAAGCCGTGACCACTGGCTGCGGATTCCGATGTTCAACAACAAATCGCGTTCACTGAATCTGTCGAACTGTGCGGCGCTGGTATTATTTGAGGCACTGAGACAACAAAGATTCAAGGGCGAGATTCGTTAACCAGTCAACTCACTTTGCTTTCCAACCTTTTGACTTCTTCTTTAATCAGTTCCGTCGTCCGGTGTTTGGCCAGATAAACCTGGTCAATGGATATGCCGAAGGTGGCGGCCACTTTTTCGGGTGGCCATTCCTTGTTCACATACAGGTCGAAGATTTGATACTTTTGCGGGTCAAGCCGGCGTTTGACTGTTGCCATGGCGGCATCGAGCAGGTTCTTTTCCCATTCCGCGTTCCACAGCGCGTCCAAATCCCGACATGTCGGATCGGCCACTTTGTCCACCGTACGGGTGCCGGTCGCGGTGTCCTCGGAAGCTGGATGGCCGGCGGCGAAAGGACCGCGCTTGCGGAGCTGGTCGGTAATGCGCCAGCGGGTCATGTTCAGGAGCCAGGTCTTGAAGGAGCCAATCGCTGGATCATATTCAAAGGTGGGCATGTGCTTGGCGACCGAGATCATCGTTTCCTGCACCACGTCCTGCGCTTCGGCCGCGGTCAAGCCACCTTTGATGGCGACGCCATAGATGAGTTTCCAGTACGTGTCAAAAAAATCCTGCCAACTCGACTGATCCTGCCAGTCTTTGAGGCGTTGAATCAAAGTTGCGCGCGTCGGAATCAATTCATCCATCGGCTCTGCCATGTAACCAGTAATGAGGTCTTGAGTCGTGGTTGGCAATAAAATACACCGTCATCCCGAAAAAAGTTGAAGAAAAAGGTGTTATATGTTTGTCTGGGCTCCATTCATCGGTCAGATGCGCAAATTTATAAAAACGCTTGAACTTATTTCCTAAAGCCGGTCGCGGCCTGGTGCTGGCCGTAATTTTTTGGGGTTTCTTGGCTTGCGTCGAGGAGTCTTGTGCGCAGCCGATGGCCGGCGGTGGGGCCACGAACGAAATTCGGATTGTGGAACTTCAAGGCACGGCGGAGGTCGCTGCTGCCACCGCCACGATCTGGATGCCGGCGCGAGCCAACCAAATTCTGCGCCCGTTTGACCGGTTGCGCACCGGCGCCAACAGCCGGATGGCACTCCTTTGGTCGGATCGGAGTGTGGTGTCTTTCGGCGCTTTGACGGAACTCGAAGTGTCGCCGCCGGATTCAGCCGGTGCGCAATGCGGGCTGCATTTGCTCCGGGGCATTGTCTCCTTTTTCCATCGGGACCAACCGGGACGCATCCGGGTCATCACCCGCGGCGCTGTTGCCGGCGTGGAGGGCACGGAATTTGTCGTGGCTGCGGATGAAACGGAGCGCACGACCCTGTCCGTGATTGACGGCGAGGTTCGGTTTGGCAACGAACTAGCCACACTCCTGCTGACCAACGGCCAGCAGGCCGTCGTCGAGCCGGGCCAAGCTCCCGTTCGCACTGCCGGGTTCATTGCCAACAACGTTCTGCAATGGTGCTTTTACTACCCGGCGGTGATTGATCCGGCTGATTTGCCGTTCACGCCTGAAGAGCAACAGATCCTCGGCGAATCCCTCCAAGCCTACTGCTCGGGCGATCTGCTGGTGGCGCTGGCCAAATATCCCGCCGGGCGACAGCCCGGCTCCGCCGCCGAGCGGGCTTATTACGCCGGTCTGCTGTTGAGTGTCGGACAGGTTGAGCTGGCCGAAACGGTGCTTGCTTCATTGTCCGGTGCTGATGCCTCCAGCCGCCCACAACGGATTGCCGCGGCGCTCCGCCGGCTCATCGCTGCTGTGAAGCGACAGCCGAATCCTGCGGAGGCCCGTCTGCAACTGGCCACGGAATTTCTGGTGAACTCCTACTATGAACAGTCGCGCGCCATCCCCGGAATTTCATTGCCGGCCGCGCTGGATTCAGCCCGGCGGGCCGTGACCAACTCGCCGGATTTCGGTTTTGCCTGGGAGCGGGTGGCGGAACTGGAATTTAGTTTTGGCCGTACCTGCCGCGCGTTCGACGCCTTGGACAAAAGCCTGACGCTCGCGCCGCGCAATGCCCAGGCGCTCGCGTTGAAGGGATTTCTGCTTGCTGCGCAAAATCACATTGGCGACGCCATTGGCTGGTTCAATCAAGCGCTAGCCGTGGACTCCGCCCTCGGCAACGCTTGGCTGGGTCGCGGTCTGTGCCGCATCCGCCGCGGCGACACGGCTGGCGGGCGCGAAGACCTGCTGGTGGCCGCGGCGCTCGAGCCGCAGCGCGCCGGGTTGCGAAGTTATCTGGGCAAGGCTTACGCGGATGCGGGCGATTACCCGCGTGCCACCCGGGAGCTTCAACTGGCGAAAAAATTGGATCCCAACGACCCGACGGCGTGGCTTTATTTTGCCTTGCTTAACCAGGAGAACAACCGGATCAACGACGCAATTCGTGATTTGGAAAAATCGCAGGAATTAAATGACAACCGGAGCGTTTATCGCTCACAATTGCTGCTGGATCAGGACCAGGCAGTGCGCAGCGCCAATCTGGCCGCGATGTACAAGGACGCGGGCATGGATGATGTGGCCGTGCGCGAGGCGTCCCGCGCGGTGAATGATGATTACGCGAATTATTCCGCGCATCATTTCGTGGCGGACAGCTATCATGAACTTGTTGATCCGAACGGGATTGGTCTGCGGTACGAGACCCCGGCCAAAAGTGAATATCTGGTTGCCAATTTGCTGGCCCCGGTGAGCGCCGGCATGTTTTCGCCCACCATTTCACAACAGGAATACTCCCCGTTGTTCGAGCGCGACCGGCTCGGGGTCGTTTCGAGCACGGAATATCTGAGCCGCGGGGCGTGGACGCAGTCGGGCGCGCAATTCGGCGTGTTTGGAAACTTCAGCTACGACGTGGAGGCATTCTATCGCACCGACCCCGGTCAACGGGGGAACAATGACATCGAAGAGCGGCAACTTTCTCTAACGGCCAAGCAGCAGATTACGCCGCAGGACAGTGTTTATTTCAAGATCCAACAATACGAGGCCGAAAGTGGAGACCTGTCCCTATACTACAGTCAAAACATGGCCAGTTCGACTTATCGGTTGAACGAAGAGCAGAACCCGATCATTAACCTCGGCTATCATCACGAATGGAGTCCTGGGATCCACACTTTGTTTTTTGTGGCCCGACTTTACGACAAGACCTCTGTCACCAACTTCACGCAGTCTTCCCTCTTTGAAGGGTATGACGATATCCCCTCTTTGATTGCAGCGGAGAACATAACAATGAGCGAGCATTTTACGGGCAAATTGGAAATTTATTCGGGAGAACTGCAGCAGATTTGGGAAGGGTCTTCACACACGACCATTGTCGGCACGCGCATCCAGTACGGTCATTTTCATACCACCGTTCTGCAAGACAATCCATCTTACTATGTTGCCTCTTATTTTCCCGAACCTCCAGCACCATCTTTACAACAGGACATTACCTCCCTGTTCAAGCGCATCAGTTTTTACGGCTATCATCAATGGCAGATTTTCGAGCCGCTGCAATTGATCGGCGGACTGGCGTATGACCGGATCACCTACCCGGAAAATTTTCGGAGCGCGCCAATTTCAGGAAACGAAACGACGGCGGATCAGGTTTCTCCCAAGGCTGGCCTGATTTGGACGCCGCTGGATGACACCGTCTTCCGTTTTGCCTATACCCGCTCACTGGCCGGAGCGAGTCTGGACCAAAGCTACCAAATCGAGCCTTCACAGGTGGCGGGTTTCGTCCAATCGTTCCGCAGCATCATTCCCGAATCCATCGCCGGGGCAAATGCCGGGGCCGAATTTGAAACCTACAACTTTTCTCTGGAACAAAAATTCAGCACCGGAACTTACCTGGGCATTTCCGGTGAGATATTGAACTCCACCGTTCATCGGATTGTTGGCGCATTTCAATATTATCCTTACTCCACCCTGCCGGAGTTGCAGTTTCCCGTTCCATCCGAACTGCGCGAACATTTGGATTATCAGGAAAAATCACTGCTGTTCACCGCCAACCAGTTGCTGGGCCGGGAATGGTCGCTCGGCGCGCGCTATCGCCTCACGCAAGCGGTATTGCATGACGATTTCCCCGATGTACCGGTCAGCCCGTCCTATATTGATAATCCGATAATTCCAAGACAGCGGACCGAGGGGGTTTTGCACCAATTGAGTTTGTCGGCGATTTACAACCATCCCTGCGGTTTGTTTGCCCGGGGCGAAGCGCTCTGGGAGGCGCAGTCCAACGAAGGCTACAACCCCGCAGAACCGGGTGATGAATTCTGGCAGTTCAATGCGCTTGTCGGCTATCGTTTTCTGCATCGCAAAGGCGAAGTCACGCTCGGTTTGCTCAACCTCACCGACCAAAACTATAATCTCAGCCCGCTCAACCTTTACAACGAACTGCCGCGTTCGCGCACCCTGACCCTGCGCCTGCAGTTGAGTTTCTAGGCAAAAAAACCGGGCCGAACTTTGGTTCCGCCCGGTTTCTTTTTGGACGCGTATTCTCGTTTTCCAACCGCGCCTAGGGATTAAACCCGATCAGGACGATGGGATAGTTGGTTGTCGGCACATTGTTGGGGAAATAGATTGAGAACCTGTAACTGGAGCTGATTGGCGGGTTGGGAATGGTAACACTGGTTTGACCACACCCACTATCAAAACTTCTCCCCTGATATACGACTTTTGTATCTGTCCGTCCGCTGCCATCGGAAGCCGTAAAGATGGTTGTCGAGTTGGTAGCGGGCGACCAACCCCAGCCCTGTGAAACTGTCTTGGTATAATTGACGTAGCCGGCGTAACTGCCTGGACAGGTTCCTTGGGTGCCGCCACTGGCTTTGGGTGCGCCGTACAGAGTGATCTGGTCTCCACCCATGACAGAAGAAGTCATCACATTCAAAGACGCCGCGCGGGTCGGCACTGCATCTCCGCCACTCTGGGAAACGTTACATGAGTATGATGCCGCGTCACTGACCCCGACGTTCTCAATGGTCAAAGTGCTGTTGGTTTGTCCCTCAATGTCAACTCCGTTGGACTGCCATTGATAACTATCGGCATTGATTGCCTGCACCGATAATACGGCATTCGAGCCCACGGTAACGGCTTGGTCTACTGGTTGAGCCGTTATCGTTGGAAACTCAGACTGATCAAGAGCGTCGGTCGTTTGGGCCTGAACACTGTTTCCTGTAATGACCACCAATCCTGTGATTGCTACCAATGTGATAATGTGGGGGATTTTTTTATTCATAGGTTTTTTTGGTTGTTTGCTGTCATTCTCCCTGCGCCCGACAACCCCTAGAATCTGTACAGCAGTTTTTCTACTCTCAGGCGGATACTGAGTAATACGCAATAACCAGGCCAATCTTTCAGACATTTTGGCTGAATTATTATGATGTAAAGACAGAACCGATTGGCCGCCACGCGTCATTCATTTCCCTCTTTTCAACTGATGGTGTGAAAAATCGCTGATTTCCCCGCCATATTTTTCTAAACTCAGGCAGCGGTGAAGGTCAAAGCCATCGGACAACATGAATTTTTCAAATCCGCGCTGGGGGCGGCGTTGGCGGTGCTTTGCGGTTTAATGTTGTGGAAGATGCCGCTGGGTGAGCCTTGGGTGAACGCCAGCTACGATTATTTGTTCCGCTTCGGCGCGCATGCGGCCACCAACCGGGTGACCCTGATCCTGATGGATAATGAGGCGTACGATTACTTTCACCAAATGCGCGGACAGCCGTGGGACCGCGGATTGCACGCCCGGTTGCTGAACCGGCTGGCGGATGATGGTTGCCCCCTCGTGGTATTCGACGCTTTCTTTCGGCAACCACAACCACACGATCCCACGCAAGATGAAGCCCTGGCCGAAGCGATGCGGCGGCAACACAGCATCGTGTTGATGGCCGAGCAGGCGCAAGTAACACACCCGACGCTGGCCGGGGCGCAGCCCATCCTGCCGTCAGAACCATTTCTCAGCGCCGCCGGAACGAATTGGGGCGTCGCCTGGCTGGATCCCGACCTCGACTCGATTGTGCGCCGACATTGGCCATTTCCATCGCCGGGTACTTATCCAAGCCTGCCTTGGACCGCCGCGCAACTGGCCGGGCCGCCGTTGAGTGAGGTTCCGCAGGAACGGTGGTTGCGCTACTATGGCCGCGATGGCGCATGGACCAGATTGAGTTACCGGTTCGCGCTGACTCAACCGACGAACTATTTCCGCGGTCAGATTGTATTCATCGGCACGGCGCCAAAAACATCGGTGCCCGATGGCGAAACCGACAAATTTCGCACCCCCTATGCGCGCTGGACGGGAGAATCAACCGGTGGCGTGGAAATCCAAGCCGGCTCTTTTCTGAACCTGATGAATGGCGACTGGTTGCGGCGGCCGGCTTGGTGGTTGGAGGCATTGGTGCTGGTGACCGCCGGATTGTTGCTGGGCGGCGGATTGTGCCGGGTGCGCCTGCTGGTGGCCTGTGCGGTTGCGGCGGTGGTTGCCTTGGTGGTGGCATTCGGGGCGATTTCCTGGAGTTACTTCACCAATTATTGGTTTCCCTGGTTGGTGATTGCCGGCGGACAAGTGCCCTGTGCCCTGGCTTGGGCGCTGGCAGCCGGAATGCATCACGCGCTCGAAAAAAGGACAGTTTCAGTTTCCCTGTCATTTCCCCACCCTGCGGCTGCCGTCGAGACCCTGCCGGATGCTCCGGATTACAAATTGTTCAATCCCCCCTTTGGCGAGGGTGCCTATGGAAAAGTCTGGCTGGCGCGGAATGCGACCGGACAATGGCGGGCGTTGAAAGTGGTCTATCTGGCGAACTTCGACCAGAACACCGATCCCTACGAGCGCGAATTCAACGGCATCAAAAAATACCAGCCGGTTTCCGACAAACATCCGGGCCTGTTGCGCGTTGAATTTGTCAGTGAGAAGCAGGCGGGATATTTCTATTACGTGATGGAGCTGGGTGACCCGCTGGAGCCGGGTTGGGAACAGGAGCCTTCCACCTACAAACCGCGTGATTTGGTGAGTGAACGCGCCCGGTCCCGTGGACGGAGACTGCCGGTGCGGGAATGCGTGCGGATCGGGCTGGCCCTGAGCGACGCCCTTGATTTTCTCCATCGCCAGGGGCTTACGCATCGCGACATCAAGCCGCAGAACATTATTTTTGTAAACGGCCAGCCCAAGCTGGCGGATATGGGACTCATCACCGAAATCAGGCCTCCCGACCAGGAGCGAACATTGGTGGGCACGCCCGGCTATATGCCGCCACCACCGGAACGTCCGGGCACACCGCAGGCGGATATTTATGCCCTGGGCATGGTGCTTTACGTGCTCAGTACCGGCCGCAATGCGGCTTATTTCCCGGAGATTGCCACAACCTTGGTTGAAGGCGGGGATCCGGCGGATTTCTTTCCGTTGAACAACGTCATCCTCAAGGCTTGTCAACCGGATCCGACTCAACGTTATGAATCGGCATCGGAGATGCACCTCGCCTTGGAAAAGGCCCGAAAAGAATTGGAACCGGATTGAACATCGGTTCCTTGCACCCGCGATTTTTTCAAAAATTTCAACCAGCCGGGCGCGCCGTGTCCAGACAGCTCCGCACGGTTTTCGTAAGGCTTTCCAATGAAAATGGTTTGGGTAAAATATGACTGTGGGGTTGAATTTTCCCTGGCAGATCAGAATTGTACCCACTCATCAGTATCACTTTCAGACTCGGCCGGTCCCCCCTTAATCGGTCTGCCAATTCCCAGCCATTAAGGCCGCCAGGCATGATGAAATCGGTCAGCAACAAATCAATTTGTGAAGCGTTTGTCTTCCAAACATTCAAAGCTTCCAGACCATTGGAAGCTTCCCATATTTGATAACCTGATCCTTCCAAAAAGCTTCGCGTGACTGTTCTGACGTCAGCATCGTCTTCGACCAACAATATTTTTTCATGCCCACCGGCAGGAATCGCTTTCGTTTGAGGTGTTGATTTTTTTGCCGCGCCGGAAGCGCTGGCTGGCAGAAAAATTTTGAAAGTAGTTCCATTCCCAACCTGGCTGGATACTTCGATCCAGCCCCGATGTTGTTTGACGATGCCATAGACCGTCGCCAGGCCGAAACCGGCGCCTTTGCCGGCTTCCTTGGTGGTAAAGAATGGTTCGAAAATCCGCGGCAAATATTCCGGGTAGATGCCCGTTCCCGTATCGCCTACTGCGATACAGACAAACTTGCCAGTTTGCGCTTCCGGATGGGTTTCAGCGTGGGAGGCATCGATGCTGACGGCCTCCGTGGTAATGACAATTGACCCACCTTGAGGCATGGCATCGCGGGCATTGACGATCAAATTCAGGAGAAGCTGCTCGATCATGCCGATATCCGCGTTGACGAAGGGCAGATTCTCGGCGCAACGGCACTGTAGGGCAATTTGCTCGCCAATGACACGCTTGAGCATTTTGGTAAAACTGCTGATGACGTGGTTTAGATTGAGGGGTTGAAATTGAACGACCTGTTTCCGCCCGAAAGCGAGCAATTGGCGGGTTAAATCCGCGGCGCGTTCGGTGGCGTCGGTGATCTGTTTAAGACATTGGCGGTTTTCCTCCTTGAGTTGACTTTCATCCATCAGCACCAATTGAACATTGCCATGGATGACGGTGAGAAGGTTGTTGAAATCATGGGCGATGCCGCCGGCGAGTTGTCCAATCGCTTCCATTTTTCGCGCCTGATGCAATTGTTCCTTGCGCTGTTTTTGTTTGGTGATGTCTTGTTTTACAGCGATAAAATGGCTGATTTCTCCGTTGCTCCTCTGGATGGGCGTGATGGTCATTTCCTCGTTATAGAGGGTTCCATCTTTGCGCCGGTTGATTAATTCGCCCTGCCAGACCCGGCCCGTCAGGATGGTGTTCCAGAGTGCCCTGAAAAAATCGGCATCGTGTTTGCCGGAGTTGAGAAAACCGGGGGTTTTGCCCAGAATTTCCTCCAAGGCATAACCGGTCATTGCACAAAAAGCCCTGTTGCCGAAAAGAATTTTCCCCGCCGCGTCCGTCAGGATTATGCCATTGGCAACGGCCTCCAGGGCGCTGGATTGAACACGCACCCGCTCTTCCGCCCGTTGCCGTTCCTTTCGTTCGTGGGCTTCGCGCAACGCACGGCGGACAGCCGGCCCCAGCCGATTGAGGCGATTTTTAAGAACAAAATCCGTGGCGCCTGATTTCAGGCTTTCCACAACCTGTTCTTCTCCGATGGTTCCAGCGACAAAAATGAATGGCGTGTCCGGCTGAAGTTCCCTGCTGGCGCTGAGTGCGGCAATTCCGCTGTAAGCCAGGAGAGTAAAATCCGAGATGATCAAATCATATTGGGATTGTTCCAATGCCGCCTGAAATTCCTCTTTGGATTTTGCATGAGTTATCTGGCACACCAACCCCTCTTTAATCAACGTTTTTTCCAGCAGTTGCCGGTCGCGAAGGTTGTCTTCTAAAAGCAAAATGTGCATGGGACATCAGGGTTGTTTCTTGCAGGCGGCAGGCGGGTAAGGGAATAAAATTTCTGTTTCGTCCCGTTTCCGTTGTATGGAATCCGTGCCATTGCTTTTTTATTTTATGAATACCAGCCCCGTCCTTATTCCCTTTACCCTTTTATCCCTAGCCCTGAGGATCGGGGCTGGTATAAAACGTTGCCATCGCGGCTTCACGATTGATTTGCAACCATTCGCGATCGCTTGTTTTCAGTGAAACCGCAATGTCGGTTAAAATTACTAACACCGCACTACAGCTCTTACGTTTGTAAATTCAGAATCTTTCAAAAATTTTCAGCTTCGACAAAGATTGGGCAGGTTGGTTTTTCGTCTCGGGACCTAATTTTGAAAAATCAAGCAGGCTGACCGAAAAAATATTCGCCGTTGTCACCCAAACAGGCATGGGATAGGGTGCCCATGGTCGGGGCGGTTGGCGCAGTGGTAGCGCAGCTCCTTTACACGGAGACGGTCGGGGGTTCGAATCCCTCATCGCCCACCATCTTCAAGAGTTGCCTTACAGAAGACGCTTTCGTTGCGGCATCTGCTTGCGCCTTGTGCTGAACCCATCCTGAAAATCCTTCGTGAGGTTTATGAGATAATATAAATGAAATCCTGCGCTTGGTTCCCCAAGAGGCATTTTCAATGGCGCGTTCACGAGCACGGCTGCGTTTTAAGTTGTTGGAGACGACCGCGCAGGGCGAAGGTAAGCGCTTTGACAGTGATCTCCGAAGTGAGGAACGGCTTTCCCATCAGATCGTCGCCACCGTTGCGAATCATTTGTGTGCGCGCGTTGAAGTCGCTCTGTCGGGTGACAAAGACCACCGGAGTGGTGCGGTTGGGAACGGTGTCGCGAATTCTTGAGCAGACCTCAAATCCGTCCATGCCGGGCATTAACACGTCCAGAAAAATCACGTCGAATGGTTTTCCCAACGCCAGGGCAAGCGCCGTCTCTCCGTTCTCCGCGCTTTCCGGCTTTTTAAAAGCCGTTTGCAGGGCGCCGACGAGAGTCCGGCGTGCCACGAGATCATCGTCCACCACCAACATGTGAATCGGCGGATTGATGGCCAGGTCCGCTTTCATTCCCGGTAAACACAAGTCATTGAGCAAATCCACTGCGGTGGCCACAGTGGCCAGCGTGGATGGAGTGGCATGCCTGGGATTCTGCAGCATTTTTCTGAACAGCCCTTCCAGTGCGGCACTCATTTGATAAGCTGGATGCACCACCTTAGGGGCAGGCCTGGGAATCAATGAATTCATGCGCAGGAAGCCATCCACCAGCAAGGTCTGTCGCGTTACCTCAAGGAAGCCATCCACCGGCAAGGTCTGTCGCGTTTCCACATTCGAGATCTGAAGCATTGTCTGACAAAGTTCCCGCAGCGGTCCAAGTTGTTTTGACGCGCGGGCCAGGAAGGCATTGGTGATTTCGTCCATCTCCGGCGGTGGCGGCGTTGAAAGCGGCGGTCGCGCGGCGATGGTGAAACTTGGAACGGGACGCGGACTATCCGTGACCGTCACCAACAAATCCGCCGTGTCCCGGGTCTGGTCGGGTTTCGGGAGAGGTTTCTGAGTGTGCCCCCGGAGACGCCCATGCAACGCGAATGTGAGTGCCTTGACGGTGACTTCAAAAATGAGAAACGGTTTCCCCATGAGATCGTTGCCGCCGCTAAGGGTTGACTTGCAGCGCACGTCGAAGTCGCTCGGGTGGGTGACAAAGACCACCGGAGTGGTACGGTTGGGAACGGTGTCGCGAATTTTTGTGCAAAGCTCAAAGCCGTCCATGCCCGGCATTTGCACGTCGAGGAAGATGACGTCGTAAGCTTGCCGAGTGGCCTGGGCCAAAGCCGCTTCGCCGTCCACTGCGAGGTCCGGCTGGCTGAATGCTTTTCCCAGCGAGTAGGACAGGGCCTGGCGGCTTATCCAATCGTCATCCACGACCAAAAAACTGAGGGGACGATCCGTCAGGAGATCCGGCTGCAATCCCGGCACGCACAAGTCGTCCAGCAAATCCAGGCCACCCGCGACGGTTCGCAGTGTGGAAGGCGTAACGTTTCTGATTTTTTCGGTGAGCTGTTTGAGCAGTCCCTCCAGGGCGGAAGCCGCCTGCCACACCGGAAGCGCCTCCGGCAATCCAGCCTCGTCTTTCAGCACGCCCATCTCGAAATACAGATTCGTCAGCAATTGTTGCCGAACGGGGTCGCTCGACTCCCGACTGATGTCCTGAAGAAGCTTTCGCTGCGTGACGAGGAGCTCTTTGGCCCGCACATAAAATTCGTTGATCGGATCGTCCTTCCCAGGCAAATCGGTGCGTGGTGATGCAGCCGGACCGACTCGGAGCGCCTTAAGGAACCCGGCAAAGGCTTCTTCCTCCGCGCGAACTCTTGCCGAAAGATCCCTCCCGGCGGCCGGGGCAAGCACCCACGGGTTGAACTGCTGGTTGATGGCAACGAGAACATTGGGGGCAAATCTTCGGACAATCAGAACCCCGGTAAGGACGAACGCGGCGGCGAAAAAAAACATCTGCAATACGTTTCCGGACGAGGCGGTTGGAGGGGGTGATGGGGCAGCCACTATTTTCGGACCATTGACCAAACTCGCAGTGGCGGACCTTGGAACATTTTCGCCAATCGCATCAGGAATTGGCACACGCTTGCGGTAGCTCTCCTGGCGTTCCTTGGTGGTGCGTTGGTCTATGTCCCATTGAATGGATCCCGGCTGCGGTGGTGGCGTCTCGAATTCGCGAGTATTCGTATCCGTGGCTCCGGGCAAGGGAAGGCACCAAAGTCCGGCCGTAAAGAGAATCAGGGACGGCTTAATCCACGACGCGCGTGCCACACCAGGAACCATCCGATGGGCGAAGCCTTTCGCAGCCATTTTGAACTGATTTATCAGCCCAAATGGAATCAGCCGGGCTGCCGCTTGCGACCGCAAGGCAACTGCCAATCTGTCGCATGCTGATTTCGGTCCCATTTTTTCTGGTCATGCATGAAGTTCAACCCGTCCGGCGAACTTTTCCGCTGGCTGCGGAATTACGGCGCCACATTTTGGCCGGGAGCCACGTTGGCCCATTGACTACGAATCACCAGCAGCAAACTTGGTGTCTTCGGCGGAAGCTTGGTCGGGTCGTCGAAGTTGGAGTCATAAGCCCAGTTGCGGGTGGGTGGATCATAATAGTGTTTGGTGTAGTTTATTCCGTTCCAAACATTGGTGGCGTAGAGGCTCGGAAACATTTTCACCATCGAACCATTATAGGTGAATTTGATTGTTCCCCAGGATTCCAGAAAACGCGGAAAGTTTTCCATGCCGCCGCTGTACTGACCCGAGGTCGTATCGACGGTCCCGGTCAGAAAGGCGGCGTTGACTGTGGTGGGTGCGGCACCTTGCATGCTGGCGCTGTTCCCGTCCTGCCAAGCGTCGGAAAGAATTGTGATGGCGTCGCCCACCAGCGAAGCTGGCCGGGTGGTGGAGGTGTTGGTGGTTCCGAGATTCGCAGTATTCAGTTGGTTGTAGTCGCCTTGAACGTAAAGCGGACGTCCCGTGGCCACGGTAAGCCCGGTCGTCGGCAGTTGAAGTCCATTGCGCACGCGAACAGCTCCCAGGCTGGTGGCCGGCAATGTGCGCTGGTCCCATACATATACGGAAGTCAGATTCGACCCAATGAGTGCGGAGCGCAGATTGGAATTGGTCAGGCTCCAGGCCGTGAGCTTCCCGATATTTATATCAATGGGCTGGACCGTTTTGCCCTCACGCGCGTCCCAAAAGCTGTTTGCGGTCGAGACAAACGCCTGCAACTCATTAGTCGGAATTAGGGTCTTAAAGCCATTAAAATGCCCGCTGGTTGCGCTGACCACCCAATTGTTCGAAACGACCAACAGCATGTCACACTGATTGTAATACCGCAGCCGCCCGATGGGTGAGTCGGGGTCTTCGCTGGCGGAGTTCGGCGGCTCGATGATTTCCCGGATAGCTTCCGGGGTGTTGGTGGTTCCGATGGGCAGCGTCAATGCCGAGACCGGAGAGACTTTTTGGTCCGGATGCATATAAACCACACTGCCGGCCGGTGTGCCTGGTGGTGTGCCGCGGGGATCGAGCGGGTCCCGATGAAACAGGATGCTCTTAACGGCGGTGACACTGGATTCAAACGTCAGAGTGTTGTCCGGTTCGACATAGAGTTTCCCGTTGGAATGCACGCGTCCGGTAATGTTGAAAGGCTTGCCGCAGCCGATTTCCATTTCACCTGAGGAATACATGGCGAACTGGAAAATGGGGATGCTGGCCAATTGCAATTGCTGAAGCACTCCAGCAGTGACTTGCTGCGGACTGGCAGTATCCTGCGCGTGTGACACGATCGTGTATGTCGAAGCAAACCCCTTCAAGCCGGCATAAGTCGAGTTCGTCACGATGTAACTGGTTCCAGGCGAGCGTTGCACATAAGTCTGGCCAATATTACCGTTGCCATCATCGAATACCCATGTGCTCCAGTACGAGGAGTCCGACGATGTGGGCACCGTGTTCTGGCGATAGAGGCTCAGGTTGTTGCTGACCAGACTTTCGCCGCCGTACAGGAAGTCCCGGCTAATCTGGCTCACCACCTTTTCCGTGGCCGCTTCTGCCGCCGCGACCGACCGGTTATATTGGATGGAACGGTACGTCAATCGGGTGTTGCTGGCCAACCATGACATCGCCGCGGCCAGCAAGGCCAGGGCAACGGCGCTCATAATCAGCGTCAATATCATGGCGTTGCCGGTTTGTTTCGTCCTTTGAGTTGTAGAGGTGGTCTTCATGTTCATTGCAAGGCGCGCCGGGTCATGGAGGTTTCCAGTTTGTAATAATCCGCGCCCAGCATGAAACGCGCAGGTTGATTGAATTCAAGAGTAAGGTGAATCACGCGGTTGTTTTCGTTGTTGGTCAGCACATTCCCCGAAAAGTTTTGCGCGGCAAATATCATGATGTTGGTGATCGAATCGGCCAGAACCTCAGCGGTGCCCGTCTGGTCCGTGGTTCGCCGGAAGGTCTGATCCGATGGATTGACAAAATAGATGATGTAGTTGTTGGTGTTCGAGGTCGGATAAATGAGGAGGGCGGTGCCCTGCTGCGTTTCCCCATCCAACAGTCCCTCGAAAACACCGTTCGTCGTAATATTGCCGACCCACACGGAATCACAGCCGCGGACTTCAGCCGTTATTTTTTCGATCGTTTCGCGGGACCACGTCGTGACGTTAAGCTTGGTTTCAGTGACTTGAAACATCTTCAAGCCAAACAGATTCGCGGAGATGACTGCCCCGATCACCAGTAGAAACACCGTCATCGCAATGAGGATTTCCGGCAAGGTGAAGCCTTTGTCCGGCATTGGACATCTGCCGCAGCCTAAACCTGAAAATGGAGCTTGAAGCTTCATTGGTCGGGGGCTCGAATGGTTTCAATTGTGTTGGTGATCACCTCGGCTCCCCTGAATTGCCAGATGCAATCCACCCGAATTTTCTTGATCGGTGGGGTGAGTGAAATCTGGGAAATCGTCGTCTGAATTGTGGCAGACGTGCCCTCTGAACCTGATCCGGGCATATCCAATGAGACGACCTTGTCGGGAAAATTCGTGGCCACCAACTGGTCCACGGTCGGCCAAACGGATGTATCCCATTTGGCACTTAGTGTCTCCTCGATGCGTTCCATCGCCCTGGCGCTCGCCGCCTGAACCAGTTCGGCCTTTACTGCGGCCGTCGTGCAGTAGATATACCCTGCGACGATTCCCCCCACTGTCAGCCCTGTGATGGCCAAAGCGATGACCACCTCAACTAGCATCATTCCCGCCCGGCCTCGCGGCGGGAATTGAACGACTTTTTGATTTAAAAACCTTGTTTTCATCGAATTATGACCTGCCCGTCAACCGGAGCATTAGCTTTGCCTACGCAAAGAATTCCCCTTAAATTCCAACTTTCCGGGGCAAATTCAGCACATTTCGGTCCAATTAAAAAGACAACGGGAGTATGTACTTAATGCAAATTGGCAGGTATCATTAGGTGCAAAAATAACGGTCTTGTTTTGGCTCTTAAATGAGAGGAATCGTCACCCCTGTTCGTCACCCCCAGCGGGAAAAATTGGATCCAATTGGGTCCATTTGAGTACACCTTCTGGTAACAGGAAAACAGCAGAATCAGACCGTCAGTCCAAGTGATTCCCGATAGGACCAAATGAGTCCAAGAAAACCCGGTCTTCGTGTAAACGAGACGCGCTAGCCCCTGCACCAAGCGCCCGACCAAAACCACCTTATCAAAACTGCGTCGGTTGGCAATGTTGGACGAGGCGCTTCACTTTTTCGCAATCAACGTTCCATCCCGCCGTAAACGCATTTTTTGTTCCCGCCATTCAACGGTATTTCCCAAAAACGCGCCGGCCCAAATCGCCGCTTGCTGCAAATCTTTTACCGGCACCAGCCACGGCGGCGCAATGTTGTCGCGCGATTGCATGAATCGGTGCTGGAGATTTTGCGCCAGGACAATGCGGATGAGCAAACAAACGACAGCGATGAGCGGAGCGTAAAGTGTTTTCGACGAGATGAGCGATGCGATCAGCCACAGCAGCGGCCAGAGCGAGGCGTTGGACAGGATGCTGAAAAAATACGGCATGGGCCGGCAGACGCGGATGGTGCGTGCCCAGCGCAGTTGATGTTTCCAGACATCACACCAGTTCACTGGCGCGTCCCAACATTCCACAACGACGGGGCAAAGCGCGATGCGATGGCCGCGCTGCGCGATGCGATGGCCTAGCTGATAATCGTCCGCGAGGCAATTCGCCAATGCGGCGAAGCCGCCGATTTCTTCGAGCAATTTGCGGCGCGTGAGCATCGCCGCGCCGAGGGCGAAGTCGGGCGGCTTGAGGTTGGTGGATTGCAAAACCTGGCTCCAGAAATCTGCGTTGATGGCAACGGCCTCGCAACGCATGGCGGTCGTCGCGGGATTCGCCAGCCGGTAAAAACAACTGACCAGGCCGTTTTCGGGATCGCGCAGCGGCGCGACGACGTTCGCGAGAAAATCCGGAGGCACGCGCACATCGGCATCGCTGACAAGAATCAGCGGATATTTGGCCAGCCGTTCGAGTTGAATAAGGGTTGAGACTTTGCCGTTGGCGCCGAGTAATTCAGCGCAGACGACGAGTTGCGCGTCGCGACCGGGATTTTTTTCAATGAGTTCGCGGGCGATTTTGCAAACCGGATCACTGGCGTCAGCGACGCCGAAAAGAATTTGAATCCGGCCGGCGTAATTTTGATTAAACCAGCTTTGAAGCGATTCGGCGGTGGTGGCGTTGCAGCCTTTGAGTGGTTTGAGGAGGGTGATTGCGGGCCTTCGCTCCGCCGCGAGCGTCGGAGCTTCGTCCACGCAGCCCGGGGTGAAAGATGGTTCAGGGATACGCTGGTGCAGCGGAAAGTGCCGGCCGGCGAGCCATTGCCAGAGCACAAGGGCAAGACTCAACAGTGCCAGGGCAGCGAGAATGGCTTCGAGAAAATTCACCGGCGGAAAACAAACCGCAAATCAGGCGTTGCCGCCAGACATTTTGTTTTCGGGATGTTCGTCGAGGACGAGCACGCCATGCGGCGGAAGGTCGTAGTTGCCGGAAAAAGTGTTGCCCGTGAGGAAATCGTGCATGGGCTTGTAAAATTGGATGCGCACGGGCGAGTTTTGGTGGTTGAGCAAAAAGAAGACGCGCGTGCCCTCCTTCTGGCGCATGCTGACTTCAATGTTTTCAGGAACTTTAAGCAGGGGTTGCAGGCCACACATCTGCCGCAGCCACGAAACGAGGTCGTTATAAAAATGCTGGTGGCTCATTGTGCCGATGTAAATGGCTTTGCCGAGGCCGAAGTTGTTCATGGTCACGGCGGGATGTCCGGCGTAAAAGTCCTTCGCGTAAGTCGCCAAAATCTGGCAACCCTTCGGCTCGATGATGTCGCACCAAAGCCGCGCCGGATGCAAATGGCTGGTCGGGAACGCACCTTTGAAGGTGAGGTGATTTTCCTCGCCGGGTGGAATGGGGTCGAATTCCAAAACTTCCAGGCCGAACATATCAATCATGTCATTTGGGTAGCCGGTGTCGGGCACGATGCAATTGGCATTGACGAGGCCGGTGTTGAATGTGCCGACGAGCGTGCCGCCATTTTGCACGTAAAGTTTGAGCCGGTCAGCCTCGCCGGCGGACAGCAGGTGCAGTGATGGTGCGAAAACGATTTTGTATTGCGAAAGGTCTTCCGTTGGCCGCGCAAAATCCACGGAGATGTTGCGGTCGTGAATGGCGTTGTAAATGAGTTGAATGTGCTCGCGGAGATTGAAAAATTTGTTCGGCTGCATCGGCTGTTGCAGTATCCAGTCGTTGTCGTGCGTGTAAAGAATGCAGGCATCGGCCACGATCCTGGTGTCTTTGATGGCGGGGGCGAGCAATTTCAACTCCTCGCCGATCTGGCTGATTTCCTTGAAAACGCGGGTATTCCCTTCCAGGTGGTGCGGCAGCACCGCGCCGGAAAATTTTCCGTTCCCGATGCGCGACTGCCGCCAGCGATAATAAAACACGCCGCAGGCGCCGCGCGCGATCAACTGGTAGGTGAACAGCCGGATGACGCCGGGACGCACGAGCGAGTTGACATCCTGCCAGTTGACCTGCCCGGCTTTTTGTTCGATGACCCAAAAACTGCAATCGCCGTCGGGGGTCTTGATATCCGACTTTTTCAGCGAGCGGAGGATGTCTATGTCGCAGGCGAGTTCGGAGGATTTGGTTTTGATGGCCGCGTTGCTTTCAACCGAAACGAAGTCCACGGCGGCGGCCATGTCGAAGTGATCGAATTTCCGGCGGAGCGCGCGCAGGTTGACGGTGACGGGATGGTCGGGGCAAATTTCATGCAAAACATCGGCCTGCATCCGGACAAAGGCAATGATGGCATCGCTGCAAAAACGGTTCCAGTCCAGCTGTAGCGCAGGATTGTGCGCGGTCGGCGCATACATGGGCATCGGCACTTCGTCGAAGGAGGAAATAATCTGTCCACAATAACGCAAACCCAGGCAGTTGTTGAGGCGCTCGATGGTTTCGTATTTCAACTTGAGCCAGTTTTGCCATTCCAGGCGCGAATCTTCGTTGAAAGACCACTCGGTTTGATGACCACCGAGACCGCTGTCAATCTGCCAGGCAATCAGTTGGGGATGATCACCCAAGGCCTGGGCCATGTTTTCAACCAGGCGCTTGGAGGCATTCCAAAAAACGTCGTTGTTGAAGCAAACGGCGCGGCGCGTGCCTTCGTGCTTGACCCGGCCATACTCGTCGATCGGTAGAATTTCCGGATGTTTTTTGGCCAGCCAGATGGGCGGCGCGGCGGTGGGTGTGCCGAGAACGACTTTGATATTGTGCTGCTCCATGATGTCCATCACGCGGCGGAGCCAGAGAAAATCGTATTGGTCCGCTTCGGGTTCGCATAGTCCCCAGGAGAATTCGCCGATGCGGACAACGTTGATGCCGGCCGCGGTCATCAATTCAGCATCACGTTCCCAAGCGCCCTCGGGGGCGTCGGCGGTGCCGGCGTAAGGGAATACCCACTGCTCAGGATAATAGTCAGCGCCAAAAAACATAACCTTGACTCACGGCTTCAATCGGAGTCTAAAAGCAGACCGCCGCACATGCAATCTAAAAATCGCAGATGCGCCTCCACCTGCGGCGCCGAAGTAGTGGACCAAAATGTAACTGCTGGAGTGACGTTAGGATTGTGGTTTGTTGACAGCGGTATTTGTATTAGATTCGTCCCTTTTCACCCCTGATTCCCAGCAATTCGCCCCTGATTTCAGCCGTTTCGTCCCTAATTTATTAATTTTTGGACAGTCACGCACAATACTTACGCGTTCATGTAACAAGGTGAGTTTTGTGATTGCCTTTTAAAAGCGGTCGCACGCTCCCCCCCCAAAAATTAAGCTCATGTCTGGAAACTGTCTAAAACTCAAGGTGTCAGGTTGTGTATTGTCGATACTCAGATGCTGCTCGTTCCTTTCGAACGCAGTGCATGCACAGACGCCACAGAACTTTAATATCGCGCTCAGGAAGGAGAAGTTGGTGATGTTTCGGAAGCAAAAGAAAATATTGTTTGCTTTTTCCCTGTTGTTGAATGCAATCCCTGTCCCTCAACTTCAGGCGGCGGCGATAACCTTCTCAGGTCCAGAACTCCTCGGGAAACCGACCGATACGTCAATTACAATCAATGTGGTTCCCCAGGCAAATGCCAACATATACTATGAATACGGCACAACTTCAGGAGTGTATACCAACCAAACAACGCCCGGACTTGCCGCCGCCAACGAGCCTTATGAAATCGTAATCAGCGGCCTTCAGCCCGACACACGGTATTACTACCGCATGCAGTATGAGGCAACCAGCGATCCTGGCAATTGGGTCATACGAAGCGAGCACACGTTCCATACGCAGCGTAAACCAGGCGATACCTTTACCTTCACCATAACTTCCGATTCACACGCCATGTTTAACACTGCCCATCAAAATGCGATGACAAACATCTTAAACGAGAACCCCGATTTCCATCTCGACCTTGGTGATACCTTCTCCACGGATAACACGACTTCTCAAAGTCAAGTCAATACTAAATATCTGGCGTACCGCGTGCCAGAGTACATGGGTCATATTGGTCATTCGGTTCCGATTTTCCTGTCGTCAGGAAACCACGAGAACGAAGAGGGCTGGAACCTGGACGATACTCCTTTCAGTATTGCCCAGGGGAGCATCCAGGCCCGGAAACTGTACTTCCCAACCCCGATCAACGATGGGTTCTATTCCGCCAATACCGATCCACTGGCGGCCATTAACGCAGCCATATATGGCGACCAGTACCGGGAGGACTATTATGCCTGGACCTGGGGAGACGCGCTGTTCGTTGTCATCGACCCTTTCCAGTACACGACGAACCTGCCGTATACCCCCACGGCCGGCGAAGGAACAGATGATACAAAAACCGGTAACCAGTGGAGCTGGACCTTGGGTAAACAACAATACCAGTGGTTCAAGCAGACCTTGGAAAACAGCCATGCCAAATACAAGTTTATCTTTTCCCATCACATGCTTGGCGGGATTACAAATGGACCTATCGGGGGGGCTGAAGCGGGTTACGTCCGTGGCGGTGCCGAGGCGGCTGCATATTTTGAGTGGGGAGGAAATAACGCTGACGGAACGCCGGGATTTTCAAGTCATCGTAATGCGGCAGACTTTGGTACGAAACCAATCCACCAGTTGATGGTGGAAAATGGCGTCAGTGCTTACTTCCACGGTCACGATCACCAGTATGTCTACGAGACGCGCGATGGCATCGTCTACCAGTTGGTTCCCCCGCCCGCTACGGGCGTTAACGCATTCAGCGGCGTCTATACTGCGGGTGATCATGGTACATACAATACAATCAAGATCCTGCCCAGCACGGGTCATCTGCGGGTCACAGTCACCCCAACTCAGGCGACTGTGGATTACATCTCATCTTCCTCCACCGCTGGGACGGTCAATTACTCATACACCATCGCTCCCAACGGACCAGCCGAGACGAACTACACCATCACAGCAACGGCCGGGGCCAACGGTAGCATCAGCCCCTCCGGCGCAGTGGGAGTTCCCACAGGAAGCAACCAAAGCTTCACGATTACCCCGAATGGCGGATATGTGGTGGCTGATGTGTTGGTAGATGACATCTCCCAAGGAGCAGTAACAAGCTACTCTTTTACGAATGTGGTTGCGGACCACACAATCTCAGCCAGTTTTGCGGTAGTTGCCTCTGGAGGCGTCATTACCTACTTGGGTGATGTCGGCGGTGTCTCGTCGAATACGCTTGGCACGAACTTGAATATCGCCGTGGGCGCAGGCGGGGTGGCGGCCGGGAACACCATCGTTGTCGGTTTTGCCTCCCGCGGTTCGTCCACCTACACCGCGCCGGTCGTTACCGATAGTAAAACCAACACCTACAGCCTGGCAACCAATGCCATCACCTATGGGCATGGGCGTTCGTACATTTATTTCGCCCACGTTAAAAATGCTTTGGTGAATGGCAA
>Ga0187850_10000626_pt1 | contig 44561 bp, 33 predicted proteins | sample June2016WEW_4_15_FD_132436 | JGI IMG/M metagenome (GOLD analysis project Ga0187850, IMG submission 132436) | Peatland microbial communities from SPRUCE experiment site at the Marcell Experimental Forest, Minnesota, USA - June2016WEW_4_150 | ecosystem: Environmental > Terrestrial > Soil >...
GCGGGCCCGCAGATACTTCGCGCAGCAGGGCGGGTCCCACAGCTTGAAATCGGGCATGTAGATGTCCACCAGGCCAGCCATCAACCGGATGCTCTCCAAGCTGTCGTAAGCGCCGGTGTTATAGACCAGCGGCAAGCGCAGTCCGCCCGCGATGGCCAGGGGCAACGCCTCCAGGAGTTGGGGCACGACGTGCGCCGGCGTGACCAGGTTGAGGTTATGGCAGCCCGCCGCTTGCAGGCCCAACATCACCGCCGCCAACTGGCCGGCCTCCAACTCCCGCCCGTCGCCAGGCTGGCTGATGTCGAAGTTCTGGCAGAAGACGCACCCCAGGTTGCAGCCGGCAAAGAAGATCGTCCCTGAACCATTCCAGCCGCGCAGACACGCCTCTTCGCCCAGGTGGCCAAAGGCGCTGGACACGCGCGCCCGGCGCCCGGTCTGGCAGAAACCGGTCTCGTTTTCCCAGCGGTTCACCTGGCAATCCCGCGGGCACGCCCTGCACGCACGGAGCAGTGCCCGGGCGGCCTCAACTTTTTGGGCCAGTTGCCCTTGACCGCCGGCCTTGAGGTAGGCGGGGACAAAGTCGCGCCGCGGGAGCACAAAACGCCCGTTGCCGGTCCCACAGGCCAGGTCAAGTCCTCTCATATTCCCGGCCCCGCTCATCCCCTCCCGTTGGCGTCCCTCTCCATTTTGTCCAGCACCGCATCCATCCGCCTGGCCTGCTCTTCCCATTTGTCCAGGATTTTGTCGAATCGGCTTTGTTGCTCGAGGGTCCTGGCCTGCACTTCGGCGCTGCCCGGGGCGCTTTTCGCCGCCAATCTAATCTGGCGAATGAAGAAGAACCAGATTAGGGCCGCGATCACGACAATCGGCAGCACGCTCCACACCACGCTCAGCAGGAAGGTGTTGGGTTGATACGGTTCGACTTGCGGCAAGCTCAAGAGCTTCTGTTCCAGGCTCGGGGTCAGTCGCACCGTCGTCCGAAACGGCACCTCCCTTTTTGCGCCGTTTTCGACCTTGGCGTAGGTGCCGGCCACCTTGTTCAGCGCGGGGTTCTGCCCATCGTAAGCCACCGTCGCGTGAACGACCTGGCCCGCGTCCACCAGTTCCTCGAGTTGGTGTTGTGTGATCCGGTCGGCCTGGGTCTCGAGTCCTTCCTTGAAAAGCAGCAACAGAACAATCCCGCACAGAACCGCCAGCCACACCATCCAGGTGCGCCGTGAGCAGCGAAAGGCCCCGCTGCTTTTCGGACCCGACCCTCCGCTTTCCACTCTGTAGTTGTCTGACATAACTGCCTTGCCGTGGGCCATTTTTAGCATTTTCGCGCGTAAGCTGCAAGTGTTCTCAGGGCGGCGGGAGGGCTTTGGTTGTTTCCGTGACCAGGGACCTTTCCCCTGGTTTTGGTTGCGGCGCCGCCGCGCTAGAGCATTATTGAACCAGGCCAGTGCCTGAGTTTGCAGGCACAAGCGACAATTCAGCCATGAAGACCGTCAGACTACCCTCAGGGGAGAACGTGCCGGCCCTCGGGATGGGGACCTGGCAGATGGGCGATGCGCCGGGGGCACGCCAAGAGGAAGTGGCCACACTTCGGCTGGGGCTGGATTTGGGCGCCAGGCTCATCGACACCGCCGAAATGTACGGCCAGGGCCAGGCCGAGCAACTGGTGGGCGAGGCTCTCAAGGGCCGCCGTGACGAAGCGTTCCTGGTGAGCAAGGTCCTGCCCTCAAATGCCTCCCGCCCAGGGGTTCTGGCGGCCTGCGAGCGCAGCCTGCGCCGGCTCCAGACGGATCGACTTGACCTTTACCTCCTGCACTGGCGCGGAGCTGTGCCGCTGGCCGAAACCATGGCGGCCTTCGTGGAATTGCAGCGGGCCGGCAAGATCCGCCACTACGGGGTGAGCAACCTCGATCTCGCCGCCATGCAGGAGGCGGCCTCCCTTCCCGGAGGCCAGGCCATCGCCACCGATCAACTCCTGTATCATCTCTCCCGCCGGGACATCGAATGGGACCTGCTGCCGTGGTTGCGCCAGCACCGCCTTCCGGTCATGGCCTACTCACCCCTCGCGCAGGCCAGGCTGGTCGAAGATTCAAAGCTCACCAGCTTTTCCCGACGCCACGGCCTGACCCCGGCCCAGGCCGCACTCGCCTGGCTGCTCGCCAAGGATGATATTATCGTCATTCCCAAGACCGGCCGCCGCCAGCGGCTGAAAGAAAACCTTGGCGCGCTGGACCATCCGCTGACCAATGCACAGCTTTCCGAACTGGACCGCCTTTTCCCGCCCCCGTCGCGCCCGCGGTCCTTGGAGATGCTGTGAGTTGGGCACGGCGGAGCAGTGCCGAAAAAAAAAGCCCTTTCCCGCGGGCCATCGTTGCCGATTCTGGGTACGGCCAAGCCGTAACGATGCAGCGGGGGCGGAGCGCAAAGCTCCAGCTCTGCGCTCCTGGGGCACCGACACGCCTGACGGCTCACCGCGCGAAGATGCGGCGGATGACTTCCTCGATGGGGACTTCCTGGATATCGATGTCGCTCACCGGCAGTTCGTCGAGCAAGGCCTTGCAGACGGGGATGACGCGGTCGCGTTTGACCTTGAGCCGGACGCCACCCGGGGTTTGCTCGACGATCTCGCCGTATTTGCCCAGGTGCTCGGCGGGGCAATTCGCCCCCGCCGCGCATTGGATGGTCACCACCTTCGAATCCACAAACCGGTCCACTATGTCGCTGAGCTGGCCATCGAAGAAGATGGTGCCGTGATCGATGATAATCACCCGCGCGCACAACTCCTGGATATCCGTCATGTAATGGCTGGTCAGGAGGATCGTCGTCTTTTGCCTGGCGTTGTGCTCGCGCAGAAACTCGCGCACGGTCTTCTGCGACACCACGTCCAGCCCGATGGTCGGCTCGTCCAGGAACAGCACCTTGGGCTGGTGCAGGAGCGAGGCAATCAGTTCCATCTTGGCGCGCTCGCCCAGCGAGAGCTCGCGCACGCTGGTGTTCATCTGGTCGCACACGCCCAGCAGGCCCCCCATCTCCGCCACCCGCCGCTCCAGCGTCGCGGCGGGGATGCCGTAGATCTTCGCGTTCAGTTCGAGCGACTCCCGGGCCGGCAGGTCCCACCACAGTTGGTTCTTCTGCCCCAGCAGCAGCGCAAATTGCCGCCGGTAGCCGTCGTCCCGCTCCCAGGGCACGTAGCCCAGCACCCGCGCCGTGCCGCCCGTGGGATAGAGCAGGCCCGATAGCATCTTGAGCGTGGTCGTCTTACCCGCCCCGTTCGGCCCCAGGAAACCCACCAACTCCCCCGGTTCAATGGTGAAGCTGACGTCTTTGACCGCCAGCGTTTGCTCGTAGGTGCGGCGAAACAGTCCTTTGACCGCCCCGCCAAAGCCGGGCTGCTTCTTGTAAGTGCGAAAGGCCTTCGTGAGGCCGGTGACTTCAATCGCGGGCATCGGAACGTTCTTGGCCCCAAAGTCACCGTTCTGGGTGCGAAGTCAAGCAGCGACACCGAATCACAGGCCTGCGGGACCACAAGCCAAACAGACCAAAGGACAACGGGGCGCCGGGCGGAGGGCGGGGCAAGGGAAGTCCGCAGTCCGAAATCCGAATCGAGTCCAAAAGAACGTTCTGGACCTCGCCATGCTGCCTGAACCCCGGGGGCGGCTCCGCCGCGCTGAGCCTAGTTGCTTTTGCCCGCGTATTTCCGCTCCTGCGTGTCCACGCGGATGGTCTCGCCCTTGGCGATGAAGAGCGGCACCATGATTTGCAGGCCGGTCTCCAGCCGGGCTTCTTTCCAGGCGGAATCCGACCCGCCGCGAGTCGGCGGGGCGGTGTCGGTGACCCGCAACGGAATCTGCGGCGGCAGCACGATGTTCAGCGGTTTGCCTTCCAGGAACAGGACCCGGTACTCCTCGTTCTCCTTGAGAAACCAGTGGCGTTCGCCCAGTTGTTCGGCCGAAAGGACCAGCTCGTCAAACGTCTCGGTGTCCAGGAAAACGTAGGTGTCTGCCTGTTTGAAGCTGAACTGGACCGTGCGGTGGTCGAGTTGGGCCACCGGCACCCGCTCGTTATCGGCGAACGTGCGGTCGATGAACCGGCCGGTGTTCAGGTTGTGCAAGCGCGCGTGCAACTTGTGCTTGGTTTGCGCCGTGCCTGAGGCGTGAAGGTCCTCCAGGACGTGCGGCACGTTGTCCAGCATCAGCACCATCCCGCGTTTGAAGTCAGCGGGCAGGACAGTCTGCATAGGCTCCTCCTCCGGCCGGGGGCCGGCCTGGTGGCGCGGCGTGCCCTTTCCCAATTCGCAAGTTCACGCCCTGGTTTTAACTCCCAGCCCGCCCGCCGTCAACCCCTCAGCGCGGCCGAGCCGGGCAAGCCGGCGCACTCCATAACCCGCCGCGGCTTTGGCAGCGCTTGCCCGCGAACCTGGAGGCCTCCGCCTGGGCGGCCGAGCCGCAGCCAAAATCAGAGGCAAGCCTTCTCGTTTTTTTGAATTCGTGCCCGAGCGGCACTGCCGCTATGGTGGCTTTAGGATATGCACGGAACCCCACCATCCCGGGCCCATGCGCCTGCGCCTCCGGACGGTCCACCGGGCGGCGGGGGAATTCCGAGTCCCAAACCGATCGACATGCACGTGCACGTCATCGGCAATGGCACGGGGGGCTCGGGCTGCTGGGTGCGGGTCAGGGGCTGGCGGCGGCTGATGGCGGCGGTGATGCTGCGGCATCTCGGCCTGCCGGGCGCGGCGCTGAGGGGGGATTTGGAGCGCCTCTACGCGGAGCGGCTGCTGGCGATGGTGCGCGGTTCGTCGCTTGGGACCGTGGTAATCCTCGCCCACGACCTGACGCGCGACGAGCAGGGCCGGCCGCTGGCCGGGGCCAATTTGTTTTATGTGCCTAATGACTACGTGCTGCGACTGGCGCGGGAACATCGGGAGTTCCTGCCGGCGGTTTCCATCCATCCGGCCCGGCCGGACGCGCTCGCGGAACTCGAGCGGTGCCTGGCCGGCGGCGCGGTGATGCTCAAATGCCTGCCCAACTGCCAGAACATCAACTGCAATGACCGCCGGTTCACCCGGTTCTGGGAACGGATGGCGGCGGCCCAGTTGCCGTTGCTGGCGCACACCGGCGGAGAACATACGCTCCCCAGCTTCCGCCCCGACTTTGCTGACCCGCGCATTTTGACGCTGCCGCTCCAGTGCGGCGTGACGGTGATTGCCGCGCACAGCGCCACCAGCAGCGGGGTCTTTGACCGGGAGTATTTTTATGTCTTTGTGGAAATGACACACCGCTTTCCCAGGCTTTACGGGGACACCAGCGCCTTCAACATCCCGATTCGCGGGCGGCGCCTCCGGGAGTGTTTGCGCCCGCCGCTGGTCGAGCGCATGGTCCATGGCAGTGACCTGCCAGTGCCGGTGCACGGGCACTTTGCCTGGCTGCGGGGACTGGTGGATTGGCGGACCTTTCGCCGCTGGGAAGGCCAGCCGAACATCCTGGAACGGGATTACCAGTTGAAAGTGGCGATGGGGTTCCCGCCGGAGGTGTTTACCAGGATCGGCGGCTTGTTGCGGCGCGTGGAAGCATGAGAGCCTTGGGCCTAAAAACAGCAGTTGAACCGCCAGGAAACAAAAAAACCGGGCTAGTCAGTCAGAGGATGACCGAAAAGCCCGGGGAATTTTCGAATTAGTACAACAGTAGGATTACGGAGAAAATCGGCCCGGGCCTGTACCCGGAACCCGGGCCGAAATCTGTTTCGGGCTGACAAAGAACAAGTGCCCTGACACCCGCAAATTCACACCTGGCGCCAACGGTCACTCCCGAGGCGCGCTGTCTGATGGTAATTAAGCACCAAGTATCATTCCTGTCAACGGCCTTTCAGCGGATATTAACCTGGCTTGACTTCACCATTAGAACCTCTCGCAGCAGGGCACACCGGCTGCGCCGGGCTGCAAAGCCCGGCGAACTGCTCCCCCCGTGCCAGAGCACCCGCCGCCCGCCAGAGATAAACTTACCAGTCCAGCTTTCAGGTCTTGGACCGCCGCCAGGGGGATGGCATTCAAAGAAAAAAGCCGCTTTCTTTTTTCCACGTTCCTGTTTATCCTGTTTACAGCCCCAAACGGGTGGTTAATATCCGCCGCTGCGCAAACGAAACAGAACATGAAAAAGATCGAGGCCATTATTAAGCCCTTCAAGCTCGAGGACGTCAAGGAAGCCCTGTCCGGCCTGGGCGTTGAAGGCATGACCGTCTCCGAGGTCAAGGGCTTTGGCCGGCAAAAGGGCCACACCGAGATTTATCGCGGGAGCGAGTACACCGTCGATTTTCTGCCCAAGATCAAGCTCGAGGTCGTTTTGTCGGACAGCGTGGTCGCCAGCGCGGTGGACGCCATTGTCAAAGCGGCCAAGACCGGCAAGATTGGAGACGGCAAGGTGTTCGTCAGTTCGATTGACAACGCGGTCCGCATCCGCACTGAGGAGACCGGCGAACAAGCGGTTTGAGCCGCCTGACCCGAGGCCGGCACGCCCTTGCCTGGGTTGAGTGGAGCTCCAGATGCAGCCCCGCTCAGACGTATGCCGATTCGGATTTCGGATTTGAAAACCTGGGATGTTGGAAGGCTTATGCTGGCCGCTGTAGGTCGTCAAGAACCTGGCCCGGTGCCCTGGCTGGCGAGCCGCCTGTTGGGCCGGACAGATAAAAAGTGCCTGATTTCACGGCAGAATCGGCCTGTGAATAACTCGTGAATAAGAGTTAATATGTTGTCCTCGCAAGTTAGGGCCGGATGGCCTAAAACCTTTGCACGCACGGCGGGTTGGCCCAGTCGAATTGGGCTGGAGAGTGACCCCTGCCTGAGCCGGTCAGCCAGGGTAGTTGTAAGTGCTTGGTTTCCAATGGCTTACGTATGACGCCGAATTGGGAATTTGCGGAAATCCCGGCTTTTTGCAGAGATTCTCTTGTTTGGGCATAGTTTGGGTGCTAAAAGCAAAGCCGAGAGCAGTAGCGAAGTTGCGGCAAGTCGTCAGGTGAATAAACTGCCCGAAAGCCGGGCTTTTTAGGAATTAGCGATGCAAGCTTCCGCAGAGAAAATTTGGGACGCGGCGCAAGAGCGTCTGCGTTCGATGCTCAGCGTTGACACCTATAATCTTTGGTTCGCGCCGCTGCGGGCCTGTGGGCAGGAGAATAGCAGCCTGGTCCTGGAAGTCGCCAACGACTTCTGTGAGGTCTGGCTCAAAGACAATTACATGGGCCTGCTGCAAGACGTGGTGGCCCTCGCCTCCGGCCAGCAGTTGCAGATCAGGTTCAAAGTGGGGCCCGGCAATCCGCCGGCGGCGGCGGTTCCGACCGCCGACCCGGCCGCGGTGAAAACCAAGGTGCTGCTTGAACCGGGACCGCCGCGGACTGGGGCGAACCTTGAGTTGGAGTTCAATCCCAAGAACACCTTCGAGGCCTTCGTGGTCGGCAGCAACAATAACTTTGCCCATGCGGCCGCGCTGGCAGTGGCCCAGGCGCCCGGCAAGTCCTACAACCCCCTCTTCCTCTACGGCGGGGTGGGCTTGGGCAAGACGCATTTGCTCCACGCCATCGGGCACTACGTGGTCACCCACAAGAAGGGCGCGCGCGTGGCCTACCTCTCTTCCGAGAAATTCACCAACGAATACATCGACGGCATTCAGAACAATCAACTGGTGAAGTTCCGCAAGAGATACCGCCAGACCGACGTGCTGTTGATCGATGACATCCAGTTCCTCGCCGGCAAGGAGCGGATCCAGGAGGAATTCTTCCACACCTTTAACGCCTTGCACGAAGCCCACCGGCAGATCGTCCTGACCTGCGACCGTCCCGCCAGCGAGATCCAAAACCTCGAGCAGCGCCTGGTCTCCCGCTTCGAGTGGGGCCTGGTCACCGACCTCCAGCCCCCGGACGTCGAAATGCGCCTGGCGATCTTGCGCAAGAAGGCCCAATTGATGGGCGCCGAGCTGCCGGAGGAAATCATGAGTTTCCTCGCTAACCGCATTCGGACCAATATTCGGCGGCTGGAAGGGGCCTTGATCCGCGTCGCCTCTTACGCCTCGTTGACCGGCAAGAAGCTCAGCCTCGAGGTGGTCGAGGGCTTGCTGCACGAAATCCTCCACGAGGAGGGCCGCGCCTCGGTCAGCCTCGAGGTCATCCAAAAGAAGGTCGCCGAGCATTTTGACATTCGGCTGGCCGACATGACCAGCAAGCGGCGGCCGGAGAACATTGCCTTCCCGCGCCAGGTGGCCATGTATCTGGCGCGCGAGATGACCGGCAGTTCGCTCAGCATGATCGGGGAGGCCTTTGGCGGACGCGACCACGGCACGGTCATGCACGCCTGCCGCCTGGTCAAGGACCGGATGGAAGTCGATGCCAACGTCCGCCAGGTGGTCCAATACCTGGAGAAGCAGCTCTCGCGCTAAGCCGTGCCTGCTCATTCCAACGAGCGTTCAAGATGGCACTAAGGCGCGTAGGACTTTGGGCCTCTGGCGAGGCGCGAGCGAGGCGCATATCCGCCAGCGATCTGCAACGAGCGAGCAACGAAGCCAGAGGCCCAAAGGACAAGCGAATTAGTGCCATCTTGAACGCGAATTGGAATCAGTTGCGGTGGGCAGCGCCCGCGGCCCCCGTGCGCAACCCAATCCACGGAACCGTTACGGCCCCCTTTTCAACGCGCCGGCGGGGCCGCCGAATTCCTGGCCGCCAGTTGCTTGGCCAATCGGATTGCCGCCCGCATGCTGGACGGATTGGCTTTGCCTTGGCCGGCGATGTCGTAGGCGGTCCCGTGGTCGGGTGAAGTGCGGATGAAGGGCAGGCCGAGGGTCCAGTTCACGCCCGTTTCGAAGCTGACCATCTTGAGCGGCGCCAGGCCCTGGTCGTGGTACATGGCCACCACCGCGTCATACTCGCCCCGGTGGGCGCGGTAAAACAAGGCGTCCGCGCTCAATGGGCCCACCACCTCGACTCGGCGGCCTTGCGCTGCCAGGACGGCCGGGCCGATGATGGTTTGCTCTTCCGTGCCCAGTTGGCCCCCCTCGCCCGCGTGCGGGTTCAGGCCGCACACGGCCACCCGCGCGCGCGGCAGGCCCAGCGCGCCGCAAGCCCGCGCGGCCAACTCCACGACCAGCTCAATTCTCGGCTGGGTCAGGTGCGCCGCCACCTCTTTGAGCGGCAGATGGGTCGTGGCCAGGGCCACGCGCAGCCAGCGGCCGCCCTCATCCTGGCCGAGCAGCATCATCGCCGTCCGTTCCGTGCCGGCCAGTTCGGACAGGAATTCCGTTTGTCCAACGAAGGTCAGGCCGGAGCGGACGATCGCTCCCTTGTTCACCGGCGCCGTCACTAGGGCATCCAGTTCCCGGCGCAAGCAGCGTTGCGCGCCGGCGCGCAACCACGCCACGGCGGCCTGGGCGGCGGCGGGGGCGCCCGCCGCCAGGTCGCGCGGCAGGGCGCCGGGCAGCGGGTTGCAGAGGAAAATCCAGCCGGGCTGCTCCGGGCCGCAGTAAGTTTGCAGCGGCAGATTCAATCCCAGTTGCCGGTTGAGCGCTTGCGCGCGCTCCGCCTCGCCGAGGAGCAGGTAACGCGTGCCGTCGGACTGGCCCTCAGCGGCCAGCGCCTTGAGCGTGACTTCCGGGCCGATGCCCGTGATGTCGCCCAGCGAAATGCCCACCCAGCCGGTCATAAGAATAAGAACGAGCCTCCACTCAGCGCGGCGAGCAAGGTTTCCACCGTCCGCTTTCTGTTTTGGCTGCGGCTGCGCTGAGTCTTGCCCGCCGCCCATTACGCATCACGCTAATAATAATACGACACGAACGTCTTTTTTCTCAGCTTTTCAATCCACTGCTTCTGCAGGCGGGCGCGCTCCTGGTCCTGCAAGTCGTGTTCGATTTGGTCGCGCACCTCGCTCAGCGGCATGTAATGCGCGGGGTCGCTGCCCCCGACCAGCATCAGGTAACAGGTCTCGGCAGTCTCGATGACGCCGCTACGTTCGCCCGGCTTGAGCGAGAAGGCGATTTCGTCAAGTTCCTTGCGCAGCTCGCCCTTCCCCCACCAGCCCTTGTCCCCCCCCTCTTGCCGCAGTTTAATTTCCGGAGATTCTTCCGAATACATGCTCGCCATCTCCGCAAAGGACGCCCCTTCCTTCAGCTTGGCAAGGATTTCCTCCGCCATTTCCCGGGCCTGAGGCGCATCCGGCTCGCTCGACTTCTTGAGCACAATCAGCCGCAGCTTGACCCGGTCTGGGAGGTTGTAGCTCTCGTGGTGCTCCTGGTAATACACCTCGACTTTGTGCGGCGAGATGATGATTTCCGACGAGACGTTCTTCTCTCGCATGGCCCGCTCGATGTACTGCTCACGAATCCGCTGCCGGTGTCGCTCCAGGGTTGTCCCTTCCGCCTCGAGCGTCTTGATGAACGTCATGCGGTCCCCGTGCGAGCGGATCTCCGCCTGCAGGAAATCATCGATCAGCTTGTCCGGCAGGCTGTGGCCGGCCGTCTTGAACTCATGCAGGATCAACTGTCGTTCCGTCAAGTGCTCCAGGTTGTTGTGCTCCGCCTCGGCCAGCCTTCTCTCATACACCTCTTGCTGGCCCCCGTAATCGCGCCAAAGCTCCCTTTCCGCGCTCAGCGTCTCTTCTTCAACGTCCTGGCGCGTGATCACCGCATCGTGAACCACGCGCTCAATGCCGTTAACCAACGCCGCGCGCATCTCCAGCGCGGCCCCAACGAGGGCAACCGCAGCCACTACCGTGCAGGACAGTTTCATCTGGTCACGCGCACATTCTAGGCGGGCCCCCCAGCGAGGTCAAGCCGGCCCCCAAAACCGCGCGCAAGGCTCCTCTTTGGAACCGCGGAATAGGCGGAATACGCGGAAAGAAAGGGCCTTTTCCCCCGTATTCCACGTGCTCCGCGGCCCTCCATGTTTCTGTCCCGGTCCCACGCTGGAAGTTCCCGCTCCGGCGCGCGTCTTGCCCGATTCTGATATGGTTGCGTGTGGATTCAAGGTGCCCCCCCCCTGTAACATTCAATCTTAACATTCTGTGGCATATACTTAGCATATCTTATGTCAACCCGTCAACCCTTCCGCCCCGCTTCGCTCTGTTCATTCTGCACACCATTCGCTCGCTTCGGACCCCACGACTGGTTTTCATTCTCGGGCGGGCTCAGTGCCACGCCTGAGCCAGACCATAAGAATGCTGATATCAGCCGGGGAAACCCCGGAAATGCGGGAGGCCTGTCCAAGCGTCGCCGGGCGAATCTGGATGAACTTCTGGCGTGCCTCGCTGCGCAGGCTCGGGACGGTCGAGTAGTCGAAGGTTTCCGGGATATGCTTGTCTTCGAGATTCTTGAACTTGGCAACTTCGTCTTCCTGGCGCGAGATGTATCCGGCGTACTTGATGGCTATCTCGACCTGCTGGATGACCTCGTCTGTCAATCTGCCTTTCGGATTCGGCAGGTCTTCGTACCTGATCTCCGGCCGGCGAAGGACCTGGGCCAAGGTCTCGCACCCGGAGCGGGTAGTTTCCAGGCGCAGGATTTCGGCGTTGATCCGCTGCTGCTTTTCCTGAACGAGTCGGGCCTTGCGCTCGGGGAGCAGACCGACTTTATGCCCGATGTCAGATAGACGCAGGTCGGCATTGTCCTGGCGCAGCAGGAGACGGTACTCGGCCCGAGAAGTAAACATTCGGTACGGCTCGAAGGTGCCCTTGGTAACCAGGTCATCGATTAGCACACCGATGTAAGCCTGATCTCGGCGCAGGACTACGGGTTCAAGGTTGCGGACACGGCGGGCGGCATTAATGCCGGCCAGGAGCCCCTGACCTGCAGCCTCTTCGTAACCCGAGGTGCCATTGACTTGGCCGGCCAAGTACAGGTTGCGGCAGACCTTCGTCTCGAGCGAGGCATGGAGCTGCGTAGGGAAGACGAAATCGTACTCCACAGCGTAGGCAGGGCGAAGTATCTCCGCGTGCTCGCAGCCGATAATCGTTCTGACCATAGCCACCTGTACCTCGAACGGCAATGACGTCGAAAAGCCGTTGACGTAGATTTCGTCTGTGGCGATTCCCTCCGGTTCAAGGAACAACTGTTGCCTCTCCTTTTCCGGAAACTTGACTATTTTGTCTTCGATGGACGGGCAATAACGAGGGCCGACCCCTTGGATGATGCCGGAGTAGAGAGGAGACTTATCGAGGTTTTCCCTGATGATGCGGGCGGTTGCGCCAGTCGTGTAGGTGATATGGCAAGGGAGTTGCCCGTTGAGCGAGGCCAGGATCGAGCTTGGGGGATACTTGCTGGTCGCCTCTCCCGGAGCGGGGCAATCGCCTCGGGATTGTTCCACGTGGAACAAACCGCCTCGCTCCCCCCTGGAATGTTCCACGTGGAACAAATCGTCTTTCCAATGCGTAAAGTAAGGAACCGGCTCATCTCCCGGCTGAACCTCTGTCTTGGAAAAGTCAATCGACCGCCGCAACAGTCGCGGCGGTGTGCCGGTCTTCAATCGCCCAAGCTCCAATCCAATATCAACCAGCGATGCCGAGAGCACCGTGGCTGCAGCTTCTCCTGCCCGGCCCCCAGACTGCCGGTTGAGACCGATATGCATCAACCCTTTGAGAAACGTGCCGCTGCTCACAACGACCGTCCTGCCCAGGTATCGCACCTCGAGCGTCGTCTCCACACCATAAACCTCTCCCCCTTCATGCAGCACCTTCGCACACTCCGCCTGCCGCAGTTCCAGGTTCGGCTCCCGCTCACAAACCCACTTCATTCTGAACTGATACGCCTTCTTGTCACATTGGGCTCGAGGCGCCCAGACCGCCGGCCCCCTCTTTCTGTTCAGCATTCGAAACTGCAATCCCGTCATGTCTGTGGCCAAGCCCATCTCCCCACCAAGGGCGTCAATCTCACGCGCCAGGTGGCCTTTGGCCAACCCCCCGATAGCTGGATTGCACGACATCTGGCCCACCGTGTCAGCATTGATGGTCAGCAAAAGCGTCTGGCAACCCATCCGTGCCGCAGCAAGGCCGGCTTCAATCCCGGCATGCCCAGCACCCACTACGATTACATCATACTCTTTGGGGTAAACGAACATCGCGAATCGAACTGCCATTCACTGCAACCGGGAGCTTTGGTACTTGGCCCTGAACCGCGATGGTCCAGGCGACTTGCGGATTCCCCGCTCCGGGTTCGCCGCAAGATGTTCACAGACCTTGAAAACGGTCTCTGCTTCCTCTTTGAGGCCGATGGCACTGGCGATCTCAGCAGCAGTTCCCCCGGTTTGATTCTTCTCGAGGTAATCAAGGACCTTGGTTTGGAGGCCGATGATAACCGAGGCCGCTTTCTTGCCGGCTTGGACCCCTGGCTGATCGTAGGCGTTAACGTTAACGAGAGACGCATAAAGCCCCACTGCCCGCTCAAAAAGCGCAATCAATACGCCAACGCTAAAGGGAGAAATATCCCTAATAGTTAACGTTACAGATTCACGCCCATTCTCATAAAGCGCCTCGCGCGTCCCCAACAGTAATCCATTCAGATAGTCCCCGCAGGTCACCTTCTCCTCCACCATCACCTCAGGACCATTGCCGTCCCCAAGAACCTCCATGAATGTCACGAAGAAGTCATTCAACCCGTCTCTCAATTGCTGGATGTAGGAGTGTTGGTCGGTGGAACCCTTATTGCCGAGCACAGTAATACCCTGATGCACCACCTTTCCTTTGAGGTCCAAGCCTTTGCCTAAAGACTCCATTATCAGTTGCTGAAGATACCTCGAAAACAGTTCCAGCCTGTCTTTATAGGGCAAAACAATCATGTTTTTCCCTCCTTTACCGTTACCGCTGTAAAACCACATCACCGCCAATTGTGCCGAAGGGTTGGCTCGGACATTTCTGACGCGAGTGATTGCATCGCAAGCCCTGGCGCCTGCCAGCAGAGAATCGATATCCAACCCTTGCAGGGCCGCAGGCAGCAAGCCGACCGGGGATAGTTCGCTGGTTCTGCCACCAACCCAATCCCAGATGGGAAAACGACTCAACCACTGCCGTTCCAGGGCCCGTTTGTCCAGCAGACTGGCCCGCATGGTGACAGCGACTGCGTGAGCGGGGAAGGCCAGCCCGGCCCTCGAGTAGGCTGCCTCAGCTACCAACATTCCGTTTCGAGTCTCCGGGGTGGCCCCAGCCTTGGAGACGACCAGGGTGAGGGTCTGCCCGAGGTCCGAGCCGATTTGGGCCAGGACCCTATTCATGCCGTCTGGGTCCGTATTATCGAAGAAAAAGGGAGCCATTTTGTCCCTCCCTGGCTGGCCCAGGGCACTGGCAACAAACTGCGGGCCCAAAGCTGAACCGCCAATGCCTATGTGGAGGAGGTTCTTGAACGGCCCCTTGGCGCCACGCACGGCGCCACAGTGGACTTGGGCCGCAAAGCTCTTTACCGCGGCAAGCGTCTCCTCGATCTCCTGGCGGATTTCGCCCGAGGGCGCCAAGGCCGGCTGGCGCAGCCAATAGTGCCCGACCCTGCGCTTTTCAGCCGGGTTCGCAATCGCCCCTCTCTCGAGCCTGGCCATGGCGGCAAAGGCCTCTCGCATCCGCGGTTGCATGGACGCAAAATAGCCTTCCGGAAAATTCATCCGGCTCAGGTCCACGGCCAGGCCCAGCTCAGGGTACTCCGTGCAGTATTTCTGAAACCGTTGCCAGAGCTGTGATTTAGAGTACTTCATAATAACGCAGTCAAGTTTAACTCAGCCCCGCCCAGTCGCAACCGAAGAAGAACACGGATGGAAGATTAAGATTGCACTGAGCTGAGCCTTTGCGAGCATTGCCCGTGGCGCCGGAATAAACCGTTTATGAAACGTCCATTCATCCTCCCTCTGGGTGGGACCATCGCTTGCCTCTTCGCTCTCCTCTCGACGGCGCCGGGCAGACCCGTTGACCCGAGGCCGTTTTGGGCCTCCGCTCCCGCGCGACCGGGTGAAACCTTGCCCGTGCAGGGCAGCGGTTCCGTGCCGCTGCCGGCGGCCGGGGCCGACCATCCGCTGGTCTTCGAGATTTGGCCGGGCAGAGTCCCGGATGAGAACGGCAATATCGGTGCGGAGAGGTTCCCCATGTCACCAAGGCTGGACCGCAAGCAGGTCGAGGTCACCGAGCCGACCAGGATGGTTACCGACGTCACTAAACCAACCATCACGATCTACCGACCGGCCAAGGATAAGGACACCGGGACAGCGGTGCTCATCTGTCCCGGGGGCGGCTACTGGAATCTCTACTGGCAACTGGAAGGCGAGGAAGTCGCTGCCTGGCTGAATTCGCTCGGCGTGACCGGCATCATCCTCAAATACCGCGTCCCGCGCCACCCAGACGAGCCCAAAGCCGAGCCGGCCCGACGCCCCCTCCAGGATGCCCAGCGGGCCGTCAGCCTGGTACGGAGCAAAGCCAGGCAGTGGGGCCTCAATCCGCAGCGAATCGGCATGGTCGGTTTCTCGGCGGGCGGCCATCTGGCCATTGCCACAGCGACCAACTTCGAGCGGCGGACCTACGAGCCGATCGACGACGTCGACCAAATCAGTTGCCGGCCTGACTTCGCCATTCTCGCTTATTCGGGCTATCTGAAGGCGAAGGACAAGGATGAACTGGCCCCAGGCCTGCGCGTCCCGGCCGGCACGCCCCCGGTATTCCTCGCCCACGGCGGCGACGATATCATCAGCAGCCCGGAGCAAAGCGTGTTCATGTACCTCGCCCTGAAGCGCGCCGGCGTCCCGGCGGAGTTGCACATCTATGCCACCGCCGCCCACGACTTCGGTGTCCGCTCAAGCGACCACCCCTGCTCCACCTGGACGGAGTCTTGTGCCAACTGGCTGCGGTATCAGGGATTCCTCAAGCCGCCCACGCAGCCCTAACCTGACTTCCTCTCCCATTTGACGAAAATGGCCGAAAATCGGGGATTTCCCCAAAATGTAGCAAGTAAACTGATGGCGGAAGCCTGCAAATCAACGACTTGCGCTTGCGCCGAGAGGAAGTCAGTCTAGCTTGCCGGGCAGCGGGCGGTGCCGCCACCAGCCGGTGATGCCGTGCGCACGGAAAATGGCTGCCAGCCGCAGTTCGGTATGCTTGTTGCCCGTCGAGGGGATGGCAGCCATGACTTGGGACCGCTTTTTTTTGAGAAAACGTCTGCCATTGCGTTCTCGGAAAGTTTAAGGGGCAGCCAAGGATGCCGGGCCTGGTGCCGGTCTAGGCCAGCACGAGGTCAAGCTGGCGGGTCCGGGCAACGGCTTCCGGGGCCTCTGGCATCTCATCCCAGAGACGGCCTTGCAGGGTGCGGCCGTTCCGCTTCTTGAACACGCCGCCCCACTGTTTGAAGTAGAAGGCGACGCCGGCCTTCTGGCACTGGTCGCGGATGTCCGTGACCCATGTTTCTTGAATGGGCCGCGCGCCGGGCCCAGACTCGCCGCCGACGATCACCCAGTCAATGCCCGGGAGCTTCAGCCGGGGCATGGGCGCAAGCAGGGGCTCCAGGGAGAGAAACTTGACGTGCGCGCCGGTCTGGCGAAGCAGGTCAATGCGGCAGGTGTAGTCCGGGTGTTCGACGGTGACGCCCTGCCAGATGTTGGGCGCCCAAGGCAGCTTGGGGCTGAGCTCGGCCAGGCGCTCGGCGCGCTTGGTGAGGACCTGGAAGCGGTGCCAGTCGGCAAGCCGCATGACGGCGAAAACCTTCTGGATGAAGGCGAGCGGAACCTCTTTGTGGTAAAGGTCGCTCATGGAATTGACGAAAATGCTCTGCGACTTGCGCCACGCGAGCGGCAGGTTGAGAGCGTGCTCGTGCACGGTGAGTTTGAATCCGTTGCGATAGTTGGCCGCGCCGATTGCCTGTAACCGGAGCGCCATCCGCTCGGCGTAGCAGTGCTTGCAGCCACGGCTCACCTTGGAACAGCCGGTGACGGGGTTCCAGGTCGCTTCGGTCCACTCGATTGCAGATTGCTGGGCCATCAGACAACGCCTTTGTTACGATACTTCTTGAACACATCCCGCGCAATTCGGTCGCCGGTTTGGTTGTGAGACGCGAAGAAGAGGTAGTAAACGACGTTTCCCCTAGAATTGCGCATAGGGATGGGGTCGGGGACGTATTTGAACCCGGCGACCTCTTTGAGGCGCTTGCCGTAGGCGGCAATGACGTCCTCGTTGGTTGCTTTTTCCTCCATCTCGCCAAAAAGGCCGAGTTCCTTCTTGTAGGCCGCCTCACGCCACGATTCATCACCCCAGAAAATGGTCATCCGGCGGGCCTGGTCGGGTGCGACCGCGTCAGGGTTACGCCAAAGAACGTTCATGTTCGCGTCCATGATCATGAAGTTCAGGAAAAGCTCGATGCTCTTCATCTGCCCAGCCCTCTGGACCACGGACCAGTTGGGATTGAGGTCATAAGGGTCCAGGAGGCAGAGCGCCCGGCGAAAATGTGCGTATTGGCTCTTGCGTGGGATTGAATGGACGTGTGTCGGCGCGCTCCTTGTCCCGCCCTTTCAGGGCCGTGAGGTTTATTCGGCCCATGACCTGGGGCTCGGCGCGGTGCGCCTCACCCCAGGCTCTCGCATCGCGGGCTTTCAGCCCGCAGGCCAGCGCGCTTTATCCATCTGTCACCGGTTTGAGGCCCGCCTGGCGCGCCCCTTCCGCACATTCCGAGGGGCCGAGACCCGCAATCTGATGCCCCAAGCATGGGCCGCGGAGCGGTTGTGCACGCGCAGCGCCCTTTAGCAGGGCTGAAAGCCCGAAATGTCAAAGCCTGGGCTGACGCGAGCCCCGCGAGCGGAGGCCCAGGTTACCGACCCCCACAGACATTCCAAGCCCTGAAAGGGCGCCACCCATGTCCCGATCCATCGCCAACATTTCCAAACCGAATACCGGCGGTTTTGTGAGGACAACGGCAGACCATTGGATGAACGTTATGCGTGGGATAGGCTGACTCTCGTCGAACTTGCGGCAAAGTCAAATGTCGAATTCTACAAGACTCGCTTTGCGAAGCGAGGTGTCGAGTTCCGAAAAGCTCGCGAAACCTTCCGCGCTAGGTCTCCACAACCGTGCCGGTCCTGACAGACCGCTCCTCCGCCTCGCAAATCTCCAGGGCCGTCAGTCCATCCTGTCCGGTGACCACGCTCGGCCGTTTGCCCTCGGCAATACACTCCACCATATAGCGGACCTCGCCGCCGTAGCCGTCCGGACCGTCGTACTTGACGACGCGCGCCGGCTGACCCGGCTCGGACACCTGCATAGCGTCGGCTCCGCGCGTGAGGTCGAAGTCCAGGGTCGCGCGTTCGCACAGGAGGGTGTAGGACATATTGAAGGCCCCGGTGAGCAGCCAGCTTCCCTCGGCATAAACCGCCGGGCCGCCCGGGTAAAGGTACTGCGTCACCACGTGATCAATCGAGCCGCCGGCCCCCGTGACGCCGGTCGCGAAGACGCTCGCCGGCCGGCCGAAAAGGAACTGGACAAAATCGGTGTCGTGAATGTGCAGGTCGAACAAGGCGCCGCCCACGTCGGCGCCACCCGAGTAAGTGCCCTGCTGGCTCCAAGTGGGCAGCTCGGAGACGCGCCGGAAGCGCGCCGCCAGGACCTGGCCGTAAGTCCGCTCCTGCACCACGCCCTTGAGCCAACTCCACCCCGGCCAGAACCGCACGCAGAAGGCCGGCATCAAAAAACCGGGCGCCGACTCGGCCACCTTCACCATCTGGCGGGCGGCCGCCGCGGTGCGGGCAAGCGGCTTTTCGCACAGGACATGCTTGCCGGCCTTGAGCGCCGCGATGGCCTGCTCCGGATGCAGTGCCGTGGGCGTGCAGATGTCCACCAACTCGACCTCCGGGTCGGCCAGCACCCCTTCCAACTTCCGGAACACCTTGACCCGCGGGCCGAGATCGATGTCGTCGGATTTCTTGATGTTGCCGGCCACCCCTGCCAGCACGCCGTTGACCGGCAGGCGCACGGAGTCGCACACGGCGACAATTCGCGCCGACTCAACCGCCTGATAGGCGCGCAAATGCGTGACGCCCATGAACCCCAGGCCCACCACCGCCACGTTCACTCGCCGACTCGAATTTTGGGAACTTTTATTGCTCATAAACCAAAAGCCTTTTCCACGACCGCTCGGGCGGTGCGGATATCCGCCGCCCGCTGGTCGCCCGCTTCGCGTTCAATCACCAAATCACCCGGGAAGTTCATTTCCCGCAAAGTGGCAAAGAACGCCTGCCAGTCCACCTCGCCGGTCCCCACTATGACCTCCTGCCCCCAAGTGCCGCGCTTCTTCGTGCGCCGGGCATCCTTGATATGCACCTGCCGGACCCAAGGCCCCAGCAGGGACAGGGCCTCGAGGGGATTGCCCTTGTCGTAAAGGATCATGTTGGCAGGATCGAAGTTGACGGCCACGTTGGGACGCCCCAGCTTCGCCAGCACCCGCAGCAAGACCGGCGCCGTCTCCTGGCCCGTCTCCAATCCCAAAACCATTTTCCGCTCGCCGAACACCTCGGCGACGGCCGCCAAACGCTCGAGCATCCTCGCGAAATTCGGGTCCGACTCCTCGTGCGGCAGAAAGCCGGCGTGGAACGTCACCAGCTTCAGCCCCAGGTCCCCGGCCAGCGCCGCCGCCAGCTTGATGTTCTTCAGGTTTTCGGTCCAGGTCCCGTCCGGCGCGACGCCGCCGGTGCGCCGGATGCTCTCCAGGGTGGTGTAATCCTCTCCCAGGCAGCCGACCATGCCGGACACAATCGCGATGCCATGCCGCCGGCAGACCGCCTTGGTCTCGCCCCAAACACCCGGCGACTCGCGCAACGGGTCCAGCGCGAGTTGAAGCCGCCGGAGGCCCGTGGCTCGAAGTTTCGCCATCAAGTCCTGCGGACTGGCCGGCTGCAAGGACCAACTGCAGACCGCCAAACGCTCAACCAGGGTACGATTCTTTGTATCCATGTTTCCTTAACATTTTGATTCACTGGTCTTTCCGCCACTATGTCCCAATTCACGCCCCCTCGGCAAGCGTCTTTTTGCAGTGGCGCCGTGCCTAAGGAGGGGGCCCGGGGTTTCTCAGCACAGTCGGTAGCGTGAGCTCGCTCACGGGAGAGCACGCACGGCGGAGGACAGGCAGTTGTTGGGGCTGCGGGCCGCTCTTTCGACTCAGAAATAGAAATAGGCGTCGGTCATAACTTTTGACACAAAAAGCGTCAAAATGCACGACCCAGCCCTGTCGGTGATGTCCTGCCGTCGTGTTGCTGAGACGGCAACGGAATAAACCACACTTCAGGCTCGCTGGCAATGAATAAGCGCAAGCTAACTCGACTTTTGCGCCCATCAAATTAAATGCGGAGCTTGACGCGCCGCTTGATCATGCTTTACTGTTTTCGCCTGAACAGACAATCGGACGGTCAGTTGATGGAGTTGGTATGATAAGAACGACGACGCATTATTTTTACGACTTGGGAACAACCCTTCATCCATTGGGGGATATTCGTGCCGGTGCAGAAATTCAGCAGGTGATCTATCAGCTCTACATGGCAGAAACGCGTCTTTCCAATTTGTTGGAACAAAACCTAATTCCAGTTAAGGTGTGTAGAGGCGATGCGGAGAAATTGAGGAAATGCATTTGCGAGATTAGGGACCGCGCGCTCAGGACAGACAGCAAACCGGAAGATAAACTTATTACACCCTGGGATGCGTACCAGTTGAGTGATGGTCTTAAGTGTTTTGAGGCTGTGCTAGCGGCAGAGCTTTCTCAAATGGATACATATTACGTGTCCCAAAAGGGTTGTTATTCAACGATCCACTTAATCGAACAAGCGGAACTTGTTTTTCCCTCCTCAATACGTGATCTCTTACCCGCAGATTCCAAGATAGATATTCGGCAAGGGGGTAAATGTTTGGCCTTTGAGTTGCCTACGGCAGCCGGATTTCACTTTCTCCGCGCGACAGAATCGGTTTTGCACAAATACTATGATGTGATTTCAGGCGGCAAAGCTCGCCCGCATACTCGGAATATGGGTAAATACATCGAAGCGCTTGAGAAAGTAAAAGGTGTTGACCCTAAAATCTTGGCCGTCTTGAAGCAGATAAAGGACCTTCATCGCAATCCAATCGCGCACCCAGAGGCGGTGTTAGATATGGAAGAAGCCACTGCCCTCCTGGGAATAGTGCAAAGCGCAATCACCAGTATGCTTTCAGTCGTAAAAAGGAATCCGCCTAAGGCTGAACCCGAGCCGAGTGCTACTAAGGCCACTGATCCTCCAGTTGTTGCCTTTGCAACCCCCGAGGAGCCTGCCGAGCCACTTGCGAAGAAGCGTTAAGCCTGCGTGCCTGTTGCGGAAATCAAAAATCCTCCGCACCCATTCGGATTTAACCTTTTTGGCCCGTTTCACACCTTCGCTTCTGGCGGTGTGAACATGGCGCCGATCAGGACGCCTTTCGCTTCCGACTTCGGCAGGTTCAGCCTGCCGGTTTGAAAACGTTGATTTTATTGGATAATCAATGCCGGGCTTGACAGTGCGGTAGTAAGACGGCTTCTTACACGGTACGGCATGACGACGCGCGTTTCCAGCAAAGGCCAAATCGTTCTGCCCGCGAAAATCCGCAGGCAGGACCGCATCGAGCCGGGACAGGAGCTCGAGATCGAAGGCCTCGACTGCGGCGAATACCGGCTGGTGCGCCAGGCCCCGCCTGCGAACGCGGCGGTCGTGGACTGGCTCCTCGCTGCCCTCCGTGGCTCGCATCAGGCCATGCCGATCAAGGATAGCCTGATTGCCGCGACCGCGCTGGCGCATGGCCTCACCGTCGGCACCCGCCATGAGCGCGCTTTCGCCAAGACGGGCGTGCGGGTCGTGAACCCGTTCGTCTGAGGCCGGTCAACAAATGACATCCGTGGTTTACCGGAATGTGTTGCTGGTGGCTTGCAGTTGGGCCTGCGCCACCGTCCTGGGCGCTCTGAGTCTGGCGCACGGCGCCCAACTTCGGCTTACCATTTTGGACTCCGACACGGCCAAGCCGGTGCCCTGCCGCATCCACTTGAAGGATGCCGCCGGCAAACCGGTTCGGCCTGAAGGCCTGCCCTTTTGGCATGACCATTTCGTTTGTGCGGGCGTCGCCGAGCTTGCGTTGGCCCGCGGCACCTACACCTGGGAGCTTGACCGCGGGCCGGAGTATTTGGTCACGACCGGCCAGTTGATGGTGGCTGAGAACAGCCCTCCAGCATTGACCAATCAGCTTCGACGTTTGGTCAATCTGTCCAAAGAAGGCTGGTGGTCGGGAGAATTGCACGTGCACCGGCCGCTCGCAGAGATCGAACTGCTGATGCGGGCGGAGGACTTGCATGTGGCTCCCGTCATCACCTGGTGGAACGCCGTGAACCAGTGGCGGAACCATCCCTTGCCGGCCGAGCCGCTGGTCCAATTTGACGGCGACCGGTTTTACCACCAGATGGGCGGCGAGGATGAACGGGCAGGCGGGGCGTTGCTGTTCTTCAACCTGCGTGAGCCGCTGCCCATCACCGGCGCCGAACGGGAGTATCCCAGCCCGATGAAGTTTCTGGCCGAGGCGCGGCGACACCAGGGCGCCTGGGTCGATATTGAGAAGCCGTTCTGGTATGACACGCCGGTTTGGTTGGCCAGCGGCCAGGTTGACTCGGTCGGCCTGGCGCACAATCACATGCAACGGGGTGGCGTCCTGCCCAATGAGGCCTGGGGGCGGGCACGAGACAAGCAGCGCTTCCCCGACCCTCAGGGCAACGGCTTTTGGACCCAGGAGATTTACTACCACCTCCTCAACTGCGGATTGCGGCTCCCGCCTTCAGCGGGCAGCGCCTCGGGGGTCTTGGCCAACCCGGTGGGCTACAACCGCATGTACGTTCACCTGGACGGCGATTTAACCTATGAAAAGTGGTGGGCAGGTTTGCAAGCCGGTCGCGTGTTCGTTTCCAACGGGCCGCTGCTCCGCTGCCGCGCAAACGGCCAGCTCCCCGGTCAGACCTTCAAGGCGGAGCCAGGCGCGGCCCTCGAGCTCAGCTTGACGGCCGCGCTCGACTCGCGCGATCCCGTTTCGTCTGTTGAAGTCATCTGCAACGGCCGCCTGGCGCGCGCAGTCACCGGTTCAGAATGCAGGCGGACCGGCGCCCTGGGCACGCTCACTTTCCAAGAGAGCGGCTGGTTCCTGGTGCGGGCAATCGTGGATTCGCCCGGCACCTTCCGCTTTGCCTCCACCGGCCCATTCTATGTGGAAATTGGCCCTGCCTCCCGGAGAGTGAGCCGGGGTTCCGCCCGGTTCTTCCTCGACTGGGTGCGTGAGCGCCTAGCACAGATCCGGCTGGCCGACCCCCGCCGGCAGGACGAGGTGCTCCAATACCAGCGGGCCGCCGAGCGTTTCTGGTTGAATAAGGTGGCCCAGGCCAATGCCGAGTAAACGCGGCCGGCAGCGGCGTCCAACTGACTAACGGGCTGTTTGAACTCCAAGTGCTCTTTGTGAGCCCGCTTTTCGAGGGCCGCGAGGAATAAGGCTTTCGGGCGGAAGCGAGCCCGTCGGCAAAGAAGCATCCCCCGGCGCTAAGGCGCAACCGAATACGGCTCAGCATCGGAAGCAAGGGTTTCTCGTGCGGGGTGCGTTGCGGGCACTCGGAGCGTGACGCGCAGACCGCCAATCCGGCTCGACTCGCCAGCGGACTTCCCGCCTTGAAAATGGCAGGTGCCCACAAACGGGTGGGGTCCTCGGTCTGAGCCATGAACAAAGCGACACCACAGGTTGCATCGCGTCACCAAAGAGCCCGAGCGAATCCGGGTGCGTCGTTCGTGCCGGAGTTGTTGGGCCGTCGAAAAGGCAGAATTCCCCGCCGCGTGGTGAGAACACCGCCCCGGCCTCGAAGTCGAGATGCGAGCCCCAGGCGTCTGAAATTCACGGCGCTCCGAAGCTGCTCGAAGTGGCGCGCGCCGCAGGACGAGACCCGGCATTGATCACGCCCCGCGTCTTCGTTGACTCACCGAACGGCCTGCCCGAATGCCTCACGATTTCAACGTTGCATTTTCGGGATGCAGGTGCTGTAATCGTCCCTGCGAACAGGCACAGGATGCAGAATTGTATGGACTACCACATCAAGGAAATCATTTTGGACGACAGGTTCCAACGATACGAAATCGCCCACTCAGCCCCCCGCACGGCCAAGAGCCTGCCGAATCTTTCCAAGGTGAACATCTTTGTTGGGCCGAACAATTGCGGGAAGAGCATGTTTCTCAGACTGCTTGCGGCCACTGAGAGAATTCAGTTCATTCCGCATTGGGGCGCCGAGAGGTGGAGGCCATTCGACGAGCTCGAAAACCAAAGAGACAAGTTCATAAAGGAGCTGCAGAGACTGTCACCCATTCCTGTTCTGCGCGAAGCCAGCAGTATTGCAACGCACTGTCAAACGCTCGGCTCTCTGCGGGTAGTGACAGAACGTATTCCGTCTTTGCTCCTTGGTCGCGTTCAGAACCTGTTAAACTCCGCGGCTCAACCAGGCGCCGCCCGTACATCACATCGCCGCGGAGCAGGCTCATCCTTCACGATGGAAATGGAGCTCGCAAATCTCCGTACCCTTCTCGACAGCATGAGGGACACTCTGTCGCGGGCAGAGGCCTCATTTCAATCAGACTACGCATTCAACAAGGTCTATATCCCCACCCTGCGTGGTCTCCGGGACTTTGACGGCCTCAGAGATGAGCCAAAGGAACTCGGCGACCTATACGCCAAGAGAACCATGCATGATTACTTTCCCTATCCTATTATCCCCCCTCAAGTGTTTACAGGCTTAACCCTGTACAGCGAAATACAGCGCCTTAGCCTTGGCAACAACGATGAACGACAGGTTGTTGCCCAGTTTCAGCAATTCTTGAGCCAAAAGCTGTTTGCAGGCGATCGTGTGGAACTGGTTCCTAAACGCGACGCAACGGTCCTGGATGTCAAAGTCGGGGGCGAGCACCAGCGCACTGTCAGTCAGCTGGGCGATGGTATCCACGCCATCCTCATCCTGCTCTTTCCACTGTTCAGGAATAAGGGTCAGAACGTTCTGCTGTTTTGCGAAGAGCCCGAATTGTATCTGCATCCTCACCTGCAAAGGGCACTACTCACATGCTTCTCAGCCGAGGAAGCTTTTAAGGGTTACCAGTTCTTCCTTACTACACATTCGAATCACTTTCTAGATTTGACGCAGGACATCGGCCACGTGTCTATTTATACCTTTCAGAAGGAATTGGAGACGGTTCCCCAGGATGAAGAAGCAACTCCGACATTTCACGTGGAGAACGTCAGTAATGAGAACAGGCGACCGCGTGATCTGTTGGGCGTCCGCAATTCCTCTGTGTTTCTTTCGAACTGTACGATTTGGGTGGAGGGCATTACAGATAGACGGTACTTCAAGCACTACCTCGAGGTGTACCAAGAGACGCTCCCTGTGACTGAAACGAGATTTACGGAGGATTTGCACTACTCGTTTGTGGAATACGGCGGATCATGCATCACGCATTGGTCCTTTCTTGATAGCGAGGAGGACACCATCAATGTTGATCGACTGTGCGGTAAATTGTTTCTGATAGCTGACGGCGACACTGCGAGCAGATGGAAGGGTGCACGGCATGAAAAGCTAGGGGAGACGCTACGCGAGAGATACCGGCCACTGAAATGCAGGGAGGTTGAGAATGTGCTGTCGCCGAATATATTGAGGGCGGTGCTTCGGCAGTACGGCGAGAGGGAATTTCTGAAGTTCAAACAAGAGGATTACGAGCACGCCCCCTTGGGCGCCTTTATCAAAGCAAAGGTGCTTAAAGGTCAGCGGAAGCGTCGGCGAAGTTACGCGGACAACGGAACCGTATCGGATAAAGTCGGCTTTTGTGAGAAAGCCATATCCGCGATGAAGTCCTTTGACGACCTATCAGAGGAAGCAAGGGAAATCGCCAAGAGGCTCTACGATTTCATCGCCGCCAACAACAAATGACTCCCTTGCAGTTCGGTGCCGCCCCGACCGCTACACGTTCACGGTCTCCGGTGGGCGTTACGGACTGCCTCGAAGGGGATTCTGCTTCGCGTTGGCCGAGCTGCTCACCTCTTGCGCAGAGAAATGGCGTTCTCAATCGCTCCTCGTATGGTCTTGTATCGGCTTATCGTGTCGTGCGGCTCCGTGAGGCTGATCTTCGATGCAAGCACCACCGGACCGCCCGTGGTCAGGAGGAGGAGGCGGCTGATCCGGAAGAGAAATGCCAAGACGAGCCCCGCACAGAGGGGCAACATGGTGAAGAAGGGCAGGATGGACAAAGCCGGCGGCTGTTGGCCCATCAAGGGGCCGAAAGTGGAGGTGAACCATCGCTTCACGAACAGGACGAGGCCGAGCAACGCCAGAATTGGAGCCACCATCAACAGGCTCGGCCACCTCCCCGGTCGAACCGTTTCGACGCTGATGGAAGAGACGCTGTCCAAATACAGGACAAAACCTTTCGCCCGGACTTCATTTCGTGTGACCGCGATCTTGCCGTCATCGTAAAGTGCCTCGTTCATAGGGTTTTTGCGTGCAGATCCATGCCGTCGGAAGGGGGAGCAGCATGACTTGTGCCCCAGGCCTGGTCCTCCCCCTGAATCATGACTTCATCGACGGTCGTGGGCTCACCCCAGGCGGTGAGAACCTCCCTGATCTTGGCATCCGCCTTGGGCCGGAGCGAAGCCGGTTTCCACGACGGGTCCAAATCCTTGATTTGGGCCTCGGTACCCGTTGCCTGCCTGGTCACGCGCTGGTATTCAGCCCGATTTTTACATCGGCGCCGGAATGGTCCTCGAGCGCGTTTGGCCCCCGGAATGTGCAGCCAAACACGCTTGCCGCCTTGAGTCCCTTCTCCAGGATAATTGCCTGCTTGCCTGCATCCATAAACTCACACCCGTTCACAATCAGGCGCCTACCCGAGGCCCGGATGCAGGGGTCACCTTTGCCGGCATGGTCCCACCCGGTGAAATGGCACGCCGTGAGGACCAACGAACTCCCTCCCTCGTGCCGGACTTGTTCCCTGGTCAGTTCAGTGCCCCAGAAGCCACAATTGGCGAATTTGACCGGACCCTGGTTCTGAGAGCCGATTTCGACCGTGGACATGAACTGCCCATTGGCGAACTGGACCCCGGCATGCGCTTGCGTTCGATCCACCCGCACTGCCACCGGACAAATGTCGCTCCCGGATTGGGTGATGACCGCGTTGCCTGGCCCATGGCCGAAATCGTCAAAATGAAAGCCAATCCGGGGAAAAATGACGAAGCTGTTGCTGATGAACTCCCAATCCGTCTTGCCGATCTTGAAGCCGACCAGGTTCTTTTCCAGGTAGGCCTTGATGTCGCCGCCCGGAAAAGCAGGCCTCAGCGCCATGCGGGTCCAAAAGTTCGGATTGAAATGGACGTTCTCAATGCGGCCGATGTCGGTGCATTGGTCAACGTAAACGCCGATCTTCAACGGGCAAGCAAAGACGTTTCGGACCAGGTGCAACTCGTTCCACTTAGTCCCCACGTCAATGGCCTGGTAGGGGTTGGTCAGGCACACATCCAGGATTTGGCACAACTCGCCATCCGCACGGATGGACCAGGGGTAGGGTGCTGCTTCCGGCAGCGTTTGCTCCGGGTAATGGATGGTCAGGTTGCGGATCGCGGCATTGGGCTTGAGTGTGATGAGCGGCTCACCCTCTGGCCGGCCTCGGCCGCCGAAGGCCAGGAGCACTGTGCCGATGGGGTGTTCGCTATGGGGCACGCCTCCCGAAGCGCCGCAGAGCGTCACCCCTGGTGGGACTGTTAAAGGTCCGTTCAAACGGTAGAGCCCCGGCGGAAGGTAGCAGACTGGGCCGCTGGCCTGGGCGGCCTCCAACGCCGCTTGCAGGGCTTTGGTATCATCGGTGTTGCCGTCGCCCTTGGCGCCATACTGCCGGGCATTGATCTGACTGGCTGACGGGAAGCTGGACGGGCTGGCGGTCTCGGCTCCGCAACTCGTTGCCGCACCGAGCGCCCCCAGCGAACCGAGGGCCAGCGCAGAATTCTCAACAAAGCTCCGGCGAGAGAGGCAGGAAGTTTTTGAAATCATGGCTTTTGGGCTGGTTCTCCCGGAACTCTTACCTGTCTGGCCTCGCGGCGTCAACCAACATGATAACCATTCAGGCAGCCGCCGACGTAAGGAGGCGGATTTCCGGCCCAGAACATGGGAAGCTCCCACCTTCGAAACCGGACGCGCATAGGGGCCATGATCCGGGCGGCAGCGGCAGTGGGGCAGGCGGGACGCCTGCCCCACTGCCTCCCGGTTCATGGAAAGGTCCGCCTCCTGACGTCGGCGGCTACGCTGTCCCGGGCCCTGGTGCGCGGCCACCTTCTAAGTAACTACTTCACAACACGTTGATGGGCAAGTGTTTACAAAATCCGCTAAAAACCACTTTTCGACCGGCAAATAGCCAAGTTACCTTCTTCCGCCCGCCGCCCATGGGCGGTAGATTTGCTGAACAGTTGCCTGGACTTTTTGCGGTGAAAGAGCCAACCTCTCGGCACGTCTGCCTGGAATGCTATGAACGCGCGCGCGTGGCTCACTCTTTGGATGATGCTCCTGGCCAGTTCCTGGCCGGCCTTCAGCCTCCCGGCCAGGCCTGAGTCGTTCCTGGCGGAGACGGGTTGGTTCCTCAGCGCGGCGGGGGAAGGCTCCCGTTGCTTGCCCGACGAGGGGATTCTCCCCGGACGGTGGTTCCGGCTCGGCCGCGCCAAGCCGGAGTTCGAGTCTTACTTTCCGCCGCCTGAGTCCCAAGGCGGCTGGCGCAAGCTCGAGCAACCGGACGACCTTCGCCGCCACGCCGGCATGAGTCCTGACCGGCTCGCCCAACTCAAAGAGTGGCTCCTCGGCTCGGATGACCGCGACTTCGCCGCGGTGGTCATCCGGCACGGCTACATCGCGCTGGAGGTCGAGCGGGGCAACAGCGCCAGGACCGATTCGCGCCGCGTCGCTTCCGTGTCCAAGGCCGTTTGCGCGACCGTGCTGGCGATCGCCTCGGAGCAAAGCCAGCACGGGTTGACGCCCAGAAAGATGCGCTTCAAGGACCCGGCCTTCCAGTTCATTCCCTGGGCGCAACCGCTCAGCGACCCGCGCAAGGCCCGCATCACCGTCAAACAGTTGCTCAACCACACCTCAGGAATTTGTCCCGAGGCCACCGGCGCGCCCAACGACGGCGCCTGGGAGTACATCCTGGGCCACAGCGGCGACCCGCGGACCGCGAAGCTGGCCTTCGCCCCTGGCGCCGGCTGCGGCTATTCCACCCACGCCTTGGCTCATGCCTCCCTGGTTTGCGAGACCGTCACGGGCAAGCCTTATGACCAGTTCGCCATCGAAGCCTTGTTCCGACCGCTCGGCATCGAGCACTGGTCGTTCCAATACTACCAGGGCGGCCCGAACTACGGGCGGCATCCCTCCCACGGGCTGGGCCTGCCGGCGCGCGACCTGGCCCGCATTGCTTACTGCCTGCTCCGGGGCGGACGCTGGCACGACCAGCAGGTCGTCCCAAAATGGTTTGTCAAGCAAACCGCCGCCCCCACACACGACGTGAAGACGCCGGAACTGCGCTGGAAGCTGAACCCGCAGGTCTTCTCCCACGGCTGGGAACTGCCGGCCCGCCTCACCGGCGAAGACGGCCGCTCGGGCCGGGGCATTCCCCCCGACGCCCGGGATAAGCCGGGCTCGGGCGGACAACTCATTGCCTTCGTGCCCAGCCTCGACTTGGTGGTCACACGCCAGACCGGCAGCAGCGGCGACTGGCCGTTCGAAGAGTATCTACGCCGGGCCTGCGCGGCCGCCGTTCCGGAAAGCCCAGAGGCCAAATAAAATAAGTTTTGCTTATCGTCAATTATGCGCAACTATGCGCCATCATCCGCCCCGAGGCGCATTTAACCGAGGGTCCGTACTGTTCCCCGCAAGGCGCGCCAGACCGCCTGCCTGGCGAGGGCGGCCCGCCGCTGCCGCGAGAGCCGCTTTAGCGGCGGGCGCCGGCCACGTCTTCGGTTCATAGTTTCCAGGTACCATAGTGCGAAGGTTCTCCCATGCTTTGCGCGCAGGGTCCGATGTTCTGCTGGCTGTATTGGCTGTATTGGCTGTATTGGCTGAAATATTCAGGCTGGCGCAAGGGCCAGGATGTCAATCTGGCGCCCGACGCGACCGGGTTTTGAGATCACAATCTGTGATCTCAAAGCGGCAGCTTCCACTGGAGCAAGCTGAAAGAGGAAATCTTCAGGGAACCGGCCTTCGCGGCTGGCGCAATTGCCTTTGCGCGCGGGGTGAGGGTCGGCTACGATGACCACCAGCGCCAGCCAATGAAAAACCGACTACTGCTCGCCGCAACGTGTTCAGGCCTGCTGCTTTCGGGCCTCCTGCTGCCCGGCGGCCAGGCCGCCAATGACGCCACCCTCTATCGCGACGAATTCGGCATCCCCCATGTCTATGCGCCGACGCTCGAAAGCGCGGCGTTCGCCGTCGGTTACGCGCAGGCACAAGACCGGCTGGAGGAGTTGCTCAAGAACTACCGCCGCGCCAACGGCACGATGGCGGAAGTCTTTGGCCCGAGCCATTTCCGGGACGACCTGGTCCAGCGCCTCTTCCGCCACGAGGAAATCAGCCGCCAAAACTACGGCCGGCTCAGCCCGAAAACGCGCGCCGTGATCGAGGCCTACCAGGCCGGCATCAAGTATTTCATGAAAGAGCATCCGGAACAGGTGCCCGGCTGGGCGCAGGCCATCCATCCCTGGGACGTCGTGGCCCTGGGCCGCTTCATCATCTGGGGCTGGCCTTTAGGCGAGGCGGGCGGGGACCTCCGGCGCGCCGGCATCCAGCCCGATGAACTGCCCTATCGCGGCTCGAACGAAATCCTGCTCGGCCCCAGCCGCACGGCCATGAAAACGCCCGTCGCCATCATCGACCCGCATTTGAGCTGGTATGGGGAATTCCGCTTTTACCAGGTCAGGATTTACGCCGGCGATTTCAACGCCTCCGGCGTCTGTATTTTGGGCACCCCGTTGCCCAGCCTGGGCCACAGCCGTTATTGTTCCATCGCCATGACCACCGGCGGACCCGACACCTCGGATGTCTTCGCAGAGGAACTCAACCCCGCCAACCCGCGCCAGTACCGTTACGACGGCCAATGGCGCGACCTGCTGGTGCGCAAGGTCAGGCTCGGCGTCAAGCGGGGCGACCAGGTGGATTGGCAGGAGCCGGAAATCCAATACAGCCATCACGGGCCAATCGTTGCGCACCAGCAGGGCAAGGCCTACGCGATGGCCATTCCCTACGCCGATGAGGTGGGCTTGACCGATCAGATCTACCAGACCATGACCGCCCGCAACCTCGCCGAGATGAAGCGCGCCCTCGCCCATCTCCAGCTCATGGCGCAAAACATCATGGTCGCCACCGTGCAAGGCGACATCTACTATGTCCGCAATGGCCGAGTCCCGATTCGCCCGCCGGGCACCGACCCCAGCCGCCCCATTCCCGGCGCCCTCTCCACCAACGAGTGGCGGGGCATTCACCCATTCTCGGACCTCGTCCAACTCGAAAACCCGCCCCAGGCCTACATGCACAACAACAATGTCACCCCGTTCGCCATGATGAAAGACAGCCCGCTCACGCCGGAGAAATACGCCCGGTTCCCCTACCTCTACAACGCGACCCGCAACGCCCCACGCCATCAACGGGCCGACATGATGACCGAATTGCTCGACGCCGCCCACGACCTCACGGTCGAAGGGGCGACCGCCCTGGCCTTCAACTCCCAGGTCTATCATGCCGAGCTATGGCAGGAGCGGTTGCAAGCCGCCTGGTCGAAAGCGCCGGACGCCGACAGGCAAAGCGATGCGGCCGAAGTCTGCGGCCTGATCCAACAGTGGGACCGCCACAGCGACGCGGACTCCGCAGGCGCCCTGGCCTATTACGCTTTCAAGAAAGGGCTGGCGGAAACAAGCGCCCGCGCCGTGGACCCGCCTTCGAACCTGACCGACGAGGAAATGCTCGCGGCGCTGGCCAAAGCCGCTGCCTGGCTCAAGACCAACTTCGGCTCCCTCCATGTTCCCTACGGGAGATTTTTCCGAGTCGGTCGTGAAGGCGGGCAGCGCACCTATCCGGTGAGCGGAGGTTCGGTGAGCGACGCGGGCATGGCCACGGTGCGCGCGGTCGGGTTCAGCAAAGCCGGCCGGGAAATGGTCGGCCGCAGCGGCCAGACCTCCACCCAGGTTGTCATCATGACCGATCCGCCCGAGTCCTACACGCTGGTGCCGCTGGGCGTCAGCGACCACAAGGAAAGCGGCCATTGGGATGACCAGGCGGAAAAACTCTTCAGCAAAGGCCAAGCCACCCCCACCTATTTCCTGAATCGCGCCGAACTGCTCAAGCATGTGACCGCCACGACGGTCCTGACCCCGAGCAAGGAATAAATCATCTGTTTGTATCTGCGAATCCCACTAAATCTTCCATTTACAATTATCGATTCCCCTGTCGGCTTCCTCGCCGCTACGCCGCGCCAAGTCCATGAACCTCACCTCCCCTGACCGAATCTCCAAGCACCCATGAAAGCACGACCTCTGCTCCTGAGCGCGAGTTTTGCCTTGTTGGCCGTGACCGCCCAGCCCGGTGAATGGGGCCACAAGAAATTCATCGAACTGGGCTGGGACATTCCCGACACCTCCTTCCTGCGCGCGAACTGGGCCGAGATGGAGCGAACCACGCCCTTCGGCGGCGTCATGTTCCAAATCGCAGCCAAGGACGACCAGGCACAGCCCATCAGCAGCCAGGCGGTCTGGGACCCAAAACCGTGGAAACGCGCCTGGCTCGAACCGGCCCTGGCGGACTTGCGGGCCTGCCGCTTCACGAATTTCACCGACAACTTCGTCCGTTTCAACGCCACCCCGGGCAACCTCGATTGGGCGGATGACGCCGGTTGGCAGGCGCTGGCCGACAAGGCGGGCCATTGCGCCTGGCTCATGCAGCAGACCGGCGGCAAGGGCCTGGCGATTGACTTCGAGTCCTACGGGGCGCGCCAGTTCCGGTACGACGCCGCCAAGGGGCGCTCCTTCGCCCAAACCGCCGCCCTGGCCCGCCGACGCGGCGCCCAGTTCACCCAAGGGATTGCGCGCGAGTTTCCCCAGGCCGTGCTCCTCGCCCTCTGGCTCAACAGCGTTAACTTCCAGGCCGGCAACCTGCCCTTGCCCGAGGCTGTTTTGGCCTCCAGCGGCTACGGTCTGTTGCCCGCTTTCATCGATGGCATGCTTGATACCTTGCCGCCGACGATGACCCTCGTGGACGGCTGCGAAAACGGTTACTACATGGACAGCGCCGAGGCCTATTTGCGCGCGGCTAACCAAATGCGCTCCTGGCAGGGCCCCGCCCTCCGCCTGGTCTCGCCGGAAAACCGCGCGAAATACCGGTGCCAGGTGCAGGCCGGCTTTGGCTTTTACCTGGACATGTTCCTCAACCGTGCAACCAATCACTATTACTTTCCCCCGCTCGAGGGCTCGAGGCTCGCGCGCCTGGAGCGCAATCTGCGCTTTGCCCGGGATGCGGCCGACGAGTATGTGTGGATTTACGGCGAGCAATGCCGCTGGTGGTCGGTGCCGGTGCAGGCGCCCCAGTCCGTCGGCCAGGGCCGTCCTTGGGAAGAAGCGATGCCCGGTCTCTCGCGGGCCATTGCTTTTGTGCGCGACCCGCTGGCGGCGGCGCAGGCAGAGTTGGCGCGCCTTCGCCAATCCCGCACCCTGACCAACCTGGTGGAGAACGGAGATCTGGCCCAGCCCGCCGGCCCGCAAGCCGAGGCCCTGCCCGCCCATTTCAGCGTCTGGCAGGATGAGAAGACCGCGCCCGGCAAGTTCGCCTGGGACAACGCGGTGGGCGGCGGTTCCGCCCGCGCCAGCAAAGTAAATCGGGGCTGCTTCCTCCAGGCGGTCCCGGTCCGGCCCGGCGAAACCCTGGCCGTGCAGGCCCAATGCCTGCCGCGTGGCGCCTCGAACCCCTCCTTGATCATTCGCTGGCAGAAGGAGGACGGCGCCTGGACGCAGCCGCAGGAGGACAAAACCTTCCTCTTCAAGCCCGGAGCCAGCGAATGGCGCCAGGCCTTCGGCGTCGTCACCGTCCCCAGCCAGGCGGCTAAACTCCTCATCCTCCTCAACGTCACCAGCCAACTCAGTGACCAGGACGTGTGCTGGTTCGACAATGTAGAACTCTATCGCTTATGAGCAAAAGACTCTCCCTCAACCGGCGGGCCACCACCCGCCGCGATTTCCTCCGCGCCACCACCGTCCTCGGCCTGGCCGGCTTGAGCCGACCGCTGGAGGTCCTGGCGGCCGCGGCCTCGGGCTACCAACTTGGGTGCTACACCCGCCCCTGGGACCAGTTCGATTACCGCGTGGCCCTGGACGGCATTGCGGAGGCCGGCTTCCACTACGCCGGCCTCATGACCGCCAAAGGCAAGTCCTGGGTTATCATCACCGTTGATTCCACCCCGGAGGAAGTCGTGGCCGTGGCCAACGAAGTGAAGCAACGCGGGCTCCGGACGCTCTCCCTCTACGGCGGCGATTTCCCGGTGGCCGCGTCGGTCGCGGCGGGCGTAGCCGGGCTCAAAAAGCTCATCGATCATTGCCTCCTCTGCGCCTGCCCGAACCTCATGCTCGGCGGCACCGCCGACCAGAAGCTCTTCCAGCCCTACTACCAGGTCGTCGCCGAATGTTGCGATTACGCCGCCGCCAAGGGCGTCGGCCTGAGCCTCAAGCCGCATGGCGGCCTGAATGCCACCGGCCCCCAGTGCCGCAAAATCATCGAGCAAGTCGGCCACAAAAACTTCCGGCTCTGGTACGACCCGGGCAACATCTTTTATTACTCGGACGGCAAGCTCGATCCGGTGGCGGACAGCGCGACGGTGGATGGTTTGGTCGTTGGGATGAGCGTGAAGGATTTCCTGGCGCCAAAGGAAGTGATGGTGACTCCCGGCACGGGCCAGGTGAACTTCCGCCAGGTCATGGCGCGGCTCAAGCAAGGCGGCTTTCGGAGCGGTCCGCTCCTGGTCGAATGCCTGGCGCGCAGCGACGCCGCCGCCAAGGTCACGGCCGAGGCCAGGCAGGCCCTCCGGTTCCTGGCAGAGTTGACGGGCCAGAAAGTGTGACCAGGCATTTTCGATCTGGGCCTGGATTTCGAGCGCAACCGTGACCTGCCGGGCGGCGACGGGCAGACCCTGGCCGTGCTGTTCCAGGCGCTACCGCCGATGGTGGACAGCCTCAGCACACTGAGCGGCAAGATTTTAGACGCACAATGTCCGGGATTTGGCTGCATTTTTTTCGGCGCGTTGCCCCAGGCCAACCGGTTGCGCAGTGGGAATCAAACCCAGTCAGCGCTAGCAAACCCGTTGTAGGTGTGGTAGTCAGCAGTCAATTCTTCGCCCTTCTTAATATCCCTGAGGGCGAAAAACATGTAGTCCTTGTCACAACCGACGTTCGGGGTCTTCGAGTGGTTTAAATACCAAGCAACGGTCATCAGATTAAAACTCTTGGGACAGCCGTAGGTTTCGCCCTTTTCTTTGATGAGGCAGAATTGGTCATACAAGGACCCGATTTCCTGTGGCAGTTCATCGAGGTTAAGTTCGCTCCTTTTCTTCCAAATCAATTCGCTGTCGTCGTCTTGAAATATCCTGGTTCCCTCTGGAATATCGCGAATCGCGAAGACGCCAACTCCGTGAATGTTCGACGGTCTCAGGCGCGTATAGACTCCATGATGTGGCATCCCCTCCGCGTCGGCAGGACAGCAGCCCTTACCTATGCCCCATCTTTTGTTTATGGACCGCCCCAATCCATCTAAGTCAGGAAAGATCGTGGATTCATCGATTCCGCAGCGGCGGAGATCTTTTTCTATTTCCTTCACGGCCCACCGCGGAATGACGATCTTAAACAGGCAGCGGCTGCTCCCGCGTTCGAGATCGTCAAGCGCATCACGGTCGCTTCCGTGGATTGTAAAACACGAGTGTTGGGAACTCATCCTCTGAACGACATGTGTCGGTTCGATGGCCACCGCCCGACGAGGCAGGGGCTTATACTTTTTTGGGAATCGCTCCGGTAACCACTTCTTAAGCTGCTCCCGAACCTTTGGGTCAAGACCCGTCGCACTCGGGGGGATCACCCACAACCTCGGGAATACGGGTTTGTTGAGCTCGTACGGGTCGAGAACCCACACAGCGGCGTCGCTGGCCCCGCAGTTATCCTTGACTGCGTAGTACAGGGCGATGAGGGCGCCGTCAGTCCAGTCAAGAAGCCTTGTCGCCGCCCGGTAGTGCTGCATCATAAAGTACCACTCCCATTCCGCGCGTTTCTCATCGGCTGCTGGCGAAAATTCGGACAAGATCGGAGCCCGCTTAATGAACTCCTCCCGGATTTCGTCTTCCATTTTACGGATTTCGTCTTCCATTTCACGCAGTTTCGTCCCCGGAGGCGGTTGCTGCCGATACAACGTGGGCTTCAGGTGCCAATCATCCTTCTCCTGGCCGCGAAACCAAGGCTCCCACGGGTCGTTGGGCTTATACCCCATCAACTCTCTCAAGTCCTTCACTTTTTCAAGAAACCCGGAAACACTATTCGCTTCGTGTTTTTCTCGTGGCCGTGTGTTTTTGCGACTCATGGCGTTAATAGTCCGATGCCGTCCACTCCCACTGCCTGGTGAGCGAATTGTAATGCGAGATCCAGCGCTTCGGAGGCTTCGGAGCGTATATCTCTCTCAACTCCTGCCGCGAAGCCTGCATTAGCTGATCGATGCCTGCTTGGTGAGCAGCGGAGTCCCGCCCGATAGCCTCCATTCGCTGAGCGAAGGCCGCCCGGTCAGCTATGTCGTTTGCTCTCCGCATTTCCCGCAATTGTTGATTCCTGTCGTACTCCTCGTTGCTCCGTTGGAGCGCCTCGTCAAAAGCCTGTAGTGGTCGCTGGGCAGCGGCATCCAGAGCTATCTCATTTGCCCGAGCCATTTCTTCTGCTTGTTGCTCAAGCCAGAAGTTTCTCGTGCTTTCTATTCTGGCGCGTTCTGCGGACTGCGATTTCAGGTCTGTGTAGATCAACAAAGCCGTCCCGCATACCATCATGGCGATGAGCACAGCCGCCCATTTCCAGCCAAAACTGGCCCGCCGAGACCAAAGGCTTCCAAACCAACAGCGGAGCCGGTACATCAGTCCCAGTTTTCGCAACTCGATAGTGAAGCTGCAATGAGGGCATTCGACCCACTCCCCCAAGCCGTGTGCAGGGAACTCAATCGGCCCGCCGCAGTCGCGGCACTTTGACTTAATGTAAACCTCGCCACCTTGAGCGAAACGCCTCCTCCGCGCCGAGGCTTCACACCGTTGCAAGACCCAAATTAGTACCAGCCCAAGCGCACACAGGAGCGCCGGAAGAATGATACCCAGGATGCCGTCCGCCGCTCCGAGGGCGGGTTGAATCAGCTTGCCACTTGCGCCGGCGGGTGGTTTGCCCGGCTCGGCGCAGAACCCCGTGAAACTGGCGGTCGAGGCGAGCAACGCAACACCGGCTGTTAGTTGCGAAAGCCAGCTTTGCAGGCAGGCACTTCTCATGCTTCTCATAAACGTCCCGTTGATGCCAGCAGGGAGCGGCCCATACCAGAGGCACGCGAGGCCGCGCCGAGCGGCGCGGGCGTCTGGCGGCTCTGGTATCGAAAAATTCGCGGTTTTCTGCCTGACCGAACCGCCCCGCTAAATTGTCATATCGCAGCAATTGAACGCCCAATCCGCAGGAAAGTCAATGCCATTTTGGGCAGTTGCCACGCCTGATTAAAGGGTGGCCTGGGGCCACGTGATGCGCGTCCCAAAAGGGTCAATTCCTGGTATCGTTAGTTCGCTCGCCGCTTTTCTTTCCCTGGCCGCCCTGCCAATAAGGGAGGCGCGATGGGTGCGCCTTTGTCCCCATCTGAGCGCCGCCAGCGTAGTTGAGGGAAAGCGGGGCGATTTTCCTCACGGTCCGTGAGGGACGGCCGCCCTGGTCGCGCAATTATCTCGAAAGCGTTTTCCGGCCTTCCCGTTGCTCTCCAGACCCCCTTTCCCGATGCCTCTAAAGAATTAGTAGCAAATAAAGCCGGCCAGAGAACCACGGCGGCGTCCCGCCGCGGCGGGACCGCCACCTGGCGCAGCACCCCATCGGCCACATTGGCTGCATTGGCCACATCGGCTCCATTGGCCACATCGGCTCCATTGGCCACATGCCCCAGCCTGGCGCACCACCGCATTGGCCACATTGGCTGGATTGCCCACATTGGCTATTTTTTCCAAAAAACTGGCCGGGCCGCGGCCTAAAAGGAATGCCACACCTCAGCACAACGCCTTGTCGCTCTCCTCGCCGCAGCCAAGCGCTTCCCCGGCTCCGCCCAGGATGCGACAACCTGCCGGGCGGCGGAGTTTTCGCTTGCTCCGGACGCTCCTCTTGCCTCAGCCTTGCCGGGAATGGAAAACCGGCTATGAATGCGTGGACGCGACGTGATTTTACCAAGAGTGTAATCCTGGCTGGGGCGACGAGCGCGCTTGGGGCGGCGCGCGCGGCCGGCGCCAGCGACCGTGTGCGCCTGGGCTTTATCGGTTTGGGCAACCGCGGCGACCAGGTCCTGGACGCGTTTCTCAAACAGCCGGATGCCGAGGTCGCGGCCGTTTGCGACCTGTCGCAAGCTTACCTGGACTTTGCGGCCAAGAAGGCGGGCAGCTCGCCCCGGCAGTTCAAGGATTACCGGCGACTGCTGGGGCTTAAGGAACTGGACGCGGTGGTCATCGCCACGCCCGACCACTGGCACGCCCTCCAGACGATTGCGGCCTGCCAGGCGGGCAAAGATGTCTATGTGGAGAAGCCGCTCTCGCTCTGCGTGGCCGAAGGCCGGCGCATGGTCGAGGCGGTGCGCCGGCATGGCCGCGTTTGCCAGGTGGGCATCCATCGCCGCTCCGTGCCCCTCTGCCGCCAGGCCGCGGACTTCGTGCGCCAGGGGGGCTTGGGCAAAGTGACGGCGGCCCGCGCTTTCCATATCCACAACGAATGGCCGGCCGGCATTGGCAATCCGCCGGATGAAAATCCGCCGGCGGACCTGGACTGGGAGGCCTGGCTCGGCCCCGCGCCCAAGCGGCCTTACAACAAGAACCGCGCCTTCTACCGTTTCCGGTGGTTCTACGACTACAGTGGCGGCCAGGTCACCAACTTCGGCGTGCATTACATTGACTTCATTCAGTGGGCCCTGGGGGCGGAAGCGCCGCTCTGCGTCACCGCCCTGGGCCTCAAGGCCGCCGGGATGAAGGACAACCGGGAAATCCCCGACACCCTCGAGGCCTGCTGGCAATATCCCGGCGGCACGCTGGTCACCTTTTCCCAGTTCAATGCCACGGCCGCCACCTGGAGCCTGCCCGGCTGCGAACTCGAACTGCGCGGCACCCTGGGCACGCTTTACCTGTTTGGCAACGGCTACGAGGTCGTGCCCGACCCGATTTCACAAGACGAATTCCCCGCCCTCTCGCCGCTCACCCGCCAACTCGATTCGCGCTATCGCAAGGACGCCAAACCGCAAATCGAGCCGCAGAAAGTCCGCGGCTCCTCCACCGCCGACACGGCCTACCACGCGCGCAACTTCCTGGATTGCGTGAAGAACCGGACCAGGTGCAACTGCGACATCGAGATCGGCCATCGCAGCACCACCGCCACGCTCCTGGCCAACATCGCCTTGAAAACTCACAGCGTCCTGGACTGGGACGCCCAGGCCGAGCGCTTCCCCCGCCACCCCGAGGCGAACAAACTGCTGAGCTACCACTACCGCGCCCCGTACCGGTTCCCGGAGTGACCAGGGGCGAGTGGCGAGCGGCCAGGCGCCAGGGACGGGTGACGCCGGAGCTCAGACGCGCTTCCAGGTCGGTCCATCGACCCTCGCCACTCCTCACTCGTCACTCACCCGAGCGCTCCTACCTGATCCGATGTGCCGGGGAGTTACCTGATACCGCTCACGGGCTCAACCTGTTTCTCGAATTCCGCTCCGATAAAACCATCCGGGCAGCAATTCACCGGGCAAAATCAATCCTCTGCTCTACCGCCGCCTAATCGTCATTATCATCAATCCGTCCTTCCCCGTGGCACTTAGGACAAGTGACCCTGCCTGTGCCATCGCAAAGAGTGCATAGATCACCGTCACGGTCTTTTCCACGACCGCTGCATCCATCGCATTCCACCTTTCCACTCCCGGTTCCGAACATCTCGGCCAGAAGGTGAGTATTACACACGTCGCAGCATTTTTTTCCCATAAATATTGATAGGAATTCCCCTTTTTGCCGCGCGGGCGGTTTTGGCGCTGCGCTGGTCGATCAGTAGTTAAAGCCGGTAATGGTGGTTCGAGAAGGCGTTGCCTTTGGTGTTGGCAGGTTTACGTCGCCGGATGTCCTGGATGACCTGGTCGAGTTTCTCGTTATCGATTCCCACAAGATCGTCGGTGGTGACGAGGGCATCGAACAGGCCGTGGTCTTTGAAGTCGGTCAGGCGGCGCTGCCAATCACGCGAATACTTCCGGCAGTCAAGCTTGCCAAGATGCTCCCAGAAGATGCGGGTCTTGTCTTCGAAATAAATCGTGAAGTCAGGTTTGATGGCATAGGTGCGCTTGGCGAGCGGGAGTTTCTCTTCGTACTTGAACTTCAGCCCGCTTCGCTCCAGGGCCTTGTAGATGATGTATTCGATCCGCGACTTGACGAAGACACCCTTGGCGGGCTGGTAGCCGCTCTTGTTGTCCGCTGGCGCGGAGAAAACGGATGTATTGCGAGTGAGGAGGCTGGAGCGGTTGCGGGCAATCTCAAGGAGATTTTCTTCCGCCTGTTGCAGGAAGATCGTAAGTTGCCGCCTTGACCGCGTGAGGGCCGTGTAGACCAGTTCCTTCGTCAGGAGGGTGAGGCGCTCGGGGATGACCAACAGGACGTGCTCGAAGTCGCTGCCTTGGGCCTTATGAACGGTAATGGCGTATGCGAGATCAAGGTTTTCCTCGTTGTCCAGATAGAAAAACGGCTTTTCAGCATCGGGGAAATAGTACCTCCGTTTGTTCCCCTCTCCGGTGATGATGCCGATTGAGCCATTTGAGAGGACGAGTTTGCGGTCTTCTCCCCACCCCTGGTACCAGTTGGCAATCCGGATTACCTTATCGGAGTGGTAGAACGGACTGAGCTCGGGGGAATCATTATCCTTGCGAAACGTTGTCTGGATGGCGCTGTTGACGGTGACCGTTCCACCGTACCCGCCCCTATACGGGCTGAGGCACTGAACCCGATCCAGTTTGAGGCGGTCCCGGAACTCGTAGTCCTGGTTGTTTACGTAACCGCTGTCGTACAGGCCGAGGACGCGGTTGAACGCCTGGCGTGGTGTGAGGGGGTTGCCTTCGTCGTCGGTGCCGGTCGGCAAGAGACCCTTGATGGTCCTCATAATCAGCTCGTCGAGCTCTTGGCGGGTGCGCCACCGGTGAATCGTCAAGCCGCCGCCGAGCGGGCCTGTCTTGTCGAGCATGTCCAGGGCTTCCTCGTAGTACCGCTTCTTGTCGGTGAAGACCTCGGCGAGTTGGAGTATCCTGGGGTCGTTCTCCTGCCGGCAGTTGGACCGGAGGTTGACGTAATGCTCGGGTTCAAGATCTTCCTGTTCCTGGATGTGGGTGACGATGTCGTGGAATGGTTTGCCGAAACCGATGGGTGGAAGTTGATTCTCGTCGCCGACCATGATGATGCGGCGTGGAAATTCCTTGTCGAAGCGTATAGAGGATAGCAGCGTCTTGAGCTTCTCGAGATCGATCATGGACGATTCGTCGATGACGAGGTTTTCTACGGTAATCTTCTTGCTGTTCTGCAGGTCATCAAGGGTGTCCCAGTCATCGTAGGCCCAGCCGAACTCGTTCTTGAAAAGGAACCGATCTATGGTGTCCGCTTTCAGACCTTTATCGGTTCTTTCCGCGATGTTCTGGGACAAGCGAAGAGCCGCCTTGCCGGTCGGGGCGAGGACGGTTACGTCCTCACCGGCGCCGAGCAAGGTTTCGATGATCTTGGTCACTTCAAATGTTTTGCCGGAGCCAGGGCGGCCGGTGAGAAGGAACAGGGACTTCTTCAGAATGTGGGCGTAGAGCCTTGTTCGTTCCTCCCGGAACAGTGCCTCATCAAAGCCGGGAATCTTCTTGCTGAGTTTCTCGACGCTCTGTTGGATATGGCCCTTGAAGTCGGGCTTCGGTTTCTTGTGGCCAGCACGTTTCCGGGTCAGTTCCTCGACCATCCTCTTGACCTGCAGTTCAGCGTCGCGGATGCGCTTCAGGTAGAAGTAGGTGGTCCCGTCTTGGGAAACCATCGTCAATTTCTCAATGAAATGGCTCTTGTAGTCGTCCTGCAGCGTCGTGATGGCAGCGCGGTCGATCAGGATGTCATTCCTGTAGATCAGGGGGTGCTCTTCGGCTTCGTTGAGCACGTTCTCGACGTGGTCATAGCAGTGACCGCCTAGGCTGCCGATGCGGGTGAGGTAGTCGGCAACCACGGCGCGAATCCGTTGCGGGCTGTCTTCCTTGAGGTTCTGGATTTCGCGGTGGCGCTTGACGAACTTGCGGTCTGGAATCATGCCGACATCCACTTTGTAGAGATCGATAGCTTCGTCCATCAGGTCAGGTTCGTCGAGGTGTGCATCGTCGTCTGGTTGGTACTCTTCGAAGAGGATATAGGGGTTTGCTGGTAGCCCCTTCATGAGCGCCGGGTCGGCGACGATCTTGTCAATCTGGTGCGCGGTGAGGTTGAAGAGGCTCAATTTGACCAGCGCGGCGAGGTTGTTCTTGAAACCGCGGGTGTCGGCGAGATCAAGGAGTGTGTCTTCGTGGGGTTCAAGGGCCTTCGGCACTTCTTCCTTTTCTGCGATGTCTGTGAGGACGGCATGGAGATCGTGCTTGGGGTTGGTTGCGCTCACGAGGGCGCCGGCCAGTTTCACGCAATCTTCGTCGGGGAGGAAGCGTTTCAAGATTCTCGGCAGTGAAGGATACAGGCCGCGCTTCTGCCATGCCTTTTCGATCAGAGCGTTGACTCTCGCCTCTTCCTGCGCGAAGTCGCTGTTGACCACAGTGCCTTTGTGGTCCTGCATCTTCTTGATGGCCTTCCGGAGCTTGTAGAGCAGGTAGAGGCACTTGTCGTCGTCGATATCCATGGCGACGTACTTGAAGCCGGAGATCAGCGATCCCTCCTCGATGATGACGCGCATGTCGGTGAGGAGATTCTCATCGTCCGGATTGGCGGCGATGTGGGCAAGGTACTGGCGGTATGGCAAAAGGATCGTCTGTGTTGGGTCGTGCGTGACTTGCAGCGCCCAGTTGATCGTCGGGAAGTTCTTCATCGTCTTGGACTGCCCGCGGATCTCCTTAAGGCGCTCAGCGGTGAACTGGAAGCGAGTGGTCTTCGGCGGTGTGGCGATCACGGAGCAGCCGAGCAGCAGGTAACGCATGTCGTCGGCTGACACGGGGTTATCGTAATTGGCGTAGAAGAACATGATGGACTCGCCGGTGGTGAGCTTCCCTGTGAATTTTCGGATTCGTTCTTCCAGATCGGGGGGGTAGTTGCCGTTCCTGGCCTTGTTCTTCGAGTCGTGGACGTACGAGAGTTTGAACGGCCATGTGAACACGGAGTTCGGGTGAAGGGTCTCCGGAATGCCTGCGATGTTCAGCCACGAGAAGGCGTGGGTGTGGACAACATTGATCTTGTCCTTTCCGAAGGCATTGATGGACCAATAGCAGGGCGGAACCTTATCTGGCGCGAGGCTGCACACAGGTTTCGTGGCCTTGTCTGTCTCGAACGCCAGGTTTCTCTTCTTCTCTATGCGGCCCGACAAGAGTGAATGGGCGCCCACACAGTAGGTGTTCGCCTGTGGGTCGCGGCAGACCGCGCCATTCCAGTCGGTGTCATGCCACGCCATGCGGACGGTCAGGTGCATGTTCTGTGTCCTCGATTCGCTGGGGCTTCGTGCTGATACGGACTGGTCGAGTGGAACGGAACCGCGACCGGTTGAGACCAATGGCTTCCGCTGTTTCTGCCCTTTCGGGCATCGTGGCAAACGGCCATTAGGTCCTGCCCGCCTTTCCTCCGCCCCCTCATTGACCCTGCAGGCGTGAAGGAGAATTCGTTTTGCATCTCGCTCATTCCAACCCGCATGGTACCAGGCTCAATGAATGCGTCAAGCCCCGGGATCTGATCCAAAAGTACCAAGCAGAGTAACTCTTCAGGTGCTGGATCAGGTTTGATGTGAATGCTCGCGCGGGGTCGACTTCACGCTTTGTCCCGGAGGGACATCCCGAGAATAGCCCGGCGCTTCAGCGCCGGGTAGGACGCCCAAAGGGCCCGCGTCCCGAAGGGACGCTTGAAGCTCAATCCCACAAATAGCGCTCGTCGTACTCAATCCGATGCCTCTTGAGGAGGGCCAGAAACTCCTCCTGGAATGTCTTGCGCCGATGGTGCTGCTCCTGGCCTTGGATGTAGCGGATGGCCTTGTCCAATTGCGACACGCTCACGCTGAAGGCGCCATACTTCTCCTGCCA
>Ga0187850_10000630_pt1 | contig 44351 bp, 44 predicted proteins | sample June2016WEW_4_15_FD_132436 | JGI IMG/M metagenome (GOLD analysis project Ga0187850, IMG submission 132436) | Peatland microbial communities from SPRUCE experiment site at the Marcell Experimental Forest, Minnesota, USA - June2016WEW_4_150 | ecosystem: Environmental > Terrestrial > Soil >...
CTACTCGGCCCAACCATCCATTGCCGAGGCAGGACTTTCACCTGCAAGCATGTCAAAGACCGAAGGCTGCACCGCATCCTGACACTGCCCCCGAGCGCGGGCGGAAGCCCTCCCCCCTTCCCCGCTCCCATCCCGCCTTGGCGGGATGGAGCGTGGTCCCGATTCCGAATCGGGAATGCCCTCACGCTCTATCCCGATTCGGAATCGGGACTCCACGCTCTGGACGCCAGGCGAAGGCACTCTGTTAGAATTACGCCCAAAGCACCGAAGTTGTCTTTGGACGGGCGCTAAGCCCGGCTTAAGGCCGTGGGCCTGCGCCTGGCGGGGAGCAGGGGCTGGAGCGGGCAGGCCTGGCAATCCGGGCGGGTGGGGCGGCAGAAGTGCTTGCCCGCCATCACCAGTTGCGCGTGGAAATCCTGCCAGTAGTCGAGCCGCCGGTGGCGGGGCAGGTGGTCCAGAGCCGATTCGCACAACTGCTGCAGCTCATCGTACGAGGCCGCGGCCCCGCTCCAGGCATGCCGATGAAAGATGCGTTTGGTGTAGGCATCAATCACAAACCGATGGTGGCCGCCGGCGTAAAGCAACATGCTGTCGGCGGTCTCCGGCCCGATGCCGGCGATGGCCAGCAGGCGTTGGCGGACCCCGGCGGTTTCGCCCTCGAAGAGGCGCTCAAGGTTGCCGCCGAATTCCTCGGTCAGCACGCGGAGAAAGGAGCGGAGCCGGCGCGCCTTGACGTTGAAATAGCCGGTCGGCCGGAGCAGTTCGGCGAGCCTGGCTGCGTCCAGGGCATAGAGTCTGCCGGGCTCCAGCACGCCGGCGGTCTTGAGGTTGGCGATGGCCCGCTCGACGTTGGCCCAGCTTGTGTTCTGGGTCAGAATCGCGCCGACACACACCTCGAACGGGGTTTCGCCCGGCCACCAGTGTTGATGTCCAAAACGGGTCCGCAGCAACCGGTAGGCGCGCCGCAACGCGCCCACCCGCCCCGCCTTGCCCGAACTGCCATTGGGTCCTTTCATTCGACGCCCCAGCAAGTTGTCAAGTTATCAGGTTCCCGGATTTCCGAGTCAGGCCCCCCGGCCAGCTTCCGCTTCCAGGGCCGCGGTGACCAAGCCGGCACCGCTCGGTTCGGCGGGGTTCGAAATGGTGGAGGATTTCGCCGTCGCCCGCAGATAGCGCGGGACCGTTTTGCGGTCCAAGTTTAGCTCGCGGGCGATGCGCCGCCAACTGTTGTACCGTGTTCTGTTCGTGCACCTTAAGGACATTGGCCATAGTGCCGAACGGTATGCCCTCCAACGAGGACTCCGCCCAGCCCTATCGGCGCCTTAAGGTGGAGAATCTCTAACCATCCCAAAGGGACCATTTTCGACATGGCCCGGTCCCTTTTGACCGACCGCTAACAGGCTATATCAGTGACCCGCCTCCAAAGCGCCTGATAAATGCCGAGCTGCGAGGATCGAAACGGGCGATTCTCCCGGGAAAATCGGAAATCACCCTGTTGAACTCGGCATTACCCGTTACGCGGCAATATAGCCCCCATGCCGAGCTCGGCATAAGGGATACTTCTATTCGTACAATTAGGGCCGCGCAATTCAGCGTGGCTGTTTTCAAAGGACGATCGGGATACCGTACAGGTTTCCCCTTTCGTTCAGGTTCTTTGGACTTTGGAGTGAAAGAGAGAAGGAGACCCTACCACACTATACGATAATAATAATGATACTTTGGTTTCGCAATGACGTATTCCAAGTCACGGTTCCGAGGGTTATCTACGATAACCTCCTCTTCCCATAAATGGAGGTTTGAGAATGCGTCAACAAAGAATTGGCGCTTGAATTTTTTGACTTCCTGATCAGGCAGTAGATGTACACGTAAGACCAACTCACTACAAAGAGGAGAATCCATCGTATGGCCAAGAAATGGTCGAACTGGTTCTGTCGCCTCAGAGAATTCCTGTCGGTAAATGAACTCGTGTTCCTTACGCCTTGGAAAAGTCTCTCCGAAATGGACGCGGCAAATGTCATAAACGCTTCGAGGCTGTAGGACCACCTCCACATGAGTCGCTCCTTTAACCGGAAAAGAGCTGACCTTCCCATGTCCTGTCCAATGAAACTGAGCCTGATAACACTCGACAGGAAACAACACCTTGGCTTTAACCTTGCGTACGTAGTCCGAGCTTCGTTCAGTCAGCAGGCGATAGTCAACCTCGATACGGTCGATGCGTAACGCGGGGTTTTGGCTGCACAATCTAGCTTTGGCCAACTTCCGCCAAAAGGAGATTCCGAGAACCAAGGCGAAAAGGGAGAAGACCAGAGCAACTGCGGTCAGAATTGGCGCTTCTAGAAACGCGAATGTCCCTGTCGCCAAAAGGCCCACCCCCCCTAAGGTGACAATCCAGCTGTATGCGTAGTAAACTGACCCTGTGCAATAGTAAAATCGGGCCAGCCAGCCTGTCCATCTGCCCTGGGGCTTCATTTCAGCGTTCGTTGAACTCGGCTTTAAGAATCAACTTCCATTCATGGCGGAATTGTACGCGCCTGAAAAGCTCAGGTCAATAGAAGTTCGCGGATGCCTGTCACAAACACGCGTGGATGCTAATTCAGAACGAAAATCTTGTCAATACGTTTTTTGGCTTTGATGACCACAAATTACGAACCTGTCTATACCTATTATACCTGCGAGTTCTCAGACCTTACAAAGAAAGGGCTCTGGGGCGGAATCTGTGGGTCAAAATGGCACACCCCCAAGAACGGGCAGGCGAGCCCGTTACGTGCTGGCGACCGGTGGCGACGCGAGCTGACGCTCGGTAGCTCGTCGCCGCCGTTCGCCGGGCGGCCTTTAGGATGTGCCGACTAGCTGAACGACAGCCCCTCAGCGTCGTATGTCGCTGTGAATCAGTGACTTCCATCTGCACGGCGCACCCGGCCTCCCACAGATTCTGCTGACGAGGCCATTTTCCTTTCCGCTCAGGCGAAAGGGCATACCCGCCCCTGCCGACCAGATAACCGTGTCAAGACCACAACGCTGCAATCCCGACTGGTCCGGGACTGCGACACTGCAACGCACTTAAGGTTTCAACTCCCCCGCCAGACGCCGTCCCAATTCAACCGGTTCATTGATGGGGCCTCTGGCTTCAGCGCGGCGGGCGGGTCCGGAGGCGAACGACAGGGCGCGCAGGCGCAACTGGCCGCCCACGACCTCGGCGTAGGCGGCCACGGGGCTCTGGCAGCCGCCGCCCATAGCGGCCAGGAAGGCCCGCTCGGCGGTCACGCATTGGAGGGTATTGAAATGATTGAGGCGCTCGCAAATCGCGGCCATGCGTTCATCGTCCTGGCGGACCTCGATGCCGATGGCGCCCTGGCCCACGCAGGGCAACATGACCTCCGTTTCCAGGAGCGTCGCCAACAGGCCGTCGGGGACAGCATCGCCCTGGAGGCGCCCCTGGGGGGAAAGGCTGAAGTTGAGCCGGCTGAGGCCGGCCAGGGCCAGCACGGTGGCATCCAGTTCGGCGCGGGCCGCCAGTTTCTGCAGCCGGGTGACGACGTTGCCGCGAATGTCCGCCACTTTCAGGCCGGGATGGTGGGCGAGCAACTGGGCCTTGCGCCGCGTGCTGCTCGTCGCCACCACCGCCCCGCCCGGCAAATCCTGCACGGTGAGCTTGGGCTGAAAGCCGCGGCGCGCGGACTGGCCGGGCGTCCAATCGGCGGGCGCCGGGTCGGCCTCCGCCACCCGCAGATAGCGGGCGTCGCGATAAATGAGCACGTCGCGCACGTCGGCGCGTTTGCCGACGGCGCCGAGGTTGAGCCCCGCCGGCAACTCGGTGGGCAGGTCTTTCAGGCTGTGGACGGCGAGGTCGGCCTTATGCCTGAGCAAGGCCAGCTCGAGTTCCTTGGTGAAGAGTCCTTTGGGCAAATTCCTGGCTTCCTGGGCCAGGGAGGCCGTCTGGAGTTTGTCCCCGGTGGTCTTAATGAGCTTGAGCTCGAAGCGGAGCCTGGGAAAGGCGGCCCGGCACTGGGCGAGGACGAGGTTGGCCTGGGCCAAGGCGAGGGCGCTGCCACGGGTGGCGATGGCGATGGCAGAGTGCGGGGTCATGGGAGGCGGCTCAGTCCAATTCGCGTTCAAGACGGCACTAATTCGCTTGTCCTTTGGGCCTTAGTGTCATCTTGAACGCTCGTTGGAATCAGTGGCGGCCGAAAGCCGGTTGCACCGCCGGCGGGCTTTGCGGGCCGGCAGGGCGGCCAAGCAGGGCCTCGACTTTTTCGCGGATAATCTGCTCGCAACGGGCGACTTCTGCCTGGCGCTGTTTGAGGTAGTCGTCGGCAATGGCCTGCAAGTCGTCGATGTTGTAGAGGAAGACGTTTTCCAGGAAATTGACCTCGGGCTCGATGTCGCGGGGCACGGCAATGTCAATCAGCAGCAGCGGCCGGTGGCGGCGGAGCTTGAGCAGCGGCTCCAGCCGGGCGCGATCCAGGATGTAATGCGGGGCCGAGGTGCTGCTGAGGATGATGTCGATGTGCGCGAACTCGGTCGCCCAATCCTCGAAGGCGACCGCCCGCCCGCCCAAATCCCTGGCGAGGGCCACGGCCCGTTCGTGCGAGCGGTTGGTGACGAGGAGGCTCCGCGCCCCGCGTGAGAGCAGGGCGCGCGCCGTCTTCTCGCTGGTGTCGCCCGCGCCGATAATCAGGACCTGCCGCTCGCTCAAGCGGCTGAAAATCTTTTCCGCCAAGTCCACCGCCACCGAGCCGACGGAGACGCTGCCGCGCTGGATGTTGGTTTGGGTGCGGATGTGCTTGGCGACGTTGAACGCGCGCTGAAAGGCCTTGTTCAAGCAGGTCCCCGTGTGGCCGTTTTGGAGCGCCAGGTGGTAGGCCTTCTTCAACTGGCCGAGGATTTCCGTTTCGCCCAGCACCATCGAGTCCAGGCCGCAGGCGACCCGGAAGAGGTGGTGCAGGCTCTGCGGCTCGCCCAGGGTGTAGAGCTGCTCGGTGAACGGCTCGGGGTAATGGTGGCAGGTGACCAGGAATTCCCGCAAGGCGCCGAAGGCCTTGGCGGGCTCCAGTGCGGTGGCGGCGTAAATCTCGACCCGGTTGCAGGTCGAGAGAATGACCGCCTCGTCGGCCAGGCCCGACTCGCGCAGCGATTGGAGCGCTGCCGGGACGCGCGCCTCGGCAAAGGCAAAGCGCTCGCGCACCGTGACGGGTGCGGAATGATGGCTCAAGCCAATGACGACGATGGGCATGTCAGAAAGGCCGAATGGGGAGTTCGACAGCTCATGGGTTGTGGAGGGAGGACAAGGCGTTGGTGCCCCAAAAGGTCAGCAGCACAAAAAGGAAGCTGCCGACGGCGCCCAGGGCCAACCGCCGTCCGCCCTGGGCAAAGCGCCAGCGCATTAGCACCAGCCCCAGGTAAAGCAGCCAGACCAGCACCGACCAGACGATCTTGAGGTCGCCGGCGTAGGCATGGGGGTCCTTCAGGTGCGCCAGGGCAAAGGCCCCCAGGCCCAGCCCGAGGGTGAGCAGCAGGAATCCGCTCAAAAGCAGCCGGCCGACCACGGCCTCCAGGCGCTGGATGGGCGGCAGCAGCGAGAAAATCGCCTGCAACTTGTGCAGCTTCAGATTGCGCTCCTGGGTCAGGTACATCACCGCCGCCACCGAACTGAGGCCGAACGCCCCATACGAAAGGGCCAGCAGCGCCGCGTGCAGGCTGGTCCAGACCACCGGCAGCTCCGGCCGCGCGCCGTGCGGCACATCCAGCGGGGGCATGAGGGCAAAAACCCCGATGGCAAAGAGGCCCGGCGACGCAAACGCGCCCAGGAACCGCAGCCGCGACCAAAGCCCAACCACCAGGTAGGCCGCCAAAATCGTCCAAATCACAAACGCGGTGGCCTCGTAAAGATTGCTCACCGGGCAATGTCCCAGGCGCAGGCCGCGCAGCAGCATGGCCGTGGTATGCAGGCCGAAGCCGGCCAGCAGCAGCAGGTAATTCACATGGTTGTCCCGGCGAAAACCCATCCGCCACAGAAACAGCGAATGAATCGTGCTCAGCCCGTAGAGCCCTACCGCCAGCAAAAAGAAGTGTCGATCGCCCGTTTGTTGGTCAGTAAACCAAGTCACGGTGTCAGGTTAACCCTACCCGTGCTCCGCGCAAGGGCAAACGGGGGAGCTCGCCATTCCCCATTTCCGATTTCCGCGCTCCCATCCCGCCGGTAGTGTTCCGCCCTCACTTAGCAGGGGTGACGGTGACGCCGAAGTTGTTGCGGATGAACGACTGGGCCTTGTCGAGGCTGCAGTGGGTGGCGTCCATGTAGCCGCTGATGGCGCCGCTGAGATAGGCGGCTGAGGCAGAGGTGCCGACGACGGACCAAGGCTGGTTGTTGTAATAAATGATGCTGGTGCCGGGCGCGCCAAAGGAGACCCAGTTGCCCCGGTTCGCATAAGGAGCCAGCCGGCCCTGGTCGAGGGCAGTCACGGCGTCGACTTCCGGGTAGGCGGCCGGGTAGAAGGGCGCCGTGCCCCCTGAATTGCCGGCCGCGCCAATGAAAACGACGTGCTTGGCCTGGGCGTCCTGAATGACGCTGTGGAGGAAGGTGCTGTCGCTCTCGCTGCCGAGGCTCAGGTTGATGATCTTGGCGCCGCCATTGACGGCCTGGGTAATGCCGCTGGCGAGATCGAAGGTCGAGGTGTTCGGATTGGAGCCATAGACATCCACGGGCAGAATCTGGACCGAGGTATCTCCCTTGGTCATCGCTTGGAGGCTGCGCAACATGGTCTCGGCCATCGAGGTGCCGTGTGAGGGAATGGTCGGGTCGGCGTTGGCCGCGCCCGCCACGGAGACTTGTTTGAGGAGGAAGGCGTCCAGGCCGTTGCCGAGGGGCTGCACCGCCATATCAACCAGGCCGATGATAATGCGGCCATTGTCCGGCGGCGGTTTGAGGTGCAACTGGGGCGGCGGCAGGGTAGTGGCGCCCACCCGGCCTGGCGCCGGGGGACTGTCCATCGAGTAGTTGCTGTCGACCGAGGCGACATCCGGGTTAGCGGCGAGTTGCTCGCGGGCGGCATCGGCGGCCTTGGCGTCCTCGAACTGGAGGCGGTAGGCGTTCAAGCCGTCAATCCGCCCAATCACCTTCGCCCCCAGCAACCGCGCCACTTCCTCGATTTGTGCGCCCGGCTTGAGCCGGACGATGAGTTCATCGGGGATGACCTTCCCTTGGGGGGCCGCCGGCTTGGCCGCCGGTGGGACAAGCTGGGTGGCTTGTTGGACGGTGGTGCGGAAGACCAGGAGCCGGGGCTGGCGGTTGGTCTCGGGCACCAGGGCAAAGCTCAGGTCGCCCAGCAGCAAATGCAGGGCCTCGCCCGGCGGCAGGTCCTGGAATTTGGCGGACACCTTGTGCTGGAGCTCGGGCTCGACATACACCTGCCAGCCGGTCACCGAGGCGATCTGCTCCAGCAACTGGCGGAGCTCGGCGGATTTGATGTCCGCGCTGACGCGGTTCTGGCTGGTCTGCCAGTTCAGCGTGTCGGCGCCATAGCCCGCCACGCCGCCCAGGAGCAGGAGCAGCGGCAGCGCCAAGCGGGCAGCCAAAAGTCTTGTTAAAGGGATTAAACGGCTCATGCTCGGCTAATCAGACTGCTTTGAGTGACTCCTCATTCAATACTTGGAGAGGTCCGAACGCGATAGAATCGTTGGGTGCCCACGCCATTGGTGTCGGTCCATTGCCCGGAGGCATTGGTAAGCGTCACGGTGGCCTTGACCTGGAAGGGGTTGGTCAGATCGGGTGTGCTCAGGATGTCGTAGCTTCGGCCGGCGGTAGCGGGCCAGGCCAGCGTGGGCGGCGGCGTGGTGAGGGAGACGGGGAAGGGGGCGTCCGGGCCTGCCAGGCGCAGCCACAGGGTCTCGGTGCGATATTGGCTGCCATTGGCGGCGGTGACCAGGGCGTAGAAGGGGTGCAGGCCCTGGTCCAGGTTCGTGCCGGGGACGGAGAAATTGGCGCTGGCTTGGCCCGCCACATTGGTGAGGGAGCCTCCGGTGCTGAACAACTGGATCTGCGCCACACTGTTGGTGTTGGCCACCACGGAGAAGGGGAGCCAGGCCTCGACCGCGACAATGCCGGCGTTGAGCGCGGTAGTGAAGAGGGCGGAAAGCGGGCCGTTCTGAACGCGGACATTCCGGGCCAGGCGCCGCTGGGTGCGGACGTTGCTGCCTTCGTAGGCGACGGCGGTCAGTTCGTGGAAGCCGTCAGCCAGGGTGTCGGTATTGAGGGCAAAGGCGAGGGGCAGGTTGGTGACTCCCGCGGTGACGTAGAGGTGAGCGCGGGGTTGCAGGTCGGGGAGATGGCTGTCGAGCCGCTGGTTGCCGACCGGGTCGAAGGCAAAGGTGGGAGAGCCTGAGAACTGGGCCTGGAGCTGGGCCGCGTTCCAGCCGGGCGAGAGCGCGCGCAGGTTGAACTGCGCGGGATTATAAGCGTCGCCGGGATAAAAGTCCTCCGCCGCCACCCCGTCGCTGCCTTGCAAGGCGGGGTTGGCGTTGAGGAGATTCACGAGGTTCTGGAGCAAGGCGGAAAGCGGCCCGCCGGGGGCCGTGTTCGTGACGGCCACGGTGACCAGCTCGCCGTTGGTCTTGGTGATGGTGAGCTGGAGGTAATCGCCGACGTTCGGCGGGTTGGTGACCGTAAAGAGCTGAATCCCGCAGGCAACGGAGTCGAGGAAATTGGCGCCACTGGGCGTGAGGAAGGTGGTAAGGGCGGCGGCGTTGCCGGCGGCGCTGCCGGCTGAAAGCGCCACCTGGGAGCCCGGCGCGGCGAGGTCGGTCGAGCGCAGTTCGAGGCGGTCGCCGTGGGCATAGGCGGCGACTTTGGTGAGCGTCGTGTTGGCGTTCAGGCGGCCGGCCAGGCCGGCGGCGATGGAGTTGAGCGTGGCATTGGCGGGGACAGTATAGCTCAGGGGGTGTCCATTGATCGTGACGTTCAGGACGTTGCCTGGGAGCGGCGGAATGTTGGTGAGCGTTTGCAGAAAAACGCCGTCCAGGAAAAGGTCCACTTGCTGCACCGGCTGGCCGGCGTCGCCGGTGTTGAACTGGAGTGCGAGGTTGGTGACGCCGCTGAGCAGGGCGTTGGCCGGCAGGTTGTTCCAGGCGCCGTCGGCCGGCCGGGCGAAGGGCGCGGCCAGCGGCTCGCCGACGATGAGGCCCTGGTAGGGATTGGTCAGGCTCTGGTAGTAGCACTCCGCCAGGCTGAAGCCGCGGGCCTGGTAAAAGTAATCCAGCGGCGAGGGAAATTTTTCGAGATAGTTGCACGGTTCGTCCACGGTCCCGAAACTGGCGGTGGCGCCGGCCCCCAGGAGCGAAAGGAGATCAAGCTGGGCGCCGTTCCATTGCAGGATCAGCCCGCCATAGGAAGTGAGGTTGTCGACTATTGCGCCCGGGGCAAACCAGACCCCGGCGACGGTGAAATCCTGCACCCCGGTTTGCGCGCCGAGGATATAGCCGTAGCCGTTAATCGAAAAGCCGTTGACCCGTTGGAGCGAGTAATTGGCCCGGAGCCTCGTGTCAAAAATGGCGTTGTCGAAAGTCTGGTAGCGGACGTTCCGGGCTGCATCGGTGCTCTTGACCAGATAGACGGTTTGCGTGGGGCAAGTGCCGTCGCTGCTGACGCCCTGCTCCACGATCTGCTGGGCGAGCGCCAGGTTGCTCGAGGTAATCATGGTCACGAGAAACGAGTTGCTCGCCGCGCTGATCGGGGGCGTGGCGCGGAAGACGCCCTCGCTGCCGGCATAGAGGTTGGCCGAGCCGGCGGCCAGCGAGCAAGGGGCGTTCGGATCGGGCTTGAAGCCGTAGAAAAGCGCTGCTGTCGTGCTGTTCACGGCGTAGGACCCCGGCGAGGTCACCCGATAGGGAATATCCATCGAGAGCACGAGGTAATCGACCTGGTTGGTCAACTGGCGGCCCGCCAGCATGGCCAGCAGCGGATTGAACAGGACCGTGTTGAAATCGGAGAGGGTCCACTCCGTATTGCCGCCGGACCAGTTGATGCGGAGGACGTTTTGCGGGGGGACCTGCCGCCGTTCACAGTAGTAATTGCCCAACTGCAGCGAGTCGCTGCTGTTCTGGTTCACGACCACAGCCACATTCAGCCCGCTGCCCCCGCCCCAAACGCGCGCCGCCGGGGCGCACAGCAGCCACAGGGCCAGCGCCGGAGAAAGCCAACTCCTCGTAGCGGCCGCCAAGCTGAGCCGGGCGCATCCCCATCCCGCCCGGAGCGGGACCACCAATTCCGCTCTACCCGCCCGCAGCGCGCCATTCTTCTGCCCCGGGGCAGCATGATAATAGGGCAAGGCCTTGGGAGAGGCCCGACGCCAAAGGCGTCGCTCATACCAGCCCAGGGCAAGGCCCGTCCCGCATTGGCGGGACGGGCCGCCGCCCTGGGTAAACCGCAAAAACGGATCACCCCCCCTCCCATCCCGCCCGGCGGGATGGGAGGGGGGCAGGGGGGAGGGCCGCCCCCGCTCGGCGGCAGTGTCAGGATGCCCCCGGAACCGGAGGGCCATCGCCGAAGAGAGCCAACTTCCGGCGCCGCCGACCAACAGCCGCCCAAGGCGCCCCCCGCCAGAAACCCGAGCGCCGAAAGAGCGCGTTTCCGGCGCCCATGCCTGCGAGACAAGCGCGCTCCAACCCACAATCTCGCTTTTCAAACTCATGTCGTGTGACGTGGCACCAGCCGGATGGGCGTTGGGTCGGCTGGCGGCGGATGACCAACTGGCGCGCGACCGGCGATTGTCCCCCGCGCCTGGCCTTTCAATCTAACACCGACTCTAAGCTCCGGTTGCTGATTTGCAAGCTGAATTGACCGAGCTTGGAGAGCCGACCACCATCCGCGGCCACCGGCGCCGCCCCTGGCGGGGGCCAGGCCCCGAATTCTTAAGTGGAAATAAGTGGAAATAACTGCAAAAACCGCTGGCGCGCGCGGGGAAACGGGCAGGAACCGGTTCCTGGCCGAGCGCGAAGCGAAGCGGCGCTGTCAGTTTGGCATTCACCGGTTGATGGTTATAGCGCGTTTTGGGCGCGCTGCCAAATGCTCCATTGGCTGTATTGGCTGTATTGGGACATTTTAGCGGTGTTTTTGCTCTTGAAGTCGCAAGGAACATAGGCGGAGCAGGGGTCGGCCCATCACTTCTCGCCATTTGGACCTTGACCCGGCGGGGCCTGCGGGCTTAGGCTGGTGCCAATGGCTCGACCAGTGCGCGTCGAATATCGCGGAGCGGTCTGTCACGTCATGGCCCGCGGCAATCACGGGCAGCACATCTTTCGCGACGACCAGGATCGCAAGCAGTGGCTGGAAACGTTGGGCGAAGCCTGCCACAAAACCGGGTGGCGCATCCACGCCTATGTTTTACGGGGCAACCATTATCACTTGCTGGTCGAGACGCGCGAGGGCGCGCCGGAAAAGGCGGCCTTGGCGTGGTGGTTGCGGCAGCGCACGACGGTGCCGCTGCGCTGGGTGAGCGAACGGTTGGGCATGGGGCACTCCAGCCGAGTGGCGCAAGCGGTGAGCCGGATGCGCCGCCGGCCCGGCCGTAAGCTGGAAAAGCTTCGGCGTGAGCTGGCCCAGGCCTTCAACAAGGAAAACTGAAGTGAGATGCTAGCAAAGTGTCATAATTCTAGGACTGACCCCCGGTAGATGATAGAATGGAGGCCGCAATGCCTATTTTCAGAATACATATACAAAAAGCGCAGCAACTCGGGCTCAAGAAAGATGGTTTTGGCGACGAAGCGGAATTGCGCGATTTCTTTGCGCAGAATCTTGAAGAAATCCTGGGTGTCCGTTTTGTGGCAAAGGAGTACCAAACCACGGACGGAAGAATCGATACGCTGGGTATCGACGAAAACAACTCGCCAGTTATCATCGAATATAAATGGAAGGAAAACGAGGAGGTCCTGGCTCAAGGGCTTTTCTATTTTGACTGGCTCCTAAAGAACAAAAACCACTTGGAACTGCTTGTGGAAAACCGTCTAGGGAAGAGCATTGTCGTCAACTGGGAGCAACCCAGAGTGGTGTTAATTGCCCAAGGTTTCAGCAGGTACATCAAGGCGGCAGTTCAGAGAGTGAGAAATGTTGAACTTAAGACATACGCTGTGTATGAGGGGAACATTCTGCATATTGAGAACGAGTACAGTCCGCTACCCGAGAAGCCCTTTCCACCCAATAAGCCGAGCAAGCGCGAGGAAGAGTTGACCTACGATCTGAAGCACCATCTCAGCATCACAACACCGGAAATGCGAAAGTTGTTCAATGAATTGCGAGATAAAATACTTCAACTCCCGTCAGTAGAGGAGCGGCAAGGTCAGAAAACGGGCGTCACCTACAGGACAACGAAAAGCTTTACGCGATTCGAATTCAGAAAGACGTGGATACAGTTATTGTTGCGCGAGCCGAAGTATCCAGAAGATACGGCTGGCTTGGTAAAGGATATCACCAGCAACGAATGGGGTTACTTGGGCATGGTAAAGTTCACGGGGGAAACAGACGTTAATTACCTGCTCAATCTCATCAAGGCGTCGTACAACTCTACCTTGTGACAAGGGCAAGGGCTGGTCACGTTCTCTTTACTGGGGTCGGTCCTATAATCTTTGCCTATATGAAAAGATTATAGGACCGACCCCACTCATGGATAAACCATTATCGATGTATGGCCTATCTCACCGCTGTCTTCACCGCGTCAGATAAATCATACAACGTTCATTGTATCCGCGAGTTTACGCCGGAACAATTTGCGGACCACGAGAGGGTATTGGCTGATTTTGTCAGGCTCCGCCAACGATTTTCTCTGCTGCATATTGTTGAACTGAATTTTGCGGCGCTTATGTCTTTCATCCACGAGCTTGAATCCTCCCAGAATCCGGATAAGAACAGGGCCTTAGTCCAGGCTAATCGCCATTTTATGAACTACCTCTCTTCGTCTTACGCTCTGTGGCAGCACCTTCGGACAAGTCTAATTCGGGATTTTGGCCGAAGATCCGAACAGGTGCTGAGATTCATGAAATACATCCAGCTTTTGGAAGATAACCGTTTTGAGTACGCATTCTGCCAGGACTTCCGGAATTTCGTACAGCATTGTGGCTTTCCAGTCGGTGGGATGAACCTTCGACACGATAGAGCCGGTCGCGTTGCGACGGTTAAATACTCCAAAGCGGCCCTGCTTACAGAATACAATGGTTGGGAAAAGAGCCATCTGCGGGGTCGCCCGGAAACCGATTTCGATTTATTAGCCATTATCAAGCAACACAATCGTATGGTTATCCAGGGGTTCTCTGTTGTAATCCAAGCTGTATATGCAAGCAACCTGGATCGCATCGAATCGTATTTTCTCAGCCTTCACAAAGAAGCCAAACGGGTCCACGAGAATGCGGTGGCGAAGGTTGTTTTAGCGTTGCCATCGAGTCCTGAAGAAGGAACAATCACGTTTGAGGACATTCCTGCAAATCCATTAGCAGAATTGGGCCTTTCTAGAAAACACGCGAAGAGCTGAATGCGCGGAAAAAGACACGGGGTCGCATCTAAATCTTTTTACAATTGCGGCTTGGCTTTGTGCGCTGCTGGTGCTTGAACGCCGGACATGGCACGCCCACGGCGCATCGAGCGCCCGGGCGGGTGCTACCACCTCACCGCTCGCGGCAACGGGGCTGGCTCCGCCGCGCCGAATTGGTCTGCGTGGTCCTGTGCTGGGCGGCTGGCGCCTGTTTGCGGGGAGCCGACCTCGACACGATCGGCGTCACTATGCTGCGCCAGACTGACCCCGCCCTGGCCGGCAGCGGCATCCGGGTGGCCCAGGTGGAGGCGCCCACGTCCTCGACCCCGCCGCTGGCTTTCGAGGTCAATCCGTCGAGCGTCGGCCAGGCGGCCGATGTCTTCACTTACGTTTCCAGCGCCGGCACGGCCGCGGATTACCCCAACAGCGTTGGCGGCGAATCCTTGCACGCGGACGGGGTGGGCCGCAATTTCTTCGGCGCCCCCGGCGGCGTGGCCTGGCAAATCGGTCACGTGGACAACTATGAGGCGGGGTATTTTTTCAACAACCTCATCGCCGCGGAGTCGCCGCCGGCGATCGCCGCCCGGGTCGTGAATCAGAGTTTCATCTTCGTGAATTTGTCCAGCTCGGACCTGGCCATGGTGGAGCAGGAATACGACAATTACGCCGCCAACGGCCATCTGGCGGCCTGCAGCACCAGCGCGGTGGACAATGTGGAACATATCTTCCTGGCCGCCCTGCCCGCCGGACGATACGATCTCCAGGTACTCAAGGGCGCTCTCAACCAGGTCTCCGCCAGCGAAACTTACGCGCTGGCCTTTGCGTTCTTAAACCTCAGCCTGAGCATTGCCTTGACCAACGACAGCGCCGTCATTTCCTGGCCCCTTTACCCCGCCGGCTTTAATCTCTGGTCGGCCACGAACCCGGTCCCGCCCGCCGCCTGGTCGCTGGTCAACGCGACGGTCCGGGTGCTGAATGGCCAGAATAGCGTTGCCGTGCCTGCGGGCGCGGCGAGCCAATTCTTCCGGCTGGCCCCACCGTAGGGGCGCATCCCGACACTGCCACCAATTCCACTCTACCCGCGCGCAGCGCGGCATCCTTCCGCCCCGGAGGGGCCGGAAGACACTAGCCCAGGGCAAGGCCCGTCCCGCTCCGAGCGGGGCCCCGGCGCGCCGGGGCCCTGGGTAAAGTGGAAAAACGGATCACCCCCCTCCCATGCGCTCCGAGCGCATGGGAGGGGGGAAGGGTGGAGGGCTTCTGCCCGCGCTCGGGGGCAGTGTCAGGATGCGCCCCAGGGAATGGTGGGCGGCTGATTAGTCTTGAAGTTCTCCGGCCACTGGCAGATGGATCCCCACCGTGCTAAAGAAATCGACCCGCCGAAAGCGTAGAGCGCTTTACGACCAGCCCGCGCCGGCGCCACAACCGGGGCCGTGGTTCCAAAGGCGCGCGCCGATCCCGGCATTAAGGCCAACCGCAGTTCCGGCCAGGGTGCCGAGGACTTCCGGCATGGTCAGTTCTTTCCGGTTGATTTTCAAAACCAGCCGCTTAATGATCGTCAGGAAAACGAAGAACCCAAAATGGCTGATTCATTCCGACCCAAGAAACCGTTCCTGAAGTGGGCGGGAGGCAAGACCAAACTGATCAGCGCCATCAAGCCCCTTCTGCCTGTCGGCGAGTTCCGACTCATCGAACCGTTCGTGGGGGCTGGGGCCGTCTTCCTGAACACTGAATACCGGGCTAATCTTCTTTGCGACTCAAACGGGGACCTGATCTCCCTCTACCGGGTGCTCTGCCAACTGGGGGCCAAATTCGTCCGCCAGTGCGAGGAGCTTTTTGCCCCGGAAAACAACAGGGAGGACAAATTCTACCGCTTCCGGGGTGAGTTCAACAAGGCGGGCGACCCGCAACGCCGTGCCGCCCTGTTCGTTTACTTGAACCGGCATTGCTACAATGGGCTATGCCGGTATAATCAAGCTGGGCAATTCAACACGCCGTTCGGGTCCTACGAGAGGCCGTACTTTCCACGCGAGGAGATGCTGGATTTCGCGGTCAGGCTTAGGTCGGCCTCGTTGAGCGCCCAGAATTTTAGGACGTCGATGTCGGCGGCGGCAACCGGCGATGTGGTGTATTGTGACCCTCCTTATGTCTCCCTGACCGCAACTTCAAAGAACTTTACGGATTACGCCTCGGGCGGTTTTTCAATCGAGGACCAGAAGAGCTTGGCAGCGTGTGCCGTTGAGGCCGCTCGAAGAGGCGCAATCGTCGTCATCTCCAATCACGATACAGGGTTGACAAGACAACTTTACCAAGACGCCTCGCTGATCGTCCCCGTCCTGGTCTCCCGCACGATCAGTTGCGACGGGAGCAGCCGGCGAAGAGCCAGCGAACTCATTGCGGTCTTCAAGCCGAAATCGGTGGGGGCCCAGCCCGATGCGCGGGCGGTCGGCGGATCCCGGGAGGGCTCGTTGCCTCCAGAGCATAAGGGAGCGCCCAAGAAATCATCTTGTCGGATGCGGTCGATTGATTCACCATTCCAGCTTCGAATCTTCGGCGAGACGGAATGAAGACGCTCATTAACACCACCCGGCGTTGGCTTCTCGAAAACCACTACGAGGACGTGGCTTCTTTGATAGATGAGGTCGCCGGAAAATGGGAGAATGAAGGGGTGCGCACACGCCGGAACTGGTGGGATGTCTTGGCCGGAGACAGAGAGGGAGGCCCTGCCACGGTCAAGGGTGTCAAGTTCCCGGTGTTGAGGGCGGCGAGGATTCGGAAAGGGTGGAAGGTGACCGCTAACTGCTTGTGCCGGAGCAGAAACGAGCAAATCCCGCCGGCCAGGAAGACGGCGCGCTGGCCGGCTGAAAAGTAAAACTAGTATGAATGCTCGGCTGCTCAGGCAACGAAAGGCGTTTGAGTTCTTGCTGGAAAAATTCACCAAGCACGAGGCGTTTACAAAAGAGCAGTTTCAGTCGGCAACAGGCTGGACCAAGGCCAGCACCTTGAGGACCCACTGGTCTAAGCAGTTTAAAACGCTGTTGGTGCCGCTGGAACGCGGGCGGTATCGTGTCAGCGAGGTTTTTCGCCGCTTCACGACTTGGGAGAAGTTCCAAACCCACGTGACGCAAAAGCGCCGTGTCGCGGCGGACTACACCACGTCCACCTTTGACACGGTTTTGCTTTTTGAGTTCTTCATGCCGCTGACAAACGAGGGCTACTTGAGGACCGCGCTTGATGCCCTGTTCTACAAAGATTCAATCATGGCCCGACTGGAGAGCGCCGGAGTCGACAAAGTGAAAAGCCATTTTCGCCCGGAGGAACGCGAAAGCGGAGCGGCATACCTTGACAGAGTTTGTGAGTGGATTTCTGGAAAATTCGTCGGTTACTCCATTAGTCACGTGAATGGTCGTTACCGGGCCGGGAAGTTAAAATCCATGCAGCAAGCCTATGGAGCTGTTTCACGGGCTTCAGGCCCATACCTGGTAGACGAAACCACGGCAATCGTGCGGTTCATTTTTCCCTGCGGCAAACCAGCCGAGAACAAGTTCTACTCAACGGGAGATTACTTCGAAAAGCTGGCCGGAGACGGGGAAGCGGAAACCAAGGACGAGGCGGCGAGGATCCGTTGGTTCTTTTATATTCTCTTCGTCGAGAGCATCGTTGAGATCGTCAACGGGGAAGATGAGATTTGGCTCCTGGAAAGTGGCCTCAAGAACAAGCTTCACATCTGGAAGGTTCACAATAGGTGAGCAACTCAGGTTCCGGAGCGCTCGCGCAACAGACCGGAGGCGAGGCAACAAGGTGGTGGTGGTCGTCCCCGAGCGGAGGCGTTGGCGATCGCCGCCAGGAACGGGTCAATCGGGCTTTCGGTGGAACAGGGGGCTGGTGTCGGCGAGGTTCAGTTCGGAGAGGTCCAGGCCGGAGTTGGGGTTGCGGGAGTGGGCGAGTTGGAGTTGGCGGGCGACACGCTGGGCGGCGGGCAGGGCGTAGTATTTCACGAGGCCGACACTAACCTGCACCTCGAAAATGACGACCAGCAGGCATTGGTAGTCGAGCGCCAGGACAAAGAGGCTGAACTGTTCGCCTTCCTGGTAGAGGCTGTGGAAATGAGTTTCGCGGACGAGCCTGGCAATGGTTTGGTTGGCCAGGAAGGCGCCGGCGGCCAGGGCGGCGATGCTGGTGAGGTCGAACTGGCGCGTGTCACCCCGGCTGGCGATGAGGAATCCGCCCTGATCGATGATGAGGGCCGTCGTGGCGTCGGTTTGGGCCAGCAGTTCCAGCAGCTCGGCCTCCAGCCGCACCATGTCCTTCTCGAACAATTGGGGCACGGTGGCCATGTCAGGCGTACTGCGGGGCGCGCTGGCTGATGAATTTATGCAGCAACAGGCGCGTGATCATGTTCAGCGTCTCGAAGACGCCTTCGCAGCGGTGGGCGGTCGAGGAGAAGGCCGGCACCTGGAGGTCGTGGTTGTTGAGCAGGAACTCCATGTATTCCACCGGGGCGGCGTTGGGCAAATCGCGTTTGTTGTATTGCAGGACGTAGGGGATGTCTGCCGGGTCCAGCTTGAGGGTCCGGAGGTTTTCCTCGAGGTTGGCGAAGCTTTCGACGTTCTCGGCCATCTTCTCGTATTGGGAGTCGGCGACGAAGACGATGCCATCGACGCCGCGCAGGACGAGTTGGCGGGTGGTGTTGTAGATGACCTGGCCGGGGACGGTGTAGAGCTGGAACTTGGTTTTGAAGCCTTTGATGGCCATGGCTTCGATGGGCAGGAAGTCGAAGAACAGGGTCCGGTCGGAGCTGGTGGCCAGCGAGACGAGCTTGCCTTTGTGGCCGGCGGCGGTCTGGACGTGATCGTGCACCTGGACCAGGTTGGTGGTCTTGCCGCCCATGGCGGGGCCGTAATAGACGATTTTGACCTGCAGTTCCTTAGTCGCCTGGTTGATGATGGCCATAACTCATTTGGGTTTGTGGTTCAACTCCGCCGCCAGGGCCGCCAGTTGGGCCGTGGGCAGGGGTTCGCTGGCGCGGCCGAAGGCCGCGAAGAAGATCGCGTTCACCCGGAAGATTTTCCACGGGACATTGCCCACGGTGAAGTTGAGATTGTTGAGTTCGCCCATCCGCAGTTCTCTGGTGCACTGGCTGACCTTGCCAAAAATCTGCGGCAGAAACGCCGCCAGCGTGTCGGCATTCAAATCCGGTCCCAGCCGGCTGGCCACCAGCAGGCCGTCCGGCAGGCCAATGAGCGCGCCGGCCACGTTGTCCAGCGACGCCGCGCGGGAAACGATTTCATTCGGAGTCGCGTACTTGGTGATGAACCGGGTCCCGCTCGTGGGGCCGCGTTTGGCCTCCGGCTCGCACGCGCGCACGCTGCCAGTGGCAGTGTCCTGAAAGTAGTAATTGCTGTCCGACGCCGCCGCGCCGGGCGCCGGGGCCCTGCTGATTTCCGCCGCCCACGCGTCAGGCGCCGGGGCGCTGCTGATTTCCGCCGCCCGCGTGCGAAGCGCCGGGGCGCTGCTGCTTCCGGGCTGGGGAAAACCGAAGAACAGGTTGGGAATGCTTTGGTCAATGGCCACCTTGCGGCGCGATTGACCAGTCTCCCGTTGGCGGGCCAGGAAGAGCGGCGCCACGACCTTGAGCGGCACCTGCACCACGGTGCTGTCCAGAATGGATATCGCCGCCGGCGGCGCGGGTCTAATCCACGAACGCAACGTCTTCCAACTGAAGGCGACTCGGCCCTGCTTGAGGGCTTGCTCGACCGCTTCCGCGGGCAAAGCCACCTTGGCCTCGAGCAGATTCAATTGCACCATGTCCCGGCGCACCGCCTCGGGCCAGGCTTCCGCCAGGGCCACCAGGCTGATGACCAACGGGTCGGAGGCCTGGGCGGAAGTTGCCGGTTGAGCAACCAAGGCCGGCAGGGCCCCAGGGTGATGGCGCAAATCGCGCTGCTGGCCAGGGGCGGAAACCCATGCCGGCGGGGCCGGGGTTAGCCTGGCCGGAGAGGTTGCAGGCGCCGGCATCGGGATGGGCGGCGTGTCAAGGGGTCCGGGCGGCTCGGGGGGTGTCAGTCCGGCAGGTGGCAGCGGGGTGTTGGGAGCGGTGAGCGCTGGCGGGTGCGGGGGCATTGGCGGGGTGGACGGGCGGCCCAAAACGATCCGCGCCTGGCCCTGTGGATCGAAGGGGCTGCTAATCTGCTCCGGCACCTCAACCTGCCTCTGAACGCGTCGGCGCAGAGCCAAGACGGGATCCAGCCGGGAGAGGATTTCGCGCAGCGGCAGCGTCACCTGGACCCCGTCGCCGTCAGTCTCCGGGGAAAACACCTGGGGCGCAGCCTGGCGCAAGGCGCTAAAGGGAATCTTCACGATCCCGCGCGCCAGTTGCGGGAGAATGGCTTCCAACGGAATGGAAATGGTCTGGTTGCCGATCTCTGGCTGCCTGACTCTTGCCTGCAACTCGAGCGGCAGCCCGCTCAGAATTGTCTGCACGGGTATCCGGACGCCCGTGACGTTGTCCTGCGGCTCCGCCGGAGGATCGGGGGCGGCAGCAGGCGGGAGCATGGGTGCGGGCGGGTCGCGGTCTCGAGCTTGCGCGGGCACCAGCCTCGCCAGGAGGTTCTTAAGGAAACCAAACATTTTAACGCTGTGGGTTGGTCATCGTTGACGATTCCGAGGGCCTTGGTGCAGGAATTATGCCACGAGGGCGCCAGCCAGGAGAAATGACGCGGCAGAGACCAACCGGGCTGCTGCTTACTTTTTCCCCCGGTGGGCTGCAATTGCTGCGCCACCCCGCCTCTCACCGCCTGCCTGCGCCCCGCCCGGCCCAGGCTGGGGGCGAGGCGAAACCAGACGACCTGATTTCCAGCCGCCTTGGGAAGATGTCAAAGGCGCCCGCTCAAGCTGGACACGTGTGTCTCATCACTGGACTGGCTGTCCTGTGATTGCGCGTCCAGAATAGAAGGGTTCGCCCTCCTTTTCGCGCCCAGCCCAGGCTCTGCGCTCCGCCCTCCCGCCAGCTTTATCCCAGGGCCGGGAGGCGAGACTGAGCCTGCCGGGATGAGCTTTTGTTGGGCCGGCCCGATAAACGGAACGGCCCATGCTATTACGCCTGAGCACCGGCTTTGGCTGTCCCAAAAACCGGACTAAACAAGACACGGCATGGCAGTTTATGCGTAAAGTGACGGACTCGCGCCCCAAAATCCTGCTGGTGGATGACGAGCCGGATTTGCTGGCCTCGTACCGGGAAATCCTGGCCCAGTTGCCCAGCCAGCCGGAGATTCACACCGCGACTTCCGGCGCCCGCGCCATGGCGCTGCTGGAGGCCGAACCGTTCCGCCTGCTGATTTGCGACCTGAAGATGCCCAAGATGGACGGCCTCCAAGTGCTCTCGATTGTCCGGCGCAAGCACCCGCAGTTGCGGACCGTGGCGCTGACCTCGGTGATGGACGAGCAGTTCCGCTCCCGCGCTTATGCCCTGGGCGTGGACCTGTTCTGGCACAAGCCCAGCAGCGAGGAGGAAACCAGGATGTTTCTGGAGTGCCTCGAATCGCTGCTGGGGCGCGAAGCCGAAGGCGGCTTTCGCGGCATCCAAAGCAAGGGCCTGGTGGACATCATCCAGTTGGAGTGCCTGTCCCAAAGCTCTTCGGTGCTGCGGATTGCCAACGGTGCGCTGACCGGCAAAATCTGGATTCAGGACGGCGAAGTCATTGACGCGGAATCCGAGGCGCTGCAGGGCGAGCCGGCCTTCCGCCAAATCCTCTCCTGGCGGGCGGGCCATTTCGAGACTCTGCCCGCCGAGCCGGAGCGGCCCCGGGCGATTGCCAAGCCCTACAACGCGCTCCTGCTCGAGTCGGCGCAGGCCCTGGACGAAAGTCGCACCGGGCCCGCCGCCCAAGGCGGAGCCCTGCCCGCCGCGGCCGCGCTGCCGCAGCTCTCGGAGATCGAAGGCGTCGAGTTCGTCCTCGCCCTCAAGCCGGGTCAAGCCGCCCCCCAAGTGGCCCGCGGCCTGGAGAACCCCAACCGCATGGCCGCCTGGGCACAGCAGAGCCTGGCTGGCTTTCGCTCCCTGGGCGAGCGCCTGCGCGCCGGTCCGCTCGAACAACTCCAGGGCCTGGGTCCGCAGCGCCATGTGGCCCTCGCCGCGCAGGGTGACCTGGAGTTTTGCGTCGGCTGGAAATCCTCGGTGGCCGCAGACCAAGTGCAAACCATGATGAAGAAAGTGCTGGCGCTATGGGCCTCCTGAGTCCTTTTGCCAAACCGGCGCCGACGTTATTGCGCCTGCCCGCGGGCAGTTTCACGGTCGACTGCCGCGGCAGCGTGCTGATCGGCACGCTGCCCTCGGCTTTTCCGCCCGCCCTGGTGCGCGAGATTGGCCAACAGGTGCTCCGGGTCTTTCGCGAGGCGGCCGCGGCCCAATTGCCGCTCGCCCAGCTCATCATCCACTATGCCAGCCTGAAGATCACCGCCTGCGAAATGCGCGGGGGCGCCCTTGTCTTCCTCGCCCCCAAAGCCGCTTTCGGCCAGTCCAACCTCCCCTGATTCGTTCCCTTATGCGCCCTACCAAACTGGACCAACTCATTGACCAGATGGAGAACTACCTCGAGTGCTGGAAACAGTTCAACGGCTTCCTCAATCTCGGCCGCGAAAAACGTTTCGCCCAGGAGGACGACACCCACTTCCTGGAAGTCAAGAGCGTGCTCATCCAGGAATTGGAGCTCATCCTGGCCTCGGTTGAAGTCAGCTCCCCGACCCGCGAAGAGGTCCACGCCCTGGTCGGCAACGCGCCCTCCTTGCGCTACCTCGGCGAGTTGAGTGACGGCGCCCTGCGCAACCTGGAAAACCAGTGGCACAGGATCTATATCGGCTGGCATGCCATTCTCGGCCAGTTGAAAGTCCGCCAGCGTATCGACGACCACAAATCCGGCTTCGCTTTGCTGTTTAGGCGACGCAAACAGTAGGCCCGCGACTTCGAGTCCGAAGGCGGCCGAAGGCCCCCGCTGCTCCCACGGCGGAGGAACTCTCCCCTCTTTCCCTGGTCCTCCGGCCGGAAAGAGCGGGGGCCGGCTTCGACCTTCGATTTGCGCCTTGTCATTCGGGCTGTTTTATCGTTTCTACGTAGTCCTTATGCCAATTTGGATTGTGGCGCTTGTGCTCGGTATCATCGAGGGTATTACCGAGTTCCTCCCGGTTTCCTCCACCGGCCATCTGCTGATTGCCGAGTGCTGGCTGCCGCGCCAGACGGATTTGTTCAACGTGGTGATTCAATGCGGGGCGGTCCTGGCCGTGCTGCCGCTGTTCCCCGAGCGGTTGCGGCAATTCGCCTTCGAGTGGCGCCGCAAGCCCACGCAGGACTACGCCCTGAAAATCCTCCTGGCCTTCGTCTTGACGGGCATCGGCGGGTTGGCCTGGGATAGAATGGGTCACCACTTGCCCAAGGCACTCCCGCCGGTCGCCTGGGCCTTGCTGATCGGCGGCATCGGTTTTGTAGTCGTCGAACAGTGGTTGCGCGGGCGCGCGCTCAAGAACGAAGTGACCTGGACCATCGCCGGCGCCGTGGGCATCGCCCAATTGATCGCCGCGATTTTTCCCGGCACCTCCCGTTCGGGCGCCTCCATTCTATTCTGCCTGATGCTGGGACTCAACCGGCCGGCGGCGACCGAATTCTCTTTCCTGGTGGGGATTCCCACCATGCTCGCCGCCGGCGGGCTTGAGATCTTCAAGGCCTTGCGCCACCACACGCCGGACACTCCTGCCGAACAGTGGAGCATGGTAGTGCTCAGCTTCATCGCGGCGGCGGTGGTCTCCTTTATCGCCGTGAGATGGCTCCTGGGCTACGTCCGGACCCACACCTTCGTCGCCTTTGGCTGGTACCGCATCGCGCTCGCCGGGCTGATTGGGGCCTTGCTGCTGCTGGGCTACGGAACGCGCGAGCCGAAGCCGAGCCCAGCCCCGGCCCGACAGGAGCTGGCCGCGCGCCTGGGTGAGAGAGGCCCGCTGGGCCAATTGGCCGGTTCTCAGCCGTAACGATTCATGGGCTTGGGGAGCGCACGCGGCCGGCGTGCCGTGTTTCCCGACGTGCCGGGACCAAACACCTTCGACCAACTGCCTCGCTTAGGTCTTTGATCGCAACATCCACGTTTTTGCGTGAATGTCTTGGCATGTTTCCTTTGGAGGGGCCTGATTCTTCGGCGCGGAGCGCCGCATTTAACGCGGCGGGGAAAGGCCCACGTTGCTCTTCCCGCTCAGGAATTGACGCGTCGCTCTTGGTTGCGGCTCCGCCGCGTTAAGGCGAGGGACTCAGTGCCTGGGGCAAGGGAATGAAAAGCTTCATGCCTTCCCGGAGGAGATTCGGGTCCTTTTTCAAGCGCGGATTGGCCTTGAGGATTTGCTCCTGGGTCACCTTGATGTTCTTCTCCCGGCAGGCGGCAACAATGGCCGAGAGCGTGTCGCCCTTGGCGACGGTGTAATAAAACCCACGCTCCGACGCGCCCTCCTTATCGGCGGGCGGCCGGTTCGGCGCGGGGGCAGGGCCGCTTTTCGTATTGGAGGGCGGCGGGGCGCCGCCAGGGTTCCTCGGGACCGGCAGCGGCGAGGTCTTCAGCGTGTCGATCAGGCTGAGCAACTCGGCGCGAATCTTCTGATTGTTCTGGTCGCCCTCTATCCGCTTGCGGTCGACCTCTTCGATCGCCTTGGCCAGGCGCTTAAAGTCCTCCTGGCTGGCATAAACCGGCAGGGGTTTGCTCTGCTGTTCGCGGAGGTTTCCCAGTTCAGCGGCCAGTTCCTCGAGCCGCTTGCCCAGCGCTTTCTGGCCGTCAATCAAGTCCCTGATCTTGCCGTCCAACTGGTTAAGCCGCTCTTCCGTCGCCGCGTCCTGGGGGCGTCCCACCGCCGCCGCGCCAAGCGCCAGCGCGATAACCCAAAATCCAATTCGCTTCATGCCCCGAAAATAGGCAGGGCGGGGGCCAAGTTCAAGATTCAAAAGCGTCTTGGCATTTTAACGTTTCAAGGTTTTAAGGCCCCAATTACATTGTCGGCATGACGGTCCTGGAAGTCATCCAGCGCAGCGCGGAGTTCCTGGCCAGGAAGGGCGTGGACTCGCCCCGGCTCCAGGCGGAGTTGTTGCTGGCGCACGTGCTCAAGGTGCCGCGCCTGCAGTTGTATCTCAATTTCGAGCGCCCACTCACCCCGGCGGAAATCGAGGCCTTGCGCCAACTGGTCCGGCGGCGCGGGCAGCGCGAGCCGTTGCAGCAGATCACCGGCTGGACTTCGTTTTGCGGGCTGGAAATTGCCGTCAACCGCCAGGTGCTGGTGCCCCGCCCGGAAACCGAATTGCTGGCGGAGCGCGGCTGGCAATTCCTGCGCCAGCTTGTGGGCCAGGCGGCCGCCCCGCCAGCGGGGCCGCCGATGGCGCTGGATTTCGGCACCGGCAGCGGTTGCGTGGCCATTGCCCTGGCGGTCAACTGCCCGCCGGCGCAGGTTTATGGCGTCGAGGTGTCCGCCGCGGCGCTCGCCTTGGCCAGGCAAAACGCCGCCCGCCACGGAGTGGCCGGCCGCCTCCGGTTCCTGCAGGGTGAGGGCCTGGCGGTCTTGCCGGGCGACCTGCGCTTCCACCTCATGGTCAGCAACCCCCCTTACATCCCGAGCGGCGAACTCGACGGGCTGCAACCCGAGGTGCGGGACTACGAGCCGCGCCAGGCGCTGGACGGCGGCGCAGACGGCTTGGCTTACTACCGGCAGTTGGCGGCCGAGGCGCCGCCCTTCCTGCAGCGGGGCGGCCGCCTGATGGTGGAATTGGGCGACGGCCAGGCGGAGCGCCTTCGCGCCCTCTTCGCCTCGCAAAAGTGGATTGTCGAAGCGGTCGAGGACGATTACACTCAACGGGCTAGAATCCTGGTGGCGCGCCGGGAGTGAGTCACCCGCGCCCGCCCGGCAGGCGGTGTCGAGCCCAGGAGTTGCCAAGGCAATGGATAGTCTGTTAATCAAAGGCGGAGTGCCGCTGCGCGGCGAGGTCAGGATCAGCGGGGCCAAGAACGCGGTGCTGCCGATCATGGCGGCGGCGCTGCTGACCGATGGGCTTTGTGTCATCCGGCGGGTGCCCAACCTGAGCGACGTGCAGTTCATGGGCCAAATCCTGACCTGGCTGGGGGCGGAGGTCCGCTTCGAGGGGGACACCGTCTGCATCGCGGCCAGGAGCATCAAAGGGGCTGGCGACTACGATATGATCCGCAAGATGCGCGGCTCGATCTGCGTGATGGGGCCGTTGCTGGGCCGCTTGAAGAAGGCGACCGTGTCGCTGCCGGGGGGCTGTGTGATCGGCGCGCGGCCCATCAACCTGCATTTGAAAGGCCTGAAAGCGCTCGGGGCCAAGGTGAGCATCCAAGGGGGCTACGTTCACGTCAGCGCCCGGCGTTTGGTCGGCTCCGCCGTGTTTCTGGGGGGCCGCGCGGGTCCGACGGTGCTGGGCACGGCCAACGTGATGATGGCGGCCACGCTGGCGGAAGGGGTAACCGTGATCGAAAGCGCCGCCTGCGAGCCGGAGATCGTGGACCTGGCGTGCTTCCTCAATGCCCTGGGGGCCCGGGTTGCGGGCGCCGGCAGCCCAACCCTTACCATCACCGGCGTCAAGCAACTGCACGGGGCCGAACACGAGGTCATCCCCGACCGCATCGAGGCGGCCACCTACGCGATTGCGGCGGCCGCCACCGACGGGGAAGTGACGTTGCGGGGCGCGCGGCCGGACCACATGCGGGCGGTGATCGACAAGCTGAAGGATGCCGGCGTGCGGGTCGAGCGGGACGGCCCAGGCCTGACCGTCCGCCGGGCCGGGCGCTTGAAGGCGGTGGACATCACCACGCTGCCCTACGCCGGGTTTCCCACCGACGTGCAGGCGCAGATGATGGCGTTGATGACCCTCACGCCGGGCATCAGCATTATCACCGAGCGCATCTTCGAATCGCGCTTCCTGCACGTCAGCGAACTGGCGCGCCTGGGGGCGGACATTGAAATCGAGGGTCCCAGTGCGATTGTCAAGGGGGGCAAACCGCTGACCGGGGCGCCGGTGATGGCCAGCGACCTGCGGGCCTCGGCGGCCCTGGTCATCGCGGGCCTGGCGGCGCGCGGCGCCACGCAGGTCAACCGCGTCTATCACCTGGACCGTGGCTATGAAAACATCGATGGCAAGCTGCGCCAACTGGGCGCGCGCGTCCAACGCATTGAGGAATCATGACTAAACTAATTGCTGTGCTGATTATCGCCCTGTTCCTTTTCGGCGCCTGGCACCTGGTTATGTACTACGACAAAATCCAAAACGAGAAAGAATCCGAGCAGAAGCAGGCCGTCGCGGCCAGGGTCGTGGGCGACTCATTGGCCGGCATGCCCTCCCAGCTCGAGGACTCCTTCCGTGTCGCCACGGCGCAAGGCGCCACCGGTCTGGGAAACTGGCTCAAGGTTTACGGCCCGAGCGTTCAGGACCCGCGCAAGGCCTGGATCGAACTGGATTATTGCGTCCTGCTTGCCCGAGACAACCCGGCGGAAGCCAGGCGCATCTTCGGCGAGGTCAAACAACGCACGTCCCCATCCTCCCCCATCTGGCCCCGCATCAAGGAACTCGCCAAGACCTACGAATAGCCGGCCTTTTCCCTCCCGGCCGCCGCCAGCACGGATGCGGGCCCCTCTCACTTTTTTGGCAGCCTTTCTGACTCTTAATCTTAATCCTAATCTTAATCTTAATCTTAATCCTAATCCTAATCCTAACGAATCGCCTCTTCGGCCATGCGAGACTGGAGGTCTATCAGGAATCTCTGGCCTGCCTCGCCTGGCTCGAGCCCCTGCTGCAGATGCTCCTGCCGGAAATTTAGCCTTTGACCTGGGGCGCCTACCATCTACCTTTGGGGCGGCATGAAACATTCCGGCCAAGCCAGAAAGGCAGCTTTTAAGTTAATCGTGCTTTCGCTGGTGGCGGTGGTGGTGGTCTGGGCCATCGGTTTCCTGGTGACGGTGATGGGCATTTCGCTGATGGCCGTCCTGATGGTCATTGCCCCAATGCTGGTGGTGGTCTGGGTCCTGTTTGCGGCCTTCACGGTGTTCTTTTTCCGCGACCCGACTCCGCGCGTACCGGCCGGGGCCAATCTCGTGCTCTCGCCGGCCCACGCCAAGGTGGACGTGATTGATCGGACCACGGAGCCGGAGTTCATGGGCGGCGAGTGCCAGCGCGTCGCGTGCAGCGGCGCCGAGTGCGCGCCCCCGCCGGAGATCGGTGAGCCGCGTGCAGGGCTGGGGTTTTCTGCAGGCTGACCCAAGTCGAGCTCGTGTGCAGTCCGTATTTCTGGTTCACTCGCTGTGCCCTCTCCCAGGTGCTGGCTCGGGGCCATGCTCGGTACCGGGGCGAAGGGTAGAGCGGCCTTGCTGTTCGTCAAGCGGTCTGCTGCCCCGGTGCAGCAGCCCCAGCAGAACGGCGACCACCGGGTCCCCGCGCCACTTCGAGAGCGCCCGTGCAGCGAGCACACCGCCAGTCGTCAGCATGGCGATGCTGATCGGGTAAAGGAGCACCGCCTCCTGGTCCCACGCCACCGCGGAGGAAGCCCGCTCTTGGGCAACAGAGAGGAAGAATGCACCGACTGCAATGTTGATGGCACCGCCCAGAAGGTGGAACCAGCGGTCACGGCGCCAATTCGCATGGCGCTTGGCGAGGATGGCGCGACATCTCGCCTGCGCTTCCGCATCCTGAACGCTCGCGTAACCTCTAATTCGCATCTGGATATGCCTGCTTGATGTGATTTCGAGCCGCTTCCGGGTCCTTCCACCAAATGCCGCAGGCCGTGCAGCAGTCTATAAAATTGTGCTTCACCTTCAGCTCGGCCCTTTTCTCGGCTTTCGCGTTGTGAACGTACTCCCCAAGCATGATCGCCGAGCCCACGACTATCGCGACGGCACCGCCTACTGCCACCCTGCCAGCGAGGGGCACCACGCCAAGAAAATCGATCCCACCACCCACGACGTAACCCGACGTTCTTTTGCCCGCAGCCTTGCCGCTCGCCGCAAGGCCGTCTAGCTGCCTGAAGCGGCCGCAGCCGCGCGGGCCGCGGCGGCTCGCGCGACTGGAGAAAAAGGGCCTGGAGAGCGGCATGCGGGGCAATTGGCGATTGTGCAAATAGTTATGACTGATCCGTATCCGTATCTGACTCATCCGTATCCGCATCTGACTGACCCATATCCGTATCTGACTGACCCGTATATCTATCTGATGACTGACCCGTGTCTGACTCGGCATTGTACCGCTCCCTGTCCTTTAGATACTGCTCAAGGAGATCGCGGCGGAACAGGAAAATCGGATTCCGGCTGATCGCCAGATAGCGCTCCGAGCAGACGACGCGTACACCATAGAGGTAGCAGATTGTGAGCAACCACGACGCGCAAATAGTCCCTGCGAGTCCAGCGTCATACAGCCGACTCATGGACTTGCTGCAAGCGAGCAAGACCGCCCGGACGACTGTATGCAGGAGCAGTATCACCGCCGTACCGCGTGAGGCCGTCCTCGCAGCTCCCGACGGCTGGATGATCGGCGCAAGTGCCGGCGCTTCGTTTTTGAGTTTGTAGCTTATCGGCAGCGCAAGGAAGAGCAGGGGCATGAGCACGGCGCAGTCTGCTCCCCACCGAGGCTCGCCACCCAGGAGCCACCGGTCAGTTCCCAGCGCGGCGCTGGCCACAAATACGGTCGCGCTGCCGACAGCACCGCTGAAGCTCACTGCCCTGCCTATTAAGTGCCACCAGCGCATCCGCTCTTTTCGAGGCAGTCCTTAACGCCTCTGTAAATGTCCGAGAGTTCGAGGAGAGTCGACACGGGGCCAAGGATCCTTGCCGCCCGCTTAATCTTCTTGAGTTGGGACACCTGCTTAAGCTTGCCGGGCTTTGCGCCCGTGGCATGCCGCGTCGCAAGGTGCTCCTGCCGTTGGATAAACTGGTCACCGCCACCGGCGTTGTATTGCGCTTGGCAGTAGTCTTCTCCAGCGCCTGCTGCATTAGAGCCGGCGCCGAGCGGGCTTAAGTCGCACAACTTGTCCGTCGTCCCAGCAATGCACTGTGCGGGGTTGATGTCGGGGAGGAAGCACCCGAGCACGGGTATGCGGCCGAGCCCAGTGTTGATGCCCAAGTCTAGGAGGCAGGTCACCAGCTTCGTCTTGTCGCATGCAAAGCCGTAGGGGTCAATGAAGTCTAGTGGCTTGTTCCCGACGAACTGCTGGAGGTTCGGGCCAGCGGCCTCCCCGATCGGGTCCCTCTTTGTCCACCTCTGCAGGTTTGGATCGTAGAAGCGGTAGAGGTAGTAAACGAGGCGTGAGTTGGCGTGGTACTCCTTGCTGGAGAAGCGGTATAGGTTGGCATCTGCCAATGGGCCGCTCATGGCGAGGACGTTGCCGAAGGGGTCGTAGTTGTAGCGCGCGACTACGGCGTTGTTGGAGTTGATGAGGCAGGTGACGTTGCCGTTCCCGTCGCAGTGGTAGTACGCGTGAGCCGAGGATGGTTGAGAAGTCAGGAGGGATTGGTCCGTTCTGGCGAGCAGGCCCCCGATACCACCGGCGTCATCCAAGGTCGCGCTCAGGTCGATCCCACGGGTATAAGCCACGTTGGGGAGGTTGTTCGCGTCGCGCTCCTGGATGACGAGCGGGCCATCATAGACGTATCGGACCTCGTTGGTCTTGACCCAGGCGCCACCCGACGAGGTGTACTCGCTCCGAATGCGCCTGCGGCCGAGGGCGTCGTACACAAACGCGCTTCGCCATTGGCCGGTCACATACACGTTGGTCAACTGGTTGTCGAAGTCGTACTCGAACGTGCGGAGGCCGTCGCTGGTGAGGTTGCCGTTGGCGTCATAGGTGAAGCTCACCGGGGCGGGCAGGTTGACGGTCACGGTATCCTGGGCGGTGCGGCCGTAGCTGTCAGTGGCGGTGGCGGTGTAGCTGTTCTGGCCGCTGGACAGGCTGGCGCCCGCCCGCGCCCAGGTCCCGTCGCCATAGACCTGCGCCGGGCCGGAGGACAGCCCCGTGCCCGAGACGGTCACGGAGACCGAGGACAGGCCATAGCCCACCGTGCCGGCGACGGTGAGCGTGCCGGAGCGGGAGGCGCCGGTGAGTTCGTTCCCGGCGTTCGCGCTGAACGTTTCCACGAGGGCGTTGTTCGTGCGGTAATTCAAGTTCCAGGCGGCATCATAAGCATAACCGAACTTCTCGTGCAAGCGCGGAGTTGAGCCGCCGTTACTCCCAGCCGGCAGCGGTCTGCAACTGGCCGATCTTGTCGTAAAACTGGAACGCCCCTGGCAATTGCTCCCCTCCCCCGCAAATTTAGCCTTTGACCTGGGGCGCCTACCATCTACCTTTGCGGCGGCATGAAACATTCCGGCCAAGCCAGAAAGGCAGCTTTTAAGTTAATCGTGCTTTCGCTGGTGGCGGTGGTGGTGGTCTGGGCCATCGGCTTCCTGGTGACGGTCATGGGCATTTCGCTGATGGCCATCCTGGTGGTCATTGCCCCAATGCTGGTGGTGGTCTGGGTCCTGTTTGCGGCCTTCACGGTGTTCTTTTTCCGCGACCCGACTCCGCGCGTGCCGGCCGGGGCCAATCTCGTGCTCTCGCCGGCCCACGCCAAGGTGGACGTGATTGATCGGACCACGGAGCCGGAGTTCATGGGCGGCGAGTGCCAGCGCGTCTCCATGTTCCTGTCGGTCTTGGATGTCCACGTGCAGAATGCGCCGGTCGGCGGCACGGTCGCGTTGGTCAAGTACACCATGGGCCAGTTTATCAATGCCCTCAAGAGCGAGTCAGCGACGCACAACGAAAACGTCCTGCTCGGCTTTGCGGCGAGCGAACCGCGCGGGCAAAAGGTGGCGGTGCGCCTGATTGCGGGGGCCATTGCCCGCCGCATCGTGACCTTTGTGCAGCCGGGAGACGAGGTGGCGCGGGGCGAGCGGATCAGCCTGATCCAGTTCGGCTCGCGGGCGGACGTTTACCTGCCCGCCAACGCCAGGATCACGGTCAGACTCAATGAGCATCTGGTCGGCGGGGAAACCGTGCTGGCGATATTTGAGTGAGCCAAAGCTTGCCGCTGCCATGGATTCGCCCTCCTCCCTTGCTCGCAACGACGACCCGGCTGAGCCGAGACTCAAGATCTATTTCCTCCCAAACCTGCTGACGGCCGGCAACCTGTTCTGCGGTTTCGTGGCCCTGACCAAGATCGTCGAGGCCCATCTGGAGACGGGCAATTTTCACGCGATCAAAGTGGCGCTGGGCTTCATCCTGCTGGCCTGCATTTTTGACCTCTTGGACGGCCGGTTGGCGCGCCTGGGCGGCATCGAAAGCCCGTTCGGCCGGGAATTCGATTCCCTGGCCGATTTGATTTCCTTCGGCGTGGCGCCGGCCTTCCTGGTCCACCGGGTGGTGCTCAGAGACGTCTTCCAAGACCACCCCGAGTGGGGCTGGTTCATCGCTTCGATCTATTTGATCTGCGGCGCCTTCCGGCTGGCGCGCTTCAATTGCCTGACAGCCCAAGCCAGCGGGCGCGGGAGCAAGGATTTCCTGGGCTTTCCCATCCCCTCGGCGGCCGGGCTGGTGGCCTCGCTCACGCTGCTGATCATCCAACTCAATGAGAAGGACAAGTCGCTCGGCCCCTGGAAATTTGTCCCGGCGGTGGTGCTGCTCTTTCTCTCGGCCATGATGGTCAGCACGGTCAAATACCCCAGCTTCAAGTCCCTGGGCCTGCGCTCGCTCAGCACCTTCACCAAGATGCTCGTCTTCGCCCTGGTCCTGGGCTTCATCGTGGTCTCCTGGCGCACGATCCTCTTTTACGTCCTGCCGGCCTTTTTCACCCTTTACCTGCTTTATGGTTTCGTCCGCCCGCGCATCTCCCGCGAGATGCGGCGCGAGATTGAGGAAGAGGATGAGGACGAGGACGAGGGAAACGGGGGAACCTTAACCTGAACCCTGAGTGACTGGATTCATCATCGTGGTGCCCTTCCGCGCCGGGCGCATCCCGACTCTGCCACTATTTCCACTCTACCCGCGCGCAGCGCGGCTCTCTGCTGCCCCGGAGGGGCAGCAAGATAGTAGCCCAGGGCAAGGCCCGTCCCGCTCCGGGCGGGACGGGCCGCGGCCCTGGGTAAAGTGGAAAAAGGGATCACCCCCCTCCCATGCGCTCGGAGCGCATGGGAGGGGGGATGGGGGGAGGGCTTCTGCCCGCGCTCGGCCGCAGTGTCAGGATGCGCCCTGCCGCCCACAAGCGCATGGATAGCTTCCATCCCATCCTGGTGGCGGGATTGACTGGCTTTCTGAGCGGTCTGCTGCTGTCCATCCCGGTTGGCCCGGTCAACCTCACGATTCTGAACGAGGGGGCGCGGCGCGGATTTAAGTGGGCGGTGATGATTGGGTTGGGGGCGACCGCGATGGAGGTCGTCTATTGTTTTATCGCGTTCACGGGGTTTGCGTCGTTTTTCACGCGCGGCTACGTGAAGGCGGCGATGGAACTGTTCAGTTTCGTGTTCATGTTGTTCCTGGGGGTGAAATTCCTGCTGGCCCGTTCGGTGCAGGCGCCGCCGGTGCCGTTGGGCGCCGCGGCCAACAGAATCGAGGCCCGGCTGGGCGAGCGGCTGCACCCGCACTCGGCCTTTATGGTGGGGTGGGTGCGGGTGATGGGCAATCTGGGCGTGCTGGTCTTCTGGATTATCCTGGCCGCCAACTTCATCTCCCGCGAGTGGGTCGGGGCCGATTGGCCGGGCAAACTCGCCTGTGTGGCCGGCGTGGCCCTGGGCGTCGGCCTGTGGTTCGTGGGTTTGAGCTGGGTGGTCTCGCTGGGCCATGGGCGGATCAGCGAAAGAACTTTGCTCCGGATGGAGCACCTCTCCGGCGCGGGCCTGCTGGCGCTGGCGCTGATTCATGGGGCGATCATCATGCGGGAAATGGCGCTCAGACACTGAACTGGTTGAGGCGTGGCGGCGTCGAAACGTTAAATGAGTTGGATGGGTTTGACATCTCCATCAATGCGGAAAATCACCCCTAAATCATTCTTCTGCCCCCATCTTTCTGCCTTTGCCTCATCGCGCATTTTCCGGCAAAGGCCGAAGGCTACATTGGCTCCATTGGCTACATTGGCTACATTGGGTAATTTTGCAGCCAAGAGGCAAGGCGGGGCTTTCCAAACGGCCGGGGCTCAGGCATGATCCCCCGCCAGTATATGAACGAGCAAATGTCGAACGCAGACCATTTCAACCGCCGCGACTTTCTCAAGAGCGCGAGCGCCGCCCTGGGTGGGGCTGCCCTGGCCGGGCTGTCCCCGGTTCCCGCCGCCCGCGCGGCGGAACGCTGGCCGCCGAGGGCGCACGCGCTGCTCAGGAAAGGCCAGGTCATTCTCTTCCAGGGCGACTCGATCACCGATGCCGGCCGGAGCCGGGAGAAGGCCGGCGAGGCCAACCGCCAGGCGGCGCTGGGGTCGGGCTACGCCTGGCTGGCGGCTGCGGCCTGCCTGGTGGAGCGGCCGAACGACGGCTTGAAGATTTACAATCGCGGGATCAGCGGCAACAAAGTGTTCCAGCTTGCCGAGCGCTGGCAGAGCGATTGCCTGGACCTCAGGCCCAACGTGCTGAGCATTCTCATCGGGGTAAATGACTTGTGGCACACGCTGGACGGCAATTACCAGGGCACGGTCGAGATTTATGAGCGGGACTATCGCGCCCTGCTCGAGCGCACCAGGAAGGCCCTGCCCAAGGTGAAACTGGTCATCTGCGAACCCTTCGTGCTGCGCTGCGGGGCGGTGAACGAAAAATGGTTTCCCCAGTTCGACGATTACCGCGCCGCCGCCCAACGCGTGGCGGAGGGTTTCGGCGCAGTCTTCATCCCCTTCCAGACCATGTTCGAGGAGGCCATCAAGTATGCCCCGCCCGCCCATTGGGCCAGCGATGGCGTGCACCCCACCGCCCCGGGCGCCTCGCTCATGGCCTACAACTGGCTGAGGGCCGTGGCCGGCAAGGGGTGAGCCGGGCAGGAGCCGCGGTTCTGCGCGCCCGCTAGGCGGGGCTGGCCCAGCTTGCAGCGGCGCTGGCCGTCGGGGGCGGGCGAGGGCAGGGCGCTGACGGGGGTGCCGTCGCGCGGGCGTCCGCTCAATAGCGCTATCACGCTCCAACAGCCGGTCCGCGCGGGCTGGCCCACTCCGGGTGTTCCATAAAGGCGTAGCAGAGCAGGTGGCAAACGCCCATCTGGGCGTCTTCGACGCGGCCATAGTGGGTGTCGTTGATGACGATGACCTGCTCGGCCACCTCGGCCATGCGGCCGCGTTTGGCGCCGACCAGCGCGATGGTGCGGAGGCCGTTTTGCTTGGCCCAGGCCAGGGCTTTCACGCAATTGGGCGAATTGCCGCTCACGCTGAGGCCGAGGGCCACGTCGCCGCGGCGGGCATAGTTTTGCATTTGGCCGGCGAAGACCTCTTCGTAAGCGTAATCGTTGGCCAGCGCCGTGAGCCAGCTCACGTTGTCGTTCAAGGACAAGACGCGAAAGCGCCTGCCGAGTTTGTCGGAGGCGCCCTTGCCGAGGTCGGTTGCGAAATGAGAGGCGTTGGCGGCGCTGCCGCCATTGCCGAAGACAAAGATCTGCCGGTCTTGCTCGAGCGCCCGGCGCAGCGTCTCGATCAGTTCCGCCACCGCGCCTGGCGGGATGGAATCGAGCGCGGCTTTCTGGGCCTCAAGGTAATTGCCAATCCATTGCTTCATGCAGGGATAAGATGCATCAGGACGGGGGATTTGTCAGGAGAATTTCGCGGCTCGTCTATCGGCCAGCAGAGAGCAGCGGGGAATTGCTCGACCCGACCGGGAACGATCCCCGCCCGGCGGTTGACCCGGAAGCGCTCAACCGCCTTGCCGAGGGCAAGGGCAGCCGGTCCGGCGGTCGCAAGTGTCAGCTTGTCCTCGCCAGGACCAGCGCCCCGGTGGGCACGGCATCCTCGCCCAGGGCGGCCAGGGCCAGGCGCGGGCCGGGCGCGAAGGCCTCCATGATGAAGCGGGGCAGGGCGTCTTGGACGGCCGCGCGCAAGGGCTCGCCCACCCCGGACAAACCGCCGCCCAAGACGATGATTTGGGGATGGAACAAGTGTACGACGTGCGAGAGCCCGAAGGCGAGGTCCTCGGCGGTCTCGCGGAGAATTTGTTTGGCGGCGGCATCGCCCCGCTGGAGGGCAGCCGCCAGGTGCCTGGCTTCCCCGCCGCTGCTGCGGCGGGCCAGTTGCGCCAGGGCGCTGGCCGGCGCCTGGGCGTTCAACTGCCGGATGCGCGCGTCCACCGCCCACCCCGAGCAGCGCGCCTCAACAATGGTTCCCTGACGATCCAGCCGGACGTGGCCGATCTCCGCTTCGCCCGGCGTCGCGCCGTGATAGATTCGGCCATCCACCACGAGCCCGCCGCCCACGCCGCTGCCGAGGGTGATATAAAAGACCGGGTTGAAGCCGGCGCCGGCCCCATGGCTGGCTTCGCCCAGGGCGCCTACGTTCGCGTCGTTGTCCACGAGCACGGGCACGCCGGCTAGTTGGCGCAGCCAGCCGGCCAAGTCAAATTCCGACCATCCCTCGACCTGGTGCGAGCGGCAGATCTTCCCTGTTCGCCAATCCACCGGCCCGCCAAAGCCTACGCCCGCCGCCCGGACCTGGCGAGGGCGGAGCAACTCCGGCAAGGCGCGCTGGATCTGCTGCCGAATGCCCTCGGCGCCGCGGCCCGGCTCGACCTCGAGCTTTCGGCGCGCGTGAATCTTTCCCCGCTCATCGCCCAGGACCAGTTGCAGCTTGGTGCCGCCGATTTCGATGCCAAGGTGTGAGGACATTCCGGGTTCGGCAGCTTCAACGGTTCCACGCTTAGCCAAAGTAATCCGGCTCATTTCCCGGCTTCCATTTGATGTTACAGCCGAGGCTGGATTGCTGGCTGGGCGAAACGGGTTTGCCGGTGAGCACGGCCTCGAGGGCGGCGCGCAGGTGCTGGCCGGTGACGAGGATGTCGTTGCCGGGCCGGCTGTCGTCCATTTGGCCGCGATAGACCAGGCGTTGGCCGGGGCCGAAGAGGAAGAAATCCGGCGTGCAGGCGGCGCGATAGGCCTTGGCCACCGCTTGGGTCTCGTCATAGAGGTACGGAAAAAGGTAGCCGGCGGCTTTGGCTTCCTCCGCCATCAGGGCTGGGCTGTCGGCGGGGTAATTGGCGATGTCGTTGGAGCTGATGCCGACGATGCCCACCCCGCGCGGGAGGTAGTCGCGGGCCAATTGAGCGAGGCCGGCGCGGATGTGCTTGACGTAGGGGCAATGATTGCACAGGAACACGACCAGGAGCGCCGGGGCGCTTTTGAAATCGGAGAGCGAGACCGTTTTTCCGTTGGTCTCCGGCAGCCGGAAGTCCGGGGCCTTTGTGCCGAGGGGCAGCATGGTAGAATGAGTGGCAACCATGCCGGGAATGTCCGACGCCTCGGCGGAGATGTCGAATAGAAAAGTGTGAGCGCCGGGCGTCGGGGTCGAGTGGGAAGGGCTCGAGGCTGCACAGGCGGGCGAGATACGGTGTCGGCTGGCGCAGAGCTGGAGCTCTGCGCGCCGGCCTGCCGGGAAAACTCTACTCTATAGCGGATTTGGCCCACGCCTCCCGTTGGGTTCCGCGAGCCTCGACCCGCGACCCTCGCCACCCTGCAACCCAGGCCCTGGGAAATCGGTATAGGCTCAGTACTCGCGGTCCTTCTTGATGCCCGGTTCGGGGAGGGGATACTTGCCGTTGGGGCCGAGTTGGAGCGGGGCGGGGGAGTCCGGGGTGAGCTTGTCCAGCTCCGGGGCGAATTCGTGCGGGCATTGGAGCATGTCGTCGTAGGTGACGACCTGGCCGGTATGGGCGGCCATGCGGCCCATGGACGTGACCAGGCTGGCCATGGCGCCGCGCCGCGCCTCATTGTGGGGCAGGTCCTGGCGGATGGCGTGGACGAGGTCGTCCCATTCCAGTTGGTAGGGATTGGGCTCGGGCTGGGGAAAGGCCCAGAGCATATCGGCACGGGTGAGATTGTGCCCTCTGAAGAGGCGGCAGCGGCCGGGGTGATGGGCGGAGGTGGAAATGATGGCCGAGCCATTGGTGCCTTGGGCATAGCTGGCGAATTCTTCGTAGCACCCGTTTTCACAGCGGCCGATGAAGAACAGCTTGGTGCCGTCCGGGTAGGTGTATTCGACGGAATAGTTGTCGAAGTTCTGGTCCAGGGAATCGCCGCGATAATGGCGGCCGCCGGTGGCGTGGGCTTTGATCGGCCAGGCGTTTTTCATCCAGGAACACTCATCGATTTGATGGATGTTGAAATCGCTGAAGACGCCGCCGCTGGCCCAGAGGAAGCTGTGGAAATGGCGGACCTGGTAGAGCAATTCGGTCAGGTCGCTGGGCCAGTGCCGAGCCTGGGCGGCTTGTCCCGCCATGCGGTAGGCGCGCAGGAGGATGAGTTGGCCGATCTGGCCGGCTTGGATGCGTTCATGGAGTTCCTGGCGGGCCTTGCAGTGGCGGATCATGAGGCCGACCCCGACCTTGAGGCGCTTCTTTTCAGACTCCTCCGCCAGGGCCAGGAGCTTGCGCGTGGCGGGACCATCCACCGTGATGGGTTTCTCCATGAAAACGTTCAGCCCTTTTGGGATGGCGTAGCCGAAATGCACCCAGCGAAAGGCGGGCGGCGTCGCAAAAATCGCCACGTCCCCCGGTTTGAGGCAGTCCATCGCCTTGCGGTAGGCGTCGAAGCCGATGAAGCGGCGGTCCTCGGGCACGTCCATTTGGGCGGCGAAGCCCCGCTGCAAGCCGGCGTAACTGTCCTGCAACCGCTGCGCGAACACATCGGCCATGGCCACCAGTTTGATCGGGCCGCTCTTGGTGGAGAGGGCCTCGCCGGCGGCGCCGGTGCCCCGTCCGCCACAGCCGATGAGCGCCACTTGCAGCAGGTCGCTGCCGGCGGCGTGGACCTGGGGAAGGGCGACTCCGGCCAGGGCCGAGGCTGCGGCCAGCCGGCCAGTATTTTTGAGAAACTCACGACGTGACGATGGAGAATGAATGAGTTCAGTCATGCCCTGGATAGTCTTTGGACCAGGCCCCCGGTGTCAATAGCACAGTTTTGTCAAAGGGTTGAGGCCAGGGCGGATTCAGGAAATAGTGTCGAGGCGCGAAATCATCTAAAGCCCCAACGGGGTTTCGGCCCCCGCCCCTCGGGGTTTGGCCGCAATCCCGATGTGTCGGGATTGGCGTCGCTTTGGGACGCTTACTCTGCAACTCAGAGGACGTATCGCGGCTCGTACAGGGGCCCGAGCCCATGTTTGCGGAGCAGGTCGGCGAATCGGGCCAGGCCGCGCTTTTCGTCGTCGGCGAGGTGGTAATGGATATGCCAGCCCAGGTAATCCTTGCGGAACTCGTAATCGTATTCGGTGCGGCTGCGGATGATGGAATCGAGGGTGTCGAGGCCGAACTGGCGGGCGCCGCGGAGTTGGCGGCGCAGGGCGGCGTTGTGCAGGCCGCGGCGCAAGGCCCATACGGCATAGACGAAGGGCAGCCTGGTCAGCTCGTGCCAGGCGGCGCCCAGGTCCCAAATCTGGTGCGCGCGCGGGGCCAGGGAGAAATCCAGGGCGTGGTCGCCGATGAGCAGCGTGTAGTCCGGCAGGCCGGCGAAGTCGTAGCCGGGCAGGGGCTTGAAATCGGGTTTGAGGCCGCGCTCCGCCAGCAAGACGCGCAGCAGGTGCACGCTGGCAAGGGAGGCCTGGTCGCAGAAGACCTCGCGCGCCTGGTCAATCGGGCCGCGATGCGCCAGGAAAACGCTTTTGACCTCGCCGAGCGAGGCGATGGCCACGCCGTCCAGGATATCGTAGTCGTCGCGCAGGAGCGTCTCGGTCACGCTCACCAGGGCGGCGTCCAGTTCATTGCGCCGGAGCATCGCGGCCAGTTCCGAGGGGGTAGCGAAAACCACTTCGTCTTCGAGCCCGCGGGTCAGGGGCACGGCGTTGAGAAAGCGGACGGAGCCGACGCGGAAGGGGGCGAGGGATGGTTCGAGGCTGGCTTGGCCCGGCTGGGGTGCGCAACGCTGCGCCAGTTCTTCCGCCGTTTCAGACGGCGCCAGCCGCAGCGTGGGAATATCATCGCCCATAGGCTGCGGGGCAGGGCCGGCGGTCAGGGCGATAACGGCGGAGGAATGCGGTCGCCAGGGGCGCGGCCAAGGCGCTCAGGCGGCGAATGGCGGCGACGGCCTCCTCGCGGGCGCGTTGGAGCAGTGTCATAGGGCAATGTTATCTGGCAGCCGCGAAAATGCAAAAGACAATTGGGGGGCCGGAGGGGCGCGCGGCGCGGGACCGCTGCGGGTCGAGAGACGTGGTTCAGGACCTGATGGGAATCCCGGAGGACATTCAGCTTGAGGGCGCTTTGGGTTTTGGACAAAAAATGCCAATACAGCCAATACAGCCAATACAGCCAATAGGACTAGCGAGGCTGGGCCTCAGACCACCTCTGGAATCCCGATTCGGAATCGGGATTCGGAATCGGGATTCATTGAGAATTGAGAATTGAGTATTGCTTAATGGTCAGTAAATATTCAGGTGGGGAGGCACTGGAACGCTGCGTGTGGTCGGGCACCCGCGCCATACGACATGTAGCCGCCGACGTCAGTCGGCGCTGGTCTTCCCGAAGACGAATAGTGCGCCGACTAACGTCGGCGGCTACCTGCAATGGGAGCGAAATTTGAGGTGATGACAACGAGTTTTGCCGGTCGAGAACTGTAGCCGAAGGCTTGGGCCGCCAGGGGGGCCTGCGGCTCAGAGCAGCGGTTGGAGATGAGCCACCGAGCGCTGGGCCTGCTCGAGCGTGCCGCACTCGACGGAAAAGACGATGTCGCGTTTGGCCTTGCGGCAGAGGCGGATGACGCGCGCCCAGTCAATCACGCCGTCGCCGCAAGCGCAGCCGACGGCGGTGCCGGTGACTTTGCCGCGTTGGGCGGAGGATTGCTGGGGGGAAATGTCCTTGGCATGGAGGTGGACCAGGCGGTTGAGGACATGGGCGAGCCACTGGTAGGGGTCGTGGCCGCAGAGATAGCTGTTGCCGGTATCGAAGTTGATGCCGATAGCGGGGCTCTTGACCAGCCTGTAAATGCGGTCGAGCCCCGCGGGGTGTTGGCTGTATTGTTGATGCGGTTCGAGGCCGATCAGGAGGTGCCGGGGTTCGGCGACCTTGGCGGCTTCCATCAAGGTGTAACGCATGAGGGTATGGTCCTCGGCCTCGGTGGTCCAGGCAGGTTTGGGGCCTTCGTCGGTATTGATGAGGGGCGCGCCGCATTCGGCGGCGAAGCGGAGGGCCTGCTTGAGGTACTCGACGCTGATCTCCGGCTTGCAGAGCGGCGAGTGGGCCGAGAGGCCGGAAAGCTTCACGCCGGCTTGCTCGCAGGCGCGCTTCACGCGCAAGGGGTCGTCGAGCATCGAGACGCTGTGGAAATAACCGGCCTCGCTCAACAGTTCGCGTCCCCAATGCACCATCGGTTCGACGTACTCATAGCCGAGTTCGGCGGCCTTTTCGACGCCCCACTCGAAGGGTTTGTCGTGGTGCCGGATGAATTCGAGGTTAACGCCCAGGCCGATTTTGCCCATGTGGTATGGTGGTTGGAATTGCGGGTTTCAAGGTTTGGTTTGCCGCCAGGCCTCCACGCGCTCGCGCAGGGCTGCGGAAGGATACCTTGCTTCCGGGTAAAGGAGGACCAGGTAATTCAACTCGAACTGGTCGCCCTGGTGATAAATCAGCGGCTCCTTGTCCAGGCCCTGCGTGGCGGACAGGTAGGCGAAGGGGGTGAGCATGCTGAAAAAGGCCGCGTCGCCACGCTGATTGGCGGGATGGCCGGCCAGCGCGATGGTGACGGGATGGCCTGGCGCGTCGAAAGAGACCGCCGCCCAGGGCGCGCGGGAAACGTCCTGCCGGTTGCTGGCCAGGTCGGGAGGCGCGCCTGCCAGTGAGTGCACGGCCAGGGCATCGAGGTCCTGGCGGAAGCGGAGGCCGAGGCCGTGATAGCTCGCGCCGCTCAGGGTCACGGTATTGGTCTTGCCGCCCACGTGGAACTTGGACTTCCATTGGAGGGCGACCTCATGCTGGGCCGGGTTGACGGTCAGCAGCAGGGTGCGGTGCTCAACCAACAGGGCGACCGGCGCGGTATCGGGCAGAAAGGCCTCTGCGGGGGCGACCCAGTGCAGCAACTGCTCGCATTGCGCCTGCGCCGGCCTGCCGAACCCGGCCTCGCTAAAGACCGGCCGCCAGGTCCGGATCACCTTCTGCACGCCGCTGCCGGCGACTTCTTCCCAGAAGTTGATCCCGTTCACGCGGATGCCATACATCAGCGCGTGATGGTGCAGATGATCATAGGGCGCATCGCGGAGGATGTTTTCGCCGTCCAGCGGGGCGAGTTCCTTCACATAAGGTTTGAACTTCTGCGGGGCGAAGGCATAGACGAACAGCTTCTGCTGCCCCCAGAGCACCGTCCCGGCGGTGGGCTCTTCACTCGTGCTGAGACTCAGGCCGGCGGCGGCGGCGGCCGCCGCCCAAGCCAGGCCAAGGACCAGGGCCAGGCTGCCGCCAAGGCCGCCGCTTGCCCACGCGCTTGAAAATCGGGGTTTCATTCCAATGCCATTGGTTCAAAGCTTACCGTTGAATCTAGCCCCCCGGGCGGGGCGGAATCTTCCAGATTCTGACAGTGTGAGATTTTGAACACGCCGGCGGAGATAGTGGCTCAGGCCGCCTGGGCCATTCGCCTGAGGTAATCAAAGGGATAAATCCCCGTAGTGTGGCCATCGGCCCAGGTTGGCTGGACCGCATAGCCCCCTACGGTCTCGAGGCGCGCCAGCCGGAAGGCCTCAGGCGGGAGCGGTGGCTCGGGGTTCTGGTGGAGGTTCCCCATGATGTCCGCCTCCCGGCGGCAGCCGGCGCACGGACACCCCCGCCGCAGCTTTTCGAGGGGAATGTAACTCTCGCCGCCATCGTCCCACTTGATTGCCAGTTCTTCTCCAATCGGCTGTATGTCCACCGGTCGCATCGCCGCAAGCTTGCCCGGCGCCACCCGATTTGTCGATCCGGAACCGCGCCCTGCTGCTGCCACTGGTTTTTACAGAAGGTAACGAAGATAACGAAGGTGCCGCCTTGACTGGCAGCCGGGGATGGCGGCCGCCACGGTGGTCCTGCCCAGCGGCGCCCTCTTGTCACCACGGGGCCCTTTTCGGATACTTAAACCGTCGTATGGTGACGACCAGCCAATTGACTATGACGGCGAGAAAGGATGCCCAACGGGGGAAACCGGCCGCCGCGCGCCCGGGCAACGGACCTGGCTCGCGTCTGCCGCTGCTGGGGTGCCTGCTCTGGATTCTCGTGTGCGCAACCTCCTGCCGCGGGGGGCCGTCGGCTAGCCCGGCGGCTAAGTCGCTGACGCTCACCAACGGCCTGCGGGTGGTGTCCGTCTGTTTTCCCGGCAGCACCAACGCGGCCATCTTCACCTACCTGCCCATGGGGCTGGCGGGCGACGGTCCCAACCAGGCCCAATGGGCGCACCTGGTCGAGCACCTGGTGATTCGCTCGACCCAGCCCGGGGATTTGTCCCAGGCCAACGCCGAGACCCTGCCCAATCACATGCGGTTGGACTTCTACGGCAACCTGGGGAATTGGAAGGAGGGCCTGTCCCAGCAGCGGCGCTGGCTTCAAGGCGTGCCGTTCACGCAGGCCAGTCTGGAGGCGGAAAAGCCCAAGGTGGCCGCCGAATGCGACTTCACGGCCAGGAACTTCGCCACCCACAAGTTCGCGCTGGCGGCCTGGGCCCAGGGCTATCGCCACGACCAAAAGCGGGCGGCCCTCAAACAGGATGTCGCCCGGGCCTCGCTGGCGGACATTCAGGCCTATCGTGACAGCCGCCTGGCTCTGTTGAGCAATGTGGTCGTTTGCATCGCCGGCGGCCTGGACTCCGCGCAGACGCTGCCGGTGGCCGCCGCGGCGCTGGGGACCATCGGTTCCCGCGCCACACCGGCCCCGCCCGTCCAGTTGCACCCCGGCCGCCACGAAATGACCTGGGACTTGCCCGCCCGCCACCTGGTCCTCACCTGGCCCATATCGGCTGCGCCAGCGGATGATTTCCCCGCCCTCCTCGCCGCCGCCCAGTGGCTCAACATGCAACTCTTCTCCGACCCGGAACTCAAGAAGATGGCCGGCCTGGCCCTGGCCGGGGCCGACCTCCGGACCCCGGAGGGAAACTTTTTCTTCATCTCCGCCTGCTTGCGCCCGGGTGCCACGTTCCAGGGCCTGGAGCAGAGACTCGAGCGGCCCCTGCAACGGCTGACTTCGCCCGACCAGGACCTGTCCGTGCTGCCGCTGTTGAGCCGCCAATTGGCCGAGGGACTGACCCAGGTGCCCAACCCCAGCCTGCTGCGGCGACAACCGCTGCCCCCGGGGGTGACACCGGCGATGGTGGAGTTGAACCTCGGCCTGCAATGGGGCATGAACGAATTCCTCTACGGGCCGCACAAAGAAGCTCTCGCCCGGCAGCTTTCAAGACTGACCCCCGAACAGGTCCGCCAGGCCGCACGCAAATTCCTGGCGCCCGCACACGCATCGGTAGTCATCCTCGAACCTTAGGGCTCGTGCAAAAACAAGTTCCGAAGGCGAGGCGTAATTCGAACATTATTCTCTGGCACCCCTCCGGGGTGCGACCGCCGGTCCCGATTCGGAATCGGGAGCCCGGTGGTCGTTCCCCCTTTACCCTGAACGACCACCGGCTACTTTCTACCAACCCTCCGGGTTGGAGAAAATCGGAATTTGTTTTTGCACGGGCGCTTAGC